>ERZ791934.1100-NODE-1100-length-29395-cov-4.078698_pt1 | contig 29395 bp, 32 predicted proteins | sample MGYA00510125_ERZ791934 | MGnify/ENA primary metagenome ERZ791934 (study PRJEB30046, sample SAMN00993240) | human gut metagenome | study: EMG produced TPA metagenomics assembly of the A metagenome-wide association study of gut microbiota in type 2...
CAAGGAAGCGTTCATTGAATCATGACCTTCGATTCTATTTTCAAAGGTATCGTCATGGTATAATAAACACAACGATATTGACAGCGTTGCTGCAATGTAGTGGATGTTTAGGAGGGGTCTGTTATGAAAATCGAAAAAATGAGAGAGAAGAAGAGAGAATACGGGTATACATATGCACAGATTGCTGATTTATCCGGTGTTCCCCTTGGCACTGTACAGAAGATTTTTAGTGGTGAAACCCAAAGCCCCCGGTATGACACTGTCATGGCGCTTGAACGAGTGTTTAAGGAGAAGATGGTAGTAATGGAATACACACCTGCCTATCAGGTGAGCAAGAAACCGGGAGAATATACCATCGATGATTACCGTGCGCTCCCAGAAGACCAGCGAGTTGAGCTGATTGATGGATATTTCTACGATATGGCGGCACCTACCACCTTCCATCAGTTGATGGCGGGAGAGCTATATCGGCAAATCGCCAACTTTATTGTAGACCAAGGTGGAGATTGTACGCCGTTTATCTCACCTGTGGATGTGCAACTGGACAATGACGAGAAGACCATGATTCAGCCGGATGTAATCATTATCTGTGATGCAGAGCAAATTATAAGGCGTAACATTGTCGGCGCACCAGATTTCGTTTTGGAGGTTATTTCTCCGGGAACGAAACGGAGAGATCACGTCATCAAGCTTTCCAAATACGCAGCTGCCGAGGTGAGGGAATACTGGATTGTAGATCCTTATCAAGGGCGAGTCATCGTATATTTCTTCGAAAGCGAGACTGGACCCACAATCTACCCGATTGACGCTGACATCCCTGTCAATATCTATGACGGGGAACTGGTGTTGAAATTTCAACGTATAGCAAAATGGGCTAAAGATGAATTATAAAATTAGAAAGGGATTTCCCATGCAAATATGCTAGGAAATCCCTTTTGTATTACTGTCACGCAAAAGGCAATATGTCTTTCAGATAGACTCTGCTCGCAGGACAGGTTTGATTGGTCCCTTTAAGATGAAGATACCAGATTCTCGAATCATGGCGTTCAACAAAATCTATGTTTTTAATGTTGACTGCAAAAAACCTGTGACATCTGATTACATCATCCGAACAGATTTCTTCCAGAACCCTTATGAGGCTGGTTCTCTTAACAATATACTTTCCCTGCAGCGTATAGATCGAGCAGGTCTTATTCTGAATTTCCAAGTACAAAATACTTTTCAAAGGCACCTTTTCAATTCCTCCAGACCCCTTTAAATCCAAACACCGCCTGGATTCCTCGTTTTGCCGCTGCCTGTCAGCAATGGCGTCCAGATAGAGACTTACTTTTGCTTGTATATCTATCTTGTCTAAAGGCAGAGACAGGTAATTGCATCTTTTATATGCCTGAAAGGTTGCGAGGGGCGGAAATCCGATTAAATTATAGCTCTCTTCCGTTACAAACAATATCGGCGTTTGCTTGTAAATGTGGTACTGACGAATCATCTTCTCCATGATATAGCCGCTTCTTTTTCCCAGCCTGACCCCCAGTATAAAGAGATCGAAGGTAATCTCTCTTCGCGTAATGATCGTTTTGGCCTCCTCTGGATCGACAGTGGAGATCAAACAGAGCGAATCTTCAACACATCTGCAGATACTGTCCGAAAGTACAGCAATATCCTTTTTTTCTTTACACAAGATGAGAATATGAATCATGAATACCCTTTCTGACTTATCAATTCCAAAAGCACTTTCTTTTCGAGTGCATTTTCTGCATCTGAGGGTCAGCTTGTTGAAGCGAAGTCACTTTTCAAATACTATTACTGTATAATCTTGCGATTCAGATGAAGAAGGAGGAAATTATGACAATTTTACCTTTTATTTGCCTCGGTATGGGAATCATTGGCGGTCTTTTTGTCACCGCTCCCAAATTTACGTCCGCATCAGAAAAAGTTTCGACTGTCGCGCTAATCTTTCTAATGCTGTCCATCGGCGTAGGAATCGGATTAGATCAATCTGTCATAAGGCAATTCGGCACCATCGGTATCCATTGCGTGGTCATTGCCTTATGTGCCATTAGCGGCAGCGTACTCTTTACTGTTCTATGTGAAAAGACAGTTTTGCCTTTAGATCATCTCGACAAACAACTCAGCGAGAAAAATCTGACCCTTAGCAGTGCCGCCGGACAAGAGGAAACGGAGAAAAAAAGCACCAGTCATCTCGTCTGGATCATGCCCTGCAGCATCCTTGCAGGTCTTTTTGCTGGCATTTTCTTCCGTTCTTATCTAAATTCAGATATAATGGATACTATTTTTACTATTTCCCTAATCGTCTTATATGTCTGTGTCGGTATCTCCCAAGGAGCTAACAGAGAAGTCTTCCGATTTGTAAAACGCCTGGGTTTTAGAATCATCTGGTTGTCAGCAGCAATTCTGCTGGGCAGTATTCTGGGAGGAATCATCGCCGGTATCCTTTTAAGACTGCCTCTCTATGTATCGGTAATCTCAGCAAGTGGTATGAGCTTTTACAGCATCACTGGAGCTTATATGACACAGGCTTATGGATTGGAAATAGGCACCTACGGTTTTATCGTCAACGTACTGAGAGAGTTTTTTACGGTCCTGCTGATGCCCCTGCTCATAAAGATCAGCTTAGGCAGCCCGATAGCAGGCGGTGCTGCAGGCAATATGGATACGATGCTGGCTCCCGTCACTAAATTCGTCGGCGTGCGTCTTGGCCTGGTGACCCTGATTACGGGCACCATATTGACCTTGCTCGTTCCCATCCTCCTGCCCGCTGTCGCTTATCTTTTCCATCTATAACAGAAAAGTTATTTTTCCTGATTAAACATGAAGATCATCTCGCTGACCAACGCGCCGATTGCCGGATTCAGATTGCCTTCTTTCCAGGCCAGAATCACATCGTTAGACACGCCTAAATCGATAGACAGAAAGTCTTTTCCGGCTGACTGTAATGCCCACTCGTCGATAATCGCAATACCAAAACCATTCTGTACATTAAGCAGCATGGACTCTATGTTGTCTACCTTTACCTGGGTCGGCACAAAACCGAAAGGTTTGCAAAAACGCTTGTTATTGACTTCTGCCAGTTTGGTCTCTTCCGTAGTCGGCACAAATAGCTTTTCTTCTTTAAAATCGACAGGTGTCAGACCTTCCTGCCCAGCATACTTGTGATGGACAGAATAAATCATCTTCAGTGGTACAGTGGTGATCGTCTTGGTCATAATATCCGGATAGTCATCTGTATTGCCCTCTAAGGAGAGGATGACATCGACTTTGTCTGAACCCAGCGCCTTCAACTGGCCTCGAAAGCCATAACTGCTCAAAGCGATATCCACATTCTGAAATCTCTTTTTAAAGTTCTGCAGTGCCATAGGTATGGCCTCCACGTTTTTCCACCCATCCAAACAAGCCAATCTGACACTGCCGATCTGCGCATTGGTCAAACGGTAGGCCTGTTCCTTTGCCCTGGCCAAATTCTGTCTGTACTCAGAGAAGAAATCGTAAAAGAGACCTCCCGCCGGAGTCAGCTGCGTCGTCTTCTTGCTCCGATCAAAAAGGGCGAATCCCAATTCCTTTTCCAAATGTGAAATATGTCTGCTGATGGCAGGCTGCGATACATACATCTCTTCTGCGGTTTTGGTAAAGCTCAAATTCCTCGCTACGGCCAAGAAATAATCGATCTGTAAGTCATTCATCTCTATCCCTCCATCCCAAACATCAAAATTTTCTGAATAATACTTTTTTAGTTATAATAATTATACCAAATTATCGATTTTACACAAGGCTCAGAATCTAGTATATTTAAGGTAACAAAGGAACCAGTTGGAAACGGTTTATTATATAAGGAGATAACATGAATAAGACAATAAAAGGAATGCGCATGGAGAAGCCTGCAAGGAAAGAATCCAGCAACATGTTGATGATGACAGATATCATCAAAGGCGTCAATGCAGTTCTTAATCCGGGTAAACCCGAGATAAACTGGTTTGCCCCCGACCCAGAGGCCAAGGCTGCCATTCACATCAGAGACGGCAGAATTGATAAGAGCCTTTCTAACAGCAAAGCATTATACGGCGGAACCATAGACGATCAAAATCTGAAGAATGTCAAAGTCGTTGCTTACGACGGCCGGGACGGAGGCATCTATGCGGAAGGCCCCGGCAGTAAGGTTACCGTGGACGGCGCATATATCAGTACCGCTGGAAACGGCAGCGGTATTGGCGGCCCCTCAAGCGGTGCAGCAGTAAAGCGCGGCGCCAGCATGACCCTAAAAAACGCCGTTATCAACACCAGCGGCAGAACTAGATACTCCACTGCCGCAGAAGAAAACGCAACACTGCGGGTTTACAATTCTGTCATCTGGTCCCACGGCATGCCTTTCGGTGATGAGATTCCTGAGCCGACAGAACTGATGTCCACACCGCCGCCGGCACTGGAAATCAAGGGCAATACTCGTACCCACTGTACGATGAGCAATTCACAGTCCTATTTTTACAATACAAAAATCATCTGTGACGGCTGGGCGGCTCTTTCAACGGAAAGCTCAGAAGGGTTTGTCTATTTAGAAGCCAATGACTGTGATATCATCTGCACCAAAAGCGGCTACGGCGCTTATTCAGACCCGGGCTGCCACGATGTATTCAACAACTGTTACATCGACACCAGTTGTATGATGGGCATCGTTGCCGGAAACAGTGATATGACCTTTAACAACTGTAAGGCAGAATGCGGCACCTATTTTGGTCTAATGCACTGCGTCAACGGCTGGCAGGAAGAAGTCGCAGAAATGATAATCAACGGCGGCGAAATCCACACAGCAGCAGAAGCATTTTTAATCAAGAGTCACAACGCATTGATCGACTTAAAGAACACTAATATTCAATCCGGCAAAGGCATCCTTGTCAAAACAATCATTAACGACGACCCATGTACAACCAAAGTGACCGAAGACGTCTACGGCGTCAATGTCAGAATGAAAGACATGGAAATCGAAGGTGACCTGATTCATGGAGACAGCGAGAGAACGATGTGGGTTGAATTAACCTCCACATTGATAAAAGGCAAGATGGAAAACGTAACTCTCGCTATGAATACGGGCAGCAAGTGGGTTGCCACAGCCGACTCATCCATTACTTTGATTACAGATATCAATACAGCACAAATAGATGCGCCAGAAGGGGTGACCATTACGGCCATCGCCTCAGAGACGGCGGAATATACCCTTGCCAGCGGCGGTAAATTTGTCGTGACAGAAAAATAGGCGGAGGCAGGAACATGGCAGAAATTATAAAAGCATTACATACAGGAATCAGCGTTCTCAATATGGATGAGGCGCTGAATTGGTACCAAGAGAACCTGGACTTTTCCCTGGTTAGTGACAACTATGCGGAACCTCTTCACGCGAGAATCTGCTTCATTAAAAAGGGAGATTATCAGATTGAATTGTTTCAGTATGATTTCCCGACCCCCCTGCCAGACAGCAGGAGGATGCCCAACGACGATCTTCAGACTGTAGGCACCAAACACGTCGCCTTCGAAGTCGACAATATGGCAGAAATGAAAGAACGTCTGCTAAAGAATCACGTGGATATTGCTCATGAAGTCATGATGGAAGGAAACAACGTCATGTTCATCCGGGATAATTGCGGCGTCCTCATCGAGCTGATTCAGAACAATTAACCTTTGATTATATTAAGAAGCGCTTCTATATATATTTGCTATTATTTACCTTATTTTGAGAGGAGAAATCAAAATGTTACAGAATAAGAAATTCGCAAAGTATGCGATCCTGTTCATGATACTGGGTATCGTCTACATGTTCATGTACTCCGGTCTGCAAAATGACCACATCAACATTATTAAAACGTTCAGCGCATGGGACAGCAACAAGACTATGTCGCCATTAACTGCAGGAAACTTTGCCTGCATCGTACTGACCTTTATCTACGGCACCTTCTTTATCAAGTTCGGCGTCAGAAAAACCTTGATGCCGTGCTTTATCCTAGCAGCAGCAGGCTGCGTAGGAATTGCCATGGCTAACGGTTTAACCGCCTTTGGCGGAGAAGGCAATTATACGCTTTACGCAATCTCCATGTTTGTCGTCAGATGCACCTGCATGATTTTCCAGATGGGCGGCTTTATGCTCTGTGCCAACTGGTTTATCAGATACCGCGGCCGCGTCATGGGGATCATCACAGTAGGTTCTCCTTTATTTTCCGTCATCGGCACCTCCGTTATGACTACATTTATTCAGAACAACCTGGGCGGTGACTACAGACCGTTTTACATCGGCATCGCCGTCATCATCATTGCTATGGCGCTCGTTACCTGGTTCGGTCTCAAGGATACGCCTGAAGAAGCTGGCCTCTATCCTGACGGAGCAGATCAGCCGCCTAAATCAGAATCAGAAGTCGAAGAAGTACAGCTTACAGTCGGCCAGGTACTGTCATCAGTAAAGGGCTGGAAACTGATCATCGCATTCGGTGCATTTACCTTTATTATCAATGCCTGCATGGGTTCCATGGCCGCCCGCTATATGAGCCTTGGCATGGATGAAAGCGGCCCATATGTATGGTTTGCAGCACTAAAATGGTTATCTGTCGGTGCAATTCTGGGAATACCAATGTCCTACGTCTTCGGCTGGCTGGACGACAAATTGGGATCTGTCAAGACCTCCATTATCCTGGGGCTCTGTGAACTGCTTCCGGTGCTGGGTCTGATGTTACAGCCAGAAGGCGGCAGTGTTCCTCTCATGGTTATGTGGGGCTTTGGCGTAGCCTGCATGACTGGCGGGGTTCCAACTATGCATCCTTGTATCACAGCGTACTGCTACGGCCGAAGAGAATATCAGTCAGCTAACCGAATCATCATGGCGATTCAGTTGATTCCATCAGCCTTTGCCGGTCAAATGATGGCTGGCTTCATTGAAAGCGGTCATGCCAATACCGGTTACATCATCCTTCTCGCCGTCGTTGCAGTTGGCGTTATTGCAACAGTTTCCATGCTGAATATGAAAGATGCAAATGCGGCGGACCGTGATTATGGCGGTAAAGCAGCTTAATCAAATGCGGCTTCAATATCTAAACTTAATATAACGAGAAAGACTGTTCCTCTAACGGGAGAACAGTCTTTTGCGTCTTTCTAAGCCGCTAACAATATGATACAATATTGCCATACATAAAAGGAGGAACTGAATTATGATAAAAATCATGGAAGACGCAGAACGAGATGCCGCCTTACAGGTTGCGGACCTGATGGCAGCTGCAGCGAGAACTGCGCCAAAGGGCAGCGGTAAAGATAAGATTATCACTGTTATTTTGACAGGAGAAGACAAGGATCTACTGGTACAGAAAATGCATGAAGCGGCGAAAGAGTATCAGGAAGAATTTATTGAAAGAGACGCTATTAACGTAGAGAATAGCCACTGCATCGTCCTGATCGGGGTGACTTCCGAACCCTTCGGTCTGAACAACTGCAGTATGTGCGGCTTTAAAAACTGCAGCGAGATGAAAAAGGCAGGGGCGAACTGCGCATTTAATGTGACGGATCTAGGTATAGCTGTCGGTTCAGCCGTATCCGTCGCTGCCAACCATAGAATTGATAATCGAGTCATGTACTCCGCTGGCAGAGGCGCTGTCAGAATGGACATTTTTCCAGAAGACGTCAGAGTCTGTTACGGTATCCCTCTATATACCGGCGCCAAGAGCATCTATTTTGACAGAGGTCCCGGAGCTGTTCTGAAATAAGGTACCTGCGAAAAAGGTTCTGAGCCTTAAAAACGATAAATAAAAAAAGAATAAGCGACGTTTGGGAAACATTTCTGTGTATGTGTGTGTTTTTTGGATTTTTTTAATGGATTAATTAAGTGTAGGATTTTATTTTATTTTTCGGACTCTATTATGGGTAGAAACAATTTCCCAAACGTTTCTTATTTCTCTATAATGATTATATTTTAGCAAAAACGAATAATTATGTCTTTGTAATATTTTATAAATTTTGGGAAAATTCTTTGTTTTTTATACAAAAACAGGTTTTATCTGTTGGACAAGACCTGTTTTTTACATAATAACTGTTATTTTTTTATCAATTCATTCTAAAAAATTTTTGTGTTTCCTCTGCTCTTACACATTTCTAACGCTTTACATTTACAGGATACGTATACATGTTGTATATTTTATCCAAAACTGAGAAGAAAAATTGAATTTATGCGTTCTCCTGCCGTACAGTAATTGCCGGTCTTACAGGCGTTAACGGATAGCAATGGTGGAGCAGCAGGTCCTCTGTTCCGCGCTTTTGGTCTTTGTAAAAAGCGGTCTCAATTCTTTCGGCAATCATCTCGGCCAATTCACATGTGACGTCAGAGACCATGACCAAAAACTGCCCGCTGCTGTACTGTGTGAAGACGTCTGCTGAGCGCAGGCATCCTTGTATTCTATCTTTTAGATATCCCATACCAGCTTCACGGTCGGCCAAAGACGTCAAATCCCCTTCACCATTGGTCAATGTGAAGAGAATGATATAAACATTGCTTTTCGTTCTGTGTAATCTTCGTTCCATAAAACGGTAAATGCCCTTAAACGTCTCATAGTCCTGGCAGTAAGCGCCTTTAATTAAGTCGTGTTCAGAGAGTTCTTCTCTGATCTGCTTGATATCCATCTCGATTCCGTTATTGGCCGGGCAGCTTTTTTCCGTTTCTCCTTCGTCCCATTTTTGTTTTGCTGTCAGCAAAATTCGATCTGCACGTTCAAAAACACTCTGGTAATTGTCATTCTCCTCAGCTACTGCCCATCCTGCCGAGACAGATAACATGACAGCGTCATCAGGCAAAGAAATCGCTGCAAGGCGGTTTTTAATCTGCTGGCTCCGTTCTTGAGCAAAATGGCTGTCTCTGTTTACAGGCATGAAAATGACAAATTCGTCGCCGCCAATTCGGGCGACAATGTCTCGCGGCAACACCATAACACGCAAAATCCTCGCAATTTCCTGCAGGGTATGATCGCCAGTAATATGACCGCAGCGGGTATTGACTTGTCTAAAGTAGTCCACGTCAAATACCAGCATAATGCCTGTCCCGGTCTTTGCCAATGACTGGTTAACCCTTTTCTCCACCGCACCGCGATTATACAAACCTGTCAGCCAGTCTGTCTCAGCAATACGGCTCAATCGTTCATTTTCTGCTTTTAATTTCGCAATGTCTTCTCTCATTTTCTATCACGCTCCAGATCACTTAAACCAATACTCTATTTACCTTTTCAAGTATAGCAAGTTTTCATTCTAAAAACAAGAAACGTGTAGAAAAAACGTGAAAATGACGAAATCAAGGATTTCTTTTTCTTATATTATAAAAAGAGTGGTTAGATTCATCAACCTTTCCACTCTTTTTCCTACGATATTGATACTTTTAGCCTATCGGTTCAAAATCCTCAACGCCGTGTTTACAGATCGGACAGATGAAATCAGATGGCAAATCTTCCCCTTCGTATACATATCCGCATATTTTACAGACCCAGCCTTTTGCCTTTGGATGCTCTTCCGGCTTCGGTTTGATATGATCGAAATAATACTGATATGTCACCGATGGAACGTCAGAAAGAACCTGCTCTTCTGTTACTTCACCTACAAATAGCAGATGAGACCCCAAATCCAAAGTCTGATTTACCTTGACGGAGACCATAGCGTTGACCGCCTTTGTCAGATACAAAATTCCATTCTTTCCTCTTTTTGCATCCTGAAAGTCCTGAAACTTATCTACGTCTCGTCCGCACTGAAAGCCAAAGTGCTGAAACAGGTTAAAATCGGCTTCCTCCGTCAAAAACGACAGCGTAAAGTGACCCGTCTTTTCTATCATTTCACAGGTATAATTGGCTTTGTTTACACAGACAGACACCTGTTTCGGCTTGTCGGCGGCTTGTATTGCAGTATTGATAATGCAGCCATTATCCTTTGCTCCATCCTTTGCTGTCAGAACAAAAAGTCCATAACTGAACTTATGCATTGCATTCATAGACACACCTCGTTACTCTGCCTTTTCTTCAAAGACTTCTTTTCCAAGTGCGCAGAGAGGGCATACCCAATCTTCCGGCAGATCCTCAAATGCTGTTCCCGGTTCGATTCCATTATCTGGATCCCCTACTTTCGGATCGTACTCATATCCACACGCTCCACATACATATACTTTCATTTCTCTTCCTCCTGTTTTTTTATCTTATTTAATAATAAATATACTTTAATTGCTGCAGCAAGATTCTGATAGAACTCTTTTTCGTTAGTCAGAGGATCTACTTTCTCCTGCAATTTGCCAATTCGATATCTTATCGTGTTTTTATGACAAAAAAGCCTTTCTGCAGCTTTGATCGTATCGCCCTTTGCGAGAACATATTCGATTGCAGTCTGGAGCAAATCACCGTCTTTGTCTTCCTCTTCAAAGATCGGCGCCAGATACTCCCGCATGTATTCTTCGGTTCCCTTAGAATTAATATGGGTTACGATTAGCTTGTATATACCCAAATTTTTATAATGTTTAACATTTTCATTTTCAATTTCTGCCACTTTTTCTGACCAATAGGCTTCTCGAATATTTAATTCAAAACGATCATCTATATTCCTGGGTTGGCTGATTCCTATCGTAAGATCGTTTCCCGACAAACCATATGCCACCAGCAAATCATCAAAAATCGCCCGATATCTGGCGGGGTTCATTTCGTCATGGGAAAGCAGGACTATAAATTGGTCTTTCAGCTTTCCTACAAAGGTCTTGCCGCGAAGCCTCTCGTCCGGTTTGCTGCGCCGAATGACCTGCATCACCTGACATTCATCCATGTCCTTTACTTTGACGCACAGGGCTACCACAACTGGACGCAGCAGAGGATTAATCCGATCTCTGGCGGCATCCGCTTCTTCTTTCGTAAACTCTCTGTCGAGCATTTCCTGCAGTAAAGGCTCGATAAAACCGAGAGCCTTGTCTTTTTCGATTAAACCGCGAATACTGAAAATAATTTCTTCAAAAAATTCGTCGTCTCCGAACTCCAGGATAGGAAAATTCATTTTTTCCGCATACTCCAGAGCTTCTCTTGGCAGTTCACTAAAAAAGACCGGTTTATATGCAAAAGCGTGCACATTGAGGCACACCAGTTTTTTAATCGCCTCAAAGATCAGCTCCGGCCTGTCTTTGGCAAACAGCAGGCTGGATAGGACGAGGCTGTTGCCGTCAAAAGTGCGCGTCCGGTAGCCCTCTTGGACGAATTCAAAATCCAGAATTTCTGTAGCGGTGATGGTCTTTGTCAGTCCCCCGCCGCCTGCAATTAATTTGAAATTCTTCATGATATCCAGTCCCAACAGGTCTTTTACTGTAACTGCCATATTCCCTCCTTACTCTTTATGATTCATCAAAGAGAACTGTCGATAAATAGCGCTCCCCTGAATCAGGTAATACTGCGACAATGTTTTTGCCTCTATTTTCTGGTCTCTTTGATAACTGGACAGCCGCCCAGAGGGCTGCTCCTGAGGTAATGCCAGCTAAATAGCCTTCTTCTCTCGCCAGTTTTCTGGCCAAATCATAGGCATCCTCCTCGAGAACTGTCATTATTTCATCGATGATGTCTCTCTCCAGCAATGCAGGAACAAAATTAGCGCCGATGCCCTGAAGATTATGAGCTCCAGTTTTTCCCTCTGATAAAAGGGGAGAGTTCCTCGGTTCCACTGCGACAATCTGTACATTCTGATTCTTCCCCTTAAGGAATTTACCTGTACCAGTAATGGTGCCTCCAGTGCCGACACCGGCTACCAGGATATCCACCTTGCCGTCGAGATCATTCCAGATTTCTGGGCCCGTCGTTTCGATATGGGATAACGCATTGGCAAAATTGACAAACTGCCCCGCTATGATGCTGTCGGGAATCTCCTTTTGCAATTCTTCCGCTTTCTCTACAGACCCCTGCATCCCTTTTTTCCCTTCCGTAAGAACCAGTTCCGCGCCATACGCCGCCAGCAATTTCCTTCTTTCAATACTCATGGTATCAGGCAGTACAAAGATTGCTTTGTAACCCTTTGCCGCAGCGATAGCCGCTAATCCGATCCCTGTATTGCCGCTGGTCGGCTCAATAATGGTACCGCCTTCCTTGAGAAGCCCTTTTTCTTCTGCGTCTTTCACCATCCACAAGGCAGCCCTGTCTTTAATGCTGCCGGCCGGATTCATGGCTTCCAACTTTCCATAAATAGCCGCCCCCGCCGTCAGGGACGCCTCTATTTTGGAAAGCCGCATCAAGGGCGTTTTCCCTATGGCCTCTGTAACTGAATTAATTATCATATTCTCTACCTCTTATTTGCTCTATTATAATAATTGCTGCGGTCAACACCGCGATGCCCAGACTCCAGCCGCCCAGGATATCGGTAGGATAGTGTACCCCTACGTAGACCCTGCTGCAGCCGATTGCCACAATCAGCAGACTGAGCAGTACTGTAATCAAGTTAGCTGCCATCCTATTCCTGCAATAACGCCTAGTCAAATAAATTAAAATCCCGTAAATCACGATACAGTTCATAGAATGTCCGCTGGGAAAGGAATAACCGCCCTCTTTGATAATTCGCACAGAAAGATCTGGTCTCGGTCTCTGAAAAATCGACTTCGCTACTTTGTAGATTATAGTGGAGGACGCCGCCGTGATGGCAAAAGGCAGGCCGATTTTCTGCCTGGTCCCCGGATGGACCAGTAAAACAAAACCGAGAGTGACAATGGTCTGCCAGTTGCCCAGATATGTAATTCCAATCAAAATCTTATTCAGCACCGGAGATCTCTGGGCGTATGCCCATTCTCTAATTACAATATCAAATGTCAGCACATCGTAGCTAGAAATGGTGTATGCAATATAGGCGAAGCATATCAATGCTCCGCCTATGATAATGGACCGTAAAATAAATTTTTCTCTGTCAATTCTCTCCATCAAATTTCCCCTTTTGATTTCGTTTTATTTGAATTTTACTGCGGTTCCATAAGCGATGACTTCTGCAGCCCCCTGCATGATAGCTGACGAGGCAAATTTTACGTTGACGACAGCATCTGCACCTAGGCTTTCTGCTTCATCCACCATTCTCTTCGTCGCAATCTGTCTCGCTTCCTGCAGCATTTCCGTATAGCCCTTCAATTCTCCTCCCACCAGAGTCTTAAAACCAGCACCGATATCTTTCCCTAAGTTCTTGGACTGTACCACATTTCCTTTTACCATGCCCAGTACATCAAATTCCTGCCCTGGGATATAATCAATATTTACTAGCTTCATCTTCTTCGCCTCCTTTAATCTCATTGAGTCTTTCAATTAACATATATACTGTGAGAGCTGCCGCTCCAATGGGAATAAAAAGCAAAAGCATGAAGCAGATAGCAGGCATGCCTTCAAAGAGCGCAAATACAAAACCAATTCCCATCAGCAGAAAATATATGACAGCCAATATTGTAATGATAATTGGAGCAATATATCTCTTATCCATCGCTTTCTCCTCTCATCCGCCATTAATGCTAATATTATACTCTTTTTGAGTAGATATTTCCACCAATTTTATGTTATATTAATAGAGAGCAGAATTCTATCTGGGAGGTATACGAATTTGAAATTATTTAGAAACATTCCCAACGGTATCCGGCTATTCAGGTCCGTAGGTATATTTAATAAGCATATGAAAGATATCGCTGCAGCAAGAGAGGCAGGGGATAACGAAAAAGAGCGGGAACTAATCGCATATTGGACTGCTCTGTGGGTAGACAGGGTCATCGATATTTTCGATCTGACCGTCAACATCAGCGGCAAAGAAAATGTACCGGATAATGGTCCGTGTGTGTTTATTTCCAATCACGAAGGGTATGGAGATATAGTAGTATTATTTAAGGCATTGGAAGGACGGCAGATCGGCTTTATTGCGAAAGACGCATTGGAGAACGTTCCCTACTTCGGCAAATGGATCAAGGCAATCAGAGGCGTCTTTATCAAAAGAGGCAATACAAGAGAAGCGCTCAAGTCCATACAGGCTGGAGTGGATACACTGAAAGATGGTTTTTCACTGGTCATATTTCCTGAAGGGACCAGAAGTCGCGGACCTCGAATGGCTGAGTTTAAAGCCGGAAGCTTTAAACTGGCTACAAAAGCGAAGGTTCCTATTGTCCCGATTACCATCAACGGCTCCTACGATCTCTTTGAAACGAGAAGCATCATCACTGGCGGCGCCGTCATCGACGTTGTAATCCATCCGGCAATCGATACCGCGTCCTTGGACAGACATCAGATTGCGAATATAACTCACGAAGTTGATAATACTATTAGGACAACACTAACGCAGCTAATTGAAAAAAGAGAAGCGGCTGCAAAGGAAAAGGAGTAGAGAATATGATTATTAACTTAACAAAAGACACTTTCCAGAAGGAAGTTTTAGAATCCGATGTTCCCGTATTAGTAGATTTTTGGGCGCCGTGGTGCGGACACTGCATCAATCTGGCTCCCACCATCGACCAGATTGCCGAAGAGTACGATGGCAAAGTAAAGGTATGCAAGCTCAACACCGACGACGAGCAGGAAATCGCACTGCAGTACGGTATCATGAGTCTCCCGACCGTTGCCAAATTTGAAAATGGTGAAATCAAAGCAAAAACTATGGGTGCGCTTCCAAAGGCTGCACTGATTGCTCAGCTAGGACTTTAAGAGTTGTATGAGCAGGCCGTTACACACGGCCTGTTTTTTTGCGGCCTGGAAAAGAGTGGAGGCAAACCCGGTCCCAAGTTCGAGATCAGGTCACAGGGCGCTTTTGGCGGCAGGTCGTTACGCAGATTCTTCCCTTTTTGCCGTTTCTGTTAAGCAAATTAGCCCTGTACTACATACTCTGCATAACCGGGGCGCTTTTGGCTGGCGAAAAAAAGCAGGCAGTTCAGAGCCGAGGACCTGATGCCAAAAAACAGAGTCCCGCCCTCTCGAACGTAAGCTTTATTTATTCAAAGATAAATACCTCATATCAGGCACGGGATAAGGCCATAAAGAGAACAGGATATTTCAGAGCATGCCCGGAAAAACTGCTTCGCTATGAAGTCTAACCAATGGGGGCAATTCAGATTGTCCGCTGAAGCGCAAATAAACTTTTACATTTCTCTGTAACGAAACCTTTCCTTTGACGATATATGGGTAAAGCAGAAAAGAGGTGATAACATGTTAGACATGGACGTCGTATACAACGACTACGCTCAGACTGTATTCAAATTCCTAATGACGCTGTGTCACGATGAGCATACTGCTGAGGAACTGACCCAGGAGACTTTCTATCAAGCTGTAAGATGTGCCGGGAAATTTAACGGAACATGCAAAGTCTCCACCTGGCTCTGCCAAATTGCAAAGCACCTTTGGTACCAGGAGCTGGATAAACGAAAGCGCTGTGAAGCATCGCAGCTGACAGAAAGTATCGTTTCAGAAGAGGAGTCGCCAGAAAGTGCAGCATGCCTAAGAGACGACAAGATGGAATTATTCCGCAAGGTCCATGTTCTATCAGAAGCTGAAAAAGAAATTGTTCTGCTTAGGCTAACTGGGGCTTTTTCTTTTAGAGAGATTGGAGACATCTTTGAAAAAAGCGAGAATTGGGCGCGTGTAACTTTTTACCGAGCAAAACAGAAAATCACGAAAGGATAGGTGAATAGAGATGAAGTGTGAAATAATTAGAGACCTACTGCCAAGTTACATTGAAGGACTGACAAGCGAGGAAAGTAATCAGAGCATTGAGGACCATTTAAAGACTTGCCCTAAATGCAAAAAATATTTTGAAGAGATGCAGGCCAGCATTACTGCGCCAGAAATTGACGCTGCAAGCAAAGCAGAAATCCAGCCCTTTAAGAAACTGAAAAAGAAAACCTGGAGAGCCATTGGTGTTACAGTGATCATCTGCGCCCTGGTCTTCGGAGGCGTAACTTATTACTACAATCACGGATGGATTCCATCATCTGAAGACGTCAACATGACCTGTGAGAAAGTAGGCGATGTCGTAACCCTGAGTTTTTATAATAAAGATAAAAACGTCACTATGACTGCTTATTTAGACTATTCTACAAAAGACGGCTCAGAACAGATCACTTTAAATGCACGGCATGCCAACCCATTTAAAAAATCTATGAGACAGGGAGCATATTACGGCTATACATTCATCGACGACAGCATCGTATATAATGAAGACGGCAGCAAACGTAAGCTGACAGACGAGGACATCCTTGTCATTAAATACAAAGACAAGGATGTAAAGATCAAAATTAAAGACTTAGCGGATGGAAAATTGTAAACAATATAAAACTGTCGCTGCAACATCTATTTCATCGTTGCAGCGACAGTCTATTCAAATATCCACACACTTAACACATTTACACTTTTTGTCGATTACAGATCATCATAACGCTAAGAAACATCAACGCAATTCCTATCGTAATCAGTATTTCCCCCATACTAGTTATCGCCGCCACGAAAGAAAGCATAATAAAAACAATAACCCTTTTTCCTACTTTTCTTTTATAAACCTTCTTTTCATTTTCTGACAGCGGTTTATTCTTATGTCCAGACGGCGCCATAAAATAAATAAGTCCACCCATTAAAATAATGCCGATCAGGGCTATCGTCTCAGGAACATTTGTTACGCGAATCAGCATCAATGCCGCGATTACCATGCCAAAAGACAAGATATAGCATCTAAGCTGTGTCGACGCATGATATCCCCCTGCATAAACCCGCAGGGACATATAGACCACGAGAAAAACGATGGTCTCCATCAACATCCCAAAGGCGGCACCAATTCCAAGCATAATTGAGTAGGTAAAAATCTGCGAAAACAACTCTTTTATTCCAAATAAATATATTTCCCTATCTTCCGCAGAAATAATACCCTCTTTAATCATACCGCCTAACAATCGTTCTGAAATATTAGTCATGTTTCTTTAGCTTGTCCGCATCTTTAGGCATCTGCGGTTGATACATAATGTTCCTGCAGGTTGAATTCACACTGAACTTCGTCATCAACTTGGCTTCCTTCGCAAGCATTTCGATGGATTTTCTTTTTAACACGTTCATTCTGTCACCTCTTCCTTAAGTATATCTGTAGCTATTATTATACATATTATGGATTGCTGTGCGAAGGATTGTAACCAACGCTATGCTATTTTGTAACCAAATAGGAAAACTACTTAACACCTGCAAAGTCTTGTGCTAGAATAACTCAAGAAGTTAAAATTTAAGGATTTGATAAAATGTTTAGAATAGCTATTTGCGATGACGATAAAGCCATATGTAATCATGTAGACCAAATAATTGCCAATTACACACATGAGAATAAATTATCTATTGAAACAGAAGTGTTTTACAATGGAGAGGATCTCTGTCGGCATCTTAATACAGAATCACAATTTGACCTTATCTTCTTAGATATTGAAATGACTGTGATGAGCGGAATTGATGTAGGATATGAAATTCGCAAAAAGAGAAGTGATTATGCTACGGAACTTATTTACATCACTGGAACCAGTCAATATACTCGTCAGTTGTTGGATATGCGCCCCTTAAGTTACATAGAAAAACCTTTTGCAGATGAAACAATCATCGAAGCATTAGAATTGGCGCTTCGTCTTTCAGATGAATTGGAGGGTTATTTTCGTTTTAGAATCAAAGGCGCGGATTATAAGCTAAAATTTAGCGAAATCCTTTACTTTGAGAGTCGATTGCGGAAGATTCTTCTTGTAACAGAAACGAAAAGTTATGAATTCTATAGAAATCTTAATGAGCTAATCACGGATCTTCCAAAGTATTATGTTCAGATACACCGCTCCTACGTCATAAACATTAAAAAAGTTACAGCGTTTTTAGGTAATTCTGTACTGATGCAAAACGACACCGAAATTATGGTCAGTCAGACTTACAAGCACAGACTAAAAGAAATCGAAAAAAGTGAGCTAGAGGCAAGAGGACTACTAAAATGAATGCATACACGACAGCCTACATCATCAATAATTTTTTCTATGCTTATGTGCTCTACCGTATGTTCAGAATTTTTTATGCCGATAAGAGGACAGCGAAATCAATTGAACTCACTGCCTATAGCCTTTATGCAGTAATTATCAGCATTACTGTTTTCTTTAATACACCACCACTAGTATATTTGCTGTTGAGTGCAGGCTCATATTTTTTTCTAACTTTTCTATATACTTCTACCTTGGTAAAACGTTGTGCTTGCACCATGTTAGCCTATATCATAATGACCTGTGTTGAACTCACCGTCAACTATGCCTCTGGCTATTATATTCACAATTTAGGCACTGTAACTAATTATGACTCTGTCGTTGGTATTACAGGTATCACCATTTTAACTTTCTTTATCGTCCTTCTGCTGGAGAACTTTGTCAATCTAAAGAATGGTGCCAAAATAGCGCCTTCTTATTGGATTTCGATTATCCTGATACCTCTTGGCAGCCTGACTTTAATCCTAAACAACTTAACCGATCATACAAAACCGAATCAGGTCATCATAGACTCCATCATCATATTGGGGATCAATATTCTTTGGTTCTACACCTATGATCAGATCTCTCGTCTTGCCAGGCTGGAGATTGAAAACTATATGATGCTGCAACAGAATAGATCTTACAAGCAACAACTTTTAATCATGAAGGACTCTGAGGAAGCGACTTGTGCCCTAAGGCATGACCTGAAGAATCATTTAACTGCCCTGGATGCATTGGCAGATGAAAGAAACAAAGAGGGGTTGAGCCAATATGCCCAATCCTTGACGCAACAATTACAGGATAACCAAAGTATTTCCAATACCGGGCTACTCGCTCTGGACAGCTTGATCAATTATAAACTAGGGCCTTTGAGCGAAGAAGATATTAGAATAACTTATCAGCCGCATATTTCGTCTGACATACCTATTCATGATTTTGATTTGACCATCATTCTCGGCAATCTGATCGATAACGCCCTGGAAGCCCTCGAAAAGGTACCCTGCGGTCAGAAAGAACTTTCTCTGCTCATCAGTTATGATAAGGGGCGTTTGGTAATACAGTTAAAAAATTCTTATATTGGCAAGCTGGAAAAATCCCTCAATACGACGAAAGCGAACAAACAGTATCACGGCATTGGACTAAAAAACGTGCGGTCTGTGGTGCGAAAGTATAAAGGAACGTTGGACATCTCTTTCGATAAAGGTATTTTTAATGTAGAAGTGATACTCTACCTGCTCAGTCAAAAGTCTCAATAATAAGATATAAAGAAACAGCGCGGCAGATGGAGAGCAACTGCCGCGCTTTTGACTATTAGTACACAGAAGATTTGGCTGGAATCCTCTGATCATTACATTAATTATTTTGAACAAACTCCCTTTTCAACATAGAGATGATTCGTTCGTTTTCTTTTTCGTAGAAACTTCCTTTTCCCGTAAAATAGCCTGCGGCAGCTGTGGCCTGCGCCACCAGCATGGAAAGACCGCTGGCAAAAGGAATGTTCAGGTCAACTGCCTGCTTGATGAGGGCCGTATAATACGGGTTATATATCACGTCGAACACACCTTTACAACAAGGAAAGGCCCTCAGATCAATCAGGCAATCAGAAACACCCGGGTACATACCCACCGGAGTAGCGTTGATGATGATTTCAGCGTCAGCGTGATCGGTCAGCCCCTCGTAATTTACCATGAGGCAGGCACTGCTGCCTGTAGAGGCTTCGAAGGATGTCTCCACTTTACGCGATGCGACAACAAGCTGGGACGCACCTCTGTCCGTCACCGCTTTCTTAATCGTCTGGCAGGTGGCGCCATTTCCCAGAATGACCACCTTCTTACCGCGGACAGAAATCCCGGCTGTATCTATTGCATATAAAAATCCTGTATAGTCTGTATTGGTTCCATGGAGTTCATGGTTTTCATCAAAATAAAGGCAATTGACCGCGCCGATTTCCGCAGCCAGCTGCGAGAGATGGTCACAGTAGGGGATCACTGTTTTCTTGTACGGTATTGTGACCGACAAGCCTTTAAAATCCCTGCTCTCAAGAAGTGCATTCAGTTCTTCCGCTTCCAGGGAGCGCAGTTCATAAGGGTATGCGCCCAGCGCCTCGTGAATGATCTTTGAATAGCTGTAGGTCATATTTTGGCCGATTGATCCGTATTCCATAAACACATCTCCTTACATGGATTTCATAATGGTGATTTCTGTATTTCTATGGCCGATCGTCTCTCTCATAGCATCCGCCAAGTTCCTCATGCGTGTCTCCGTCGGTTTCTCCGTGTCAGTCAGGGCATACTCCCGTCCCAACTGACCGTATTTGACCTCACCCAGGTTGTGATACGGCAGAAGCTCAATGGTCGGAATACCGAGGGATGCGGCATATTCCGCTGTCTTTTGCAGATTCTCTGTGCTGTCGTTGATGCCCGGAATCACCGGTATTCTCACTACGATGTTGTCGTGAATCTCAGCCAGCGCCGCCAGATTTGACAGAATCTTTTTGTTGGAAGCGCCTGTAATTTCTCTGTGGGTTTCGTCGTCCATGTGTTTTACATCGTAGAAGACCAGATCCAGCAGTTCAGCAGTTTCCAGCAGCATTTCGGTATCTGTCATTCCTGTGGTTTCTATGGCTGTATGTACACCGTTTTCCCTGCAGGCAGTCAAAATTTCTTTCAGAAAAGCTGACTGCACCAGCGGCTCGCCGCCTGAGAAGGTGACGCCGCCGCCTGACGAGTCGTAGAAGGATTTATCTTTGAGGATTTCTTTCAGCAGCTCATCCACAGTGTAGTCTTCACCTACCACCTTTTTTGCATTGGTACAGCATTCTTTCACGCAGATCTCGCACAGATCGCATTCCTCGCGATTTGTGATTTCAAAAGGAGGCTGTGCCTCGATCAGTCCTTTCGGACAACCTTTGGCACAATACCCACATGTTACACATCTGCTTTGAAAACAAGCCACTTCTTTTTCCACCTTCTGGCTTTCCGGGTTGGAACACCAGAGGCAGTTCAAGGGGCATCCTTTAAAGAACACCGTCGTCCGGATGCCCGGACCGTCGTGGATGGACATTTTCTGTATATTAAAAATCGTTCCTTTTTTCATTAAATACTCACCATTCTTAGCAGCAGCATCCGCCTACATTTTTGTGAGCAGTTCTGCCGATGATATTATTCTGTACATCTCTGTCCAGCTCGATAAAGTATGCGGAGTAGCCAGCTACTCTGACGAGGAGGTTCTTGTAATCCTGCGGATTTTCCTGTGCAGCCTCAAGAGTTCCTGCATCTACGACGTTGATCTGAATGTGTTCACCGTTCATATCAAAATAGGACTTGATGACATTCTTCAGAATCTGTTTGCCCTCTTCACCCTGTACGATGTTCGGATCGAATTTGATGTTGAACAGTGCGCCGTTGTTGCAGTCGCTCTGGTCGATAGATGCGACAGATTTGATGGTTGCAGTCGGGCTGGTTACATCGCGTCCCACCATCGGGGAAGCATTGTCGGAAACTGGTTCGCTTGCCAGTCTTCCATCCGGTGTCGCGCCGATAGTCTTACCCTGCAGCACGTTGAAGGAGGTGGACAGGATGCAGTTCTCATAAGTGCCTCCACGGCTGTCGCGGTATTTCACCATCTCTTCGTTATATGCGCGAATCATACGATTTGCATATCCGTCAACTCTGTCTCTGTCATTACCATATTTGTCAACCTTATTGAGGATGATGTTGCGCAGTCTTTCGTTTCCTTCAAAATTATTCTGCAGAACTTCGTTAAACTCGCCGGCTTTCATCATCTTTTCCTGGAATACTACATAATCAATGGCTTCCAGACAGTCGGCTCCATTTGCCATAGCTACGAGGAATACGCCGGAACTGTTATAAAGGGCGCCGCCCTCTTCCAGGGATTTTCCTCTTGCGATGCAATCAGTTACCAAAGCAGATGCATATCCCTTTGGTACATAGACTGCGTGCATTGCGCAGACCTTTGTGTAAGCTTCGCACATGATTTTGACAAAGTGTACGATCTGCTTGTGCAGGGCTTCTTCAAAGTCTTTGATGCTGGTGAATGTATTTGGATCACCGGTCTTGAGGCCCATTTCGCATTTCGCCACCGGGTCCCAGCCGTTGTTCATAACCAACTCAATACATTTTGCTGCATTGACATAGCCTACGTTTGGACGACCGTCGGATTTACCCATAACATAAGGTTCTACACAGCCGTGAACCGTCCAATCTCTGGAATCTTCTTCGGTTGCGCCTTTGTTCTTGAGCAGGTTTCCAACCAGGTTATCGTTATAGAAGGCCGGAATTGCATAACCTTTCTGTACCATTGCAAGGGCAACGTCCATCAATTCATCCGGTGTGTTGTCGTTGACACGTAAGGCCATGGTAGGCTGTACGGTCTGCACCAGATCCCATGCCTTGAATACGGAATAAGTCAGTTCGTTGGTCGCATCTTTGCCGTCTCTGCCAAGGCCGCCGATTGCCATCTGCTGCCACATCGGATAAGCTGCAAATCCGAGAGAGTCAAAAGCGTCTCTCAGCTTCAGAATCTCTGTACATTTGATGTATAATGCCGCCAGCAATTCTTCTGCATCTTCAGCAGGCATATCGCCATCGACAACTGATTTCTTGTAGTATTTATATAAGTTCTGGTCAAGTCTGCCCACTGCGATGGAATGTCCGTTGTCTTCAATCTGAATCGTCAGCTGTAAGAACCATACGAACTGCAGTGCTTCCCAGAAGTCTCTCGGTTCATTTTCAGGTACATTGGAGCACACGTCTGCAATCTTCAGCAATTCCTTCTTGCGCTGTGCATCTGTCTCCGCCTCAGCCAGCTTTGCCGCATGGTCTGAGAACTTGTGGGCAAAACGGATCACTGCTTCGCAGGAGATGATGTTGGCATTCCAGAAATCCACTTTTCTCATGTCTTCCGGCGTCAAAACCGGTGTCTTTTCAATCATCTCTTTTGCCTGATTGATGACGCCGCGAAGTCCCATCGGCAGGATTCTCGGATAATCCGGTGAGATGTGTCCCATACCGGTCGTTCTCGCGCCTACGGACAATACGCCGCATTCCTGTGCTTTCAATACGTATGGATCGAGCACTGCTGTTGACTGCATGTCAAAAGTGTTGTCTCCCCAGCTTTCCAGAATCGGCAGGATTTCTGCCTTTGTCTCTGGTGTTACGACGATAGGGTCTGTACCGCGAGTAGGGAACATGTCGATTTCGTCGATGACCCACTTTGCACCGAATTCAGGGAATACTGGTACACCTCTGACTCTCTTTGTCTGGCTGCCGACGAGGAGTTCTCCCTCCTGCATGTTCGGTTCCATGTTGTCCAGTATGTATGCAAATGCGTGCGCCCTGCGAAGCACCGGTGTGCAGTCAGCATAGATCTCATAGGCCTCTGTCACCAGTTTTGCTCTTTCTACATCAAGCTGTGGCTTTGAATCTTTGAGACGTTCGTTCATCATATCAATTCTATCTTTGTTCATTTTCCGCTCCTCTTTCTATCAAAAAAAGTATGATTTATATCTTACATAAATCATACTTGAAAACCAGTCATAATGGTAGCGGACAAACGTCAATATCACGTTGACAATCCGTACGAAGCCCTGCGCTGTCAGTCCTTGATGCAACTGAGGAATCGTTTGAGTGACGGGGAGATATCTGCTTTTGATTTGACGGCAAAACCGATCTTTCGGTTCATATCCACGTCGATGGGTCTGTATTCCACATCAAAGAGGGATACGGCGTATTTTGCAATCAGTTTCGGCATGATGGCAACAAAACCGTTTTGCTCCACCATGCGGATGACTGTAAAATCCGAATTAGAGGTATAGCCTTCATATTCTTTTACATCCACGTATTTCATGATCTGAACGATATCCTGATCCAGGCCTTTGTGGGACTTGAACAGCAAAACTCTTTCTTTGAACAATTCTTTGACAGGAACTACCTCGTGGCTGCACAGCGGATGGCCTGACGGGAGAAGGGCGACATATTCGTCGTCTATTTCTTTCAGCCATTCAAAGTGATGGTGAGGCTGCCGGCTGAAAATACCGATATCAATGATGCCGCGATTGAGCCACTGCTCAAGCTGCTCGAGGCTGTGCTCTTCGAGAACCTCGATCTGAATGCGCGGATACTTGTCATAGAATTTTCTCAGCAGGCCAGGTATCAGTACAAAGGCCGTCGTTGGAAAGCAGCCGATTCGCACCGTACCCTTCTCAAGACCGTTGATTAAAGAAATCTCCTCTTCCAGCTTCTCGTTCTCTTTAACAATATTGCGAATGATCGGCATCAGTTTCTCGCCTTCCGGCGTGAGAGTGATGCCTTTGTTGTTTCTTTTGACGATCTGAAAGCCCAGCTCTGTTTCCATGCTGTTGAGCATTTTCGATATGCCAGAATGGGTGTAGCCCAAATCGTAGCTTACATTGTTGATGTTGCCCCGGTCTACTACTTTCAGCAGTACCTCGTATTTCTTTAAGTCCATTTTCTTGCCCTTTCGTCTCATTTCCTGGCGTTAAGAGATAAGTTCCACTATGCTCATTTTAAAAGCCTCCGAATCTATTGTCAATGCTGAAATAGCATATGGCATTTGCTGACTTTTTTCAGCCTTCGCACTGGAGCAGCTTGCAATCTTATTCCCCAGGAAAAATGTACTACACTTTTTTTAAAACTATGGTATTTGCGGGCTGCCATACCCCCATCACGTCGTCGGCAAGGAGCTGTTCGCCCAGTCCGCATTTTCAGCTCATAAGAAAAAAGTCCGCAGCCTTCCCTCTCAAACGTGGATACTGCGGACTTTTCAGCTTATTAGTGCCCAGTCTCTATTCTCAATCAATTAATAGAAGTATACCGGCGATACCAGATTGTTTAGAAGCGATACAACGCTCCATCCTACCAGGATTGATGACTTTGAGTAGATCTTCATTTCTGCCGACGCCTGGTCTGAAGCCACTTTGATATACACATCATCATCATTAGGCATATTGGGATCGCCGTAGATTCTGATGCGTGTCTGGTCGGGACCGATGGTGGCAAGAGACGTTGCCACACCGATGTTGATCATTCTCGGCAGCAGGGGAATCGCCTCTGATGCAGTGCCCTCAAACAACAGCCCTTTTTCGCCGGAGTCGAGCACTTCCTGACTGAATACAGGCGTGTCTCTGTATGTCGATGCCTCTCTTGTCAAAGTCAGCTCCGCCTGTGCTCCGCCGATCAAAGCGATGGTCTGCATAACGTCAAATCCGCCGATGGCTCCTGATGAAAAATAAATTCTCGTATTATGATCCCGGGCTGTCTGCTTTGCTTTTTCATAGAATGCAGCATCAACAAACGCACCGATGGACAATGCTACGAACGGAATCCCGTGTTTCAATACTTTAATCACGTATTCCTGTACGGCTTCTATGGACGCTACCTCTACGACAATATCCGGCTTTGTCTCAAGGAGTTCGTCTACTGTCTGCGCCACTTTGCAGCTGCATTTTTCTGCAATCTGCTGCGACCTTTCGTCACCGATGCCAAAGACCGCTGTCAGCTCATACTCAGGCATCGCACCTCTGCAGTATGCGTCTGCGATCGTGCTGGCCAAAAATCCATTACCAATCATTGCAAATTTATTCTTTCCCATAATCAATTCTCCTTTTCTTTATAACATAGAAAATATCGTCCGAAGGACGTATTTCCGTATGTTTCATCGTTCGCGTTGCTCACTCCTCCAGTCGCTAATGCTCCTTTCGCTGTCCGTATCGCCTAGCCAGCTTAAGCTGGGGCGTTTTTTATATCCAGCCATCGTATGGCCGCTGCTGACAGGCATTTTCCATCCAGTTAATTAATGTGATGAAATCAAAGACGGGACGCTTTGTCGCTTTCTGAATCTCCCAGGCATAAGGCGGCATATCACTGCACTCGAGAAGAATCGCACCGACATCTGGGTTTTCCTCTACCAGTTTCATCGCAGCATTTACCACGTCATCGCGAACCCCTGTGTTGTCAAAGCTGCCCTGATCCTCCATAATGTTATGGAAGTTTTCGCCGTGACGAAGATCTGCTATGACCAGATCATCTGTCTTATTGATACCGCAGCTTTCAAAGATCTGTTCACTCATGGCGATGGCATTGGCAGTCATGATACCGATTTTTTCGCCCGGCTTCAGAAGGGTGCGAATCCACGGAACCTGCACCATGCTGGAGATTGCTACCGGAATATCCATATCTGCGGCAAGGCGTTTCTGGAAGTTTCCAAAGAATCCACATGCGCCGGAAATCGCTCTGACGCCTTCCATTTCCAGTTCCTTTGCCGCTTCCAAAATTGCGTCATAAGCTTCTGGCGCCCCGCTGTGCAGCGTAGGCGTATCAAGACCTTTTACGGCTTTAAAGCGGACTGGATACTTATAGGTCCATGCATTGACCACATTACCCGGTACAATCGGATACCATACCTTATCGAGGAGCAAGATGCCGATTCCATAACCTGCGATATTCTGTCCCTTTTTCATCTCCATCCATGTATTTTCCTTGTGAGACGGCATCATGTAGCCGTATTCATTTATTTTTTTCATATTTATGTGTCCTTTCAAATTTAATCCCATTGCTGCATCGCTCCGCCAAGCTCAGCCGGAAGACAATTTTTAGCGTAAGTGCGCATAAATCCTCTCGCCAGCTTCGGAGGCGGTGCCACATACTGTCTCTTTCTCTCTTCGATAATCTGTTCATCAACCAAGAGGCTGATAGAGCGCTTTTCAATGTCGATTTCTATAAAATCACCGTTCTCTACATAGGCAATCAGACCGCCTGCCGCCGCTTCTGGCGATACGTGTCCTACAATAGGACCGTGATTAAAGCCGGAAAATCTGCCATCCGTTACTAACGCAACACTTTCATCTAACCTTAGGTTGATAATCGCCGAGGCCGTACATTCTACCTCTACCATACCAGGCGCACCAATAGGACCTGCGTAGCGGACGACAATTACGGAACCCGGCTTTACCTCCCCGTTCATCAGTGCGTCATAGGCAGACGCGTCACTGTCATATACCATAGCCTGACCGCAGAAATGATACATGGAGGCAGCCACGGAGGACGACCTCATGACGCAGCCGTTAGGTGCCAGATTACCCTTGAGTACGGCAAGGCCTCCGTCTTTGGTCAAAGGATTCTCCATTCCATGTATCACCTCATTGCTGGCAGCAGGTGCACTTTGCAGGATTTCTCCCATAGTGTGACCTGATACATTGAGGCACTCTTTATGCAGTTGTCCTTCAATCTGTTTCATAATGGCCGGAACCCCTCCCAGATAGAATAGCTTGTCAACGGTATGCTCTCCGCAAGGTTTTATATTTGCGATACACGGTGTCTCATGGCTCATCCTGTCAAAGAGCTCTAAATTGATTTCCGGGAGGTTCAATTCATTGCCAATCGCCAGCAGGTGGAGAATCGCATTGAGAGAACCGCCGATGGCAAGATCCAGTCTGATGGCATTTTCAATGGCTTCTCTGGTCATAATCTGCGACGGTCTCAGATCCTCAAAGACCATCTCTACAATGCGCCTGCCTATGCGCTGAGCGCTGACCATTTTGTCGGTATATGCCGCCGGAATCGTCGAGGAGTATTCTGGTGTCATTCCCAAAGCTTCCACAAGAACCTGCATCGTGTTAGCAGTGCCAAACAGCGGGCAGGCGCCGCCAGTGGGACACGCGCCCATTTCCAGCTTTTCCATATACCGCGCATCGACAGTCCCACCGTTTTTGTTCAACTCACCGACAGATATTTCTAAAACCTCTCCTAATGCCAGCGGCTCTCTGTCAAGTCTCCCTGACAACATCGGACCGCTGACAAAGCAGATGGTCGGCTTATCGCATCTGGCTGCTGCCAGCAATGTACCGGGGACGATGTTGTCACATCCGGCCGCCAGAACCAATCCATCAAAATGCTGAATGTTGGAGACCAATTCACAACTGCCAGCCACCAAATCCCGCATAGCCATGTCCTGCTCCATTCCGCAATGTCCGATGGCAACCTCGGCGCAAGTCGATGGAATGCCGAACTCAAAGGGAATTCCTCCCGCCTGCCAGATGCCGTTTTTAATCGCCTGCACCTGCTCCCGGAGAGGCTTATGGCCTGGGCTGTGCTCAGAAAATGCGTTGGCAATCCCTATATGTGGGCGATTGGCCAAATCCTGCGGATCATATCCGCTGCCCTTATATGTAGCTCGGCAATGCGTCGCTATCGGGCCATCAAAAATTTTGTTTGTGAAATCCATTTTGATTACCTTTCTACCGTTCTTTTGTAATCAGTTTACAACGGGAATATAAAGGTGTAAAATGAATATATCATATGTTATTTATTCAAGTAGTGAATGAAGAAGATCTTTCTCAGGAGAAGGGGTTTCATCGGGAAAAACACTGGCGCTTTCAAGTGTTTTATCTCCTCACCATTCCATAAATCAATATAATTTATTCCAATCTTGAATGAGATAAGGAGGGTCCATGAATCTTATAAAATATCAGGCATTTATCAAAGTCGTAGAAATGAAAAGCATCACGAAAGCAGCGCAGTCTATGGGGTACTCCCAACCAGGAATCAGCCATATGCTTGATTCTCTGGAAAAAGAGGTCGGGTTTCCCCTTTTAATCAGAAGTAAAGATGCTATCAGGACTACGGACGAGGGAGAACAGCTCCTTTATTATTGCAGACAGATTATTAAAAACTCCAACGATTTTCAGGAAACGGTTGATGCCATCAACGGCTTACTTTCTGGGTCTATTCATATTGGCGCTTATAACTCTACGCTGCTGTCCTCTGTTCCTGCTCTAATTGCAAAGTTCTGTCGCGCCTATTCCAAGATCAATATCTCTGTGCAGGAGTATTCCCACTCTGACTTGGCTCATAGTCTTATAAACGGCAACCTGGACTTAGCCTTTATGAGTCCGCCTACGCCTAACAAGTATGAGTTTCGTCCGCTATTTCACGATACCTATTGTGTCATCATGAGTCACGATCATCCCCTCGCTGCTCACGACAAAATACCCGTAAAAAAGCTTAATGGCTGTGATTTCATCATGCCTATGGACGGGTGCGATGACATTGTGAACCAAATCATGAGAGAATATCCATTTACGCCCCATATCACCTTTCACACAGCCAGCGATGCAGCCGGTATCGCCATGGCTAAAGAGAATCTGGGTGTATACGTCACATCGACTCTGCAGCTTACAAAGCTTCCCGACGGTGCCATTGCAAAAGAGTTTGCAGAAGATTTATATCGAGTGATCGGAATCTGTCTTCGTTCCTTCAAACATGCCTCGCCCGCAGCAAAAGAATTCGTAAAACTGGCAGAGCAGACAGCAAAAAATATGTAAATAAAAAACGTGGAAATGACGGAATCAAAGAT
>ERZ791934.1102-NODE-1102-length-29352-cov-8.106939_pt1 | contig 29352 bp, 40 predicted proteins | sample MGYA00510125_ERZ791934 | MGnify/ENA primary metagenome ERZ791934 (study PRJEB30046, sample SAMN00993240) | human gut metagenome | study: EMG produced TPA metagenomics assembly of the A metagenome-wide association study of gut microbiota in type 2...
CGTCACGCAGTGCGTGACTATTTGGAAATGTCAGATAAAACTGTCTCATGTATTTTAGATTAGTAGGCGTAAAACCTTTTCCAAAATCTAAAGTCATCTGTTTGGATAATTCCGCTATTAATCTACTTCCATACTCCGCTTTCTCGTATCCATCCTGCTGTTCCACTATACTTTTTCCTATATTCCAGTATGCTTCAACCATTGCAAAGTTTGCAGTTTGATATACTTTGTTTCTGGCTTCAGAAAGAATTCTTTTAATCTGTTCATAAAATTGTTGTTCCATTTCATTCCTCCTACAACTACATTTTAAATTCAAGGAATAATTAGCTCTTCGCTACGATATATTTGCTTTATTGCAGATTCTAACACAAAATATTTTTCTTGTGTAAACACATTCAATAAACTTGATGGAATGTTATTTAAAACTATCTCTTTTGTTACTTGGATTAATTTATCCTTACCAAATGCATTACTAATGTCCTTTAATGAGTTCTTCTCTTTACATGTTTCAAACAACTGCTGAAAGAATGAAGCAATTGAAACGATAACCCTATCCCGCATCATACTATCCAAATAAAATTGCATCATATTATCGTAAGATAGTATTCCATCTTTATATTCCAACATAAGAAGCTCACTTTCACCTGAATATTTCCATTTGCTATAGTTCTGCAAATCATTAATAAAACTAACAAACATTTGATCACTATGAGACCAATCTACACCATATCACCGTATTTCCTCACTACTTTCAGAATTATAATATATTAAATTCAGTTTACTATATCTAAGACAACACCTCCATAACAAGAACCATTTTTCAGTTTTAAGTAAGCTAATGACAAACTTTTGCTCCTGAGTATCGGTTTTGCCCCGTGGTATCATTTTACTGAAAACCCCATAGCAAAACCCTCTATGAATATTTACCCCACCTTGCCTCTGTGGAAACTTATCCATCTCACTTCCCCAAAAAACACAACTCCATTTTCCTCATACAATCCCGCAAACGCCCATAGAATCAAGCTTTCCGAGTAAGAAGCACGGCGGTTTCAACGTGCTCCGTTTATATAATCATCATAACCATTTTTACTTCATTATCACATATTGTATCATAAAGCCTTTTAAAATAAGGCGTATTGCAGATACTTGTTACTATATGATATCATATTTTAACATATCATATCTACGTAAAACTTATACATGGTTGACAAATCGTAGACATTGCCTACCAAATGTCGAAAACTGTCTATAACTATTTGTTGTATCTCTACCTATTGTATTATATCATTGAGATGCAACCAGAGGTATGGGTAGCCTCTGACTCGGCATGGCCGGTGCTGTAATGGTGCCGGCCGTTTTGTGCTTGACATCAGAGCTTCCAAGCGTTATTATTGAAAAAACTGGTAATACTTCCACCATTTCCTTCTTTGTCTGAGAGGCTATACTTTATGTATAGTCTCTTTATTTGTGACGCTAAAAAGGCCCCGGCGGGAGACCCGGAGCCTTACAGCGTTTTACAAAGTTAAATCTCTGTGGGTTAATAGTTACTTTATGACGCAAGAGCTATAAATGTAGCTCTGCAGCATTCTCCATTCGCAGGCATTCCATTCGCCTGTTTAAAGGCATTTACAGCCTTTTCCAAGCCATTTCCAAATGTTCCGGGACATTCCACTCCGCCTGCATCATATCCCATCAAATAGGACATAATTTCTGCCGCGGTGACCATATACTGCGTCTCGCCTTTGCGCACGTAATGGCTGCCAAGAGCCTGCAGTGTCTTTGCTCCCATCTTGCCATCCACATTAAGCCCTGAGCCATAATCCATATTGAGCGCCGTCTGAAGCACCATAACAGCAGTACGCACCGTCAATGCACCGCGGATTCCGTCACAGACAAGCCCAGCTCCTACAAAATTATTTGCATTCTCCTGCCCGATACGGATTAATTCTTTTTTTGTGTCCTGCGGTTTCGGCGCGGGCGACGGTGCCGGAGCCGGTGAAGGTTTACCACCTTTAATCTCTTTTGCAAAATCCCGGTAACAATGGTTTACATCCACACGCCCGCCATTACCAGTAAGCCCCGGCACGCTGCCAGAACTGGTATACTGCCAGATATCCACATTGGGCACATCCGGCGCGCTGGAGCTGTACTTAGCGACCCATTTGGTATACTTGTCCAGAGAATTTCCAATAATATTTCTAAACCAGTTCTCGTTTGCATAGATGCCGCACCAGTATCCTGCAGTTTCAATTATATCCCCAAAGATTCTGGCTCCTCTCACAGCCTGCCTTCTGGTGCCTTCTTTTTCCTCTTCGAGGTCGTAATATACCGGATAGGATAACTTGTATCCCTTGATACACCTGAGCACATGCGCAGCCTCACTCCTGCTCTTTGCATCCGTATCTGCATAACTGTACAGATATACGCCAAATGGGATGCCCAGTCTTGTGCATTCATTGGCATTTCGTTTCCAGTATTTATCATCCTGGTTAGTCTGGTCCATACCGTACCCACAACGTATGATTACTCCATCAATGTGTTTTCTGGCCTCTTCCCAGTCAATCCTTCCATTATGTTCTGATACATCAATAATTTTTAAAGCCATGATAGCTCCTTTCCCCGGTATTGTGCCGGCGCAAATTAAAAGAGAGCGATTTTACTCGCCCTCTGAATCTTTATTAATTGCCTTATCTGCTACTTCTAATCCCTTCTTTAGTATCAATGGTACATTAAAACCCGCCTCTACAAAATTTTCGCAGATAGAACGGATTTCGTTTACCAGGAGAGACGCAAGGACAAAATATCCTAAAAGTGTCGTAATCTGTAAATTCACTCCCAAAACATTTCCAATTTCTATAAAAACAGCACTGGCGATGAACGCAACCATGATCATCAGCCAATATCCTAGTTTCTTCAATACTCCTTTCCACCCAGATACTGAATTCTCCTTATGGGCCATCCTGCTTTTCATCCAACCAGTAATCCAGTCTGCCACGTTCAGGGCTAAAAATGCCATAAACAGAATCCAATGCTCTCCAAATACCATACTTAATATTGCAACTACCGTTCCCCAAATAGCATTGTAAGTATCAATTATTTTCATCTTATTCCTCCTTACTCAAAGATCGCATACAGGTGGCCACCCCGGATCTCAAAGGTCGGTGTCTTGCCGTCTGCACCCGCCGGTCCCTGTGGCCCCTGTGGGCCTGTGGTTCCAGTATCTCCCTTTGCACCAGTCGCACCTGTATCTCCCTTAGGTCCCTGCGGACCAGTTGCACCAGTATCACCTTTTGCCCCTTTTAATGCAGCCAACTGGTCAGATGTAAAGTCAGCATAGGTGAAAGCGTCTCCTTTGTCCCCTTTCGGACCAGTCGGGCCCTGCGGACCCGTGGCGCCGGTTGCACCTTTTGCGCCCTGGGGGCCTGTCATACCTGTTGCACCGGACAAATCTGTGATATAGGTATATGCTGACGCTCCTTTTACATACAGTTTTGCATTGTCGGCATCGTTTACGTTACCGGTGTCAATCATGACAAACTGACCGACCTTGATACCATCCGACGCATATCCGCTGTTCATGGCGCTGATACTTGCATAGGTCTTTGCGATCGTGAAAGCCTCACCAGCAGGTCCCTGGGGGCCTGTAGAGCCTGTAGCTCCTTTTGGACCTGTGGCACCGGTATCGCCCTTTGGTCCCTGAGGACCTGTGGCGCCGGTCGCTCCGATATCTCCTTTCGGTCCCTGGGCACCCGTGGCGCCTTTAATATTGCCTGTCTTTGCCCAGGCTCCTGATGCTCTCTTATAAACATCAAAATTAGCAGTATTGAGATAAAAGTCACCATCTTTTCCCTGGGTTGCCGGGGTTGCCGTGCCGAACAGCCATGTTGCACCATCCGCACCTTTTGCACCGGTGGCACCCGTTGCGCCCCTCGGTCCTGTCGGTCCAGTCTCTCCCTGTATCCCCTGTGGACCTTGAGCTCCTGTCTCTCCTTTTGCTCCAGTATCACCTTTCAACCCCTGCGGGCCTGCCGGTCCCTGTGGCCCCTGAGCTCCCTGTGGTCCTACAATACTGCCTAAATCAACTTCTCTTGCCATATTCTTATCTCCTTTACTTTTGATATACTGCGATTAAATGGCCGTCTCTGATCTCAAATTCCGGCGTCTCTCCTGCGGGTCCCCGGATATCATCCAAGGTCACCAGCCTGTTCCACTCATTGCTGTCCGTATAACGCCACTCAATAGCTGTGCTGGTCTTCTGCATCTCAATCTCCCGCTCTCTGATTGGCAGCCGGATTCGGGAGCCAATGGCCTGCCCTCCGGACCTAAGCTGCAGTATGTCCTCCTGGAGATTAAGGTCATCCGCACGGCAGCGCAGTTCATTCAGAATCTCCTGCATAGGAGTTAATGACGATCCGCCATAGTTTTCTGGTCTTGCCCGTTTTTTCACAGGCATTAGGATCGTCCGCAAGGTCTCGCCCTGTTCATCATCACAAACATATATATGTGCAATAATGTTTTTACCGCTCTGAAGCAGGATGTCCGGTATCTCAATGGCAATACTGCCATCTTTCTGCCGGATTCCCCGAACAGTAAAGGCCAGACTGCCGAATTCCTCTGTCAAATGCACCTCTCCCTGGTCAGGGAGCTGCAGGCCGTACACCTGCAGCGTTTGTCCGTAATCCCATTGCGCCAGCCCATAAACAGTTTTATAATACTGCCCATCACTGCAAAATTTTGCTATAATCATTGCCGTCTCCTTCCTGCCCGGAAGATTAACCGGCAAGGATGCTTTTTCTCTCTTCCTGGCTGATCCAGCCCTTTGTGGCTGCCTTTTCTACTACCTCTGCATTTCCGGTCTTTCTATACAGTCTTGTAATCGTCTCAAACATATCCTATACCTCCTTACACAATCCCCAGGCTATCAAGCACCAGTTTGTCAACGGTTTCCTCCAAAGCGGCTATACGAGCCTCTGTCTTATCCGGTTTCTTCAGCTCCACAAGGATAGCAACTCCATTAACTGGCACTGGATTCCCTTCTTCATTCTGTGTGTAATCCACAACAGTTTCCATCTGCTTTTCAATCTTCTGCATTTTTGTATACCCAGAATAGATTTTAAATACCTCATCGTTGTAATCAATCACCTGGATTTTACTTGTGTTGGCAGCATCGGACAGTAAAGCCTCGTAATCCATGATGTTTTTATCTCCAGGCACTAATCCCAACGTGAGGTAATCACCTGTCGCCCGAATCCCATCTGCGATGATCTCCAGCTCCTGGCCATTGTTTAATCTGATCTTACCCATACCTTTCACCTATCCCTTTCTAATCTTCTGCATTAAAATAGACCGCTTATCACGGTCTGGCTCTGATTTTAATAATATGGCTGGTCTAAATACTCTAAAATTTTACCAATCTAATCACTTCCACTTTCCGATGGCGACCCATTCAATCCATAAGCCGCTCGCAGAAGCATTACATCCTAAAGTTGTTTTTGATGCAGTCGTTGACAGCGTGCCTACATTTTCAGGGATCCCGCTCGCATATCTGGGAGAAGTCATTACGATAGGTGCTTCCTTGAATTTTTCACGAAATGTGATATCGAGCTTGTAAAACTTTCCCGTTGAATTATAGGAAAATGTAGTTGTTTGACTTGCGCCCCAGAGAATCATTATACCAGATTGGCCTTTAAATATTCCTTGATTATTTGTAGAACCTGTGGTTCCTTGGGTTGTTTCGTTCGACAGAAGCGTACTTATGCTGTTAATATTCTTTTCTACATTAGTTAAATCAGTTTTTTCCGCTTTACTATCCAAAGCTGAGCTTAGCGCAGTAACAGAATCCTGAACTGTACTTGCCGATCCATCTGCTTTTGTAAATGTCACATTACCTGCTGTAGTCTTGGGCTTAACTTCATTCTGCAGATAAGTCAAAAAGTTGGAAAATAACATCTTTTTACCAGTCCCTGAAGACTCTTCCACCAAAAATGCATCTGTATCAACAGGTGTAACCTTATTTTCCAAATCAATCACACGGTTGAATGCAAGATACTTCATATCCTTTAGCCACTTGGATATCTTTCCGATCAACACTGCTATGGAATTCCCTGTAGCTAATGCCTCCTTGGATGTCGCATCCAAAAATGCGATAGGGGTAGAAGCATCTACTTTACCAGTCGGCCCTTGTGGTCCCTGCGGCCCTGTGGCCCCTGCATCACCTTTATCCCCCTTTGGCCCCTGTGGACCTGTTGGACCGGCTGGACCTGCCGGGCCCTGAGGGCCGGTCGCTCCTGTAGCTCCCTTAGGCCCCTGCGGTCCCATCACATTGCCTAAATCAAGTTCGGGCATAATTCTCTACCTCCTTATAAGATCATGACCAGATGGCCATTATCATCTATTTTGTATCCCGGGGCATCTGCGCCAGCGTATACTATATAAAGATGTCCGTCTTCCCGCACCTGGAAGGCATAAACCCCTTTACTCTCTACAACTGCAGCATCCCCACCCCGGTCACCTTTGTCTCCCTTGTCTCCTTTCGGCCCCTGGATGCCCTGTGGTCCCTGCGGGCCTGCCGGGCCGGTTGGGCCTATCGGCCCTTGTGGACCTGCCGGGCCGTTGAACTCCCCTGCCTGTCTGCGCCGCTCCAAGTCGTCGGCAGTAGCGTTAGCCCGATTTGTAGCAGCCTCTGCGGCTTGTGCCTGTGTATTGGCAAGCTGTCCGGCACTGTTAGCGTATTTCGTCGCCTCCACCGCATCTTTTACAGCCGCCCCAACCTCACCGACAAGCCTGTTGATGATCTCCTGTGTCCGCTCATCCAACTCTATGGTCAGGTCTTCCTCTGTCATGAGGCGTTTCACGACTCCGGCAGAAAAGCACACATAAGTTGCCTTCCCATCACTTACATTCGGGTCTCCCCTCAGTACAACTGCCCATTCCCCTGGCAGCATCTTCTGAGGGTCAAAGTGGTCAAAATCGCCCCGCCTATCCTGTATTGCCATATTGGTTCACCTCCTTACCCTGGTATCCAGCGCACCAGTGACACCCCCGTGGGTGTCGGTGGCGTACTGCCGCCTGGATAACGCAGCACACAGTTCCAGGGATAGTTATAATAACCGCATGTCCATATTTCTGTGCCATCCTGGTCCCCTGTCTGCGGGTTTCCACGGTTTGATGATGCCTGTACCATCCTGCCATTACCAATGCTCATTGCTGTATGGTTCACATGATTCAGGAGCACATCACCGTATATGATGCCACTTCCGGATGCCATATCTACACTGTTTGTCACGTCTTGAAATCCGCAGGCAATAAACGCGTCATACATATTCCCGGTGTATGATGCTCCCTTATCTTTAACCGGGACACCAGCCTGTTGCCACGCCGAGATCAAAAGTGAGGAGCAGTCGTAATCCGGCCCCCAGCGATTGTCCTGTGAATATCCGTGGGAATTATCATTCGCGATTGCGACCGCCCACTCCACAGCATTTTTGATAACCGTCGAACTTCCGTAGGTCAGGTTTTCAAACCAGTACCGTGCATTCTGCCTTCTTTCCTCTAGTGCCAGTACCCCGGGTCTCTCGTAATTCCGCATAAACGCTTCGGCCAGATATTCAGGAGTCTGCGTAGATTTTGTGAATGCAGAAAATGAGAAATTAAAAGAGGAAGTGGCGATCCATTGCTGGTTATTCGCCACTTCCCACAAAATGCATTCCAACTGCCCGTTAAAATATGCTGTCGTATTGCCGTAATTGTTTCCCCAGGGATATCCCCTGGCATCTGCCCATGATGTGTAATCCGTTGCCGGCGTCCACTGCACCAGGCCATATCCGCCTGACATATTGCCGTAAATAAGGGATTCCCATAAGCCAGGGTTGAGTGTGGACTCACGCTGCATATTTCCGAGTATTCCCGCAATAGCATTCCTGGTCCAGCCCTTATTGATGAGATAATCAGCGATATACTGTGCATTATCTGTCATTTGCGATTGAGACAGATATGCATTGCTTATTATAAGTGCCATATTTCTGTCTCCTTAAAATGTCCCTTCTTTCGTATTCCCGCCTACACAGACACCGCCAGAAAATTGCAGATACGTGCCGTCTGAAAACTCTGCTCTCCCTGTTTTTCCAGCTTTAAATTTTCCTGTCAGGCCGTCTTTATCTGCCAATAACGGATATGAGTTATTGCCGCTGTCATCTGTGCAAACAAAAGAAAACTTTGATGCAGATCCAAAGGACTGGATTGCGATTCCTCCACCAGATACAGCTGTCATGATTGCTGATAACTTTCCATTATTGTAAAATTCAACCCTCTTGTTATTGATTTTGATGCCTGTCCCATCTACTAAATTGCTAAAGACCCCTTCTGCGTGCACACCATCTTTATTCCAAGTACCGATAACCTTACCTGACGCATTCAGAATGCGCAGCACACCGTTTACATTGTTTTCCCCGCCTAATGTAAGGGTACCACCCCTCGCCCAGTCGAAACGGATGCCTATAGCGGACAGGACATTGACCACGGCATTTCCCTGGCTGTCCATGCCGGCATTCCAAGTCTTTCCTCCATCCGTAGACACGGCAAAGGCGTTCGCTGTCATCTTCCAGATGGTATCTGATTCCTTCAGCGTTGGTTTATTGTGCATATAAAAAATGGTGCTGCCATCCTCCAGCTTTTCCTCCGTCTTATATACACCAAAAGACTGGGTGATCAAACTGGTCAGGGCCTGCACCGCTTTGTTATACTCATTTATCTGTACTTTAGTATTTTTCTTTGCCTTTACAAAGGCTTGTGTAGCCTCTGTAAACCTGGATGCACTGTTACGGGCCGGTGTTTTTGCGTCACAGGACACCGACTGATAATTACCTATCTGGTAGGTGGTATTTGTAATATAGCACTGATAGGTGTTCTGCTTATAATCTGTCACGATTGCCGGGTCTCCTGCCTCTATGGCAGGGTCTGACAGGCAAGAGATAGACACTGGGCGGAATTTCATCCCTATCAGGCAGCCGCCTAAATAATCACCTACAGTTTTACCATTGCCCTTACGGATAAAATCATTATCCTTTACCTCCAGCACATAACCTTCCACACCTGTCATATAAGACGCCGGGGTATCCTGTACAGTGGTGTCCTGCGCCTCAGTCACCTTGATCCCGGTTATCACCACATCATCTGTGGCAACGTTTATGCTGTTTAATGCATACAGATGATGGTAGTCCTGTAAGCTCTCAAATGTTCCCCCATCCAGGCTGTCTCCGTCTGTCCAAGGCAGGAAACTGCCGCCATCTGCACTGTCACCAGTCTGATAGGATGGGGTCCCATCGTCAAACACGCCGCCATCCATGCCATTATGACGCCCAAATACGGCAGTGTCATACCATCCTGACGTCAACCGGCCATATGCGTCACACTTCCAGTAACGGCAGGCTATCTGCCCCACCCAGGTCAGCACCTGCCTAAAGGTCAGTGCTTCATCTTCCGGACGTTCCTTGACTGTGTAGTTTCGGTTCGGGATATCGGCTGATGCCTGTACCACGCCGCAGATGCTGCAGGCATCAGCTATGATCTGCCCCAAAGTAGCCGGATATTTTAATCTGCTGTCTGTATAAGGCCGGTCGAACTTTGCCATGTTGTCATAAGCTGTGACAGAGATGACCGCACCTGTAAATTTTCCCGGCTCCGCCGTGTATATCCCCTTCGGGATCCACTCGATCCTGTCCTCTGATAGCTGCAGCCCTATACTGGCATTTATGACCGCGCCCTCAAAATCATAGGCATTGAACCTGCCATCCGTATTATCCAGACGCAGTGTACACTCCCCGATAGACGCGGAACCAATATCAAAGCTGTCCGTACTGGATACACCAGTCTTGATAGTCAGTCCATCCGACATCAGGTCAGCATTTGTCAATGTCAGTTCCGACCCTCCCGGAAACCGCATCACTGTCCGTACATGAAATATCCTGTCCTGTACAACAGCCCGTCTGTAATCCATACTTGTCCTTACCATGTCATCACCTCTGTATAATATCCACCGTAACACTGCGGTACCAAAATATCCCGTCCCCCAGGCGGCCTATCTGTTCTTTGGATATGGTCCCACGGTATACTTCTATCGTCACATTGATACCGTCATCCCGGAAGGTAAAAGGAAAGAATCCCGCAACCAGTGTCCGCTTGATAATCGCTACATCTGATTCCGGGAGCACACCCCATTTGATACTTACAGTCTTTTTATTCGCAACCGGGTCTCCGACCATCGTTCCGTCCATTGTACGGCCCGTGTCGGAAGTCCATATGATCTCATCATTAACGGAAATGGAGACGGGTGCCGGCAGCACCACGCCTCCTGATCTTAAAATATCTGCCATTTATGTCACCTCTACCGGATTTTGGCGGTACTTTACATTTTCCAGTGCCCTGTCAAGCGCCCTCGCCAAAAGTTCACCATCCACAAAGAATCCCATCTTCCCAACGGCAGCAATGAACCTGGTCACTGCACTGTTGACGATGGCTTCCACATCTGCCTTAGATAACCCGCTGCCGCCTGCGGCCCTGACCGCTTCATTGACCATAGCCTGCAGTTTATCTTCGGGGGCTACGATCTCACCGTAATGGCGGTTATCGCCTATCATAGCAAGCTGCGGGGTGTTAGCTTTCACAAAACCGCCTTGTGCCAGCTTGGGTATCTGCGGCACTTTGATGGACGGGAGCCATTCAAAAGGCTTCAGTCCCGTGATATCAACTTTTTTCAGTCTTCCGAGAGCTGAGTTCAGGCCGTTAAACGGTATCTCTATCACTTTGTTTATCCCACTAATGAGTGCGTTCACTACGGATTTCAGACCATTTAATATACCATCCTTTATACCGTCAAAAACCTTTCCTCCGGACGAGAAAACATCTTTTACGGCTTTCCATGCTGCGGAGAATTTATCCCTGAACCAGTCGGCCACATGGGAGAAAGTATTTTTTATGCTGCTCCAAATACCCGAAAAGAAATTCCCAACGCCGGAAAATGCGCTTTTAATCCCGTCAGATGCAGATGTAAATTTCTGCTTAAACCAGGAACCCACACTTTTAAAGGTATCGGCAATACCAGACCATAGCCGTGAGAAGAACTCTCCAATCTTTTTTGTTACGGAATCGAACCAGTCTCTAATTCCACCCCATATCTCAATAGCTTTAGCACTTATTTCATCCCAATGTTTATATAAGAGAACTCCTATTGCAATTAAAGCGCCAATTATTAAGATAATCGGGTTAAATCCTGCAAGCAATTTGACCAGCGCGTTTTTTAAACCTCCCGCTTTCATAATTGCCAAAGTCATATTAGTTGCAAATTTCCCAACAAACTCATTTAATCCTGATATTAGCTTTCCGAATTTCCATGCTGCAAAAAAAGAACCAATGACCAGGGTAATATCCTGTACATCTTGTGGGTGTTCTTTACACCAGTCGCTGAACTTCTGCAGTGCTCCATTGATCTTGTCCCATACAGCCAGGAATACACCACCTGCCCAGCTTGCAAGCGGCTGCAATACAGTATCCCAAAACCACTGGAACAATGGTTGCAATGCCTCCAGGATATGATTGAATGCCTCTATTGCTATTGACAAGGTGTCAAGAAAACGCGGTACTACTTCATTAGCAGTCCATACCCCCAGCGGCATTAACACATTCTGCCAAAACCAAAGTAGCCCCTCGCCTATGTTGATAGCGAATGGTGCCAGTGCATCCCACAATCTGCTAAGAGCCTCATTGATATCATCAAATTTAATGGCCATCAGACCCTCATTTAAAGCATCAACAAACCCCGGAATGCCTGTCTGGAAGAGCCAGCTTGCCACTTTCCCCAGGAAACCACTGAAAAAATCCCCCAGAGCTGTTTGAGTGAACTTTCCAAGCTGTTGAAGACCTTCATTCCATAGTCGCTTGAAGGAATCAATAGTAGGCTGGATATTCCTCTGGATATTCTGGAACATCTTCTGGAACTTAGAATCTAACTGGTCAACAACTGTGTCACCCTCAGCCAGATTCCCATAATTGATATCCATGCCTTTTATTGGAAGGTTTCCTGTTCCTCCGGCAGCTGGGTCAGAACTGCTTTTATCCTGCAGTTTATTTACCTTGTCAAAGCCCATCAGGCTTCTGGATGCCTTTTCGGCAGCTTTACCAACACCTTCTGTAGAATCTGTCAGGGAATCTGCTGCGCCTGCAGCCGCCGACAAGTCAGACGCTGTATCCTTAAAACTGGAACCACTTTCTGCTTTCTTTCCTGTCAGCATTTCCGTGAAGGACTTAAATGCCGATGCAACGGTCATTAATTTCGCCAGCAGCTGATTCAGCACCTTAAGGACAGGGGTCAGTATATTTATCAGCCCTTGGCCCAAAGTTGCCTTTAGACTGTCAAACTGAAGCTTCAAGACCCTGACCTGGTTAGCCCATGAATCTGACGTCCGTACAAAATCCCCGGTTGCCGCCGACAACTGGTCCTGCACAAACTGGTACCGCAGGGCTACTTTTTCCGCCTCGCTCATGGCCTGGGTGGTCTTTCCCCAACCGTTTGCCATTGCATAAGCATCCAGGGCGTTCTGGGTCATTACGACGCCTAAATCCTTTAAGGTCTCAGTCTCACCCGTAAAAACAGATTTAAGCTTTGTATATGCCTCATCCTGACTGATGTTATAGAAGGATGCAACGTCACCGGCCAATCCTGTCAGAGTCGTGCTCATGTCATAGGCCTGCTTCTCAGAAAAGCCAAATGCCTTGGCCATAGCCCCGAATGTACCGGTAAACCTTTTTGCCATTGTTTCGGATAAGCCGAAGCTGGCTGCCGCATTCTTGGCGAAAGAATCTACCTGCGCTGTCATAGACGGGAAGGTGACGTCAACGACGTTCTGGACCTCTGCCAAATCCGAACCAAGTTCAATACAGGACTTACCAAAATCCACAAGTTTTTTGACTGCGAAGGCAGATGCAAGGGCTACACCTGCCTTTTTCGCTAGGTTTGTAATACCTGACATTTGTTTCTGGAACTGATTTTGATTTACGACCAGATCAAGGCCAATTTGTCCCACACTCTGCGCCATTTACCCTTGCTCACCTCCCGCTGCATAAATAAGAGCCTGCTTCATGGATTCCAGAAATCCCTCCATATTCTCTTGAGACATGGCTTTTGCCCTACGTGTCCGCCATTCCATTCTGATGCGCCTCTGCTCCGGGCTAAAATACTCCAAAATTTCCGGGTCATCTTCGGCTCTGATAGACACAATCCGGCCAAGCGGTGTATCAGGCCCCATACCAGACAGCAGATCCCTGAATTCATCCCATTTCATTGCCTGCAGTTCCCGGGATAAGCGTAACCCGTACTGCGTCTGAAAAGATGATATGATAAGTCCAAAATCATCTATCAAGTCGTAGTACGGGTCATCACTCTCCCGATTCTTCCTCGCCGGTGATCAGGCCGATGGCCGAAAAGACTAACGTCTGGAAGTCCGAAAACTGCAGATTCATCTTGTCAATTTTTTTACGGTCTGCTTCGCTGAAGATCAGCTCATACATTTTTACTACATCACTGGGCTGCACGTTGTCACCATCTCCAAGGATTCCCATAATCTTCAGGACAGTGGTAGCGTCTGCATTTACCTCCAATTCCTTGCCCTTAATGACCAGTTTAGGATTCTCGTCAAAAGCCAGTTTGTCTGTAATGTCAATAGTCTTTGCCATTATGCGTCACCTCCTGATGGTAATGTTATGGTTGGTTTCCCATTGCTCATCACATCAAATTCCAGCGGTCCAACCTCAGTGGATTTACCGGCTCCCGTATTTGTGATGTTATAAACTGCAGCATCCCAGGAGATAATCGTCCCATCCGGGAATGTCCATCCGAAATAACCTTCCGCGTCCCGCCCATTCTTAAAAGTCTTATTAAATACATAGTCATTTCCGGTATCCCCGATATTTCTTTTCCCGGATACAGAAATGGTGATGCTCTTCGCTGTTGCCAGCCTGCGCGCCCATCCTTCTGTATCGAAGGGGTACCATTCTTCTACGCCATTGTCAAATTTTACAGAAAAAGTTTCCATATCCGCAATAGAGGTTGCCCCTTCTTTGGCATCCCCTACCTGGAACTGATTTTTATAACAAGGATATACTCCTGTCTTTCCTGCCATTTTTCTACCTACCTTTCATAATGCAATGTCAGCCAGATCACACGCTCATACACGCCGTTATCATCCGTTCCCATGTCAATGGGTTCCGGTACATCCAACTGCAGGTAATCCACGTGTTTTTCGGCAATCTCCAAATCTGTTACATGTAAAAGCTTGTCATACAGGGCCTGGGCTGCCTCCTCTGTCTCATTGGCATATTTATCCCAATGGATTAAGATAGATACAGCTTTACTGGCCGTCTTTGTGCAATCCAAGCCGCCCAGGGCTATATTTGCGACGCCAGAAATCTGACGCTGATAGACACCTATAGACCGCTCTTTTTTATTTTCCAGCTTTCCTATATAAAAGTGGTCTCCCACTCCCAGCGTCTTGATCCAGTCCTTGATATCTGCCAATTCCATACTCACACCCCCGTAATCCTTTTATATATCTGCTTATATGCTTTTTGGCAGTCCTCGTCCTTACTTCCTCCAGGCATCCAGTCTTTGAACCATTCACCACGTGCATGAGGGTTTTCTTTCGTTTGGAAATTATACTCTGGGTGGTAATACAGACGCCTGGCATAGGGTTGTGTAGACACAATTGAGACTTTCCCGGACTTACTTTCCGAATAATCAGCAAAAGTGCTGTCATTCTGGAGCGTACCTTTGTCAAACGGCATCACCTGAGCCTGTACCACCTCTGTATGCAGGTACTCTGCCGTTTGCTCAAGGGCTGTTACCTGTGCGTCTGTAAGAGCCTGTATGCGGCCCCAGTCCATCTTAATGATTGAATTTACATTGATCATACAATATCTAACCTCGTGTAGTTTACGCTGCCATCCGGGTTCCTGGCTTTCATCCCCTGCAGGATGTTCCGGTTCTCCCCAAATACCGTGACAGTTCCTCCAGAGATGACAGCCACTCCTGGAGCAATGTCTCCCCGAAAGAGAGCTGTCCCGGAAAGCTGTACATATTTCTGCTCTTTGTCAATGACCGTCTTTGCGCTGTCCTGATAATTGCAGCGCAGGTCTCCCTCAAAAGCCACCTCTGGACCGCCATTCTCATTCAGTCCTTCGCTGTATATAGTTACATGGATGTCTGTCGTACAAGCCCATCCAGGCACCAAACATGGATACATACCATCACCTCAACAATCTGCAGCACAGCCCAGTCTGGCATAACTGCTCGTATACATCCCGCCTCATGGGAATCCCTTTCTGTGTGGTTACATTCCAGCTCTCACCAAACTGCATTGATACTCCGTTGATAGAGTAACCTTGCAGAATCATATCGAAGATTTCCCGGTTCTGGTACTCAAAATCTGCCTGCTGACAGCAGACCTCCTGGATAATCTCCTGCTGAAACGGTGTAAGCTGGTCAAATCCCTGCCCCACAATCCTGTTGTAGGTCAGGGAATCAATATGCCTGGATGTCTGTTTCAGGTACCTTTCCCGCTCAGCATCCGACAGTAAACTACCATTGTAGATATCCGTGTAATACGCTGCATCTGCATATGGCTTGTACATATCACTCACCGGCTTTCCTGCTTGCTGGCTTCTTTTCTGCTTTCAACATCTCTAGTTCCTTCTGCAGGCCCGATCTCTCCTCCTGCAGATCTGAGCATAACTTCTGCAGGCGTTCCACTTCTTTTACAGCCTGCATATGGTCATCATAGGGCACCGTTTTTCCTTTGCCATAAGCCACAAGATTCCCATTATCATCAATAATGTCAAACCCCTGTTTAACATAAAAGGCTTTATTTACCTCTGTCACAACATACTCCTTATTTGCTTTGATTGCCTTCATCCTTTACACCTCCGCTTCTGCATTAATTGCAATACCACACGCTTTCCGCTCAATCAGGAATGTATCGGTGTAATAACGATTCTGGTAGATGTATTTATCCGCAGTTCTGGAATCTGTACCAGGAGTAAATACCTTCATGTAGGCGTACTTGTCACGGCTGATCACACAATCCGGATGCACCAGAATCATGTTGATCTGTTTTGCAGAGTCAGCCGGTACACAGCCATCCGTAAAGTTGTAAGCTGTCTTAAAACGTGCAGACGGCACTATCTTAATAGCTACTTCATCCAGACCATGCACGCGCCGGTCAATCACTCCTGCGGCTCCTGCATTTACAACTCTGGTAATGCCGTCCGCGCTCTTCAGGATCTTGTTGATTGCAGAGGTAGCATAAAGCACACGGCCTTCCTGTGGTACTGCTTTATCATCCATGACAGCCATCTGCTCGTCAAACCATTCCAGGATATTTGCAGTAGTAAGTGCCGTATTGTCAATCACAGCCCCCTGCGACTTATAGGACTTCGCTTCGGAATAGAGTTTTGAAAATCTATAGCTGTCTTTCTCGGGGATTGCCTGCTCTTTCTCAAAAACACTCTGGATATTTCCCATTTCCAGCACCAGATTGGTTTCATCAATGTCCATCGGATCAATGGGGATTTCAATGTCTCTATCATGTGCCAGTTTCTTCGGCTCCCAATCATTCGCCAAGGTGCCGGTATTGAATCCAAGTGTATTTCTATCATGATCTTTATACCCGGAAACACTCATCCTCGGGATCTTGATCGTCTGGGCATTTAAAAATTTAATGCCCTGGTTGGACTGGGTAAGATCATAAGATATCATTTCCCTTGTCCACATCTGCGCCAACTGACGCATAAACTGTTCTGCATAATCATAAACTGCCATAATATTTCATCTCCTTTATTTTTTATTGCCAAAAATAGCCGCCAGCTGGTCATCCAGGTTAGGTGTCCCGCTCTGGTTGCCGGCGCCTATCTGCCGAAACCCGCCCTGCTGATTCTGCGTTTCCGGTTTTAACTGCGGAAGTTCTTCCAGGACTTTGTTCAGCGCTGTTTTTAGTGTCTCTTTATTGATACTGCCTTTATCATCGGCTACATTGCTCAAATCAGCCAGCTTCAGGACGTAAGGCATGGTTTTCAGCTCAACCCCTAACTCACCCGCCAGGAACATTGCCTCTTTTTCCACATTTGCCTGCACTGCCGCAGCTTGTGCCTGTGTGAGCTGTGTCTGGATAGCATTTAAGTCTGGCATGTTGGCCGCCTGCTGTTCCTTAAATGTAGTGATTGCCTGGTCCATTTGCTCTTTTGTAAGCCCCTGCTGTTTCAGATATCCTTTGATCACAGATTCCTCGGTCGCTGCCTGTTTACCTGCCACAAGCTGCGCAATCTTATCGTAATCAATCTGCGGTGCTGCTCCACCTGTATTTTGCGGTTGCGCCTGCTGGGCATTCCCAGGATTCCCCACACTGGCTCCCGATGTTCCTCCTTCACCAGCTCCAGGTTCGGCAAAAAATTGGATATCCATAGGCAGCTTACATCTAAATAATTTATTTTTCATGATCTTCAACCCTTTCTGAACAGTTTTTCATGTGCTGTCTGCACGGACAGTTTTATGTGTGTCTCACAACAGTTGATAACCCGGTGTCTCCGTGTAGTTTAGGCCTTCGGGCATAAAAAAATAAGACGCGTCACCCTGCGTCTCAAAGGGAGATATATGGATCACCTCCTAAGTACGATCGTAAAGTTTCAAACCATTCCTCCTCTCTCCGGCTATTGCGCCAGCGCAAATAAAAATGAGCATAAAAATACCACCTGCCATTTTTTCTGACTGGTGGTATTAAATACGCCCTTCTTTTTTTAATTGATCAATTTCTTCTGGTGTGGCTTTATGAAACCTCAATGGTTCCTCTCTCCACACTCTTTCACGTTCTTTCTCTTCCAGGGCTTTCTGATATTCTTTTTCTTTATCTGCCATATCAAAGCACCTCCAATTCGATAGTATTCCCTTTTCTTGATAGTACCCTATAAAAGCAATCTTTGTCAATCAAAAGTTCTCTCTGTTTCGGAAAATGACTGAGTGCCTCGACATATGCTGCATTTGAACCTTTCTTCGCATATACCACTATCTTGTATCCCGCACCAAATGAACGAGCATCAATAACAGATGTACTAAAGAATTGCCCAGGCGCAACAATATCACCAATCTCAGCACCTGCTGTCGGATCTATATCGACTCCTCTATAGGCTATAATATCTTGCTTGAGCTTATTCTTTTTTAATGCATTAGAAATAGTATCTGCATATTCTTTAAACCTATTATCTCCAGCAGCATCTCCCCGGAGCATAGCATTCAATCTCTCAAAAAAGCGGTTAGGCTTTCTATCACCCGAATTGTATGTATATTTCCGTATGGCTCTTTTCTCTTTTTCTGTAAGATCGTCAATCCACTTTTCTGATTCCTTGCGCAGCACATCCACGACTTTTTCCTGCGGTACTGCCTGGAAATCTGCCAATGGCCGCTTTTTATCAGCATAGCCACGACTATCCTGGTTACCCGTCCTGAATCTGGCATTCCTCCATTGTTCCGCTTTCTGCTGATAATGTTTCTGATTCTCCGGATCCAGAGAATACTTTGCCAACCTGCCAAATTTATCATGCTGTCGTGTGGCATATTGCTGCTTGGCTTCCTGTTTACTCTGTTTTTCAACCTCTGCCAGTTCCTGCCTGCTGAACTTATCATTCGGGGAAGTGCTGATGCCTGGAAAATAAGTTGTATGTCCATCTTTGCACCTGGGATGATAAAGTCCTGCGGATATAGCAGAACTCATAAGAGGATAATCTCCATCTGCCTTACTGCCGCCACTCCAGACATCATCAATCAGCACCTTGCCTACAAAAGGCAGGCATTTGGGGCACGGGTTTCCTCGCTTATTCATAATGACCAGATGCAGGCCCCATTCCTGGCGCTTCTGCCCTTCTCCCTGCAGGTATGCCCGTTTGGATGCCGTCCTGATTGCCATATCCGCATAATCAGACAGCGTGTGCCTGGCCCCGTTGGCATATTCAACACAGTTAAGCCCGGCAGACAACATATCCTTTGTCGCCATATCCACGGCTTTCTCATAGGTGCCTGCCCCGGTATTTGCATAAACCTGGGCATTATAGATGACTTTACGGTACTGGTCGTTTGCCATACGCAAGACTGCCGTTTCGGCTTTCTGCATATCATTGGCGGTGGCTTGGATTATGGCATCCAGTTTCCGGTCATTCAGGCGAAAGAACTCTGCTGTGGCGCCTTTGCTCATCTTCTGTGCCGGAAATCCTTTTTTAATAGCATTCAGAATCTTTATTTCCTGACTCATTCCGCCTTCTGCTCTGGCCGCCCTTAATATAACATCTACCTGACTGTTGATATCCTGGAACTGTTTCCCATATTTCTTCTGGTTATCACGCTTATACCGTTCCAAAGATTTCAATTGCAGGGCCTGCCATTGTTCCCAGTGCATCCCCTCCGCATCTTCCCAGGCTTTGTGCCGTTTCATATTACGGACCATAGAGGCCATTAACTCATCTTCAATGGCCTGGAATGCAAGTCCGATATCATATTCATCATTAATCTTTCTTGGCATTTGACATCACCTTGAATCCCCGGGCCTTAAACTGCCTCGTCAGCAATTTGAGCTGTGTAGTGCTCTTACAGTGATCATGTCTGAGTTCAGCATAATCACTTGTTTCCAGGGCGTATATCCCCATTGGCACCTGCTCCTTCGCCACCTCCAGTAGCCCCTGGTACTCCTTCCGGGACATTCGGTATATTCTGGATCCGATTTTCACCTTCAATCATGTTCACCCCTTCCAGATTCAATCCAGGCTCTTCTATCTCTGCAATACCCAGCTCGCCTTTGATACGCTGGATCTCTTCTTTTTTCCACGCGTCATCCTTATCATCTCCATAAAGCTCATCCACAGCAGCATCCACAGACATAATCTGCCCTGTCCTAGCCTTGCTGATTGTTTCCACCTGGCTTTCAAAGCTGGGATTCGCATAATCACCAAATTCAGCAGTAACCTCTACAGGCTTCACAGGTTTGTTGTAAAACTCATTGTAGGCCTTGATCACTGTCTCTACCAAAAGGGGGATATCCATCTGTAATGCGTCAATGATCGTGTTCCGGGTATACAAGGTTGCCTTTTCCTTCTCACGCTGCGCTTCAGCATTGTCCAGCTTTTTCATGTCAATCCCCAGGGTACTGGGCGAGATCAATCCCTGCAGACAAAGGTCCAGCGCCGTCACATAGGCAGCAAGATAACTGTCATGTGGGATATCCGGCTGTATCACCTCAATTTTCCCGCTTTCATCCTCTGAAAAACCTCCGGCGATCTTGATATAGCAATTATCAAAAAAGTTCGGCCTCATCAGTTCCCCGCCGTTTTGGTCTTTGGGGATCAGGTCCTCCGGGATGTATTCTTTTGCCCTGCCCTTACGCTGGGCGTCCATCCACTGGCTCCAGGTCTCGTCAAAAGCGTCAAAAGAGTCAATCTTTTTGTCAAAGACACTCTGTCCTCTCTCATCCCATTTACCCGATTCATAGAATTGGATAGGAACTGCCATCATGTACTGTTCCTCCGGCTTTTCTGTACCGAAAGCCACGTCCACAAGATTAGCAGTCTGCGGGATTGCATGTAGATCTACCGCATTATTTCCCTTGTACAGTTCATAGGTGATATATCCACGCCCATAATGCTCATATAAGACATACTGTGTATGATCATGCTGATAAGCTGTCTTAAAAATGATCTCACGGATCCTGCCCCGTTCCGTCACCAGCTCGATCCGTTCACCTGGATAGAATTCAATGATCGGGTACTGGCTCAATGCTGTATCAAAAGATATCTTAAAAGCACCATCTCCAATATACAGCGTTTCCTTGACTGCCTTCTCCAGTTTCTTCCGGAATTTATTATCCTCTTCAATAGCCTGCCAAAGTTCCTGATCGGCACTGCTCTTTTCAATCTGGATCTTTAAATCAGTCAGGGATATTCCTGCCAGAGTGTCAACGATCAAAGCCGGAAGCCCGGTATGTATCTTACGCATTTCCTGCCCCGGACTGCTCTTGCTGGCCCAGAACTTATATCTGTCAACTCCTGTGTCAATCTGCGAATAAAGCTGCTGGATCTCATCACTGTCACCCATGTACCAGATCCGGTTTTTGATCGCATTTCCTTCATAGTCAAGAGCCTCATTTATCATTATCATGGTGGGGTTTGCGTCCTGGATGTTTAACCAGCTCCTAATACCCCGTTTCATGCCTTCACTCATTTTCTTGATCAGCCCCACTTTCTCACGCTCCTAACATATACATCGTCTCAGCCACGCCTGTAGTACAGTCTGGCGCATCATCGTGTTTATTCTCACCGTCCCGCTGGTACCGCGCCATTGCGGTGTGATATTCCGGCCATTTGTGCCGCCAGTTGGACGGGTACAGGACATGCTCCATCACCCATGTGGCATTTGAGATGATCCTGGCTTTCTTGTTTTTCGATTGATGGAACCACTTAATCACTGTTTTGAAGTTTTTAAGCTGCTCTTCGGATATGCGCTTTACGTTCCTGGCAAATCCGGAACCACCGTTGTTGCTCTCTATCCTTGAACGGTTCACTTCAAATTCCTTGAAACGTTTTGCTGTTTCCGGCTCTGTTATCTCCATACCTGCCTGTGTGTAATAGACATCCAGCACATAGGCCTCCCGCATATATACGCCCCAGATGATAGTGCACAGGTAATCGGCCCCCTCATCGGCGGTATCTGTATAGCTGTAGATCCCCTCAAACAGGCTGTTGCCCTGTTCATCCACTGGCAGCCTGTCATAGGTCTTAAAGCTGGTGTACAGACGGCCTTTCAGGTCGATCGGCTCCTGCTGGTAGTTGGCAGAGGCAATGTCTTCGCCCATAGCTGCCACTTTTTCCTGGTAAGATTCATACGACAGGATCTCTGGACAGAGCATTTTATGTGTATCCTTATCCAACAGCGCCTTCATGGTGATGTGCCGTATCTTCGCTCCTCGCTCTTGATAATGCTCCAGGGCACGGCCTGCCAGATCATCGGATGCCCACCTGGTCATGATAATGATGATCTTGCCGCCTTCCTCCAAACGGGAAAGCATAGTGTCAGTAAACCATGTCCAGTGCTTTTCTTTTACATTTTCGTTATGTGCTTCTTCCGCTGTCTTGATCAAGTCATCTATGATCATGATATCAGCGCCGAATCCCGTTGCCGTACCTGTCGGAGAAGTTGCCAAATAGTTATTATATCCTCCCTCCAGGCTCCACAGGTTCATGGCCCCGTCACCGCGCTTGATGCGTGTGCCAGGAAACACATCCGAAAACACCGGTTTGTATCTATCTGCCTTCTGTTCCTGGATGGAGTTACGGACATTTTTTGAGAAGGTGGTGGATAATGTCTCATTATAGGAACCTGTCATCACCTTTTTTGTATTGTCCCTGCCCAGGATCCACTCAACCAGATTTCCGACTGTCCGGGATTTGCCATGCCGGGGCGGCTCATTGACGATCATGACCTTATCGTCAGGTGAATCCAAGAACGCTTGAAACTCATTGCAAAGGTCCACCAGATACTGCCGCTCTGGCTTATAAAAGTCCGGGGCTTTCAGGTTGCAATAAAAAAAGAACTCACGCCTGGCAAGTTCTATCTTTGCGCCTAATTTTAGCAGCTCTCTATCCATCATTTATCAGCTTCTTTAAATCTTCGGTGGACAGGCCCTCAAACGGATTGTTCACCTCTCCGGATAATTCCACCTTGTCCTGCGGTTTCTCACCCATCAGATCCCGGATAGAGTTAAAGGCCCCTACATCACCTTTACACCCCTGTTGTATCATGGCAAGGACCAAGGCCATCTGATTGTCCATCTCCTCCTCATCCAGCCCGATATCCTCCATAGTCTTACGGATTTTCTTGTTTGAGACGGGAAGTGACAGAGCAATCTCCATCTGTTCTTTGATGAGTTTGCGTCTCCTGCGGGCTTCACCTGATGCCTTCCCTCCTTTGGCTCCCCTTCTCTTTGCTTCGTCACTGCTTAGATGTCTTATAGGTTTTAAATTCTCTTCATTCATCAGGCTCACCCCTTTCTCCACGGAAAAACACCCAGCCAGCATATTTGCCAACCAGGTGTTTCTGTTTTTTTTGTTTCGATGATATCATAATATCACCTTGACAGGTGAATTACAATGAACTCTTTTCTGGAATTTCAAAATGAGCCAAAGCTTTACCATGTAATTTCAGAACCCATCTCTCTGTATATCCCATTTTCTCTGCAATCCTCCACCAGTCAAGTCCTTTGACGTACCGATAAAACAACACATCACTCTCCCTGCTATCTTCCAATGCATCAATGCATGTCTTGATTTCCTGGTACTTCATTATCCGCTGATATCTCTCAGAAACAATTTCTCTTTCCAGGCCATCCAGACAGGAGGCGTATCCTGACAGATCACTTTGTCCGCCACCATGCGGCATCCCATCGTTATTCACGGAAATACTTGCTTTCATGCTCTTTACTTCCGCCAGCTCCGCCCACAGACGTTTTAGCCGGTTGACCGACTTTCTATATTCCCTGAGATACTGCTTTTTCTTTTCAGTCTCCGTTAATTCCACTGGCATCACCTCCCGTACCAGTACCGTTTCCCAGTCTTCCGGTCCTCTAGCTCCACACTTTTTATTCTCAATCCCACCATTCCGGCCGCCAGCCGCAATATATGTACCACATCCATGATAGGCTTTGGCAGCTTATCTGCCCGGTGGATTGCCTTACCGGCTGTCGGATCAGGATAGCCTACACCATTTTTCATCAGAATTCCTCCCATAAAAAGCATTAAATTCCTCTATTGTATTAAATAATTTCTTCTTACCCGTTTTTTCCTCCAGTAGCTTATATACTTCTTCAAATATTCCTGCTACTACTGGCGTTGGGGTATATCCACCACAATAGCTTGGACTACATTTGTGTGGTCCATAACCCCTGTCAGGTTCCGAAAAATCGCACTTATTACATCCGCCGTCTACATACATCTCCATATCTCCTCTTCCTGACTTTTGCCTCCTGTGCCTTATGCTGCCTATGCCAGCCCCGGCGCCACTCATCCAGGCGGCGCTGCAAGGCCAGTATGGCAGTTAGTCTCTTATCCATTGTCCATCTCTCCGTTTTCTGTGAATCGGATACCTAGTATACAATATCGTGCTCCACCAGCTATATACCCACCGAATCTGTATACATGGCGATAATTGCACACCCTTTCAATAATCGCTTTATTTCCTCTGCACGGTACGCGTATATCAACTACAGGGCAGTCACTTCGGATTGACTTGCATCCCGTATCTACTTTCCCAGGGATCCGTTCACGATCCATCCAAGCTTGTGTCTGACGATACAGACTATCCCAGTTAAAATCTTCAATGCTTTTCATAGTTCATCCTCCCACTCTATCATTTGCCCACAATAAGGGCAATATTTGCCTTTTACACTCGGCCTTAATGTATTTTCGCATTCTGGACACACCTATCTGTAATAATTATTTCCGCCAATCGACTTGTCCCATGCCTTTAATGCAGGGACCGGAATTTCTTTTTTAAGAGCGTTTATCACTGCATCACATATTTCCGTGCCAAGCATACTCTTACATACAGAGGCATTTTCTCTTACCCTTGAAAAGTCTGCTATTGCAAACTCTAAATACGGCCGTCTGTCACTCATCTCTTCCACCTCCGCTTACCAGTTCCAGCAGCAACCTTAGTCCTGCTACCGTCATCTATCCTCTTATCTATTCCAGCGTATCTGCAGGTTAAGATTCAACTCATCCTTTATCGTCCTTATGTAATCATCCCAAGTACAGAAATCATCTATCAGGCAGTCAGCTTTCTGGTTCATACGGTCGATAAACCGCTGACAACGTTTTTCTCCAAATCCGAACTCATCATGAAGGACGGCCACGGTCAGGATCGTGAAGGTATCCATGGTCATCTCTTTTATCTTCTCGCTTGCCTGGTTCAGGTCCTTCCGTGACAGATTCAGAGAGATCCCGGTGAGGTTCCTGAACTTGATCTCCTTTTCCAGCTCCTCGATTCCTTTCTCTCTTGCGATCCGGAGTGCATAGGCCATGCCCTCTGTCCTGGCCTGCATCTCTTTATTCCGGCTGCTCATATCATCCCCGCCTTCCGCATCCGACCTATCTGCCGGTCTATCTTTTCACTCATGTAATCATCCACAGTACCGTGGATGTTCAGGAGGTACTCTACCTGTTCCAGCATAACTTTCACATCCGCCATTTCCTCCGCCAAATGATACCCCGTTCTGTAGTCATGCGGGTCATATTTCGCCGCTGCAGTTACCAGTTCTCCACACTCCTCTATCAGCTTATAGATCTGCAGCTCCAAGCCATAGGTGTCGGCTATCATTCTCAGTTTTTCCTCCTGGGAGGGTGATGCTTTTACCTCTTCCTCTATCCGTTCAATGTTGATCATACTATCTTCCTCCCCCATATTTTCCCCATGCACTCCGTGTGGAAGAACCATTCAGACCCGCGCTTTGTCTTCACATATTCCACGCCTACCAGGACCCCGTCAGATGTTATATCCTCTCCGCATCCCTGGCACTTTACTTTGCACTCTACCGCACCTTTCTTTGTAGTCCTGCCGATTGGTTCTCCGGCCGACCTTATCCTCGCCGCTATGTTTACACCCATAGTCACTTTCCCTCCTTGATCTTCTTGATCCTTGCTTTCAAACTCTCCATGACCCAGTTCTGCACGTCGTCTTTTTTTTCCAGAGCCCTCATGACATCTTCATCACGGGTCCCGGTACATACCAGATGATGGATGATGACCTTGTCCTGCTGTCCCTGCCTGTGCAGTCTTTTGTTGGCCTGTGTATAAAGCTCATAATTCCAGGTCAGGCCAAACCATATCACATGATTTCCTCCCCGCTGGAGGTTCAGGCCGTATGCGCTGCTGGCTGGGTGCGTAAGGAGTACATCGATCTCTCTGTTGTTCCAGTCATCCTCATCCTGGGTGGTCTTCAGCTCCCGGACACGAAGTTTATACTTTTTAAGCGCCTCCAGGATACGGGTCCGGTCATGCTGGAAGTTGTAGAACACCAGCGCCGGCTTTCCCTGCAGGGATTCTATAAGTTCCAAGAATGCCTCCACTTTGCAGTTATGCACCTCGTGGACGCTGTGATCTTCGTCGTACACAGCTCCGTTCGCAAGCTGCAGGAGCTTGTTGGACAAAGCCGCTGCGCTGGTAACACTGATGTCATCTCCATCTTCCGGAAGTTCCAGCACCATCTTTCTTTCCAGGTCGTCATATGCTTTTAGCGCCTTGCTATCAAGCTCTACAGGCACCTCGTGGTAGGTGACATCCGGTAGCTGCAGGTAGTCCTCTGCTTTCATGGATATACAGATGTCAGATATCCGGTCCAGGATGCTCTGCTCTGTTCCCGGCTTTGCAGCGTAGCTGTATATCATCCCGTCGCTGCCCCGCTTATCCGGCTGGAAATATCTCTCCCGAAACTGGGTATATCTTTTCCCCAGGCGTTCTCCCTCATCCAGGAGGAATACCTGCGCCCACAGATCAGCAAGACCGTTCGGTGAAGGTGTACCAGTCAGTTCCACTAACCGGTCGATATGGTTCCCCATGCTCGCCAGGGCTTTGAACCTTTTTGCCGTGTGGCTCTTAAAACTGCTGGACTCATCCACCACCACCATGTCGAAAGGCCAACTGTTCCGGTAATGATCCACCAGCCAGCACACATTCTCCCGGTTGATGATATAGATGTCCGCCGGCGTATTTAAAGCCCGGATACGTTTCGCCTGGCTGCCAAGTACCGGAGACACTCTGAGTATTTTTGTGTGGTCCCATTTTTCCTTTTCCTTCGTCCAGGTACCCTCCGCGACCTTTTTGGGTGCTATCACCAAAACTCTCCTGACAGCGAACCTGTTATATTTCAGTTCCCTGATGGCTGTCAGGGTGGTAACTGTTTTTCCCAGGCCTTAACCCATATCCAGAAATAAGCCTAATTTTTTTATCTCCAGGATTCTGTTGATACAGTGTTCCTGGTAGGCATGTGGTCTGAATATCATACGACATCACCTCCTCGTCCTCATATTTTTTATAACTCATACCTGCAGTCAATTGCTTTACTCACTTCTTCGTGGCCGATATCCTGAAAGAACTGGCTCAGCCCGTCTATCCCTTTAACGACGAATACCTGCTGTTTCAGATCCAGTAAACGGTCGATCTGCACTTTCTGCAAAGCACTCAGCCTTCCGGTTTCAGATTTCAGTTCTACGAAGTACGGCATCTCACCCGGAAGGATAACGATCCGGTCTGGCACTCCGTCATTTCCGGGGCTTGCCCATTTATAGGCCCTGCCGCCCAGTTTCTTTACTCCGGTTACAAGGATTTTCTCAATCTCTTTTTCCCGCATTTATTATTCCTCCCAATCTACACTTTTCACACGCGCGTGTATGCGTTGCTCATATATGCGCGCCATGCAGTAATACGCGTTATTTTATTGTTTATTTTTACATTCATATAGAAAGTTTGTAGTTTTGTAGTTTATTTGTTGTTTTAGTTGATTTTAAGCGGATTACAATGACTACAAACCATAGCTACATTCTGTAGTTTATGTCGTGGTGGAAACTACAACGGCTACAGATTACTACAATGCATTTTCCCACTTTGTAGGCTTTGGCAGTAATCTTTCAAAGCCCCTCTGGGACCCATAAAGGTTAAACTTTCTTGGCGTCCGCATCTTCTGCCAGCCGCCTATTCCCATCAGGATATTGTTAATTTCCGCACTGTCTCTCCGGCTCATGTACCTTGGGTCACCCCCAAAACACTCCACCCAGATTTCCACCGCACAAGTCTTGTCCCGCTTTACGAGACCTCTTTCCTCCAGCAGTTTCATGTTGCCGTTCAGATACATCCGACGGTCGCTCAGCTTCATCTCGTCCCAGTTATCCGGAACATCTTTTTCCAGAAAATCCTGTATGAGGCCCTCCTTGCCAGAAGTCTCCCTGTGCTTCTCCTGCGCCGATTCCGCCATTTTTTCTATCTCCTTTGGCAGGAACAATTTCTCCCCAATCTGCCAGTAGGCGTATGCTTCTGCCCATATCTGGTCTACCTCTTTCGGCAGCTCTTCCCATACGGATCTTTTTGCCGGATGCTGCCCCACGTCTACGGGCCAGAACCGGCGGTTGCCTGTAGCGTCTTTTAGGAACTCCGTGTCATTGGATGTGCCAAAGAACACGCAGCGCCGCGGATACTTGTCCGTCCTGCGCCCGTATGCTGCTCTGTAGATATCGTCCGTCTTACTTAAAAACTGCTTGATGATCTGCGTCTCCTGCTTGGAAAATGCTGTCAGTTCCCCTACTTCGTTGATCCACGTACCTTGTATCAATTCGGCCGCCTCTTTACCCTCGAACGTTGTCAGGGAATCAGAAAACCACTCTTTGCCCAATATAGCCAGCAGCGTACTCTTGCCTATCCCCTGGGGGCCGACAAATATAGGCATATAGTCAAACTTGACACCTCCCACTACTGCCCTGGCCACCGCAGCACACAGAGCCTTCCTCATCACAGCCCTTGTATATGCGTTATCCTCCGCCCCCAGATAATCCGGCAGAATGTTTTCCACGCGTTTCACACCGTCCCATTTCAGTCCCTGCAGATAGCGTTTCACGTCATTGATCCGGTTCTGGGCGCTCACGATCAGCAGTGCATTATCCATTTTTTCCCTTCCTGTAAGGCCGTAAAATGTCTCCATGTATCTGTAAAACCCAGCGTCATCCACATCTTTCCACCGGCGCTTCTCATCCCTCATATCCCATGGGAGTTTCCCTAGCGCCATGCCGCAGCTTGCGAACTCATCCGTCACGATCCTGCCTTTCAAAAGAGGGTCATTCTCCAGGACGATGACCGCATTGTTTATGGTCTTCTCATAGCGCCCGTTCCCGTCCTTTGTGAGCCTTGGGAGCCAGCTCAGGTCATAATCACCCTGTGCCTTTTCGTGAACAGTGCCCAGCTGCGTCTGGAAGGCCGCCTGCGCCTGCTCAAAGCGTTCTTTGGACATCAGGTCGGAAACGTCCTTATCCTCAGACGCCAGAAGGCTCATGGCCCTGAAAGAAGGTATCTTACTAACTGGCGTGCCCTCCTTGGCCTCTGCATCCTGGTCACTGAACTTATGTAAGCGCACCAGATCAAAGGCGTTTACGAGCTGATTGCAGCACGGGTCGTGGGAGTGATGGGAATACAGGAACAGATCACCATCGTAGACAATGGCGCCGCCTGTTGTCTCACCCC
>ERZ791934.1109-NODE-1109-length-29255-cov-3.649829_pt1 | contig 29255 bp, 33 predicted proteins | sample MGYA00510125_ERZ791934 | MGnify/ENA primary metagenome ERZ791934 (study PRJEB30046, sample SAMN00993240) | human gut metagenome | study: EMG produced TPA metagenomics assembly of the A metagenome-wide association study of gut microbiota in type 2...
ATCAGGCACTTACGTACTTCTAAAGGTTCCTAAAAATTTAAAACTGACCATTCACTACAACTCTAAAAAAGTCAAATACACAAAAGTTCATATCTGATAAGGTTATATTTTGGGTCTGCCGCATTAACGTTTTTTCCGTTAATACAGCAGACCCTGCAGCAATTCATTAGCTGTTATTCATTTTTTCCGCAGCACTTCTTATACTTTTTACCGCTGCCGCATGGGCAAGGGTCGTTTCTGCCGGGCTTCTTTTCTGCGTGCACTGTCTTTGAACGTTTGAACTCTTTGATGATTTCGATGCGCTTCTCTTCGCTGAGTACGCCGTCCCAGGCAGGGAGGGTGAACAAATATTCAGCTTCGGCTTTGAGCATGTTGAAGAACAGTTTTTCGAAATCGATATCGAGATCGATGGCAGTTTCTTCTGTTACTGCATCCAGATCCATCTCGGTCTTTAAACTGGAGTTGATGCCGTCGAGGAAACCGACGAAAATCGTCTTGTTGCACTCGAACTTTGCCACTAATTCATCAACCGTTCCAGCCAGGTGTTCCTGATGATGTTCTAAAATATGCGTATAAATCTTTGTCTCTGTTTCGGAGTATTCTTTCCAAAACCCCTCAAAGGTGTCTTCGGTCTGATTCTCCATCAGTTCTTTCCAATCCTGAAATAGGCTCATCTGTCGTACCTCCTCTTTATAATGCTTTTGCAATTGCAAGAATGTCACCTACGATAGCGCTGCCTGTCGGGAGGGCACCGGCGCCTTTGCCGTAAAACATGACTTCATCGACAGCATTTCCTGTAACGTAAATCGCATTGAACTCGTTGGATACGCCAGCGAGAGGATGTGCGTTTTCAATTTCCATAGGTTTTACATTGTATTCAACAGAATCGCCGACTTTTTTAGCCTGAGCGATCAGTTTGATTTTGCAGCCTTTGGCTTTTGCAGCCTCGATGTCGTCCATGGTGATCTTGCTGATTCCCACAGTTGGGATTTCTGTCGGCGGAACGTATTTATCGAAAGCCAGAGCCATCAAAATAGAGAGCTTGTTGGCCACGTCGATGCCTTCAACGTCAGCAGTCGGATCAGCTTCTGCAAAACCTTTTGCTTGTGCATCCTTGAGCACTTCGTTATAATCGAGGCCAAGATCTGTCATCTTGGTCAGGATGTAGTTGGTCGTGCCGTTGAGGATTCCCATAACTTCACTGAATTCGTTGCCGGCAAGGGCTTCTGTAATGGCAGTCAGGGCAGGGATGCCGCCGCCGACACTGGCTTCAAATCTGAATTCTACGTTATTTTCCTGCGCTGTCTTGTGGAGCTTGTCAAAATTTGCCGCTACGGCAGCTTTGTTCGGCGTAACGACTGACTTGCCGTTTTCCATGGCTGTCAGCATGAAAGTAGTGGACGGCTCAATGCCGCCGAGTGCCTCTACGACAATGTCAATTTCCGGATCCTTTAAAATATCATCAGGATTCTGTGTGGCCTGGCTTTCGTGGAGCCCGAGTGCTTTCAGTCTATCCATATTTTTTTCTAATACTTTTTCGACTTTGATTTCTCTGTCGATTCTTTTTTCAATCAATTCTCTGTTCATATCCAGAATCTCGTAAGTTCCACCGCCTACGGTTCCCAGACCTAGTATTCCGATTTTTACTGTTTTCATAACAGCCTCCTTGTACATATTTTTACATTGATAAAAATTATATACCAAAATTTCATTTTTGTCTTTAAATTTTAACAAAAAACCTTTATTATTAAGAAGTAAATGTAAGAGAGGTAAATAAAATGTCATTACACATCGTATTTGTAGAACCGGAAATTCCGCCTAACACTGGAAATATAGCGAGAACCTGCGCAGCGACGGACACAGTATTACATCTTGTGGAGCCGCTGGGGTTTTCCATAGATGAAAAAGCTGTCAGAAGAGCGGGGCTGGATTACTGGCCTTATGTGAAATTGGAAGTACACGAGAGTTTAGAAGCTTTTATGGAAAAATATGAAAGTCGAACCATGTATCTGGCTACCACCAAAGGCGGGAGAATCTATACAGAACCAGAATATAAGGATGAAGATATGTTTCTCTTTGGCCGAGAGACTGCGGGTTTGCCGCGGGATTTCATCGAAGCCCATCAAGAAAAGGCAATTAGGATTCCAATGAGTGAGGATACGAGGCTTCGTTCTTTTAACCTTGCAAATTCTGCAAACATTATTTTATTTGAGGCATTAAGACAATTGGACTTTCCAGGCTTGAAATAGACTGATTCAATATGGTATACTATTTGCATAAGGAGATAGGAATTATGAAATTAGGATACGAGCTCACAATTGAACAGACCCAGAAACTATCCATGACTCCTGAATTGATTCAGGCAATACAGATATTGCAGTTCAACAACCAGGAGTTAGTTGATTATGTCCAAAATGAATTGCTTGAAAATCCTGTGCTGGAGGCCGAAAAAGAGTATGACACACAGGAAGTCGACATCAGAGAAAAAATCAGAGAAGCTGATTATGAAGAAGAGAGCTTCAAGCAGTGGGAATATTCGCCGGATGAAGACGACGATTATACATACGAGCAGTACGTCTCTGAAGAAGACACTTTGACGGATTATCTCTTTATGCAGCTCCAGTTTTCCAATCTCAAGGGAAAACATGCGGCAATCGGCAAGTATATTATCGAAGCTGTCGATGACAACGGCTATCTGACCGCTTCTGTAGAGGAAATTGCCCAGGCTGTGGATGCCGAAATTGAAGATGTAGAAGATACGCTTAACTTTATCCAGACCTTTGATCCGGCCGGCATTGCGGCTAGAAACCTGAGAGAGTGCCTGATCATTCAGCTTGCCTCAAAGGGACTTTTGACAGACGAGATTGAATACATCATAGAAAACATGTTGGAGGATCTGGCGGACAACAAGATTGCACATATCGCAAAAACGCTGAACATGAAGAATCAGGAGGTTCAGCAGATTGCAGATTTGATTAAGACGCTGGAACCAAAGCCAGGCAGGCTTTTCTCATCAGGTGAGACGACCAGATATGTTATCCCAGACATCTTTGTTGAAAAAATTAACGACGAATTTGTGGTTACCAACAACGATACCAGTGTGCCAAAGCTGATGGTCAGCTCCTACTATAACAAATTGTCGGCGGAAGCAGACAAAGACGAAGAACTGAATAAGTATTTAAATGATAGATTTAATGCGGCAGTATGGCTGATTAAAAGCATTGAACAGAGAAAGCAGACGATCTATAATGTAGCCAGTGCAGTTGTAAAGTATCAGCAGGATTTCTTCGATAAGGGAGAAAAGTATTTAAAGACGCTTACCCTGAAGCAGATTGCCGAAGAAGTCGGTGTGCACGAATCCACGGTAAGCCGCTCCATCAACGGCAAATATATGCAGAGTCCGAGAGGTGTTTTTGAACTAAAGTATTTCTTTTCTAGCGGCGTCTCAGGCGGAGACGGGGCCGGGGTTTCTTCCAACAGTGTAAAGTCTATCATCAAAGAAATTATTAACGGAGAAGACCCGCGAAAGCCTTACAGCGATCAGGATATGGTCGAAATTCTCAAAGAAAAGGGAATCGATATTTCCAGAAGGACTGTGGCGAAGTACAGAGAAGGCATGAACATCTTATCTTCCTCAAAGAGAAGAAGATTCTGATGATTCCGGCGGCAATATGCAGTTGGAACAAAATCTGACAAACGATATTGATTAAAATGATTAATATATTATGGTAAAACTTTAATTTTTATAAAGAGAGATATGGAGGTAAATTATGGCAATTAAAGTTGGTATTAGTGGATTCGGAAGAATTGGCAGAGTGGTGATCAGGGCGGCAATGGACATGCCGGAGATTGAAATAGCAGGGATTAATGTCCGCAACGCGGATATCGATTATCTGATCTACATGCTGAAATATGACAGTACATTCGGAAGATTTCCTAAATCACTAGAAAAGTATGAAGACGGAATTATGATGGACGGCAAAAAGGTTCCTGTATACAGTGAATCTGAAGCGAAGAACATTCCGTGGGATAAATGCGGCGCTGAATACATAGTTGAAGCGACAGGGGCTTATACTACTACTGAAACAGCGATGGATCATATCAAAGCAGGCGCTAAGAAAGTAGTCATTTCAGCTCCTGCCAAAGATAAGACGACGCCTACCTTCGTCTATGGAGTCAACTCAGATGAATATACGAGCGATATGCAGGTCGTTTCCAATGCATCTTGTACTACGAACTGTCTGGCGCCGCTTTGTAAGGTGCTTGAGGACAATTTTGGAATCGAACAGGGATTGATGTCAACCATTCACTCGGCTACAGCAAAGCAGAAAGTTGTTGATGCTCGATCCATGAAAGACTGGAGAACGGGAAGAAGCGTATTCGGCAATGTGATTCCTTCCACTACTGGAGCAGCCAAGGCTGTAGGGTTGGTGATTCCTTCCCTGGCTGGAAAGATGACAGGAATTTCTTACAGAGTTCCAATTGCAGACGTTTCTGTGATCGATCTGAATGTCGTATTGAAAAAATCCGCATCTTATGAGGCTATCTGCAGAGCAGTAAAGAAGGCTTCTGAGACGACCTTGCACGGCGTCATTGAATACGTCGATGACGAAGTAGTATCTGGTGACTTTGTTGGAGATCCGCATACTTCCATCTTCGATGCAAGAGAAGGTATTGAGTTAAACGATAAGTTCTTCAAGCTGATTGCTTTCTACGACAATGAATTTGGATATTCCAGCAAGACTTTAGAACTCATTAAGCATATGTACGAGGTAGACAACGCAAAATAACTGATACGAGAGGAAATACCGGCTAGACCGGTATTTCCTCAATATGAAACAATGAGGGGTCTAAAAAAATGAAAAAAACAATCAAAGACATCGATGTCAAAGGAAAGAAAGTTATTGTAAGATGTGATTTTAATGTACCACAGAAGGACGGCGCAATTACTGACGATAACAGAATTAAGGCTGCGCTGCCAACCATCACCTATTTAGTCGAGAAGGGGGCAAAGGTTATTTTGATGTCCCACCTGGGCAGACCAAAGGGCGAACCGAAGATGGAGTTCACATTAGAACCAGTAGCGGACAGACTGCGTCAGCTCCTAGGAAAAGAAGTCAAATTCAAAAGCTGCCCAGAGGTGATCTGTGATACAATCAAAGAAATGGCCGATTCTTTGCAAGATGGCGATGTGATGCTCCTAGAAAACGTTCGTTTCCGAAAAGAAGAAACAGAAAACGGTGCAGAATTCGCCAAAGAATTAGCTTCTTTAGGAGAAGTCTTTGTGCAGGAAGCTTTCGGCACAGCACACAGAGCCCATGCTTCTACAGCAGGAATCGCGGATTATCTGCCGGCAGTATCCGGTTTCCTGATTGAGAAGGAAGTGAAGTTTCTCGGCGGCGCAGTAGAAAACCCAGAGAGACCGTTCGTAGCAATTATGGGCGGAGCGAAAGTTGGCGATAAAATCCCAGTCATCGAGAGCCTGCTGAAAAAAGTAGACACTTTGATTATCGGCGGCGGTATGTCCTATACCTTCTTCAAGGCCATGGGACTTGAAATCGGCACATCTATTTTAGATGAAGAGAATATCGGTCTGGCGAAAGAGCTATTAAAAAAGGCCGAAACAGCGGGCGTCAAGCTGCTGCTGCCTGTGGACGTGGTCTGCGCAAAAGAATTTGCCAATGAAACAGAAACAGTAATTGTCGATAGAGAAAATATTCCGGCAGACATGATGGGACTGGATATCGGACCTAAAACCATTGACCTGTACAAAAACGCTTTGGTGGAAGCCAAGACAATTGTATGGAACGGTCCGGTAGGCGTCTTCGAAATGCCGTCCTTTGCCAAGGGAACGAAAGCCATTGCAGAGATTTTGGCCGAAAGTGATGCTGTGACAGTGATCGGCGGAGGCGATTCGGCTGCTGCAGCCGAGCAATTCGGTCTGGCAGACAAAATGACGCATATTTCAACTGGCGGTGGCGCTTCTCTGGAATTCCTGGAAGGCAAGGTATTGCCAGGTATTGCGATTATAGAAGAGAAATAAACATGAGTGGTTGACGATAAACGTCAACCAGCTAAAGGCGCATTAGCGACTGGAGCAGTGAACAAAGCGAACGATGAACCGTACGGAAATACGTCCCTTGGACGTTATTTTCGTACGGTATAAAAAGGAGTAAAAAAATGAGGATTCCGTTTATTGCAGGAAATTGGAAAATGTACAAGACAAAAAAAGAAGCGCTGGAATTTGCGGAAAGCTTCAAACAGTTATATAAGGATACCGACATCAGAGCGGCAATCTGCGCGCCGTTTACACAGCTTGAAATACTGGTGGAAGCTTTTGAGGGCACCGGCATCGGCGTGGGGGCACAAAACGTTCATTTTGAAGACGAAGGAGCCTTTACCGGCGAAATTTCAGTGGCTATGCTGAAAGAAATCGGTGTGGATTACTGTATCGTCGGTCATTCAGAAAGAAGACAGTATTTTGCAGAGACGGATGAAACCGTCAATTTCAAACTGAAAAAGCTTTTAACAGACAGCGAAATCAGACCGATTCTCTGTGTCGGAGAGACTCTTCCGCAGCGTGAAGCCAGGAGAGAGAAAGAAATCGTTGCGACACAGATCAGGAATGCTTTTGACGGCATCACAGGGGAACAGGCTGAACAAGTCGTTGTCGCCTATGAACCAATCTGGGCTATTGGTACGGGTAAAACCGCTAGTCCTGAACAGGCAGAAGAAATGTGCGCTTTGATCAGAAAGGTCATTGAAGAGCTGTACGATGAAGATGTCTGTGATAAAGTGATTATTCAGTATGGCGGCAGCGTAAAACCTGAAAATGCAACAGAAATTATGAATATGGATGAGATAGACGGAGCCCTTGTCGGTGGCAGCAGCCTGATTCCCTCTAAATTTATGGACATAATTAACTTTTAGCGTGAAAACTACTTGATTTTTACCATTTCTTATGATAAAGTTAAATGGTTGAAATTTAAGCAGTCAACCCTTAGCCAATCGAGCTACGCGCGGTGTGCTTGCTCTCTTGGAGGGTGGTTGCATAAGGTCTCCCCACAATTTGCGGGGCAAATTGGGACGAGAACCATTAAGCAGTCAACCTTTATCTTGTGAGACAGGCTAGCAGCTTGACTTTCAGAAGGGTTTTGCATAATCAGTTTTTATAACTGTGACAAGTCTATTAAGGAGGGATGAGATGAAAACCGCTCTAATGGTACTATTAGCAATTGCCAGCATTATTATTATTGCCAGCGTGCTATTACAATCAAGTAACAGTGACGGACTATCCGGCTCTATTGCAGGTGGTGCAGAACAGCTGTTCGGAAAAAAGAAGAGTAAAGGTTATGAAGCTATTTTGAGCAAGATAACTGTTGTATCTGCAATCTTGTTTATCGGTCTTTCATTAGCGATTGTAGCTATTTTTTAATGTGTTTATATTTAAATTTTAAATATTCGCTTGATAGTAAGAGGTGCTGATACAGTGCCTCTTAAACTTGTTCTATAAGTAAGCGAAAGAGGAGGTATTATAATTATGGAAAGCTTTATAAGCTTTGTTGCTCCTATCGCAGCTGTAGTTGGTCTAATCGTTGCTTTTTGTTTAGCATCATGGATCGGCAAAGCTGACGAAGGAACAGACAGAATGAAGGAAATTGCAGGCTTCATCAGAGAAGGTGCTATGGCATTCCTCAGAAGAGAATACAAGACGATGGTTATCGTAATCGTCGTGTTATTCCTGCTGATCGGATTTGGTCTTCAGAATTGGACAACCGCTGTACTGTATGTAATTGGCGCGCTGTTATCTGTTTTGGCTGGATTCTTCGGAATGAATGTAGCGACAAAAGGTAATGTAAGAACAGCAAACGCTGCAAAAGAAGCAGGTATGCCGAAGGCCCTAAAAATCGCGTTCAGATCGGGTGCGGTTATGGGACTTTGCGTATCAGGTCTTGGACTGTTAGGACTTGGTATCGTATTCTGTGTTCTCGATCTTGCACAGGTTGTAGATTGTGTCACAGGCTTTGGTCTCGGTGCATCGTCAATGGCGCTGTTCGGCAGAGTAGGCGGCGGTATCTACACAAAGGCTGCTGACGTTGGTGCCGACCTGGTTGGTAAAGTTGAAGCTGGAATTCCAGAAGACGACCCTAGAAACCCTGCAGTTATCGCAGATAATGTAGGCGACAACGTAGGTGACGTTGCTGGTATGGGTTCCGACTTGTTTGAATCCTATGTAGGATCCATCATTTCCGCTATCACTCTGGCAGCAGTAGCAGTCGCAAATGCACCTGAGCTTGCAACATTCTCAGAAGCAACTGCAGCTGTATTCCCTCTGATTCTTTCAGCAGTTGGTATCGTTGCCTCAGTCATCGGTATTCTGCTCGTAAGAGGCGGAGAGAATGTAAACCCTGCGAAAGCCTTGAACATGGGAACCTATATTGCAGGTGTCATCGTAATCATCGCTGCTCTAATTCTGAGTAAGCAGATGTTGGGCGATTTCACATATGCCTATGCAATTATTGCTGGTCTTGTTGTCGGTATCGCTATCGGTAAGATTACAGAAATATATACATCTGCTGACTACGGTTCAGTTAAAAAGATTGCTGAGCAATCCCAGACTGGCGCAGCAACTACGATTATCAGTGGTCTTGGTGTTGGAATGATGTCAACCTTATGGCCGATTATCTGTATCTGTGTTGGTATCTTTGTTGCTTATCAGTTCGCTGGCGTATACGGTATTGCGCTTGCAGCAGTAGGTATGCTTTCTACGACAGGTATGACCGTTGCAGTAGACGCTTATGGTCCAGTATCTGACAACGCTGGTGGTATCGCCGAGATGGCAGAACTTCCAGAAGGTGTAAGAAACATTACGGACAAGCTTGATTCAGTCGGTAACACCACTGCTGCAATTGGTAAGGGTTTTGCGATTGGTTCCGCTGCTCTGACTGCTCTGGCTCTGTTCGTATCCTATGCGACTGTTGCGCAGATCAGCATCGTAAGCTTACTTGATCCAATCGTCATCGTCGGTCTATTTATCGGAGCGATGCTTCCGTTCCTGTTCTCAGCCATGACTATGAATTCTGTAGGTAAAGCTGCGAACCAGATGATTGAAGAAGTTAGAAGACAGTTCAGAGAAGACAAGGGCATCATGGAAGGAACATCTAAGCCTGACTATGCTAGATGCGTAGACATCTCAACTGGCGCTGCTCTGAAAGAAATGATCATCCCTGGTCTGATGGCCATTGCGGCTCCACTTCTCGTCGGTTTCGTTCTCGGTGCTGAAGCACTGGCTGGAATGCTGGGCGGTGCACTTTCTGCCGGCGTATTATTAGCTATCATGATGGCTAACGCTGGTGGCGCATGGGACAATGCTAAGAAATATATCGAAGAAGGTAATTATGGCGGAAAAGGTTCAGAACCTCATAAGGCTGCAGTTGTCGGTGACACAGTAGGTGACCCGTTCAAAGATACTTCTGGTCCATCCATCAACATCCTGATCAAGTTGATGACAATTGTATCAGTTGTATTCGCACCAGTATTTGGTTCCGGATTATTAGGCTAATCATATAAGTATTTTTTAAAGGCTTCGCTTCGGCGGAGTCTTTTTTGTGTTGATAGATGAGGCTGCTCCTTTAACCTTTTCCAGCGCTTGCAAAGAAATCTAAGGCTATGGTATACTAATTACAGTTTATAAAGGAGAAGAAGTGACGTTATGGCAAAAAAAGAAAAAGAACCAAAGACCAACGCAGTACGGATTGTAGCAGCGAAAAAGATTTCCTACGAGCTTCATACTTATGAGGCACCCGACGGCTTTTTAGACGGCGTTTCTGTTGCAGCCCAATCCAATCTCGATCCAAATAAAGTTTTTAAGACCTTGGTACTCATGGGGCATAGCAGAGAACACTACGTCTGTGTCATTCCCGTTGCTTGTGAATTAGATCTAAAGAAAGCCGCTAAATTTTTCGACGAAAAAAATGTAGAGATGATTCACGTGAAAGAGATTACCCCTCTTACTGGATATATCAAAGGCGGCTGTTCTCCTGTCGGCATGAAAAAACAATTTAAAACAGCCATCCACAAGAGTGCACAGGAGCAGGATACCATCTGTGTCAGCGGTGGCAAAGTTGGTTTACAGATGGAGCTTTCACCACTTGAATTAGCTGAGCTGGTTAGTGCTGAATTCACCGATTTAGTAAGAGAAGGGTGACGATTGGAGTCAGAATCAAACCATCAGGGGAGGTAGGTAAGGATGAAAATTAGAACTGCGACCATATTGGATTTGGAGAGAATTTTAGAAATCTATGCCTACGCCAGAACTTTTATGGCACAGACTGGGAATCCTACCCAGTGGGGAGATGGATATCCAAAGAAGGAACTATTGACCAAAGACATCGAACAAGGACAATTGTATGTCATGGAGGAAAAAAATGAAATTCACGGTGTATTCGTATTTATCATCGGTGCGGATCCTACTTATGAGGTGATTGAGGATGGTGCGTGGCCTGATAATTCACCTTATGGTACCATCCATCGGATTGCAGGAGATGGACAGGTAAAAGGACTTTTGCAGCTATGCGTAGCATTTTGTAAGACGCAAATTAAAATCTTACGCATTGATACCCATCATGACAATCGCATCATGCAGCGAGCCATAGAAAAAAACGGTTTTCAGAGGTGCGGTATCATCTATACTGCCAACGGAAGTCCAAGAATCGCTTATCAGAGCAACAAGGAGTGAAAATGGGTTTATCCGGCATTCCTGTCTGACATAGGCTAATAGAAATAACGTACAGCGTACCGTAAAGCGGTGCGTTGTTTTTCTATTTATGAACTTGATTTTTCCCACATATTCGGCTATAATCATCTTAAATACTTCTTATACTTGAAAGTATTTAAGATGAAGAGATGAAACGGAGGAAAAAACAATGGGTTTATTTGGAAAATTATTTGCTGGTCCGCAAGTTGATATGGCAAAGAGTGATGCCAATCGTAAGAAGATGCGCGAGTTGTTCAATGAAGTGGTAGAAAATGGGCAAGATTACAAGTTGATTTTCGGTTTTACCGAGGATATAGGCTGGTTTAACTATGGTTTTGTACATGGCAGTAAAACTAAAATCGGAAATCTGATCGTCGGCTGGAACGATAACAGTCAAACGATTGTTGTAGTCCCAACCGTTCCAGACCTGTCTGGCTGCGGTGATGCGACTTTTTATCGCCGCAATGAAATCCGCAAGGCATATCAGAGTAAATATCCGACAGATGCTTTTATTATCTATCCAGATCGAAAAGGCTATATTGGTATCAATGTCTGTGACTGGCTGGAAGATGAAAAGCTGTACGTCTACGTCTCCCAAGAGGAGGAGGTAAAAGAATTTACCGATTTCTTCCTAAAACGGTTTCAAACGAAATAGGGAGGCGATATCATGCCTTTTGGACAGGTCGGCGCGGTACTGCTTGTTTTGGTAATCATATTTGCTGTCGGCAATGTATGGTTTCATTTTGTTGAAGCCGTAGTAAAGATTCTGAGAAATTTGTTTTTTAGAAATAAGAAGCCGGCAACATGGCACACCTTGTCATCCAAAGAGGAAAGAGAGAAAAAATCAGAATCGGCGAAAAAATAGGACTGACGAGATTATCAATGATATTACATAAAAAGCAGACAGTTGATTCATAGGGATATACTGCCTGCTTTTGTTTTTGTTTATACAATGATCAAAGTTTCCGCTCTGCGTTGAAAGTTTTTTTCTAACATGGCTTTGTGGGAGAGAAATGCCGGATCGTCAAAGTATTTGGCGTTTTCCGGGCATTTGTGTACACATGCATGGCATTTAATGCAGATGCCGGTGACTTCAGACGGTTCTTCCGGACTGATGGAACCCATAGGACAGTTTCGAGCGCAGATTCCGCAGTTCGTACACTTCGTCGTATCCGTCTCAGGTTTTGCCTTTAGAAATACGGCAGGCTGTCCGTCCAGCCCCAGAGGTCTGTAATATGCTGCTTCCGCATCTCCAGGCACGGACACGGGTGGCAGTTCGCCATCAGCAGTAAGTTTTGCGGCGGTTTTCACAGCTAATTCAGAAAGCAATGCCAAATCTTTTTCGTCTGGGCGTCCTGCCGCCAAAGAATCCGAGAAAGCATGCTGAGAAGCCACGGCAGCTGCTGAGGCGATACGAAATCCGTTATTATCCAAACTCTGCGTCAGTTCTGCTAATCCATTATCAAAACTGCGGTTTCCAAAGGTGACGATGGGAATTGCAGCGGCGCCGTTCCCCTTGAAACTGTTCTGAATAAAAGGCAGAAGCTTGTTCGGAACCTTTCCGGCATAAACCGGCGTGCCGAAGATGACCAGATCACCCGCACAAAAAGAGGGCAGGGCTTCCCGCGATGCGGGCAGAGTAAAATCATATTTTTCTATGGGACACTTCAGCTTGTCACGGAGCGCGTCTGCAAGATGGCTGACTGCCTGATCTGTATTACCTGTAGGACTGAAATAGACTTTCCAAATTCTCGTTATATTCATTTCTGTAACCTCCTATTGAGTAGTTCCGGCAATCTGTAGAGCAAATTACTGGGAACGATATCTTAATTTTACCACAGTTTTAGAGAAAAAGGTATCGCAGTCCATATACAACACACGGCAAAAGCATGAAATAAATTGCGCGCCTTCATTAAATTAAATGCAAGGGATTATGGCACAAAACGCTGTCCGGTCCAGCATTTGCGCCTTCATTTTTGATTTTCTTGAATTTACTTGCGTGACTCCCTTTGCAAACGTGTGAAAAACAGGCATATTTGTCTTTATCATCGGTCTGCAGAACTGCGCATGAGATATAATATCCTATATATGGAATATTTAGGAAGTTTATTCGTCCCAAATTTTTGAAATGCGTAAGAAATACGCAAGTAATCGAAAATAATTTAAAAATGAAGGCGCATTGGTTTACAATAATCAAAAAATCCGCCAGATACAAGCAAAAAAATGAAAATGAAGGCGCTTTTTTAGTCTCAACTGTCACAACGTTATGAAAAAGGAGAACCGGATCGATTATGAATTTAGCCCAAATACGTACCCAAAATAACTGTGTTTAATAGACCTGGTTACAAAGCATTTTTTCATTGACAAATATTCAATCAAAGCGTAATATAGAACGTGAGGTGATAAAGTGCGTATATCAAAGGATCCGGAAGTAAGAAAACAGGAAATCATAAATACAGCCATGGGGATTTTTTCTGAAAAAGGCTTTGAGGCAGTGACCATGAAGGATATCGCTCAGGCAGTGGGCGTGGCTGCTGGCCTCTGCTATCATTATTTTCCTAATAAACAGGCGCTCTACGAAACAGCTATCAGCCAGTATGCAGAAGTTTGCAGCCGTGGTTTTATCGAGGTATTTCAGCAGACAGACTTGCCCCTCGAAGCTTGTCTGAATCAACTTTGGCAGGTATGGCAGCAGGCGGAGACGACTGGGGCCTATACTTATGCCGTTTTTTTTCATAAAGAAGGAAATGAGTTTTTTCACGCACAGCTGGATACGGCGATGGCAAGAAAAGTATCTCCTTATGTGGAAAAGTATCTGAAGGCATTACAGGATAGAGGAGAAATCCATGTTTCTGATCCTTCTGCCGCAGCAAAATTCATCGTCGGCGGCCAGGCTCTGATCATCAACGATCAAAGCCTTCCGTTGGAAGAACGATTTGCAGCTGTGCAGCAGCTTATTCGCAAAGTTTTAAATTAGGGCGTTAAAATAATCCGTCAATTCAGACGGGTTTTCTTCAAAATTGTTATTGAATATGTATCAATGAAAGAAATTCAATGAGGTGTAATGATGAATTCAAAAGAATATTTCGATCGTACAGCGAAAGAATACGACGAAGGCTACGACGGGCGTTTTGTCAGATGTATGTATCCTGAAATTGTACGCCAGGTGAAGGAACTGCAGGGAGAAGATATTCTGGATATCGGCTGCGGAAACGGAAATGTCATAAAAATGTTGGAAGCACAGCGGCCTGGGCATTATTATGGGGCAGACCTGTCAAGAGAGATGCTTAAGGAAGCAAGGAAGCGGGTTTCAAAAGAAGTGGTGCTCAAATTAGCAGACGCGGTCGATTTGCCCTTTGACGATGAGAGCTTTGACATCGTCATCTGTAATGCGTCATTTCACCATTATGAAGAGCCTAAAAAGGCCATCAGCGAAATGAACCGCATACTGAGGCCAGGTGGAGCTTTGATTTTAGGAGACCCGACCTTGCCACTGTTTCGCAGGCTCTTCAACTGGGCGCTGAAATGGGGCAAAGCTGGTGACGTTTGGATTTACGGTAAAAAAGATATCCTGCCATTGTTTAGAAGCGGTGGATTTGATATACTGAAATGGAAACGTATCAACTACAGAGCTTTTATATTTCAAGGGAGAAAGAGGGAGAATCATGAAGGAAAATAGATTACTCATACACGATCTGCAGCCGGGGTTTGCACAGAATGGCAATTTTGATGAGATTGTAGAAGATATCGGAACAATTAAGAACTGTATCGGCTGCTTTACCTGCTGGATCAAAACGCCCATGGAATGTGTTCTGAAAGACAGTTATGAACACATGGCAGAAAAGCTGGCGGCGTGTGATGAACTGACCATCGTCAGTAAATGTACCTACGGCGGTCCATCTGCTTATGTCAAAAACGTTTTAGATCGAAGTATTCCTTATATGCATCCTGATTTTGTGATCAAAAACGGCGAGATGCATCATAAACAGAGATTTCCGCAGCACATTGCAATGAAAGTCATATTCTACGGAGACGGTCTTTCGGAAACGGAAAAAGAAACTGCTGAAGAATGGTCCGAAGCTATGGCGGTGAATTTTGATGCAGCTGCAGTGGAAACTACATTTTGCAGAGATGTTGTGGAAGTCTGTCAAATGCTGTCTGAGCAGGGAATCCCACAGGATACGATCTGCGATGAAGAGCAAAAGAAAGCCTGCTTACCGCTGAACAGACAAGAAGAAGGCACCATGGCGCTGATCAGTGGAAGCCCCAAGAAGAAGTACAGCACTTCGGCAAAAATGCTAGAAGAGTTGAAATCTTTCTTGTCCAAAGATCAGGCAGTGACAGAGCTTCGTTTTTCGGACAACGGATTAGCGGAGAATCATCTGCAGGCTCTCGCAAAAGCGGAGACCTTTGTAATCTCCTTTCCGTTATATGTGGACAGTATCCCGAGTCATCTGCTGCGGTGTCTGACAGAGATAGACACTTATTTTGCTGAGCAATCCTGTACTAAATCGGTTTATGCTATCATCAATTGCGGATTTTACGAAGGAGAACAGGCGAAGGCCGCTATGAAAATGGTAGAAAACTGGTGCGTGCGCTGCGGTTTTACTTTTCGAGGCGGCCTCGGCGTCGGCGCAGGGGGCATGTGGCACTCCATCAAAGACGTACCGCCGGGACATGGACCGAAGAAAGACTATGGGAAACACCTTTCGGAGTTAGCAGAGAAAATGGAACAACAGGAAGATTATGGATGTGTTTTTACCACAGTCAACTTCCCGCGATTCGCTTACAAAATGGCTGGAGAGTCTGGATGGAAACAGGCTGCCAAGAAGAACGGAATCACACTGTAGTTTCCATCAATTACTATCCGGACAGTACATAAAATGAGAGGTAAAACTCCTTTTGCTATGATACAATGTTCTTACCTACAGAGCTTAAAGCTTATGGTGCAATAAAATATCATGAAAAAAGGGGAAAGATCATGAAATGGAATGAAAAACTGCAGAGGATCATCGACTATGTGGAGCTGCATCTGCAGAGGAAGCAGGAGAAGGTTGATATGGCGGAAATCCAGCGCATCGCTGGCTGCTCCGGTTCTTTTTTTCAAAAAGTATTTTCCTATACTACAGGCATCAGTTTTGCCGAATATCTTCGCTTTCGAAAGATGACTTTGGCTGGTTATGATTTGCAGAGCAGTGATATCAAAATCATAGACTTGAGCTACCGATACGGCTACGATTCACCGACATCCTTTACCAGGGCCTTTCAGCAGTTTCACGGCGTTTCGCCAAAAGAATCAAGGGCTGCTGGCGCTAAGCTGCGAGTATTTCCAAAGATGCAGATTGCTTGCGAAGAACAGTATGCGTGGGAAATTAGACGGATGCCGGAACTGCGCATGGTCGGTAAAAGCATCACAATTATAAGAGACGACGAGCACAATGTTACAAAGATACCTGGGTTTTGGAATACATGCCAAAGAGACGGCAGTTTTTCAACAATGATCGCCATGGATCAGGGAAATCCCAAAGGGCTGTTCGGTCTCTTTGAATCCTGTGACGAAGGTGCAGAGGAAGAGCAGTATTTCATCATGACAGCCACCGACTGTGAGACACCGGAGGGTTTTGTTGAGAAACTGCTGCCAGCCTCCACTTGGGCCGTATTCGACTGCATCGGCAGCGTTCCAACTGCCATCCAGCAGGGATGGAGGTATTTGGAACAGGAGTGGATTGTAAAATATCCATTTCGCCATGGCGCTCTCCCCGAAATTGAATGGTATAGCGACGGAAATCCATATGCCAGAGACTATCTGAGTCAGATATGGATTCCGATTATAGAGGAGGAATGATAAAATGGTGCATTTAGTATATTGTGATAATACAGGCAAAAAAGGGGAACGAGTGCTGGATAAAATTCTGAATGGGACGAAGACCATGGTAGTGCGGGGTGCTGCTGGAAGAAAAATTCCTCACAGCAGAGTCTTTGCCGATGAAACCCTATACTTTATGGAAAAGGGGAGTCTCAAGATCACGGCTTCTGCGAAGGTGAAGGACGTGAAAAATTACGTCAAACTTTCGGACGAAGAGATCACAGCTGTGCTGGAAGAAAATCAGCCAAAACTCAACTTATCTGAAAAGCAGAAAACGCGTTGGCACAAGAAATGTCTCTGCCTTGTGGAATTTGAAAATGTACAAGCGATAGAGCCGATGGACTTTGATCACCAGGGCAACATGGACGACTGGCTCATCATCGAAAAAATCGAGGATGTCGTCGTGGGTACGAGCATCGACTACAATTATGAAAAGTCTAAGTTCAAGAAATAATCGAGTCCTTGTCTTCAAACTGAACTTTTGATATAATTTTCTAACAAAATAGTACGAGCTGCCAGTTCCGATGAATGCCATCGAAACCGGCAGCTCGTTTTGATTGATTATAGAAAGAATGCTTCCACTGCGTAGACTGCGATACAGGAGGATAGTGCCACCTTGAACAGGTTGCCGTCGATCCAGGCGACGATGATTGCAGTGACGAAGGCCACGGTTCCCGAAATCCAGCTGCTGGTAGCAGAGATGATTGCCGGAAAGGTCATGACCGAAAGGGTCACATAAGGTACATAATAGAGGAAAGAACGAATAAATCGATTCTTAATTTCTTTCTGTATCAGAGTGAGGGGCAGGGCGCGAATCGCGAAGATGGTCAGCGCTGCCACCAGCAGGTAGATATAGGTATTATTGCTCACCGCTGCACCTCCTCTTCGTCTTCAGCAAGCTTCTGACCCAGTTCTTCGTGAGTCTCTGCCTCGTCCAGATGTCTGTCGTCTACAGGGCGGACGATGGCAGCAATGGATGCGATGACGATGGTCAAAATGATGATCCGGGTGCTGGCAGCAAACTCTTTGATAAAAGGCATCGTGGAGAAGCCCAGGCTGCCGATCATGGAAATTACCACCACTGCGGCGATGGTCTTGTCCTTCTTTGATGGCGGAATGACCACAGCCAGGAACATGCCGTAGAGCGCTACGCTGAGGGCGCTGGACAGGCTGCCCGGCAAGATGTTTCCAATGGCGGCGCCGAGCACCGTGCCAAGAATCCATCCCGGTGATGCGATGGTGGCCGCACCGAAATTATAGAATGGATTCAGCGGTTCTTTTTTGGAGACAGAGATACCGAAGATTTCGTCTGTGACAAAGTAGCCCAGGAGGAGCCGCTTTGGCAGAGAAGTGTCTCTGTCGATTTTCTGTGATAAGGAGCAGGCCATCAAAAAATAGCGCATATTGATGACAAGCTGTGTGATAATCATGGACAGATATCCCGATTGGCCTGCGATGACGGTAAGCACTGCAAATTCGCCGGCGGACGCGTGCATGGTTGCAGACATCAGTCCTGCCTGAAAGGCCGTCAGTCCCATAGCCTTGGCAGCGATGCCTAAGGTAAAGCCTACAGCAAAATACCCCAGGGAAATCGGGGTTCCATCTCTCAGCCCTTGTAAGTAGTTTTTCTTATTTTGCATAATTAAAAATCGCCTCTTTTGTGTAATGTGTCGTATACTATTGTAATATATCTTTTTGGCGTAGTAAACCGATAATTCACAGTATTCCTGTAAGATTTTTTGTGCAGGCGTCAGTCTCTAGCGGGATTTGCGGCTTTTTGCGAACTGGCTGCGGCTCTCATCGATTTGATAGCTGTAGGTTGCAGCCGGCCTGCCAAAAATGTCCGGGCAAGGTGTTTCCTTAAAAACAGCAATATCTTTTTCGATGTCCAGCATCATCTCCTCGTAGGCCTTTGCCGCGGCTTTGTTGTACTCATCTATGGGGTCAAGTCCGCCGAGGATGACCAGATGAATACTGTTTCTGATATTTTCCATTGTCTGGAGGTAGTCGCTCCAATGTTCATTGATACAATGAAGGGCAGCCGCCTGCGGCATTGGCGGCTGGGCAAAGAGAAGGTTTTCACGGTATTCTGTAATCTGCTGTCGGTGCAGTTCCTGTACGTGAGAATATTTATCAAGCAGATACCGGTATTCTGCATTTTTCCCTTCCAGTATGCGTTGTGCATGGCGGGGATTCATGTTGTACAGCGGACTCAATTTTACATCTTCCAGACTGATGAAAAACTGACTTATGCCTGGGTCACCCTGTCTGCCGCTGCGGCCGGCAAGCTGCTTGTCGATACGACGACTTTCGTTGATTCCTAGCCCCATGACAGATAGGCCGCCGGCGGCTCGGGCTTTGTCATCTAATCTGATATCCACACCTCGTCCTGCCATGTTGGTGGAGACGGTGACCGCAAAGGCTCTGCCCGCATCTGCGATGATCGCCGCCTCTTGTTCATCGTTACAGGCGTTGAGCACCTGGCAGGGGATGTTCTTTTCTCTGAGAAGCAGCGAGAGCTTCTCTGATTCCTCCACGCTCTGTGTTCCGACCAAAACAGGCTGCCCTTTGCTGTGGCAGGCGGGGATTTGTCTCAGAATTGCCAGGTCCCTCGCGGCATCTGTATCAAAGATTTGATCTGGCAGATCCTTTCGAACGCAGGGCAGGTGGGGAGGGATGATTTCCACCTTTAATCCATAAGAGAGAGCAAGAGATTTTTCCGCATCTTCTGCTGTTCCAGTCATTCCACAGATTTTATCGTACTGCATGACAAAAAAACGCAGAGGCATGGAATTGCAGACGGTCGTAATCTGTCCCGGCTGTAAATGCTCCTTTAACTCTACAGCCAGGTGAAGCTGTGCCGGGAATCTCCGGTTTTTTGGTGTACGCCCTGTAGTCTGGTCAACGACGAAGATCTGTCTATCTTTGATGATATAATCGACGTTTTTCCTCAATCTGTAATGTGCTTCCAGCGCATCGTTTATGGCGGTAAGCAGCTCGATATTTTCTAAGGCATATAAGTTGTCAACCTGGAAGAAGGCTTCGGCTCTGTTGATACCGCTTTCTGTAAGGGAGAGTGCGGCAAAATCGAGACTCTCTTCATCCAGATCTCTGACAAAGGAATCGGCCTGTACCGCAAACTGCTGCGAAGCAGTGCTGTCTGCGGCGATAACCAGAGGTATAGCCGCTTCATCGATCAAAATAGAGTCTGCTTCGTCGATAAGTACCATATCGAAGGGATTTCTCAAATAGTCCCAGCGATCCATACAGAGAAAATTTCGTAGATAGTCAAAGCCTGCTTGCTTTGCTGTGATATAGAGAATTTCGCTTTCGTATGCTTTTTTCTTATCTGATAAGCTGGACCTCTCGATAATACAGCTGCTGGTAAGACCGCAGCGGCAGAAAATCTCACAGCTTGTCTCGTAATCCCGTATTGCCAGATAATCGTTGACTGTAAAAATGTGCACATGGCGGCCCTGCAATGCCGACGCTGCGGCTACCAGTACGGCAGCCAGTGTTTTCCCTTCGCCGGTGGGCAGTTGGGCGATTTTACCGCTTTGCATAGCGTATGCGGCAACGATTTGGGAATCGAAGAGGGTGAAACCGGTCATTCTTTTGATAATCTTTATGATGAGACTGTAGAGCAGAGGTAAATCGGATGGTTCGGCTTGCCTGAGCCTGACGGACAATTCGTGTACATCAAAAGTATCCCAAGAGTAGCTGTGTACCTTGGAAAGGAATTTTTTATATATTCTTTTCATTTTTTATTTCTCCTTTGTAATCTGTTCGTTTACGAGGGAGAAATCATTCAATTTTACATACCGTTCGCAGGGAGAATAGGAAATTAGAATGAATTGCCGTTAGAATGGCAAAGACAAAGGGCACAGTGATGAGGGCGGGAAGGAAAAAAACATAGGCAGGAAAAAGAAATGCAAACGCAAAAGCGACTGCAATCAGCAAATTGAAAATATGATGTAATCTCTTTCTGTTTTCCCTTTTCATCTCTTCACCAGCTTTAGAAATCTTTGCGTTCAGTATACCATAAAGTAAGCTGAACGCAAAGAGCTTTTACAGGTTAGTTTTTTTGATTTTTCGCCTCAGCTTTCCAGAGCAGATGCGGACGGTCGTCATAGTCACTTTGATAGTAGATTGCTTTGATCTGTTCTGATTTCTGCGCTTTTCCATTGCTGTTGTCCAGTAATTTCGTCCTTGAGACGGCAAAAGCGTGGAATTTGGCGTCATCGTATTTGTAGTCGCTGCGGCTGTTGATCCATCTGCTGGTAGTGAAGGAGATGTAAACATCTCCGTTATGAATCTCGTTTTGCGAGCCATAATAATCTCCCTGTATATAGATATCCACGGTTTCATCGTAGGCTTCTTTGGCAGTGATTTTGCCCGGTTCGTAAGCAATTGGAATTTCGTCATAAAATACGTAATAAACGATGCCGACGCAGATTAGCAGGACACAGGCAGCCGCGGTCAGGGCGATGATGGCGCTTCGCTTCTGCAGCTTTTTCTTGATTTTTCGTAGTGGTTTTGATGTATCTACGCCTTCTGACGGCACAGACATAGTCAGCGCCAGGTTGAGGCTCTTGCTGCAACTTTCGCACTCTGCTAAATGTTCCTTGACTAATTCCTTGCTGTCGTCACTGAGAACGTCATCAGCGTATAACGGCAACAGGTCTTGTATAATATCACAGGTTATTTTCATTTCGGTCTCCTTTCTCATCCAGGCGCTGGCGTATCTGCAGTTTTGCTCTGTGATAGGTCACTCTGGCCCAGCTCTCTGTCTTTTCAAATAAATCTCCAATTTCCCTAAATGACAGTTCACCGAAGGTGCGCAAAGAAAATACTTCCTTGTACGGCTCTGCAAGGTCGTGAAGGATCTGATGAATCTGCAGGGCAGTTTCTTTACTGACAAAGGCTGCTTCCAAACTTTCTGTGGTTGAGGCTGCTTCATCTGGTAATGCGCCTTTTCTCTTTTCTTTCTCTAAATACGTAAAGTAGCAATTTTTGTCAATCTGACAGAGCCAGACTGATAATTTACATTGCCCTTTAAAGGTATTTAGATTTTTCAGTGCTTTGAAAAATGTCTCCTGTGTAATCTCATCTGCAACACACCCATCCCTAGAGAGTCCAAGTACATACCGATATACAGTATCAAAATAGTCGGTATATGCTTTTCGATGTCTGTCATTTATTTCACCTCTTTTCAATGATAAGACCGGGATCATGAGAATTCGTTACATATAAGTTTAACATATTTTAAAAAATGTGATACACTTATGGGAAGGAAGGTGATACTATGCTGAAATATTTTGATATGCTGAAAGAAGCAGGGTCTGTAAAAGCGGCTCAAATTGACACGTCAACCATTGCAACCGCACCGTGGACAATCTATAAATGTAGATATGGCTGCGATTTCTATGGAAAGAGTTATTGCTGTCCGCCTCACGTGCCGACATGGAAAGAAACGCAGGAAATCATTGACTGTTATCATTATGGGATTCTTTTTAATTTGAATGAGGACAGCTGCACAGGTGTCACACCCTTGGCCGTAGAAATAGCGAGAGAAGCTTTTCTTGACGGCTATTATAAAGCGATTGCTTTTGGCAGCGGTCCCTGCTGCATCTGCAGAGAGTGTGCGCTGGAAACCTGCAGATTCCCGAAAAAAACAGTACCGTCAATGGAAGGCTGCGGTATTGACGTATTCAAGACCGCGAGAAACAACGGATTCGAGATTCAGACCATCAGAGAGCGGGAAGAAGTACATAATTATTTTGGACTTGTTTTATTCGAATAATTAAAACAGTCTCATTGTATTTGTAACAATAAAGGTGTATCCTCACTACAGAAAGCGGAGGTGATGAAATGGCAAATGAAGATAAAAAAGACTTTAACGCGATGCTGAAAAGAGATAACGGTATGCCGAAGATTCAAGTTGTAACAGACCCAAAGACTATAGAGAAATACGGCGGTGAAAAAATGTATTTTGCACCGCCCACGGATTATGACAAGATAATGAAGACAATTCCTTTTGGCAGAGTGGTGACAGTGGGAAAGATTAGGGAATACTTTGCAGCACATAATGACGCTGACTTTACCGATCCTATTACGGCGGGTATTTTCGTTTCAATTGCTGCTTGGGCCAGCTACCAGCGCAGAGAAGATGAAACACCTTTTTGGCGGACACTGAAGGCGCATGGAGAACTGAATCCGAAGTATCCCGGCGGCGTTGCTGCGCAGAAAGAGAAACTGGAAGCGGAGGGACATACCATTATACAAAGAGGGCGGAAGAACATCCGCTATTATGTCAAAGACTATGAGGCGGCACAAGTAGTTCTATAGCATTCATGTTATTATTTGTCTAAAACGAACTAGTCCGAAATCGGACTAGTTCGTTTTTGCTTTATATATATGCAACTTATCGAGGCTGTAATAATTTCTTAATAAAATCATTAACAAATCTTAATCTTGGGTTAAGTGGCACTTAAGAAATGTGCGTTATGATATATCTATACTAAATCAAAAGGGGATAGGATTATGAATATTATAATTTTGACAGGACGTTTCGGTATGGGGCACATCAAGGCCGCTGAAGCAATTAGAGAAGAAATTTTAAGAGATAACGAAGCAAACAATGTAGAAATAATTGATTTTATGGATTATATGTTTCCAGCAATCAGCAAATATATTTATAAGGGATTTAATTTCCTGGTAAGCAGCTGTTCTGGCCTATATAATTCGCTGAACAAGGCTGCGGGCAATAACGGTACCGTCCCTCTAAAGGTTGCCGTTACGAGAAAGATTGACAGACTGATTTCGCAGCACGAGGCAGATGCCATCGTAGTAGCTTTCCCGGTTTGCTCCCAGTACATTTCAGCATATAAGAGAATGAGACGATGCAGTATCCCTCTTTACACATACGTGACAGACATTACTGCTCATGAAGAGTGGATCGCACCTGGAACTGACAAATATTTTGTAGGGGATACCGTAACAAAGAATGCTTTGATTTCAAAAGGGGTTTTGGAGGAGAAAATTATTGTTAGCGGTATTCCAGTCAGACAGTGCTTTTATACAGGCCATACGCAAAAGAAATCCTCTCAAAAAGAAATCCTGATTATGGGTGGAGGATTGGGACTCATTCCTTCATCCGGGGATTTCTTAAGATCCTTAAATGACAATCCTGATATCAAGGTCACTCTCATCGCGGGTAAAAACGAAAAATTGCTTACGTCTATCAGAGAAAAATATGACCATATCGAAGCGATTGGCTACACGGACCGAGTTGACTATTATATGAAAAAAGCGGATATCATTGTGACCAAAGCCGGAGGCATCACGACCTTTGAGGCTATCGCATCAAAGACGCCGCTTTACGTCATCAAGCCATTTCTGGAACAGGAATTCGGCAATGCAAAATACATTGAAGAACATAATATCGGCAGAGTTCTTTGGAACAAAGATAGTGATGAAATAGAGGACATTGTAAATCTAATTCATAACGACAAATTATTAGAGACTATGAAAGAAAATATGTCAACACTCATTGAAGAATTTGAGCATAGTGACCTATACAAAGACACAAAGAAGGAGATGGAAAAATGCAGCTAAGTAAGACACAAAAGGGCATAATCGGCCTGCTTGCCGTCGCAGCGGCTGGATACAGCTATATTCCTTCAGTCTGCAGCAAAGCAAAATACTTTTCTATGCCAGGGGAAAAAGATAAAACTTTATACCTGACCTTTGACGACGGTCCCAGTGCAACTCATACAGGAAAACTTTTAGATTTGTTGGCGGAGTATCATGTAAAGGCGACATTCTTTGTGGTTGCAGACTTTGCAAAGAAAAACCCGAAGCTCATTGAGCGGATGAAAGCGGAAGGCCACCTGATTGGACTCCATTCTCTTGAACACAAGAGCGCCATGTTGCAGACGCCGTTTTACACTGATTATGAATTTAAAGAAAGCATCAAAATCATGAAAGCGCTGGGCGTTGATGTAAAGTATTACAGACCCCCTTGGGGCCATGTAAATTTGTTTACACTGAGAAATTTAAAGAAGTACAATCTGAAAAAAGTCATCTGGCATGTGATGGCAGAGGACTGGGAAGAAGATACGACGGAAGAAGAAATACAATATAAGTTACTGAAGAGAGCTGGAAAGGGCGACGTCATCTGCCTTCACGATGGGAGAGGCAAAAAAGAGGAAGCGCCAGAGAAAATGATTGCGGCATTGGAAAAGACCATTCCGATCTGGCTGGAGGAAGGCTATCAGTTTAAGCTGATCGACGAAAAGGAAGAACATGAATCATAAAATATTACAGATTTTGAAAAACGGCGGTCTATTTGTACTGCTTTTGGGGCTGACTTTCTATATCATACTGAAGGACAACAGTCTCAGTCAGATTGCCAGCGCAGTTTCTGACGTGGAGCTGCCCTATATTTTTCTGGGAATTGGGGCAATGGCAATCTTCCTGTCCTGTGAAGCGCTGAATATCATGCGATGTCTGAAACTCTTCGGTTATGAAGTCAGCCCGCTTTCTGCAATGAAATATGCAGCTGTCGGGTTCTTCTTCAGTTCCGTGACACCTTCTGCGTCCGGTGGACAACCTATGCAGGTGTACTATATGTATAAAGATCACATCGAGGTATCCCATTCCACTTTGGCACTGCTCTTTGAACTGCTCAGTTTCGAGACAGTAACCGTCACATTGTCGATCATCGGTTTTTTGTATCAAAGAAATACAATCTCGGCATCTATGGGGAATTTAAAATATCTGCTGCTCATTGGAGTAGGGCTGAATTTAATGGTAATGCTGCTTTTAATCATGGCTATTTTTTCGAGAAATGCCATCAAAAAAGCGGCAAAGGCAGTTACACGCCTCGTTGGCTTTTTCAGCAAAACCAAGGCAGATGTCTTGGAAGAACTGTTTACAGAACAGATTACAGAGTATCAGCAGAGTGCAAGATACTTTAAAGAGAATAAGATGATTTTTGCCAAGACGCTGACAACGACATTAGTTCAAATTCTGGCTATGTACAGCGTTCCGTTTCTCGTCTATAAAGGATTTGGATTGGGAGATTTCAACGTTTTAGAAGTCATCGCCCTGCAGTCAGTTCTTTATGTAGCCGTATCAGCGCTGCCGCTTCCGGGAGCTCTTGGCGTCAGTGAGAGTGCATTCATGATTTTGTTCAGAACTATGTTTCCGGCTGGCATTTTATCCAGCGCTATGGTATTATCAAGAGGTATTAGTTTTTACCTGTTCGTGCTAGTCACAGGACTCTGTGTAGCAGGACTTGTTTTGATAAAAAAGAAAGGGGCCAGTTATGGCTTATACCATACTAATTGCTGAAGATGACAGAGATATCGTCAATTTGTTGAAATTATATTTAGAAAGTAACGGTTATCGAACCGTGACAGCAGAAAACGGCACAGATGCCTATAAACTGATATTAGAAGAGAAGATTGATTTAGCCGTGCTGGATATCATGATGCCAGAAATGGACGGCTATGAATTAGCAGTGAAAATACGGAAAAAGTACGATTTTCCCATTATTTTCTTATCCGCAAAAAATCAGGATAATGATAAAATATTAGGTCTGAACTTGGGCGCTGACGATTATATGACAAAACCTTTTAACCCGCTTGAAATAATAGCGAGGATTAACTCAAATCTGCGTCGTGCCTACGAACTCGGATATGAAGTCAAGGACGTGTCCTCTCAATTGCAGAATGGGGGATTGGTGTTGGATATGGATGCGATGACCGTAAAGCGGGATGGAGAAAGTATTTTTCTAACTCCTTCAGAATTTAAAATTCTCGCGCTCCTCATGAAAAATCCAGGGAAGGTATTTACAAAAGCGCAGATTTATCAATCCATCAATGGGGATTTCTATGAGTCAGATGAGAATTCCATCATCGTTCATATCTCAAAAATCCGGGACAAGCTGGGCGATAATTCAAAGAATCCGCAATACATAAAAAATATCAGAGGGCTGGGTTATAAAATTGAAAAGAAATAAGGACAAACGTATTAAAGGAAGATTTGTAACTATGATATTGGGCAAGTATGTGTTTTTTTCTATCGTACTTGTCATTCTTTTGTTTGTGCTGCTTTTCGCAGCAATCTGGAATGCAGGTAAGTATCAAAATGTTCCTCATATCAAAGAACTGTCAAAAAAGTTCAGTGAGACAAAGGTAGAAGAATACAATCAGATTGATGTGGAAAAGCTGTTAGGCGACAAGGGATATGTACAAATTCTCGATGACAAACATCACGTCATCTATTCTAACAGCAAAAAGCATGCGAAAGAAAAATACACCGATTACGAATTGAGTTACGTATCAGAGTACAACAACTTTGCCATGGTCACGATTGAAAAGTACAAAAACGATGATGGAACTACGGATCGGGTCGTTTCCAGTGTGATTTATACCGCTACTGGCAAGGAGGTTAAAAACGTCATGTACGTCGTTGACGAGGGACTCAACATTCTCTATTCCACGGAGCATCAAGACAAGAAGAAACTGACGCGCCGTGAATATGACTTGCTGACGAGAAACGCTACCTCGAAATATGTGCTGTCAAAATGCAATTTTAAAGATGACGAAGGAAATAAGCGAACCCTGCTGGCTTTCAGCCCCAAAACCATCGGCAACGATCTAAAGCGGATGAGACAAGCTTTCCTGGCTCTGATTATTGAATTCTTTGCAGTATATATTTTATTGCTGCTGCTATTCTCCCTGTGGGTCAGTGTCAGAGTAAAAAAACCGCTCAGACTGCTCAATCAAGCCATGCAGGATATTTCCTCGGGAAACAAAGGAACGATACTTGAATATAAGGGCCCGAAAGAATTTGTGGAAATCTGCGATAACTTTAACGAGATGTCAAAAGCCCTCGACTTGGCAGAGCATGAAAATCTGAGACTGCAGGAAGAAAAGCAGAAGATGATTGCAGACATTTCTCACGATTTGAAGACGCCGATTACCGTAATCAAAGGGTATGCCGGCGCAATCTGTGACGGTGTTACGACGCCGGAAGAGCAGAAAAAATATTTAGAAACGATCTATCTGAGATCAGAAGAACTGACGGAACTGATTAATGAATTCCACGAGTATGCAAAGATTGATCATCCGGATAACACCTTTCATTTTGAACAAGTGGATTTGTGCGAGTTTACGAGAGAATACTTTGCGGAAAAATACAATGAGTTTGACCTCGGCGGATATGCGCTGGAAATTGAGATTCCAGAGAAAAAAATTATGGTAAACCTGGATCAAAAGAAGTTTAAACGCGTTTATGATAACATCACTGGCAATTTCTTCAAATACAGTCCTCCAGGCGCCACCTTCTTTTGCTCTATAATCAGTCAAGATCATCAGGCAAGAATCATTTTAGCCGACAACGGCAACGGGATTCCTTTGGCGATCAAAGATTCCGTGTTTGAACCTTTTGTAGTAGGGGAAAAGGCCAGAAATCAAAATGGATCGGGATTGGGACTGCCACTGGCAAAGAAAATCGTTGAGGCGCATAACGGTTCGATAGAATTGTCAAAACTGCCGAAACAGGGACAGGGTACAGAATTTGTCGTTCAATTAAATACGATATAAGAACGTCCTATACAATAAAAAAGGCTCTCGCGTAACAGCGGAGCCTTTTTATGTAATTTATTTGTTCTTAAATTCCGGCGCTCTTTTCTCTAAGAAAGCAGCCATTCCTTCTGTCTTATCTTCTGAACCAAAGGCGGCTGTGAAGGTTTCGATTTCAAATTTACTTGCCGATTTCATATCCATATCAAAACCGTTATTGATTGCGCTCTTCGCTGTTGCGATGGCAATTGGAGCTTTAGAAGCGATCGTCTTTGCTACCTTAACAGCCTCGTCCATTAACTCTTCTGGAGCGGCCACTTTTTCAACCAGGCCGATTCTATAAGCTTCGGCTGCTGAAATCATTTCGGCTGTCATGATCATGTATTTTGCCATGCCTTTGCCGACGAGTCTGGCCAGTCTCTGTGTTCCGCCAAATCCAGGGATAATGCCGAGACCTACTTCTGGCTGTGCAAATTTTGCTTTTTCGGAAGCGATTCTGATATCGCAGGCCATAGCCAGTTCGCATCCGCCGCCCAAAGCAAAGCCGTTAACGGCAGCGATAACAGGTTTTTCAACTGCTTCGATCAAATTCATAACCTTGTGGCCCATAATCATCATTTCACGTCCTTCGAGGGCGTTGAGCTGACTCATCTGCGCAATATCAGCACCGGCGACAAAAGCTTTTCCTTCTCCTGTGACGATAACAGCTTTGACTGTCTCGTCAGCTTCAATTTCAGTAAATGCAGCATAGAGATCTGTTAAAACATCCATGTTCAGTGCGTTTAGAGCTTTTGGTCTGTTGATAGTAACGTATCCGATACCTTCGCTTACTTCATATTTGATATTCTCGTACATTTTCAAGTCTCCCTTTCTTTTAGAAAAATATTCTATTGTTAATAATATAACATTTTACATTTGTTTTTTCAACCCTTCTAACGCTTTCTTTACTGGTGGAAGAGAAATTATTATCACGGTGATGATTCCTTCTATACCTAAGTAGGTTAAGTTGTACCATACGGACCAGGTCAACGGGCTGAAT
>ERZ791934.1112-NODE-1112-length-29130-cov-10.430370_pt1 | contig 29130 bp, 24 predicted proteins | sample MGYA00510125_ERZ791934 | MGnify/ENA primary metagenome ERZ791934 (study PRJEB30046, sample SAMN00993240) | human gut metagenome | study: EMG produced TPA metagenomics assembly of the A metagenome-wide association study of gut microbiota in type 2...
CCCCTGTCCCTTCCGGCTGCTGCTTCCGGAAGGGACAGGGGCATGTGCGGAGGTTGGGTTATTTACTATACATTTTGTCACACATGTGCCATAATCAAAACATACAGGATCCTTCCGACAAAAGCAATACGCGGAAGGATAGTGCAACAAAACGAGAAAATGTGTGACAGGAGGATTTTATCATGAATAAAGGCCAGTCTCATCCCGCTTCCGCTTTATCGGAAAATTTACTCTCCAAAGGACTGCTTTCTCTGCTGGAGGAAAAGCCCTTCCGTGATATTACCGTAAAAGAGCTGTGCGTCCGTTCCGATATAGCAAGGCGCACTTTTTACCGGCATTTCCATACGGTGGAGGATGTGATGGATTATGCGCTTTCACATATTATCGCCCGGTTCCGGGAACAGATGCTGCTTACGCAAAAAGAGACGTACCCTTCCATACTCGCTTCCTACTTCGCTTTCTGGAAAAATTACGCCTCTCTTCTTGAACTTTTAAACAAAAACAATATCACATATCTTCTGTTCGGAAGATATCTGGAATGCCTCTCTTCCCTTCCCTGGCTTTTTCCTTCCGAGGACAGCCTTACCGAAGACAGGGATTCCTTTGCATGCAGCCTGGCCTATCATTCCGGCGGCCTCTGGAGCGTCCTGACCTATTGGAGCATGAACGGATGCCGGATACCGGAAGATACACTTGCCCAAATTCTATGTTCCCAAATGCCTGGTACTCCATCCGACCGGACACAGAACTGACAGTACTGTTTCCGGCCGGATGGAGCACTGGCACCCGTTAAAACGAATCTGCGGTAAACCAGAACACTGGAAGCGGGAACCACCCGGCAGGCGCCGGAACATCCATGTAGCGGCCATACCCGGAAAGCAGAAGCTGCTGGGCCTGCTGTTTATCCAGAGTGACGGCTCCCGGCAGAGCCTTTCTTTCCACACGGATCCCGTTTTCCGTCACACGCGCCGTCACAGGCTGTCCGTCCAGACAGGCGGAAAACTCACCAGGCATGAGGCCAAGAGTCCTCTGCTTCAGAGTCAGGTAGGCTTCCAGTACGTTTGCAAAATCAAAAATCTGGTACATGCCGCTCGGGCATTCGGAATAGCTCTCTGCAAACCTTCCGATGCACTTATTTAAAATGCAGTCATAGGCGGAAGCAAATATCATGATTTCTTCCGTACCGGCATATTCCATGTAAGCCTTCACGGCCTTTTCCATATCTTCCGGCTGTTCCACCGCCATCTCACGGATCTCCTTACCCTCATTACAGGTCAGAAGGTATCCCGCAAGGACTCCGTCCTTTTTCATTCCAACAGCCTTTTCATTCGCCGTCGCCGCAATGGCTAAAACGTTCTCCGGCTCCCTTGTTACCCAGGAGGGACGTTTCTCATTCTGCCGGCACATAAATTCCGCCGCGCCTTCCGCCTCTGAAAGAGGGACAAAAGAGATTCCCCGGGTATCCGTCTGCTTCAGCGCATGGCGGATGTTATCACTGCTTACCGTATACCGTATCTGTATGCCGCCCCGTGTAAAACCAAAATATTCATATCTCTGCCGCTGCCCGTCCAGCACTGCAATGTCACAGGTCTCCTGCATTTCCTTCAGCCAGTCCTGCATGAGTCTCTTCATGTGGCCTTCCCCCCGTGCTTTGGGATGCACGGAAACGGTTCCCACAAAACCCGCCCGTAGAGGATGTCCCGCTACCATAAGCTTTTCCGGCAAAACCGCGATCTGAGCCCGCAGCTTACCGTTTTCATCTGCCGCTACCCGATGAATAAAGGTGGAATCCACACCTTCCCCGTATACCTTGGGTATCAGCGTTTCAAAATCATGAGGACAATGAGCCGTGCTGAAAACATAATTGGCCAGTTCTATACAGGCATCTTTTTCTTCTGGCCTCGCTATTCTGTATTCACTCATTCTTTTTAATACCTCTTTCCCCTGTTTTTCATTTGTAGCGCCAGTTTACCCCATATACGGACGGCTGTCAATCACTTCACCACCAGTTCTTCCCTCTCCCCGTTCAGCTGGCCTCCCTGCACCCAGTTTTCTGCTTCCTGCTCCATTATTTTATCCATCATCTCCTGAATCTCCATGCTGGCGTTAAATCCAATCCCTTTCACAGCCTGATCGTATCTGGAAAAGGTTATCATTGCCTTTTGTCCGTTTACCCCGATCACATTTATAGTGATTTCAGGATCATTGCTTCCGTAGCCCTGACTGTTATAAATACATTCCTTTACCTCGCCGTTCACCAGATTTTTCTTTTCCGCAAAAGCTTTTGCCAGCTTCATATATTCGGAAGGGTTCTTTTCCAGCCCGCTGTCCAGTCCCAAATCCACGGTTACATTGAGAGTCCTGCCGAAGGAGGCGATGAAGGCTTCCCCCGTCACTGCGTCAATGAGAAAAGTATAGTTCGTATCCCCCGGCGTCCTGCTCTTGCCGAACCTCACATCCCCGCTCCAGGATTCTCTGGGAAAGGTAGCGGTTCCGGGATCATAACCCATATAAATGGTAGCGCCGTCCAGCTTCACACCAAACATCTTCCAAAGCAGCTGCGCCCCCATTTCCGCCGCTTTTTCCTGTGACAAATCCTTTTCGGAAGGCTTTTTGTCCTTGTAATAGTCCAGAGGATCCTCCACAACAGTATAGGCCGCCTTCTGATACCCTTCCGGTACCGTACTCGTTTCCGGGGCTGCCGGGAGGGTGTATGCAGTCGGAATCATTTCCGCCCCCTTCATATCCACCGCGGCAGCCGCTTCCGCCAGACCGCTGAACATAGCCGTACAGCCAATCACCAGCGCAAAAGCTCCGCATATTGCAAGACCAGTTTTTCCTTTGTTTTTTCTCATTAATCCTTACCTGCCTTTCTTTTTGATAAGGCAACTATAAGCCGGAATTATAAGGAAGTTATCACCGACTTATTACCGAGTTGTAAAAAGAAAATAACTTTTAACACACTAACCCGCTTCATAAGGAAAAGCAATCCGTACGGTTGTGCCTTTCTTCGGTATGGAATCCAGCTCCATGACCGCCTGATGAATGTCCGCGATCTGTTCGCACAGAGACAGCCCCAGCCCCGCTCCTCCTTCTTTCCGGCTGCGGGCCTTATCCACACGGTAAAAGGCTTCCCTCACCCGCCCGAGCTCCTCTGGCGGGATCCCTCTTCCGTTATCCGAAACACTGAGAACCGCTTTTTCCCCGTCCCGGTAAGCTTTTACCTGTACACACCCGCCGCTTTCACAGGCCTTTATTCCATTGTCAATCAAATTGATAAGGAGGCTTTCCAGCAATTCCGGATTTCCCTTCAGCACATCCAGTTCTGCCTGAAAGGCCACGGTTATTCCCCTTTTTTCCGCCTTGGCCCGTACCGTATATTCAACCGTTTCCATAAGCCGCTCCACAGGAACCGGCTCCCACGCTATATCTTCTCCCCGCAGAGCTGCCAGCTCCAGCAGCTGCCGGGATAAATTGGACAGCCGCCGGCATTCCGACATGATATAGCCGGCGCAGGCCACCTTATCCTCCTCCGTCACAGCTGCCTTCTGGAGATATTCCCCATAGCCGTAAATAGCCGTGAGAGGCGTACGCAGTTCATGGGCGAAATTATCCACAAGCCGCTGCTTCTCCTCAGCGGCCTCCTGAAGAGCCGCTATCTGCCTTTGAATGGTGGATGCCATTTCATTAAAGCTTCCGGCCATTGCCGCCACCTCATCCTTTCCCTTTTCCGGCAGCCTCCCCTGCAGGTCTCCGGAAGCTATACTGCGGGATGTTGCGGCAATCTGCTGCAAAGGCGCAAACAGCCGGTTCAGCAGGGTGAGAAGGCACAGGGACAAAAGAAGGGAACAGCCGCTTCCCCCGAGAAAAAGCGTGTTTTTCAGTTTCCTCCAATTCTCATACATCTGCCTCAGATCATACCGGTACACCAGAATATAGTCATCCCACGGCTGCGGGAATTTCCCCTCCACATAAAGAAACAGCCCGTCTGTCCGGATCCTGCGCATTCCCTCTTCGGCTGCCGCTGTTTTTTCCATGTCAAAAATCTCCCGATCATCCACATCGGAATATAACAGCTGCTCCCCGCGGTACAAAAACAGCGCCCTCCGCTTATCCTTCCGGTAACGGGTATATGGCTCCATAAGCTTCGCCGCATCATAGCCATCCCCGCCCTCCGCCTGCATATCACGCATTACCGAGGAAAGGATCATATAATGTTCCGACAAAGCCATCTCCTTCTGTATCTCCAGTTTTTCTTTCCAGAGCATGACGGAAAGCAAAAGAACCGCCCCGTTGAAAAAAAGAAGGAACATAAACTGCGTGGTAAAAAAGGTTTTCTTCTTCATTTGATAATCTCCAGCCGGTATCCCAGCTTATAGACGGTTTTGATACATTCCTCCAGACCAAGCTTTTTGCGCAGCTTCTGGATATGTACATCTACCGTGCGGGTATCCCCTTCATAATCATATCCCCATACCAGCTCCAGAAGCCGTTCCCTGGAAAGGGCGATATTCCTGTTTTTTACCAATGTTTCCAACAGCTCATATTCTCTGGGAGTACAGTCTACAGCCTGTCCGTCCTTTTCTATTACCCTGCTTTCAAAATCAATCCGGACGCCGTAAAAGGTAAAATCCTTCCCTCCCTTATGTGTCCTTCTCAGAACCGCTTCCACCCTGGCCAGCAGCTCCAGCATCTCAAAGGGCTTGACCATGTAATCATCCGCCCCCATACGAAGCCCCTTCACCCGATCGGTAAGCCCCCCTTTTGCCGTCAGAAAAATAGTCGGGATCTCTCCCGCCTCCCGGTACACCTCAAAGCCATCCAGGCCGGGAAGCATAATATCCAGAAGCATCAGATCGAAGGCCTGTTCCTCCAGCACCTCCACCGCCGCTTCCCCGTCATACACCGATCTGCACCGGTGTCCGACCAGCTCCAGATTTCTCCGGAGCAGCTCATTTATTGCTGTCTCATCTTCTACAATCAGAATCTCTGCCATAGCTCCCCCTCATTTTTCCTTTTCCTGTTCATTTTATTATGGACTTGTTATGAAGTTGTAAAAATCCCGAAATCACTTTCCTCTTTTCATTTTCAATCCCGTACCGTTCACAAAAAGGCTATGGAACCTTTTCCTGCGGTTTCCATAGCCTTATTCCTGTGCCGGTTTTCTTACCCCTTTTTGTTCTCCAAATCCCTGACTCGGCGGAGAAGCTCTTCATATTGTTGTTTCTGTTCTCTGATTAACAGCTCCTGACTGCTGATAGTCTGTTTCTGGTCATTAATTATTTCCTGCATCTCATCAATCATATACTGCACCGTATTCCGATCAAGCTCCTGCAGTTCCTTTGAATACATTCCCATCACCTTCTCCATATTGAGACAGATTTCATAGATATCCCCGTAGATTTCACGGAAGTCCGGATAGCTTTCAATCAGTTCAATAATGCGCTCCGGTTCCTCCGAACCAAAAAACATCAGCCAGGCATCCAGCTCGTTTTCCACACTTTTATTGTCCATGTTTTTTCGGAATATGTCAAGCGCTATGAAGATAAAATTCTGCAGCAGATTGAGTTCCAGCCCCGTGTCAAATCCCCAGAAGGATTTATGGATATATGCATTTTCCAGCCTTTTTATTTCTGCCGGGCTTTTTTCAAACAAGACGATGGTATATACATTTTTTATGTTCTTATAACTGAATTTCCGATTCCGGCCCTGTATCTTCTCCCTCGCCCTTTTGTATTGTCTCAGCAGCAGATCCGCCGAATAACATGCGCTGCGTTCTCCGGGAAAAGCATAGCCTATCTTCTGGATCTCAATATCCGCAAGTCCTCCGTCTTCAAATTCCACTACAATATCTGTAACAAGCAGAGAACCTTCTGCCGCAATCCTTGTACTGTCATTGGGAATTACCTGCTTAATAGTCACTCTTTTTCCCAAAAGAAGTGACAGGAACCGGTTCAGCCTGCCAGGTGAATATTCAGGATTCATGATTTCTTTGAAAAAGGAATCGTATAGTACTTTTACCCCCTTAACTCCTGTACAGAAATCAAGGAATTCTTCCTGCCGTTCCTGCTCCCAGCTGTCAAAAAGCGTACTTAAAGCCATAGAACTGCCAATCTCTTTCAGCACCTCCTTTCTTTCCCTTATGAGCGGGAAATAGTCTTTGAGCCTTTTTGCCATAAGCAATGCCCTCCTTTATTTAGTTTTCTGTCATCACCTGGTAATTGCTTCGAAAAGGAAGCACAAGAAAGTGAAAGACGGCCCTTGGGCCTGAACAGTATGGCAGTTCAGATACCGCCATGTGACGAAATAAGAATAACATATTGCGGGAATTTACGCAACTGTATTTTCATCCAGGCTGCGGATTCAATAGCTGTTCCACAGCCTGAATGGAATATATTTTTATTGATTATCCGCATGAAGAGTAAAAGTGATGAAATCCAGGGCACCTTCTCCTTCGTAACGGAAATATAGATCATGAGGACCATTTGATACGGAAACCATACCTGTGATATCCTGCCATGTGTCCGCTGCAATGTCCACGTTCAGGGTTCCGGCCGGTTTGGTGAGATCCTCCGTAAAGACGGCGATGGTTCCTTTCGCTTTTCCTCTGAGCTTCAGAGTTATTTTCTGCAGGTTATAAAAAGCGAAGCTTTTGTAGCCTGTCATTGTTCCGTCTTTTATGTTGGCAACGTACTGAACCGGCAGGGTATCTCCGCTCATTTCTTTTTCTGCAGCCGGTTCCTTGTCGGGGACATCCTGGGTCAGGTAGGGGAAATGAAGCTGCATTTCCTTCTGTCCGGAGAATACGGCGCCGTCTTTGCCTGTCAGCCTGCAGCAGATACAGGCGGGATATGTGCCTTTTCCTTCGAGAGGGCCGTCGTTCAGGCCGCAGGAAGTTACAGGTACCTGCCGGATGCTTCCGTCATCGGCTATCTCTATTTTTTCCGCACAGCCCTGTCTGCTGAACTGGGTGCGGTTACTCTGTCTGTGATAAAAAACATACCACTGTCCGTTTATACATTCCATGCCGCCGTGGGTATTTCCCAGGCAGTTCAGCGCTTCTGCGGCGGTTCTTCCGTTCAGGCCCACATCCCCGATATCGATCAGGGTTCCGCCGTACTTGTAATCCCTGTCAGGCTTATCGCTGACAGCATAACACAACTCGTGGCTGAGAACGGAGGAATATACAAAATAATAGGTGTTTCCTATTTTGCGGATAGAGCTTGCCTCAAAAAATTCATGTCCCTCAAAACCAGTCCCTTCACTGTCTGCAATGGATGGCAGCAAAAGCCTGGGTTCTGTTTTCAGGGTAAGCATATCCGGTTCCAGCGTCATTACCTGGGAACCCTGTTTCCCGCCAATATGCTCTTTATGCATAGGGGCGTTGCCGGAATACAGGTAGATTTCCCCGTCATCATCAATGAAAATCCCCGGGTCAAACTGGCTCAGGTCTTCCTCTCCCTTGCCCAGGACTGTTCCGTTTTTATGGCGTACCAGGCCTAAATATTCATAGCTTCCGGCAGGAGTATCGCATACGGCAACTCCGATCTCAGGCAGAAAATCCAGACAATAATAAAGGTAATATCTTCCATCCGGCCCTTTTACCACATCCGGCGCCCACAGGGCATGGATACCCGGAGGATTCAGGCCATTTCCGAATCTGGATTTTACATCATAAATTCTGGGTATGCTGTTATCCTCCGAAGGATTCTGATTCCTGGGATCCTGGTCTTTCCGGAAAATCACCCCTTCATATTTCCATTCTGTCAAATCCTTTACGTCCGCAGAATAACAAATGTAATCATTCAGGCAGAACATTTCTCCGTCAAACCGGTCATGGCTCCCGTATATATAGACTCTGTCCCCGAATACATGCGGTTCCCCGTCCGGAACATATTCATAGGTCGGTAAATAGGGATTATATACCTGCTTTTTTTCAGCTGCTTCCTTCATCTTCTTCCTCCTGCACTTTATTTTCTGTCATGAAATTGTAGCTTTTTTATTATATCACAATAACTTTCCTATACATATCCCTTATCTGACCAGTCATGTTCCTTTATCCGCTGATATTCTTCCATGGAAATTGTCAGGATCGTGCCGTGCTTAAAGCCATAGGGGAAATCAAAAGAGGCGTCCGATCTGACAAACCGGCCATCTGCAAGACTGTCGGCAACAAAAGGCACGTAGCCCTGTCCTGCTCCGGGTACCCCATAGTAATCCAAAAACAGGCACCATCTGCCATCCTCCAGCTTTACGGCAGTGGGAGCTTCATACAGCCCGCTTTCCACAGCCTCCATGCTCCGGTCAAAGGCTTCCACCCGTTCGTAAGGCCCTGCCGCATGTTCTGATTTCAGGAGGATGATTTTTTCAGGATTTCCCTCGCTCTTTACAAACATATAATACAGGCCGTTTTCTTCATAAATGGCAGAATCAATAATACCGCTGTCCTCTTTCCTGTACAAAAGTTCAGGCTTGCTGAATTCGTGAAAATCTTTTGTCCTGCAGAAGTAAATTCCTTTTCTGCCATAATCATTGCAGCTGTGTGAGGAAGACCAGTGAAGGAGGTAATCTTTATTTTCCCTGTCGTAAATGATATCCGGCGCCCAGAGACAGCCGAAGTTCTCATCGCCAATCTTCACAAGCCGCTGTTCGGTCCAGTCTGTCAGGTTGTCCGATTCCCATACGGAAAAATATTTGCTTCCGTTTCGGCCGATTTCCTCCCAGGAGCCGTGATACTGGTTTCTCATACCGTAGGAAAGGCTGAGATCCGTTGCAAATATATAGAATCTGCCGTTCTCTTCACACCTGGTAATTGTGAAATCCCTGACTCCCTTGTCTCCGTAATAGGTCCAGAGGACCGGATCTCCTCCATTGACCTCCTCCCAGTGGAAGCCGTCCCTGCTCAGTCCGAAATATACCTGTTCTCCGTCAGGGGTGGTCTTTTCTTTAAAATGTACGAATAAATATGCCTGCATTTTTTCCTCCTTCGATGTGTGGGGTTTTCTTTTCATTATAAGTTTTTCTGGGGAGAATTGGTATGTGAAATTTTTTAATTTTAGGGTAATATTTATATCTGGATTCTAATGGTGGGGTTTGTATCGGCTATGAGTTATCCACTCCACATATTGCTGTATGTAATAGTTCCTGGACCGGGTAAATCATGACTTATCTTAGAAAATATTTAGAATTGTATTTTAGCTAGATGTAGCAGGGATTTATTTTAAAACGTCCATAAAAAAAGAGCATAATTACAAGAATTACGCTCTGCCTGATTCTTCTATATTAAAATTAATGAGGTAATAATTCATGAAGCTTTAATACCTCAACTACAGTTTCCATCTCATCATTCAGAGTATTGATATCGCGACGAATATCTCTTTCAGCAATTTTCACATCAAGCTGCAGATCACTTAATTTTTTACTGTCTCTGTCCTGTTTGACTTCGATTATATCAAGACGGCCATTAATTTTTGAAAGCTGTTTATCTATCTTTGAAAACTGCTCATCAATTTTCGAGAATTTTCCATCAAGCAAACCTGTGATTGCATCTAAATCATCCTTGGTTAATGACATAGCATAGCACCTCCTGTCCTGTTTATAATGATTGTAACATTAACAGAATATAAAGTCTACAATTATTTAATAATGATAGCATTTACTTTGTTTAACGTTCATCCTTACAAATCTTCTGCACCGTCAATCCCTACCAAGCCACAGCAGTCCTTTGACGGTCCAAATATCACTTCAACCGTGAATCCCAAGGATGACCGGATTTATGACTGTGCTCATATACAGCTGCGTTTTCAAAAAAGGCGGATGGGTATGCCGCAGCATATATAATAATATCATCAATCAGCGAATGTATCTGACCGATGGAATAGGCTCCAACCGCCATTAGCAACATTTTACCTTCGATTATGATTTGCCAAATGACAGAGCTTACGCTTAAACCTGCGCCTGCTTGCCTCTGTCCATCATTATCTCCATACCGTACAGGATGACGTCATTTACGTAAATCTTTATGTCTCATCCGAGGGAAATCTGACGCAAAACGGAAGGTCCGTTTTCATCCGTCAGGAAACAGACTATCCCTGGAAGGGTGAAATCCGTTTTTCCACTGAAGGCTTCCTTCCTGACATGCATCTGGCACTGCGTATTCCGGGCTGGTGTACCTCCTGGGAGCTGCTGGATCACACCGGTCGGAAGCACAGCGATTTTTATTATAAGCATGGCTATCTTTACCTGTCTCCTTCCCCCAGTGACAGCTTCCTTTTACATCTGGACATAAAGCCCTGCTGTGTCAAAGCCAACTGTCTGGTAAAAGCGGATGCCGGCAAAGCAGCTCTGATGCGCGGCCCCATTGTATACTGTATGGAGGAGCTTGACAACGGACCACAGCTGTATAATATACTCGTTTCTCCTGATGCCGGTTTTAAAGAATGTCATTCCTCAGATTTTCCACAGGGTGAACTTCCTGTGCTGTCCCCACAAGGTGCTGCACTTTATGAAAATGCAGTCTTTCTGGAAGCCGAAAAGGCCCGGCGAGAGCTTTCTGCGCCAGGCCAGGTCCTTTATGAACGTTATTATCCGGAAGAAACTCAGGCAGTTTGTGCCCGATTCGTTCCATATTTTCTTTGGGGCAACAGAAACGGGAAAACGCCACGCGAGATGCAGGTGTGGTTCCGTGTTATACGAAATGATAACTGACAATTCTGTGTACGAGAAGGGCATTCACCTTTCAGTAACCTACTGCGTGTGTATTTCTGCTACATATTAATCAGGAAAAGAGGCAGAGGGAAATGAAATATCATTCTTTCACTGCCTCTTTTAATACTTTCATCGTTGTTTCAGACGTATAGTAGTGATATAATTTATTCAATGAGTGCATTTTTTCATAAGGAGAATTAAGTAATGAAATTTACAACAATTGGCCCTGTCGTAATGTGTGTTATGCTAATCCTTACCGCCTGCAATCCTATGTCTGAAAATTTAGAATCAGAAAGTCACTTATCCGACGTTTCGGCATCAGAAAGCAATAGCGCAGATATGAAAACCGAGACCATCGATAATGAGACTTGGTATTATATAGAAACAGAGTCTCAGCTTCGCTCTATAGCTGATAGTGACACAACGCTCGCACAGAATTATATCCAGCATAAGGACATTGAACTTACATCAGAATGGATTTCTATTGGTGATGATGAACATCCGTTTACGGGGAAATACAACGGTAATGGCTACACCATTTCCGGTCTTTGCTATCCTGTTGGTGAGAAAAAATATACTGGCCTTTTCGGATACTCAAAGGGTGGGGAAATGTATAATATTACTCTTATTTCTCCTGATACGACAAATGCAGACGGAGCCCACAATGGTGCTATCGTAGCCATTTGCTTAGATGGCGGAGGTTCCTATGACAATACAGTTCTTGATAAAGAACCATCTGTTCCGGAAGGTTAAAAAAAAGTATCATACTCTTACACTTTGAAAAAGGTTTAGAGGGCAAGATGTATAATTCCACATTTGACACTTTATCATGTATTTACCACTAATTTACCGATAAACTTTTACTTATCTATCAAGAGTCCGGAAACAGAAAATTTCCAGACTCCTGATTGATTCATTTCATAACTCAAATTTAAAAATACGCAGGTTACACCATCAATTGATAAATCTTTATGACATCCTGTTCCTTCAATCCGACAAATCCTCCGATTTGTCCATTTCGCCCATCACCAAAGCAGGCCGTATGATCCAGTTTCGGTATATCCTCTTCCTTAGCTCCCAGCTCCCTCAAAGTGCGACAGTTCATGTTCCATATCGTGGCTCAACCAATCCTAAACCCGGCCTACGCCGCAGGAATTATTATGGGCCATCATTCCCGCCCACATAATATTCGCCCGTGCCTGATAATTATCCGGATCCTCAATCACCCGCAGGCGAACCTTCACTGCCCGCAGCCGCTATTGTCAGAATTGTGCCTATAGGCAGTTCTCAACCTGTTTCCCCTGATAAAAATCACGGAAGTCACCCTCATACACCGTCCCTGCGGCAATCGCCTTTGAGGAATCAATTACACTCCCGCCTCCGACAGCCAGCACAATATCCACATTTTGTTTCCTGCAAATATCAATTCCTTCATACATTAGCCCGCCTCTTCTCCGTAATATGCTGGACAGCCATACCCTATTACATGATATTTTACCTTGCTGCTTTCAGCGGCCTTCTCCAGAAAATCTATGAAGCTGTGAGCATTGACGGATCCAATTTACGACAATATTTTTTCAGTATGCTCTGCCGATGCTGAAAAACTCCATATTTCCATTCATGCTGCCCTGATTCCGGTCTATCTCCTGACGCGGGATGTGGGCACTTCCGTCTGTTTGCCTCCATCATTGTTCCGCTTTCCAAATCCTGATCACCTCTGTGGAAATCTAAATATAAAATCAGACATGAATTCATTTTAAGAGCATTTAGTTCCCTATAAATCTCTTGAATCACTTTCAGCAGGTCAGTGCAATAAATGCACTGACCTGCTGAAAGTTACAAACATTCTTTATCTTATTACATTTTTATATATTTATCTTCATCATCTCAACAGCCGCCATCATCACGATTCCCGTACCATGGTCGTCGTTTTTCTTGGTAGGAAGCTGTTTATAATAATCCGCATCCTTCGCGCAGCCTGATCCCAGGCATACACCGTATACATCCCCCACAGCGTCTACAGAATACTGTAGGATGGCAATCCAGGCCTTCCGGACACAGGGCAGATAACTTTCTGCATCCAGCCATCCATGGTTGATTCCCCGGGCAATGCTTAACAGAAACATGGCTGTACAAGAGGTTTCCTGATAGGTATCCGGACGGTTTAGTACCTGATGCCACATGCCGGAAGAATCCTGGCAGGCAAGAATGCCCTGCATGAAGCTCTGATACAGACGAAGCTCTTCATTCCAGTGAGGGTTCTCCTTCGGAAGAAGGGTCAGAATTTCGGTAAGCGTAACGGCTATCCAGCCGTTTCCGCGTCCCCAGGGAATTCCGCTCATCTGCTCTTCCTCTGTAAAATAAATGTGGGAGAAAATCTGCTCCTTTTCGATCCATAGGCGTTTCCTAAAGCCTTCCACCTGCAGGTGAACCTGTTCTTCATAGGTTTTGTCACCGGTCAGGCGGAACAGTCTGGCAAGAAAAGGACAGCTCATGTACAGATCGTCCGCCCACATGGTTTTTACGCGAAAGTAGGTTCCGTCCGAAAACCGGGGAATATGGTTCATCACTGCGTCCCCTATGGCGTGAATGACCGGAAGCAGCCTCTGATTTCCGGTTATTTCATAGGTTTCAATCAGGGACACGCCGATGGTGCCGCAGGCATCCAGATCCGGAAGGCCCCAGGCTCTCGGGATAAGTGTCGGATCGCCAAACTGCTCCTTGTCCCAGTCTTTGTAATCAAAATAATCAGCCATGGCCCGGATACTGTCTACATAGTATTCAAGCTGCTCCCTGTTACCGGTGGCCTTCGCCGCATGCATCAGGCCATGCAGGCCCACCTGGACGGCATAGAACCATTGTCCGAAAAAGATGCCGTCCTGATACGGCCGTATGTAGGTCTCCCTCTGAGGCATGCGCCAGAAGGCCTTGTGATAATCGCCCAGCGGATAAGGATGCCGGAACTGGATTTCATATTCCGGTGCAAAAGGAATCAGCAGAGGATTTCCCGTCTCCGTTACATAAGGACCTGTCAGGATCCAGCGTGCGGCTCCTTTGTTTCCAGCCTGTACGAAAGGAATGCCATTGATCTCTTTTCCGTCTTCTGTGCGGACGGCGCCATCCATCCACCAGTCTGTACCGGTGCGGGGAAGCTTGACCAGAATCTCCATTTCTTTTCCGGTTCCGACAATGGAAATCTCCGTTTTCCGACCAGACAGAACGTCGAATTTTTTTCCCGATACAAAGACCCGGAAACTGTCGGAAGCGGCAATCTGTAGTACATAGTTTTCCCCTTCCCGGCTCTGCACATAACTCAGTGCATAGGCACAGCCCCCACTGCTGCCGAACACCTCTGTAAAATCCACACGGTTTTCCAGACATTTCTCGTCCCATCTGGGCTTCCAGCGCAGCGTTTTTCCGGAGGAAAGCTTAATGATGTCTCCATAACCGACTTCATTACGTTCAATCTCTTCTTCCAGACTGCAGGTATCGGAATCCACGGGCAGCGGTCCAATATGTGCGAAGCCTTCCATACCCTTCATCTCTTCAAAGGGAAGGATAGGGCGCACCGAAAGAAGATAATCTCTAGTCCAGCGAAAAGGATAGCGGGGATAAGCGATATAAAGCAGAAGTCCCCAGCTGTGCTCATCCTTTGTGCATCGTATGAGCAGATCGTTTTTACCTTTCTGCATCGAAACATCCACAATCGTGTACTCATATTCCTCTTTCACCTCGGAAAGGGGTTTTTGCAGTTCCTCTCCGGCATAGATCTCTTCGCCGTTCATCCATATTTTGGCATTGCCGGCGATCGTAAGCACTGCTTCGCTGTCCCGATCTGCCATGGGCCAGGTTCGGATGTAGGCGACATCCCCGATCTGTGCCTGCGGATAAACACCATCCAGATTCAGCTCCGCCATCTGGGAAATCGGCTTCAAAGCCATATGCTCCTGCTTAAAATAAGGGTGCAGGCTCAGCTCAACCCGCGGCCGGTGTGTCAGCATCCTTTCACTGATAAGCCGGATAGCCTCTTCCGGTTTCCGGAGGCCGTTGGTATAAGCAGAAGCTTCCTTTTTTAAAACTTCATTCATATGTTCCCTTCTTTCTTCTCTTAAGATAAGTACAGAATATCCGGTCAGGGAAGGCTTGTTAAAAAGACGGGGCTCCCTGACCGGATGCGTTTTATTCCTGCGGGCAGCGTGTCAGACCGCCACTCTAATACGAATTAAGGGTGATTGCCGCAGGCGCTCTGATCTATTCGCTTGCCGGATAGGACCACTGAGTGAGCGTAAATCCGGGACAGGTATAGTTGAAGCGTCCGCTTCCATAGCGGGAGTACAGATAAGGGCTGGATATCAAATCGTCCGGGATCGGTACAGGCTGTCCGTCTGCAAGGAAGCCTTCCGTAAGGCCGAATTCCAGCCTGCCGCTGCCCGGAGAGACAAAAGAGAACTGTCCGTCTTCCTGAATAATCTCGGCTGAGTGCATTTTTTTTATGAAATCAGAAAAGCTGCCATCCTCACGACTGCTGCCGCATTCAGCCAGCCATACGGTCTCGTTGCCGTCGCAGACCAGTTCTCTTCCTGAATATGGGCCTTCCTTGCGGAAGGAATGAGGAACACTGGAATAGATTGCCACATAACTGTTCCCCTTTCGGCCGAATGTCCATCTGCCTTCAGAAACCACCTCGTCAAACTTGCGGGCATTGAAATGACAGTGCGTAATCCAGATATCCTGATTGTTCACATTGTGCCAGATCACTGCCAGCGTACGGCCGTACATCAGCACACGGGGCAGGAACGCCTGACCGGCCCAATAATCCGGGCGTAGCCCGCTTCCCTCCGCCACATTATTGGGCGAAGAGAAAAAAATACTGATATCACCGGGCAGGGCGATCATAGCGGAGATGAAATGCATGTCGCACATTCCCACATTATGATCCCTCACGCCGCCGATCATATAATCCTGTGTTCGGCGAATGGTGAAATCTGCATTGTGTTTGTCAAAATGCATGATACCCTCTTTAAAGTTAAAAGTCGCCGGGGTGAAATTATCAGCAAGCTCGCACAGTGCTTTGGGAGGCACGTAGCAGCTGAAAGCCATCTCCTGATTGATGAATTTTGCATTCGAAGGCGCGTTTCCGAAGAAGATCCAGAAAAGTCCGTTTATCGTGCTGGAGAATCTGGTTCTCAGCGGCATGTTATAGCTGCGTCCTCTCGGCGTCGCCATCACCCCATCAAAATCACTGACCGCAAAGATGAAGGTCATGAAATCCAGAAGGATGTTCACCATGTTACGAAGAGGATATTCCTCCATGGGAAGTACCTCATGAAGCACCAAAAGCGCTGAAATCGTCACTGGCAGATAAGAGTCCGAATGAGGCTCATCAAAGCCCGCGCGGCAGCGCTGGTTCAGCCACTCCGCCAGGTGCATACGTCCCTTCAGGGAGTGATACATACCGTTCTGGCCGCAGTTCGTGAAAATCTCCTCCGGATACAGCAGCCCTGCCAGGTATTCACAGACATGAAAGCCGATGCGGTGGTTTTCCGAGCAGTAGAACATAGAAGAGGTACCCGGCTCATCCACCCAGTAACGGAATCCAAGTGCGGCTTTCTTCACCATATGTACAATTTCCGGATCCAACAGCCCGGTTTCCCGGTCTTCCCACATCAGCCATAATAACGGCATCAGGTCAAAATCAGCGCAATCCGCCCTGTTTTCAATCTTATCGCACATAACGCGGATCTGATCCGGATCGATCTCTTCGGCGCGCCCCAGGCGGTACAGCCCGAGAGCATTTCCCTGTGCCGCCAGGCGCTCCAGCGCATTCCGGCGTCTTTCTTCAAAATGTTCCCAGCCGGGACAGGGTGCCAGCACCTCAACCATGGTAAAGTTCATGATTTTCTTTGTCAGAAGAGTGCCATCAGGCAGAGACCAGGATATGTCTACCTTATACATTCCCGGAACGTCCATTCCTGCCATGGCTATGTTTCCGGCCTGGTCAGCCGCGCTTTCCACTCCGTCCGCAACTCCGCATACAGCAGAAAACAGCTGACTTCCATCCGGGGACGTAACCTGCAGCTTTACCCGGCAGTGAGTGAGAGGGAATCCTCCCACATGAAGCTTCGGCATTTCACCCTGTACATAGCTGTCATCCTCCATGTGGGTTTCCAGCTGGCTGCGGAAAATTTCTGCCCGAACCTCTTCATCCATATTTAACGGCGCTGCTGCATACAGGGGAGCCTGGCTGGAAACCAACTCCATGCAGAAGCTGATGCCCGTTCCTCTGTCAATTTTTCCGGTGACCGCAATCAAAGTGTTTTTTCCGGCTTTCAGATCCAGCGTTATCGTTTCGCGGTTCGGATTCTCCACATGTTCGAATACATAGCGGCGCGGACGTTTTCTGGAATATATATCTTTGTTATTATATATAACGTTCCCGTTTAACAGCATCACAAGCCGGCATTCCTGTGTCCGCACCGTGATTACCTGATCGATGCCGCTTTCCAGCTCCAGATAAACCGGCATCAGAGCCGCTTTTTCCATCACATAATAATGCCCGTCCGCATACCTGGGAGACTGTGCGTCGCATACTGTCCATTTTCCCTTCATTCCGCAGAGAGTAAAGAAATCGAATTCCCGGAATTTCTTCTGCGCAAAATCTTTCTGCGCCTGTTCGAGCATCTCCTCAAGATAGGCCTGCGCGGCCCGGTTCGTCCGTTCCCCGATATAATCCTTCTCCAGAACGCCGGTCACCAAAAATGGACGGAGCGGTTTCCCCGGAACCAGTTCTTTTCTGAAATATGTGTCCATGATATCCTTTCTCCTTTTTTAATCATAGAATTTTGTACCAAACAGAGAGCATTCACCTGCTGGCCTTTCCTGAGAGATTCATAAACCTCCGGTTCCAAGAGAACTTTTAGTTCCAAGAGAACTTTCAGTTCTCTGTTATCACGTCCGTTTGGTTTGCACGCGGGAATAAACGCAAGCCTGCAATAACTAAGTGCAGGCCTGTGTTTATCCATAATAGTATTAAAACTATTTTTCGGCTTCCAGCTCGTTATAAAGTTCAATCTTCTCATCAATGATTTCCTGTCCGCCCTGTTTCAAATATTCATCCAGTATCGCATCATACTCCGCATCAAACACTGCAGGATCACAGGCAATCAGTCTGGGCAGCTCGGCTTCTATATTAGGAACAAGACCGCCGTACTTCCGGTCGGTTTCTGTCTGAACACCCTGGAAGTAATAGTCTGCCTGTCCGCCAACGGTCGCAACCTCAGCGGAATCATACTTCAGCTGTGTCATTTTTGCCTTTACCTCATCCATTCCCTCAGTTGACTCCCTATAACCAAAGGGCGCACCATTATAAACGAGGATAAGATCGCCGGTATTCAGACGTTCAAAATCATACTCAGACTCTGCTTTTTCCTCATCTGTATGGGGAATGGTAACGAAGGTATTATTCTTTATCTCATAATGGATTCCTTCAAAACCATAGCTCAGGACCTTAGCATTATCATAATTCGCAAGCCAGTCGAGATATTTGATCGCATTTTCAGGATGTTTGCAGGTGGAAGGAATCGCGATATACATGCCTGTAGGTGCATATATTCTGTTAAACTGTGTTCCGTACACGTTGTCCAGATACAGGGGAACAACCTCCGCGTCCGGATCCGCTTCATACAAGGCCGTTACGCCGGTAAGCTCGCTGTTCGCGTCATGGGCGAAAGCCAGAGTACGGCCATTACTCAGAAGACTGTTGAACGCCGTATAGGAGGTATCGGTATCCGTCATGAATTCCGGATCCACCAGGCCTTCGTTGTACAGCTGGTTCAGGTAGCGCACTCCTTCCTTATAGCCGGGCCAGAATCTCTCGTTGTAGCAGGCATGCATTTCGCCCGTCAGATTTTCGGTTTCCAGAAAGGACCATATGATGGGCCTGGTCTGAGTCGCGTTCCAGGCACCAATCATGCCGAGCGGATACATTTCTCCTCCCTGGCCGGAAGGATCGAGAGCCTTGAACTGATGGAGCAGTTCCGTGAAATCATCGATACTCATGTGATAATATCCGTTTTCATCCGTCTGCAGCTCATATCCCACTTCATCCAGCCAATCTTTACGGATATAGGTAGTCTGCCATCCGACATTGGAACGTTTCGCAGGCACAGCCCATTGCTGGCCTTCGGACTGTCCATAGGGAAGGGAATCCCCCAGGTTTTCCTTCAGATTGGATCCGTATTGATCGATCAGCCCGGTCAGTTCCACCAGGCCGCCGTCCTTGCCGTATTGGATAATCATGTTGCTGTCATAGCTGAAGATGATATCGGGAGCAGAGGCGGAAGCCATCATAGTATTGATTTTCTGGGTTTCCTCGTTTCGGGGTACTGGAATGTACTTCATCGTAATGTTGTTGGGATCTCCAAACTCCTGCTGAATCCAGCGCGTCCAGTAATTGTCCGTTGCGGAACCATAAGTTTCGGTGGTGTTGCCGCGCTCATACACCATGACGGTGAGCGTGGTGGGCTCGGCTGTGTTTTCCGCGGCTGGCTGCCCTTCCTCTCCGGCCGGTGTTTCAGCGGACGTCTGGCTGCCCGTACCGGCAGATATGCTTCCTGTGCTTTCCGCGCCTTTGCATCCGATAAGGCTGAAGGCCAGCGCCGATACCAGTGCAGCGGAATAAAACTTTTTCCTTAAAAGTAACTTTCTCATAAAACATACCTCCACTATATTGTATTTTATTATGGCAGAGATCCCGCAAAACGGAACGTCTGCCGTTGTTCCGCCGGATGTCCGGCAGAATAACCAGCTGCTTTATCCCTTAACGGATCCAATCATAACACCCTTGACAAAATACTTCTGCAGCCATGGATAGACGATCATAACCGGAATCATGCTGAAGGCCATACAGGCGGCTTTGATTGTTTCGGCAATCAGATCCGCCTTCATCTCCGGAATTTCTTCCATCATGGAACTAACCTGGCTGGCCTGGATCATCTGGCGCAGGCGGAGCTGAATGGTATACATACTTTCATCGTTGATATAGAGGATCGCATCCATAAAGCCGTTCCAGCGGCTTACTGCATAGAACAGGGCTATCGTGGCCAGCATAGCCTTGGAAAGAGGCAGTACGATCCTTATCAGTACCACAAAATCGTTGGCGCCGTCTACATAGGCCGATTCCTCCAGTTCTCTCGGCATAGCCTGGAAAAAACTCTTCATCAGGATCATGTTATAGGTGGACAGCATGGTCGGAAACACCAGCACCCAGAAGGTATCCAACAGCCCGAGCGACTTGATGTTCAGGTAACCGGGGATCATGCCGCCGCTGAAATACATGGTAAACAGTATGTAAAGCAAGATAGGCGACTTTAATTTCAGGCCGGGGTATGAAAGCGGATAGGCACATAAAATCGTCATAATCAGGCTGAACACGGTATACACTACGGTCAGGATTAGCGTAAACCACATGGAATCCATCAGCCCCTTATTATTGAATACTGCCTTATAGGCAGACAGTTTAAATGATTGGGGCCATAGAAGGACTTCTCCGCGTATCACTGCCGTTTTATCGGAAAATGACACTGCCAGAACATGCAGAAACGGAAAAAGACAACAGGCAGCTATGACCACCACCACCGATATCGTAATTATTTTAAATACTTTATCCTTCATAGCTTTTCTCCTTTACCAGATACCGTTGCCGGATACGCGCTTGCTGATGGCATTTGCGCTGATTACCAGGACAAAGTTAATCGCAGACTGGGCAAGGCCCACCGCAGTACCGATACTGAAATCTCCCTGTTCCAAACCGACACGGTATACGAAGGTACTGATTACGTCGCCCACCTCCATGACTGTACTGTTCTGCATAACATAAGGCTGTTCGAATCCGATGCTTGCCATACCGCCAACCGCCAGGATCAGCATGATCGCGATTGTACCCTTGATACAGGGGACGGTGATGGCCGTCATCATACGGAACCGGGAGCAGCCGTCCACACGGGCCGCTTCGTAAATTTCCTGATCGATTCCCGTCATGGCGGAAAGATAAATGATCGTGTTCCAGCCGATGCTTTTCCAGACGCCCACAATAAAATAGGTGAAAACCCACCAGGGCTTATTAGTGAGGAAGGGAACTGCTTCTCCTCCAAAAGCCTTGATAACGGTATTAATCAGTCCGGATGAGGCAAAAAACTGATACATCATACCGCCGATAACAGACCAGGAAATAAAGTGGGGCAGATAAATGATAGTCTGTACGGTTTTCTTAAAGCCGGTATGCATGATCTCGTTCAGAAACAGAGCCAGAATAATAGGAAGCGGAAAACCGACTACCAGTCCCAGGATATTCAAAACCAACGTGTTCCGTACGGAACGCCAAAAAGGATCGGACTGCGCTACCCGTTTAAAGAACTCCATTCCCACCCAGGGACTGTCCCAGATTCCTGTAAACATATTATAGTTCTTAAATGCAATTACCACGCCGGGCATGGCGCGATAACAGAATAGAAAATAATACAGCACCGGCAGAATCAGCATAGCGTAAAACAGCCAGTGCCTTCGAAAATAGGCCAGCGTAGCATTACGCGTCCTCAACCGCCTGCCGCTCTCTGTCCGGCTGCTTCCCGGCAATTTTTTTGTTCCCTTTTTCATTCCAGTCCTCCATTCTTCCCCTCTTTGATGATTTTGATTTCTATTAAAATAATGCAGCTTTGTATTACCGGAAAAACGATATGTATTGTATGGATATTATGACTGAACTGTTCACAAAGGCTGACTTGTGAGCAGCTTGAGTTAAGTGAAACGGTTCTTAGGTGGTTTACGGGTGTGTTCGGCCGGGTCCGGGGAACTCATAACGGATTGAGAGAACTTTAACGACCTCAAAATTATGAGAGCGATATCTTGATCCTTACTATTCAAAGTCAAGAAAAGGGAATTCAACTCCGCCAGTCGTTTCATATCTGAACTATTTTGCGTCATACCCTCAACCTCCTTTCTCGTATTGTGTTGTGAACTCAGTATACCATAGTCCATAAGTGTTGTAAACACTTTTATAGGATTGTTGCTGTGTTGACTATTTAGTTTTTGTGTTGTAAAATGGATTATATTGATTTTTTAGAAGTAATAGGAGGAAACTCATTTGCCTAATAGAATAAAAGCCGTGCGTGAAGCTTTAAAGCTATCACAACGGGAATTCGGCGAGAAACTGGGCGTCAGCCGTGATGTGATAAGCAACTTGGAGTATGATCGCGTACAACCGAAGGAACTTCTTCTCCGCCATATTTGCCAATTGTATCGAGTGAATCCATATTGGCTTGAAAGCGGCGAGGGTGAAATGTTCGACAGCGATCCTGCCGACATGGCAAAAATTGACGAAGCATTGTCCATTTTCAAAACTTTACGTCCTGAATTTCAAGATTACGCTTTGGATCAGATAAGAAAACTGGCAGAGCTTCAGGAAAAAAATTAGCTATCAATTTGCATTGGGATGACATGATCCTGCTGGATATGTGATTGAAAAATTCAAAATAAGATTGGCATAAAGACAAGGGATTGAAAAGCGAATATGCTATCACAGATATAAATGGACGCTTAATTGCGTAACAGTATCCCGTATTATGGGACAAATAAGAAAAGGTAAGATAGAGTCATTATGAATATGATACCGCTGCGGCTGGGTTTGTCAAGTATAATGTTAAATTTTTTTGCTTTCTTGTTACTACCCGCGGCTAATCTAAAACAGACAATGCCAATAAACCAGAGCTCTGTGCAGTCTCTGTTTATTGGCATTTATTTATGATGCAGTATAAATAAAATGATTCGGATATTGTGAAGTAAATGATACGCACACAAAGAATTAATTCATGAAAATTTTCAAAAAAAGAAAAGCCATATAAAATTGGCTTTTCCACTGTTTCAATCATAATAGCGAGAGGGGGACTTGAACCCTCGACACCACGGGTATGAACCGTGTGCTCTAGCCAGCTGAGCTATCTCGCCAAATTATATGGGACCTATAGGGCTCGAACCTATGACCCTCTGCTTGTAAGGCAGATGCTCTCCCAGCTGAGCTAAGATCCCATAATCAAACAAGTTTTGAAGTGCTTTAATACCGCACCCGCAACCTGCTTGATTAGTATACAAAAAATGGGACAACTTGTCAACAACTTTTTTTAAATTTTTTCCGCTTCTTTTTTATCCTTCAGACACTACTTTTTCCTTGCGAAAACCTTTGTTCCAAAAGGCGGCAGTTCCAGTTCTCCCTGCACTTCTTTTCCTTCAAATAAATCCAGAAAGCTTTCCTTCAGGCAGATTTCCGCCGCTTCCTCCAGATAATTCAGCACAAAGAAATACTGACTTCCGTCCTGTGCCTCCCTGACCATCAGCTCGCATCCCTCCGGAAGGGCAATTATATCCTGATAGGGCTGTGCCGCTCCCAGCTTTTCCAGAAATACCTGGGCGGTGTGCTCATTAAAAGCGCCTCCGAAATAATAAACCCTTCCCTTCCCTTTTTCATTGCTGATAAGGGCCGGTGTCCCCGCATAGTAGCTGGAAACATATCTGGCCTCCACTTTGGCCTGTTCCGTAAGGGGCTCCAGCAAATCATTGAAAATACTGGCTTCTATCTGTACGCCGTCCCAATCCGCGTAAACGGTTCCTTCTGCCGGCGACACAAATGTATATTCCGGTATATCGGTTCCCGCAAGAGGCTGCAGCAGGCCGGGGAGCTTACTCATCACACACTTTCCGTTTTCCTGCTTATAGCCGGTGCGGCAGCCCAGCACAAGGCAGCCGCCCTGCTCCACATAAGCGGTAAGCTTATCCGCCATTTCCTGAGTCACAATGGTGGCATGAGGATAGAACAGGACTTTATACGGGAACAAATCCTCCGCCCGCATATGATCCAGATAGCAGAAATCAAAGGGTGTATGGGTTTTCTGGCAGGCGGCGAACAATCCTTTGCTGCTTTCCCTGTCCACCCTCTGGTGCCATCTGTCCAGACCGGCATCCCAGATGTTATCATAGTCCTTCACAATCCCAACCTCTGCCCGGTAATGTGTGCCGGTTACAGGAGCGAGCGCGCCGACCTTTTTATGAATCTCCTTCACTTCCGCAAGACGTCTGTTATCCCTGCCTGAATAATCCAGGATACCGTGCCAGTAAATCTCCGTTCCCACGGTACAGGTACGCCAGCGGAAATAGTTCACATAGTCGGCTCCATGGCCGATGCTCTGCATGGTCCACAGGGTCATCTGTCCGGGCTTGGGCGTAGGGGCTTCCATGCGGGTATTCCATCCGTTGGCTCCGGACTGCTGCTCCATGATTCCAAAAACAGGGGATATCGCCCTGGCCTCCGCCAGATTCCTGCTCCATTTTCTGTCCCTCATTTTCCCTTCTCCCGGTTCATAGTCGTCCAGGCAGTATGCGAAATTAGGATATGAGTCGTAGGTAATGAAATCCAAACTTTCCTCTGTCATACGATGGTTATCCAGATTTCCGAAAAGTCCGTTTGTGGTGATAAAATCGCCTGGCTTTACGTATTTTTTCAGGATATCGCTCTGCATCCCGGCAAACCGGCAGGCGCTGTCGGACACGAAGCGGACATAATCCAGCACTTCATGGGGATTGGTTGAATTACTGGGTGTAGGGCGGGGAACATAGATTTCCTCCCAGTCCGTATAGGTCTGGTTCCAGAAAACAGTGCCCCACGCTTCATTCAGCGCATCCAGAGTGTCATACTTTTTCTTCAGGAACACGCGGAAGGCGGCGGAATCGCTCTCCGAATAAAATTCGCTCGTTTCACAGTTCAGTTCATTGTCGATCTGCCAGCCTATAATGCTGGGATGGGATGCATAATGGGATGCGGATTTCTCCACAATCCTTTTTACAAGCTCCTGGTATTTAGGGGAATTGTAGTTATAGTGGCGTCTGCAGCCATGGCGGTAGAGGACGCCGTTTATGTTGGCATTGAGCACCTCCGGATATTTGTTGGTAAGCCAGGCCGGCGGGGTCGCGCTGGGTGTACAGAAAATGACTTTCATTCCGGCCTTTTCCGCCTTTTCCAGGAACCGGTCGAAAAATTCATAGGTGAATTCCCCCTCCCTGGGTTCGATCTTGCTCCAGGCGAACTCGGCAATACGGATTACCTCGATTCCGCTTGCCAGCATACGCTGCAAATCCTCTTCCCACATTTCCTCCGGCCAGTGCTCAGGATAATAGCAGGTTCCCAATGTTATTTTGTCCAGTTTCATACTTCGTTCCATTTTTCTAATCCTCCTCTGATTCGAAATCCTTTGTTTCTGCTTTTATTCCAGTTTTCTTACGGAATCTCCCTTTATCAGCTTTATCGGGGAGCCTGATACATATTTCACCTTTTTCCCTTCCAGCATGTCCAGCAGGGTATCCACACATCTGGCTCCCTGCTTCTCCGGAAACAGGCCTACGGAAGTAAGGCAGGGATCCCTGTATTTTCTCGCCGAGCTGCCGTCAATGCCGATCAGGGAAATATCCCGTGGCACCTGTATCCCCAGCGCATGAAATCTTTTGCACATCCCCAGGGCGAATTCATCATTAAAGGCCACAACCGCCGTGGCATCGATTTTCCTCTCCGCAAACAGCTGGGCCGCCAACTCTCCTTTTCCGAAAAAATCTTCTTCGGGCAGATACATACCGCTTTCCCGATCCTCGTCTTCCTGAAAAGCAAGAATACGGGGATCCTCCGGAAGTTCTTCCCGGTGTATGCCGATATAGTAATCCCTGATCCGGTTCCCATATACTTCTTCCATCAGAGAACAGAATGCCAGGCGCCTTACGTCCATAGTCCGGAAAGGATAAGGCATAGCCAGGGCCAGACGTTTGTGCCCGTTCGCTCTGAGCTCCCTGACGGCAAGCTCCATCACTTTTTCCATATCGATTTCCACACGGGGGACCGCACGGGAAAAGCGGGCGGGGTTCCCATAGGAAGCAGCTATGACAGGGAGCCTGTAATTCCTGCCCACCGTATCCAGGTAGTGCTGGGTGACTACCTCATTCGGCATGATAATGCCGTCTATCATGGCATCGCGGATTTTCTCAAAATCCATGCTGCCGTTGAAGACCATCATATAATCCCGCTTCCTTGCAGCTTCCACCATTCCCTGATACATATCGATATAAAAGGAATTCCGCAGATCCTTACAGAAAAAAAGGAGCTGCTTTGTTCGGCGCTTCTGCAGCGCCTCCGCGACAGGATGAGGATAATAGCCAAGCTTATCCGCCACTTCCAGTATTCTTTTTTTCTTTTCCGCTTCCACGTATCCGCTGTTATTCATGGCCCTGGATACTACGGATACCGATACGCCTGCTTTCTCGGCTACTTCTTTTCTGGTGACCATTTTTCCTCCCTCCTTGCTACATTTCCCGGAAACCATATGGAATTCCCTTTTGCGTTTCCTTTAAAAATATCTTAACTTTTCCCTGGTATACTTTCAATAGCGGAATATGTGGACGCGCGTCCACATATTGTCAAAGATGGGGAGACAGCCCATTTATCCATTTGGACTGTCTCCCGGAATTTATTTGTTTCCTGCTGTTTTGTTTATTACTTTCCTGTCAAAGCATCATAGTTCGTCTTTGCCGTTTCCCAGGCATCTTTATAATACGCGGTCACTTCATCATACCCCATATTTTTCAGTTCCGCCTGGATTTCCGCAAATTTCTGGTCGTACTCTTCTCTTGTTTGTGAGAACACCATAGCCGGAACCGCCTGCTGCAGATAATCGCTGATCTTTGTTACGCTTCTTTGGATATTCGTAGGATTTTCGGCAGGCATCAAATTGATATAGCCTTCATGGATGGTGGATTGGTTTTCTCTTTTGGTGCCCACTTCCAGAGGTACATCCACTCCGTAAAAATCACAGTAATCCTTATCCGCTTCCGTCATGTTTTCTTCCACAAATTCCTTGTTTAAGCGTATATCAATATAGTCGCCCTTATTCGCTTCACTCACCGCAAGAGCGTCATAATCCTGGCCTACCAGGCCCAGATACCGGTTTGCTCCCTGCTCCAGCAGGTAATCCGGATTTTCCTTCATTTTCTGTTTGCAGTCTTCTGTAAATACGGCAACGCCGTTTTCGTCATAATCCCATGTAATGCCTTTCGGACCGTTCATTATGGATCTTGCGCCGTCTTCAGAAAATACAAAGTCAAACAGGCGCATAATGCCCTTAAGTTTTGTTTCATCGCATTTGGAAGAAACAACAAATGTCCTGGCTGCCATACCGAATTCGGAGGCTCTGGAAATCCAGGCAGGGAATTCTGCCGTATCCGCCCAGGGAATGTCCACATATTTGTCGGTACCTCCGTTTTTGTTCAGTTCTGCATTGCCGGCATCAAAATCCCATTCCATAGAGCTGAAGAAAACCTGCCCTTCACTTATTTTCTGGCTGTAATCTTCGTTTTTCTGTGTATAGGTTTCCGGATCCAGAATGCCCATCTGATTCGCCTTAAAATACATATCTGCTGTAATCCAGTACATATGGTTTTCATTATACAGATCGATATATTCCAAATCAGGTATGCTGAAAGAGCTTAAATCATTCAGTCCGTATTGTGCACAATATTTCCAAATAATGGGATCCGAAAGAGTATTATTCAGGCCCCAGTCATTAAACCTGGAAATCCCATAAGTTTTTTTGCCTGATTCTGTTTGGGGATGTTTTTCCTGAATCGTTTTCAGCAGATTAAGGAAATCATCAATAGAATTAATTTCCGGGCTGCCGGCTTCTTTATACCATTCCCAGCGGATGAAATTGCCATATCGGGATGTAGCTAACGGAGAAGGCTGACTCTTGCCTCTGGCGCATATAGCATACATTTTGTTTTCTCCATTGCTTAAGTAGCCTTTGCTGTAATTTACCATTTCAGAAAAGCCTTCTGCCATGCTGGGAGCATACTGAAGATAATCATCCAGGCTCTGCACCGCGCCGGCCTGAATCAGCGGAGTGATATACTGAAGTCCCATACGGTTGACATCATACAAATCACCGCTCGCCGCCATAGCCTGCTGCTTCTCATTGCTGAAAAGCACAACATTCAATGTAACCCCTGTCTGTTCCTTAATATACTGGGCCACAGGATCCTCCTGGATTCCTGCTGTCATCGGATTCTCTCCTGCGGAATCCATGAAAATATCAATCGTAACCTCTTCTTTTTCATCGGTTCCGGCCTGATTTCCTTCCGCCTGTACCGCTCCTGTCTCCGCAGGCGTTCCCCCGCTGTTGGCGCTGCTGCTTCCGCTGTCTCCACAGGCCGTCAGACCGAAGGCAAGAACCGCCGCCATAACTGCCGCTGCCATACGTTTACCGCTTTTTCCTAATCTCTTTTTCATGAGACCCTCCTTTTTTTCTGTTACAGGTGTTCCTCCGGGAAACCTGAATTTTCATTACCCCTTCACAGCTCCGATCATAATTCCGTTGATAAAATATTTCTGCATAAAAGGATACACTATCAGGATGGGAACTGTAACCACCATGGTAATTGTCATCCTCAGAGTAAATGGACTGATTGCCGCTCCTGAAACCGCACTCGCACCTCCTGTTCTGGCCATACTCGCAACATTCGTGGCCTGGTTCAGATACTCAAGCAATGTCATCTGCAGGGTTTTCAGATTCATATTATTTACCAGCAGCAGATTATCCGTCCATGAATTCCATTGGCCTACGGCGGTGAATACAATGATTGCAGCCAGCACCGGCTTGCAGATAGGCATGACAATTCTCCAGTATATAGTAAAATACCCCGCCCCGTCTATCATTGCCGATTCTTCAATTCCCCCTGTGATGGACTCCATATAGGTCTTTATCAGTATCATGCTGTAAGCGGATACCGCAGTAGGCAGTATGTATACAAGGAAGCTGTCCTTTAAGCCTATTGTCCTCATTGTCAGATACCAGGGAATCAATCCGGCATTGATATACATGGAAACAATCGCTATGGAGTAAAATATTTTTCTGCAGGGAAGCTCGTTTTTCGTCAGGGTATAGGCCAGTATACTCGTAAAAAACAGAGTCACCGCTGTTCCTGCAAAGGTTCTGGCTATGGACACCAGAAAAGAATTCATGATACCGTTTAATTTGAAAACCTGCACATAATTGGCCAGGGTAGGCTCCAGCGGATACCAGGTTATCATACTTCTTTTCACCGCATCCGGACTGCTTATGGACGCAATAAATATGTAATAAAAAGGATAAATACAGCTGATAAGCATCAGTGTAAACAAAAGGACCATTACAGCCTGAAATACCAATTCTTTTCCGGGAAGCTTCTTTTTATTCATCCGAACACCTCTTTCATCCGTTGAAACGGACCCTCATTTCTTCTTATATTTCTGTTATAGTTCCCACCAGTCCTGTGCCCCGTGCCTTCTGCCGGCCGTTTTGCTTT
>ERZ791934.1113-NODE-1113-length-29110-cov-3.577904_pt1 | contig 29110 bp, 30 predicted proteins | sample MGYA00510125_ERZ791934 | MGnify/ENA primary metagenome ERZ791934 (study PRJEB30046, sample SAMN00993240) | human gut metagenome | study: EMG produced TPA metagenomics assembly of the A metagenome-wide association study of gut microbiota in type 2...
CTAGTTTTTCCATATATATTACTCCTTATATTACGATTGCCTGGCTTCAGCCGGAACGCAATCGGTCGTATTGTCTATCTCGCAATAATCATTAATTTTATCACAAATACCTAAAATTGTCTATTTTTATACCCTAAAAATAGCCTAAATATTCTTCTAAAGTGATATTCTGCTCGAATATCTCCTTGGCAGCTTTTTCTCCCACATATCTGATATGCCAAGGCTCGTAAGCATAGCCGGTAATCGCTTCTGTGTCTTTGCCGTATCTGACGATAAATCCATATTTGTGCGCATTTTTCCCAAGCCATTTACCCTCAGCTGTGTCGCCGAAACGCTCCAGCAAATCCCAATTTAATTCTTCACAGGAAACATCCAGGGCATAACCGGTCTGGTGTTCACTACGGCCAGCTTTGGCGCTAGTTCTCAGCGCCTGCTTTATGCCGTCTGTCCTGCACCAGTAGTCAAACAGAGAAGCCTGTAAGTCATAGTCCCTGTAAGCAGAGAGGACTTTGATGTCAAAGCCTGCCTTTTGTGCATCACGGTAAAGGTTCTCATAAGCATCTCGAACCTCTTCCTTGGCTTCAATATCCACGATTGCCAGACTGCCCAGAGAAACCAGCTTTGACGGCACATAGCTGCTGCTCAGCCAATTCTTCTTATTGACCAGCATCAGAGCATCTTCAGGGTCGTTTTCTATGGCTTTCTTTACCTGAACCTCGGCTGCTTCCGACTTATCGCCATAAGATTTCTCTCCGTTTTTTAGCGTGTAGCTGCATACCTTGTAATAAAGTTTCTGACCGACTTTTCTGTTCGTGTCTGTATACTGACGCGCATCACCATCACAGGTCTTTATCAGTTCATAGGTTCCCTCTTTTGTATTGGACCGATATACGGCATATCCGTCAACATCCTTCATTGCCTCCCACCTGATAGAGACTTGTCCCGATCCGTCAAAAGAATGGACCTTGACTGCTGGAAGTGAAGCAGTGCGATGGAGCAAAATGCCGCAGAGAAGAAGAATACAGATGAGCACAGGCAGAATGATTAGTATAGTTTTTTTCATAATTACAACTCCTTATAAGTTTCAATAATATGTTCGATAGCCTTTTCCAGCTTTGTATTGTTTTCTGTTTCAAAAAGATAGACTTTAATCTTTGCCTCCGTACCTGAAGGTCTTATGATGAATCTGGCGCCGCCCTCCAAAATAAATTCCACAACATCCGCCTTTGGCAGCCCTGTTTCTTCCATGTAATCTCTCTTTTTGAGAATTTTCCTGCCGCCGATGCTGTCATCGATTTCTCTCCTAAAATGATTCATCAAAGATTTCATGGCCATTGCACCATATGGCCCTTCGAAGAAATAATTTCTGGTCTTATCTCTGCAGGTGCCAAACTCCGCATAAATCTCTTGGAGACGTTCGATGAGATTTTTTCCCTGTGCCTTATGATACGCCGCCATTTCTACTGCGATCATTGCTGAACTGACGCCGTCCTTGTCTCTGATGAAGGGATTGATCAGATAGCCGTTGCTCTCCTCAAAGCCGAAAAAATAAGATTTCTCTTCTCCCCGATTTGAAAGCGCTGTAATCAATTCTCCAATATACTTAAAGCCAGTCAACGTGTTGATGACTTGAAGTCCATATTTTTCTGCCATTTTTTCAATCAGCGGCGTTGAGACGATACTCTTAATGACAACTTGTCCCGGCTTTGCCTTTCGCCTCTGGCAGAGATAGTCAAAGATCAAAATCCCCAGTTGATTTCCAGTCAGCAGCACCTTCATGCCTTCATATAGCAGACAAAGACCGACTCTGTCACTGTCAGGATCGGTTGCAATGATCACGTCTCCTCCAATTTGATCTAAAACCTTGAAGCTTTCCGTATATGCTGTGATTTTTTCCGGATTCGGCGTAGGACATGTCGTGAAATTTTCATCAGGGTTCTCCTGCGATGGAACGACTGTCAGATTTTCAAAACCGATGTTCGCAAGCACTTGCCGCACATATCTATTTCCTGCTCCATTTAACGGACTATAGACGACAGATAAGGTGCTGAGTGTCTTCTTTTGGCCAGACAAAAGAGAAAATGATGTGATTTTCGCAATAAAATCATCACATACCCATTCGTCGACGAATCTGATTCCTTCCTCACTTACTCTAATCCCCTCGAAAAAATCTAATTGGTCAATCGCCTCTGATATCTGGTCTGCTTCTTCTCCAACAATTTGATATCCGTTTTGATTGTATACCTTGTATCCGTTAAAAATCTTCGGATTATGGCTGGCCGTAATCATGATACCCATGCTGCAATGCAGTCTGCCTATAGCATAGGAGAGCAATGATACCGGCGCAATCTCCTGAAAAAGAAAGACCTCTATACCGTTTCCTCTCAGCGTCTTGGCTGTTTCCAAGGCAAAGACCTTTGATTTCTTTCTGCTGTCATAGGCGATGACGATAGACGGTTCACTGCAATGTCCATTGAGATAGTCCGCCAGCCCCTGCGTCGTCCTCCTGACCACGTATTCGTTCATTCTATTCGTACCAGCGCCGATAATTCCCCTGAGACCTGACGTACCGAATTGCAAATCAGTATAGAAGGAATCGATACGTTCTTCTTCGTTATCAGCCAGTTGTTCTAATTCCTGCTGCAGCTGTACATCCTTCACGGACTTTTCCAGCCATCGTCTGTATTCATTATTTGCATAGTTTTTAATATCTTTTTTATCCATAAGATTAGTATACCATAAAAATCGAAATACAAAAAACAAAAATAGCGCTTTCGCGCTATTTTGCATCAAACCTAGAATGTGTCTTTGATGGTGCCGGCCATACGTGACATATCATGGCGCACATCGCCCATATCTTCAACTGTACGCTTTACATCCCTTGAGATCTTTTGCTTATCAGTCGGGGACATCCATTTATAAGCACAAAATCCTGCAGTTCCTGCAGCTGCCAGCATCACCGCATCTTTGATAATTCTGTTCATTAACCACACCTCCATCATATTTGATATGATTTAGTATGTCTGATACTCTCACAGATTATTCTCGTTTAACATGCTGGATAAAAGTGCCACTTTTGCCACCTCTTCTACGTATTTTGCTTTTAGAACCGTTTCGGCAATGGCCTCTCCCATGATAATCACACCGTGTTTTTCCAAGATTAAAACGTCTGTATCTTCTGAAATACCAGCAGTCACCTTTTCTGCCAGCTCGCGGCTGCCAGGTTTACCATAACCTATTACTGTTGTTTTGTCTTTATAGAAGACAGATTCCGTTACAACAGGCGGAATCTCCAACCCTTTTACTGCAAATGCTGTGGCATAAGTCGAATGTGTGTGTACCACAGAGTGTACGTCAGCTCTGTTTTTATAACATGCTATATGCATTGGCAATTCGCTGGAAGGTTTGTTATTATTAGGGTTATCCAAAATATTTCCTTCAAAATCACACACCACCAAATCGGCAAGGACAAGCTTTGCTTTTGAAATTCCTGACGGTGTTATAATAATATACTGTTCCTTCCTGTTGATTACACTAAGGTTTCCTGTCTTGTGCCTGCAATGACCTGAAAGCTCTATATCTTTTGACGCTTTTAAAAGCTGTTCTTTTAAACTCAGTAAGATAATACTGTTCATGGTTTATCCCCTCTCTATCTTTCTTGCATCGTTTTTGCTCTAAATATCTAAGCCGTCTACCCATTATAATGACGGGGAAGACAATATGCAATATTAGTTTGGGGACTATTTTCTATAAACTTTAGTATTAGTTTTTACATTTTACTCCGAAACAGAGGTGGATTCGATAAACCCTCCGCCAAATACGTAATCTTCTTTGTAAAATACAATAGATTGCCCTGGTGTAGCTGCTCGCTGCGGCTCATCAAAAACAGTGAGGATTTTCCCATCTGGTCGTTGGCTCACTCTCGCTGGTGCCGGCGTGGCAGCATAGCGAATCTTTGCCAGAACACGAAGCTCATCTCCAAAACCCTCCGGCAGGTCTGGCAGTGAATTTGCCGCGAAAAAGTTCTCCGAGGAAATAACTTCTCGTTTAAATAGGTCTGCATTATCCCCCAGAGTAACTTGATTTGTCTCTGGATCAATTGAGGTTACAAAGGCCGGTTTTCCCAAAGTAATACCGAGTCCTTTGCGCTGACCGATGGTGTAGTGAACGAGACCCTGATGCTCCCCTAAAAAAGCACCTTGTGAGTCTACAAAATTGCCTTTTTCCGCCGTCAATCCTCTGTTTTCGATATATGATACGTAGTTTTCTTTTTGTTCGTCTATAAAACAGATCTCCTGGCTGTCGGCTGTTTCCGCGTTCGGCAGATTATGGCTTCTGGCTATATTTCTTGTCTTTTCTTTGTCATCAAATTCCCCAAGAGGCAGTATCAGCCGAGATAACACATTTTGTCCCAGCCTGTAGAGCATATAGGACTGATCCTTTTTTTGATTTGCGCCCCTTCTGATGAAATATAGATCCCTTTCCTCATCATGAAAAATTCTGGCATAATGCCCCGTCGCAATATAGTATGCCCCTTTTTCTTCTGCTACCTGCAGCAATTTTTTAAATTTGATGCTGGGATTACAGATGACACAAGGGTTTGGCGTTCTACCCTGTAAATATTCACCGCAGAAATTGTTTATCACTGTCTGGTCAAATTCTTCAGAGACGTCCATTTTAACAAAGTCAATATCGAGCTTCTTTGCCAATTGGGCGGCAGCCTCGGCCCCTTTTAGATTCGTACCTAAGACGTCAAAATAGAAACCGATGACTTCCAGTCCTTTTTCTTTCAATAACAAAGCAGCGGTAGTGCTGTCCACTCCGCCGCTTAAACCTAATACTACCTTATTCTTCGATAATGTGTTCATGATCATCCTCATCTGCATCAGGGTCAAAGCCTGCAAGCCCTTCGTAAGTCTTGCCATTTTTCTGCGCATAATCGTAAATAGCAGATTTTATCGCATGGTCAGCGAGAACGGAACAGTGTACTTTCACTGCCGGAAGCCCGCCTAGTTCTTCAATAATCTGCTTATTGCTGATCGCCAGCGCCTCGTCTATAGATTTTCCAATAATCATAGAGGTAGCCATGCTGGAAGATGCGATGGCGCTGCCGCAGCCAAAAGTCTTAAACTTTGCATCGGTAATGACGTCGTCCTTCACTTTGATCTGAATCTGCATCATATCTCCACAGACTGGGCTGCCATATGTGCCAGTTCCATCAGGATTCTCAAGATCTCCTACGTTTCTTGGATTCATGAAATGATCCATCACTGTATCGTTATATAAACCCATTTTCCTACCAACCTTTCTCGCTGTTTACTGGTGACAATTCTCTCAGTTTTGTCACAATTTCTTTTAAGTTTTCTACTACGTAATCAATATCATCTTTTGTTGTAAAATCACCTACTGTAAATCTCACGGTACCGTGGATCATCTCTACTGGCACATCCAGTGCAGAGAGTACATGGGACGGCTCTAATGATTTCGATGAACAGGCTGACCCCGTCGATACGCTGATGCCTTTGTAATCCAAAAGCAACAGGATTGATTCACCTTCTATATATTTAAAGGTGATATTGGCATTGCCCGGATGTCTATGTTCCATGGTTCCGTTTACAAAGGTATCGGGTATTTCTTTGCTTACTTTCTCAATTAAATAATCCCTGACCTCTTTGCAGTGGCGAATATGCTCATCAAAGTTGGCTTCAGCCACTTCTGCTGCTTTGCCAAAGCCCACGATTCCAGCCATATTCTCAGTTCCTGCTCTTCTCCCCATTTCCTGGCCTCCGCCATGAATATAGTTTGAAATTCTCAGGCCCTTTCTCATATAAAGCGCTCCAATGCCCTTGGGACCATAAATCTTATGGGCAGACACGCTCATAAGGTCAATCCCCAGGTCTTTCACGTCGATGGGTACATTGGCCAGTGCCTGTACTGCATCTGTATGGAAGAGAATTTTGTGCTTCTTTGCAATCTGCGCCAGCTCTTTAATCGGCTCAACCGTTCCCACTTCGTTGTTTACATACATGATACTGATAAGAATTGTTTTATCAGTAATGGCGGCTTCTAAAGTCTCAGGCTTTACTGTCCCATCCGGTTCAACGTCCAGATATGTAACCTCATAGCCATTTTTCTCTAAAAACTGACAGGAATGCAGCAGCGCATGGTGCTCAATTCTCGTTGTAATAATGTGATTGCCTTTATCTTTTAATGCATTTGCTACACCAAAAACAGCCCAGTTATCAGCTTCGCTTCCGCAGCCAGTGAAATAAATCTCCCTTGGTTCTGCGTTAATCAGGTGCGCTACCTGCTCTCTTGCTTTATCAACAGCTTCTTTAGACTCTAACCCCATGGTGTAAAGACTTGAAGGATTGCCGAATTTTTCTGTAAAATAAGGAATCATTTCGTGTAAGACTTCTTCTTTGACTGGCGTCGTCGCTGAATAGTCCAAATATACTTGTCTCATGTGAATATGCTCCTTTGATGTTTATGTTTAATTTAATCTTCAAGTTTATATTATACCAATAATCTGTCGCCATTAAACAGTGAAAAATAAGTTTTTAAATTTTTTTGAGTTGTGTAAGTTTCGTATTTTTTTGATTGATTTCTCCAGTAAAAAAGTACGAATGTTTCTCTTCTCTCGTATCATTGACACTTCTCATGACCCATCTGATTTCAGCTTTTCCTTTAATGATGCCATAGCTTGTCTTCTTACAAGACTTGATTTTAATTTTATAACTGACTACTTGATCTATATCAGTTGACTGATAGGTCTTCATAGCAGCCACATCATTTTTCAACAGTTTGCCTGATTCCAGCAGTTCAAGCTTGTCCCGTGATGCGTCAAAATCTCTTCTTCCATCGTAAAATTCATTGAGAACCTCCGTTCTCTGCGAAATTAAATTTTTCATTTCGCGATTATAATCGCTGGGCCTGGCTATGATTCCCGCCGTCAGAAAAATGATGACGAGTACGCAGGCGTTTATCGCATATACTTTTTTCATAATAATCCCACCTTTCCCCTGCCTTCTATCATAAAACAAAGAAAGAGCGGAATTTGTAAAATTCTGCTCTTTTCTAATAATTAATTCAAATTTTCTTCAATTTCCACGACATGATCGCCTTTTTTGCGTCCTTCTGCCTCTTCTACGTCTTCCACAAATTCTATTTGTTCAAGCTGAGATCGCAGATTTGCTTTAAAAGAATCAATATATTCTCTTCTAAGAACTTGCTGCTCTTCTTTTTCTTCTTCGCTGAGTCCTTCAGACGTTTTTGCTTTTCTGGCTAACTCATTGATGCGCTCTACCTTTTCTTCCGTTATCATAGACACCTCCGTTTGTATTATAGCTTTATTAATTTATTCTACCATATTCCACTAGAAATAGAATCGAACGTCATGATTCAATGGTTCCTTCCTTGCAGGCAACATCGTAAGATTATGGAACCATTATAACGTGTCCAATCCACTGAATTTTATATCGTAGGACACGTTTCAATGAACGCTTCCTTACAGCGAAGCTGCAAAATTGCTTGCGTTTATTATACCATGACCTATCCAAATCTTAAAGAAAAAACGAAAAAATAACGGAATCAAAGATTCCTATTTCCCCATGTCGCCCACAAGGGGCGAAGTTTTGCAAGGTACGTTAAGAATAAGAAAAAACTCCTTTCACCCACACAATAAATGAAAGGAGTTTATGGTTCTATGTTAATAATAATTCCTGGTTCCTTGTTTTCAAATTCAGTATTCCTTTAAGTAATCGGTTTATAATTCGTTCGGGGTTTAACGATTTATCCAACCTTTCTCTCTAGTCTAAGCTTGTCTGCTATAATAGCAATAAACTCTGAGTTCGTCGGTTTACCTTTATCATTTTTTACGGTATATCCGAATAAAGCATCTATTGTTTCAATTCTTCCCCTGTTCCATGCAACTTCTATCGCATGTCTGATAGCTCGTTCGACTCTGCTAGGCGTGGTATCATTCATCTTGGCAATCATTGGATACAATTCTTTCGTTACGGCACACAAGATGTCCATATCATTCACAACAATCGTTATAGCATCTCTCAAATATTGATATCCTTTAATATGAGCAGGAACACCAATTTCATGGATTAGGTTTGTAATCTCAATTTCTAAATCATTTTCTCTGATAATATCTTTATAAACTGTAGATTTTCGAAGGTTAAGCTGGCTGTTTGCATTGGTACGGATTCCTCCATCTCTGTTCATCACCTGCCTAACTCTCTTACCTAAAACGTCTGTGTTGATTGGTTTCACCAAGTAGTATTCAGCTCCCAGTCCAACAGCTCGTTGAATCATAGAGTCCTGACCTACTGCTGAAACCATAACCACACGGGGATACTTCTTCAGATCCATTGTGTTTAATGACTCAAGTACTCCAATACCGTCAAGATGCGGCATGATCAGATCCAGAATCAACACATCAACTTCATTTTCCTGGACCTTCTCCAGAGCCTGTAGGCCATCTTCTGCGACGAAACAGACTTCTATGTCATTTTGCTGGCAAAAATAATTTTGCAGCACCTCACAGAAGTCTTTGTTGTCGTCAACAATTCCTAACTTAATTTTTCCCATACGCATAATCCTCCCTCGGGACATTTTTCAAGAAAATTCATTTTCTTATGATATTATTTTACAATGAATTTCACTTTTTTTCTGCATGTATTTATCGCAATTTGTTTTTAAATTACTACAAATTCGAACATATTCGACAGAATGGTATCATTTATCTATTTCTTCTACCATCCACTCGGCAAAAATTCCGTATCCTTTTTGAGGGTTATTTACAAAAACATGGGTAACTGCCCCGATAATCCGGTTATTTTGTATAATTGGGCTGCCGCTCATGCCTTGAATAATACCGCCGCATGACGCAAGAAGTCCTTTATCGGTCACCTGAAATTCCAATCCCTTGCTCTCGGCTGAACTCTGGTGATGAATTTTCGTGATTTCAATCTTAAATTTTTCTACTGTGGTTCCGTCTATAGTCGTCAATATATAGGCATCGCCTTCTTCTATCTGTTCTTTTGATGCCATGACCATCGGCTGACTGGTCTCAAAACTCTGAGAATTATCAGCCTCTCCATAAATACCAAACTCGGTATTCTTTTCTATTGAGCCCAGCGGCTTTTGGAAATTGTAAATAATCCCGCCAATTTCTCCTGGCGTTCCTTTTGCGCCTGCCGTAATCTGATTTACCTTGGTATTAAGCAGACTGCCGTTTTTCGTCTGTAGCAGCGTGCCAGTCTCAGGTTCATAAATTCCGTGCCCTAAGGAGGCAAATTTATTTGTTTTTGGGTCATAGAAAGTCAGGGTACCGATACCTGCGATCTTTTCCTTAATCCAGAAACCTAATTTGTATTCCTTGCTGGACATATCATAGTACGGTGTGATTTCATAATTGATGGTTTTTTTATTTCTCATCACAGTAATCTCCACCTTTTTGCCCTTGTCACCTACAATTTTTTCCACATCAGCTGGTCCTGATACCTTTTCTCCATTGACGGCTACAATCATATCACCTATCTGCGGCCCAGAATTATTCTCTACACCGACAATCAGAGCGCCTTTTACACTCATCTGAATGCCTACAGACTGTCCTCCGGGAATCAGTACTCTTTCAGAAACCACATTATCCGAGCCGGTAATCACCGACAGTTTTTCGGGAAACAGCACCCCGGCACATGCGACAAAAGCCAGGACACCCGCAAACAAGACTGCACATTTTTTCAGTCTGCTTTTCAGTTTTGAACTTTTAAAATTTACATCAATCATTTAATTTTAACTCTCATAATCCATCATTAATCTATTAAGATCATCTCTGTTTTCAACTTTGATACCCTCACGAAACTTTGCCTGGTCCCCCTGGGATAATGTCTCATAGACAATGGAAGTGCTTTCCAGTTCCGTAAGCTTTCCAGTTTCATCAGAGAAATAGATCTTTATAACATTATTATCGTATTTGACCAGATAATATGACTGATAAAATTTATCTTGGTCGTCATCATTTTGATCCTGGTCTTGTACATCCGTTGAATTATCAGCGTCTGGACCCGATTGATTTTCTTCACTAACTTTACTTTCAAGATTTGTACGTTCCGCATCTTCTGCATTCTTATTGCTCAGTGCTCCAATCAGTATAAATACTGCAATAACCGCAATAAGTAATACGATACACACGTAAATCCAAGTTAAATTTCTTTTCTTCTGGCTGAACATATTATCACCTCTAAAGATATTCTTGCCAGATATATGCACTTTATACCAGGTCTGTCAAACAAATTTATAATGCTGAACAATCAAGTTGTGATTTTGTCTTTCATTTTCTCATAAGTTTTGTCTCCAATACCGCTGACATTCTTAATATCTTCTTTTGATGCAAAACGACCATTTTCGTTGCGGTATGCAATAATCTTATCTGCTGTAGCTGGTCCGACACCCGGAATTTCCTGCAGCGCCGTACTATCTGCTGTGTTAATATTAATTAAACCGCTGGCCGTCGTTCCTGAACTGATTGGTGAATCTACTCCTTCTCCCTTGGCAGGTATGACAATCTTTTCTCCATCACTGACAACTTCGGCTTGGTTAAATCCATCCTTATCTGCATCCGATGTCAAGCCGCCTGCCATTTTTATCACTTCAAACAACCTGGTTCCCTCAGTAATCTGATACACGCCAGGCTTCTTTACCTGCCCACTGATATCTACAAAAATCTCTGCCTTTTCAGTTTCTTCTGGTGTCAGCTCTGACGTCTCCGTGTTTTTTGTTTCTTCGGGCAATTGTATCGGAATTTCTTCTTTTTCCCCATTATGTCCAAAAAACACAACAGCGACAATCATGATCAATACGACTGCCGCTGCTCTTGCGATTTTCTTATGTTCCTTTAAGTAAGTAATATATACCTTCAGCTTGTTCATGAGTTGATCCATCATTCTGTACCCCTTTCTATATATGCACGATCTCTTTTACATAATTTTACATATATTCTATGGGGAAGTCAAGCTAAAATTGTAATTTACTGTCAAAGTTTATCTTTGTTCTCTCTACCTCTACATCGTACCGTTTGACGTCTAATCCAGTGTAGGTCAAAAATGATGCGATAACCTGTTCCGGGCTCAGATTAGAGTTGCTGCCTGAATCTAATTTCATATGCAACGTCAGCTTGTCACCTGCCGCCACAGCCATTTCTCTAATTTTTCCTTTAATATCTACAGAGACTATCTTTTTTGTTTTTTTCTGTCGCTTTTCTGCGATAATCTGTTCCTGATCCAGATAGCTTTTAATCAGTTCTGCATATTTCTCTCGATTGGAAGGTATGGGAAATACGACCTCATATTCTGCTTCTGTAACTGCAGAAGCCAGGGACTTGACTGGAGATTCGAGCTTTCGGCAATCCAGGAGTTCTACTCCCTCTGGCATGACACCTGCGAGACGCTCTTTGATTTCTGCTGGATCAAAGTCTTTTGTAGTCTCAAACTCTAAAAGTTCACACTTGCTGGTATAGCCTAACGATAGTGGCTGAACGAACCCCATCTTGGGATGAGGATTAAATCCTTGTGAATGCTCTAACAAAATCCTGCTTCTTTTAAACGCTCTTTTAAACAGCCTAAGCATGTCCAAGTGTGATGTATATTTAATATAACCTTCCTTGGAAAATCTAATGATATATCTATTCATAAATGCCTCCCATTTTACAGTTCACCCTTCTGTTAATTCCACAGCCACTACAGCCGTATCTGCAGTCCTTCGTCGTCACTTCCTTCATTGCCTTTTCCGCTTCAGATTGTAGAAATTTTTTGGTAATGGAAGAATCGATGATATCCCATGGCAGCAGTTCATTATAGTTTCTTTCTCTCGTGGTATAGAACCCGACGTCTGTTCCTGACTGCATGATGGCCGTATTCCACTTTTCCAAATCAAAATGTTCCGACCAGCCGTCGAGGCGGCAGCCCAATTTATGTGCTTCTAACAAAAGCGCCGAAAGCCGCCTGTCTCCGCGAGCAAAGATTGCCTCGTAAGTACTGACAGCATCGTCGTGATAGTTAAAAGTTACGCCCTTTATCTTCAGTTTCTCGTGCAGATAATTGTGTTTTTTAGTAAATTCTTCTGTGCTGTCCTGGCGAACCCACTGAAACGGCGTGTGCGCCTTTGGTACAAAGTTAGAGACGCTGACAGTAACATTAAACCGCCCGGTGCGCCCGGATTGTCGGTAAATAGCGATAATCTTTCTGGCAATTTCCGCAATGCCGTCGAGATCTTCATAAGTTTCCGTCGGCAGTCCAATCATAAAATAGAGCTTAATATGTTTCCAGCCCAGTTCGATGGCCTGTTCTACTGCATCGTAAATGTCTGTCTCCGTGATTCCTTTATTGATAACATCTCTCAGTCGCTGACTGCCTGCTTCTGGAGCAAAGGTCAATCCAGACTTTTTGTAGCCCTGTATTTCCTCTAAAACCTTAAAAGAAAAAGTGTCTAATCTAAGAGACGGCAGGGACAGAGATACATTCTGTTCTTTACATTCTTTCATTAAGTCAACAGCCAGCGACTCAAATTCTGAATAATCACTGGTAGAAAGAGAAAGCAGCGACAATTCCTCATGTCCCGTACTTTCAAGCTGTTTTCTGGCAAGATCCATAATCCTTCCTTTTGATCGTTCTCTGACAGGTCTATAAATCATTCCAGCCTGACAAAATCTGCAGCCTCTTGTACAACCTCTGAAGGTTTCTATCACAGATCTATCATGAACCGTTTCAATCAAAGGTACGATTGGTTCTGTCGGAAAATCTATTTTTTCTATGTCATCAATTATGCACCGCTTCACCCTGTCGGGTGCTCCTTCAAAAGCCTTTTCATATGCTTTTATAGTACCGTCTTCGTGATAAATGACGCGATAAAAAGAAGGAATGTACACACCTTCATCGTCTGCAATCTCTTTCAGGAAGTCAGCCTTACTGACACCCCTGTCCTTTGCATTGATGTATCTTTTTATCAATTTGGGCAGGCTCTCTTCACCGTCCCCAATTAAAAACACGTCGATAAATTCAGCTAATGGTTCTGGATTAAAGGCGCAGGGTCCCCCAGCTATGATAATAGGGTCAACTTCTGATCTATCCGTTGATTTCAGCGGGATTCCTGCCAATTCCAGCATGTCTAAAATACTGGTAAAGGACATTTCATACTGCAATGTAAACCCTAAGAAATCCATATCTTTGATCGGCGTCTTTGTCTCCAGAGTGAAAAGTGGCATCTGCTCCTCTCTCATGAGTGATTCCATATCAGGTGCCGGGGCAAAAACTCTCTCGCAATAAATATCATTTTCTCTATTTAAAATGTGATAGAGAATCTGCAGTCCCATATAAGACATACCGATTTCGTACAAGTCTGGAAAGGCAAAGGCAAACCTAGCCTTTACTTTTTCAGGATCTTTCATAACAATATTGGTCTCACTGCCAATATATCTGGCAGGTTTTTCTACTCGCTTTAGTAAATTGTTTAACTTTTCATTCTGGTTCATTTTTCAGCCTTTCGTAAATAAACTATCAATAGTTTGTCCGATCGATTCTTCTATGCACTTCATAAACTTCTGGGTTTCTGCTTTCTTTTGTAATATTCTTTTATTTACTTCTGGTCTGTTGCCCGCTTTATGAATGATATAGTCGATACGGTCATTCAGACCTACATATTGATCTTCTTTGACTAGTCTGTCTCCAAGGCAGACTAAATCCGTCTCATCTAGTTTATCAAAGTCATGAAAATCATACGTCATATGCACTCTGACTATCTCTGCTTCATCCTTGTAACCCAGGCTTTCCAAGATGTCTGCACCGACTTCCCAGTGTTTATCACTGACTCTGGCTACATCATGAACAAGGCCTGCACCTTTAATCAAATCGATATCCAGCGCAAAGCCTTGCTCGTTAAGTTTTCTGCCAATTGTGACAGCTGTATGACTGACAGCTTTGCAGTGACCGATCACATGCTCTGGCGTATGATATTTTTCAAATAACGCTTCACACTCTTCTTCTGTAATTCTCTTTACCATCAATTCACCAGCCTTTCAACTGCTAGTATACCATGACGTCCCTTTCGAAATATAATGGAAAGTCATGATTCAATGAACGCTTCCTTGCGGCAACGCCGTAAGATCGTGCGTTCATTATACCATGTGCATTCCTCTGGAAACAGAATCCCAGCACATGGTTCAATGATTCCTTCCTTGCGATGAAATCGTAGGTTCGTGGAATCATTATACCACAAATATACCAATGAAAATACAATCGAAATTTGTGATTCAATGAACGCTTCCTTGCGGCAACGCCGTATGATCGTGCGTTCATTATATCACATATTCTCTTGAAGGTCATAATAAAATTCCTTGCCAGAATTTGTATCAAAACTGCCAATGATTTCGCCTCGCTGTACTCTCTCTGATTCAAACACGCTGATGTCAGAAAGATTGCCATAAACAGATATGGCGTCTTCGTGTTTAATTTTCACGTACAATCCCAGCTTGGCATCTCTTCCTGAGCTCAGTACCATGCCGCCAGCCACTGCATGTACCTGTTTAATTTCTGAGTCGGATTTTTCGTCCATCGGCTCGCCATATTTAGAAGAGGAGTTGACATCAGCTACTGCAGAGACGACCTTTGCCGGTGCATCCGCCAGTGCTGTAGACAATTCTTTTCCAGCAGCTTTTACATCTTCCAAATTCATCTGGTACATAACCTGTGCCTTTGCCTGGTCAAAATATTTTGCAAAAGTTTCATTTTTAATATTTCCGCCACAGACTGCCACTGTTGAGATTACCATGCAAACAGCAATCTGCCAGTACAATTTATTCTTATTCATAAAATCACCTCTATATAAAGTATTATATAGAGGTGTAAATTATGACATTCTGTCCAAAGAGCTATGGCGATTTGCCAGACAGAATTTATGCTGGAACTCCCCGAAGCTATGCTTCGGCTTGAGTTTGTCGTATGACATTCTGTCCAAAGAGCTATGGTGATTTACTGAATCGAATTTATCGATTAATATTCGTCCCAGTATTCAAATTCATAATCGAAAATTTTGATCGTATCGCCTTCTTGAAGACCCATTTCCAATAGTTTCTCAATGGCGCCTTTTTTCTCGACATACTTATAAAGATATCTCAAAGAACCCATATCATTAAAGTTCGTGGAGTCGAAGATCTTCTGCAGCTGTTTCCCTGTGAGTACGTAAACATCACCTTTTTTTGATGCATAGATTTCCTTAAAATCCGGATCCTTATCGTCCACATCAAAATCAAAATATTCATATTCCTCTTCTTGTTCAGGATTCAGCGCCGCTTTCTGCAGCTCTGCAGCCGCAGCTGCCATCAATTCATGGACCCCTAAATTAATCGGCGCAGAAATCGGAAAGACCCGATAGCCTTTTCCTTCGACGTACTCCTTAAATTCAATATATTTAGGATCTTCTTCATCAATCATGTCCATCTTATTGGCTGCCACCAGCATCGGTTTCTTGGCCACTCGTTCGCTGTATTCGCGCAGTTCATTGTTGATCTTTTCAAAGTCGTCAATCGGATCCCGGCCTTCACTGCCTGAAACGTCTACGACATGTATCAATATCTTCGTTCTTTCAATATGCTTCAAAAACTTTAATCCCAGTCCTAACCCTTTATGAGCGCCTTCAATGATGCCTGCAATATCTGCCATGACGAAACTGGTGTCAAAGATCTGTACCACACCTAAATTGGGTGCAATGGTAGTGAAATGATAGTTCTCAATTTTCGGCTGTGCACTGGTAGCGGTAGCTAAAAGGCTAGACTTACCCACATTCGGGAATCCCACTAGTCCCACATCCGCTATCATCTTCATTTCTAAAATGATACTTCTCTCTTTTGCAAAACCGCCGGCTTCCGCAAAGTTTGGCGCTTGTCTCACAGAATTCTTAAAGTTCGTATTGCCTTTACCGCCTTTACCGCCCTTTGCCGCAACAAAAGCTTCGCCGTCTTCCGTAAGATCCTTCATAACTAGACCAGTTTCTTCATCTATGACTACAGTCCCCATAGGCACTTTGATGACTAAATTCTCACCATTTTTTCCAAAGCGTTTTTTCTTCATGCCGTCCTGTCCGTTTTCGGCTTCGTACTTTCTCTTATACCTGAAGTCCATCAAAGTTCTCAAGTTTCTATCTGCCTGAAAAACAACGTCTCCGCCTTTTCCGCCATCGCCGCCGTCGGGACCGCCTTCCGGTACAAAAGGTTCTCTTCTAAAGGAAACACATCCGTTTCCGCCTTTGCCTGATTTTATATATATTTTGGCTCTATCTACAAACATGTCAGAACCTCCTTACGTTTTTAGTATGTGCAATAACTAACAGAAAAGCCCCTAAAAAATTTAGGGGCTCAAAGTTTTTATGCTTCTTTTGGATAAACGCTAACCTGTTTTCTAGTCTTGTCTTTTCTTTCGAATTTAACATTACCTTCAATCTTAGCAAATAATGTATCATCTCCGCCGATGCCTACATTATTACCTGGATGGAATTTTGTACCTCTCTGTCTAACCAAAATGCTGCCAGCACTAACAAACTGACCGTCTCCTCTCTTCACGCCTAAACGTTTGGACTCGGAATCACGACCGTTCTTAGAGCTACCTACTCCTTTTTTACTTGCCATAGACCAGACACCTCCTTGTTATTTCGTGGCTCTATAAGGGAATTATTTTAATGCTGCTTCAATTGTTTCGATGATGACAGCTTTTGTTGCCTTTTCATCTACTTCAATACCATGTTCATTGGCAAAAGCAATTAATTCGTCTTTTTTCATAGATGCTGAAATTTTCTTATCAGCTTTCGGTTCTTCAGTTGCTTCTACTTTAGCTTCTTCCTTGACAGGAGCTGCTTTAGGAGCTGAACCGTCTAATGATTCAATCTTAACCATTGTATATGGCTGTCTGTGACCCTGTTTCTTTCTGTAGTCCTTCTTAGATTTGTACTTGTAGATGATGACTTTCTGTCCTTTGCCGTTCTCTACAACTTCGCCAAATACTTTGGCTCCCTCCACGTAAGGTGCACCTACCTTAAGGTCTCCTTCTTTAGCTAAAACCAGTACTTTGTCGAATTCTACTTTTTCTCCAGCGCCAACATTTAACTTTTCAATTGTTAAAACGTCGCCTTCCTGTACTCTGTACTGCTTTCCGCCTGTTTCAATTACTGCGTACATATTCTATTCTTACCTCCTCTATCCAGTCTCGCCTTTTCAGGTAGCGTATGTACAAACGCTTTCTAAAACCTTTTCCGAGCGGTCTAACTCAATTAGTTTAGCACATCGGACGAGTATTGTCAAATGGTTTTACCGTGTCTTTTGTTTAATTTTTCAGTTATATGATTGGGCAGTTCAATTACGCTGGTAAGAAGATCTAAATCATCGTCATCAAAATCAGTCGTCATCCCCTCCATATACCATTTATCACCATACTTTATAAGGCATGGACCACTTATCTCGATGACTTTATCTTTGCTTATAGAGTACAATTCAAAACTTTCACTGCTGTTCTTCAAATTTATTTTCTTTGTTTTTTTACGATTGGCTATTGTTAGCAATTGCCCATATTCGCTTCGATTTATGCTTATGTTTCGATTATTCTCATCACCATCAGGTAATAGCCAAAAATCATAATGGTTCAAATCGTTGTAGTAGGCTTCTACTTTTAAACGATGTTTTTCTGACGTAAACAAATTATAACTGCTATAAATCGGGAAGCCAGTGCTATTTGTTACCAGATAAACATTCTCTTTTTCATTTGCATTAAAGATCCTGTCTATCAAACTGATTTCCGACATAATGTTAAAGATAATTTTCCTATCAGCCTGAAATGACTCTTTCCAATAAACTGTATCTTTATTTCCTAAATTCAAATTTATTTCTTCATATTTTTCCCCCTTATAATGAAAGGAAGTTTGTCCTGGATCCCAAACGATAAGTGTTCCTGTATCCACATAATTTCGTTCTCCAATACTGTTACTATATCGAATTAAAAGAAACGAAGCCGTAGGTAATAAAGTCAATATTATACCAATCAGAATAGTGGCTACACCTTTTTTCAAAACCCTATCCAGCTTTTTTTCCTTATACTCTTTTACAAGTAAGAAAAATGATCTGATAACAATTACTATGCCTGCTGTAAAAGCAATAAACAAGAATATCACAAAGGCTAAAACCTGCATTCAACATTCACCTCCAATTTTATCCTCCTTTTCATTTTAACACAGTTTATTATCAATTTAACATAGAAAAAAGCAGCTTGCAGCCGAGTTGCATAAACATGGCTGCATATCTGCTTTTTTCAATCATCCCCTATTTTTTTCTTGCTCTAACAGACTCCGTCAAAAGATATTCAATTTGACTGTTGATGGAACGGAAATCTTCATCTGCCCACCTGGATATCTCTTCCCACAGAGAGGGAGCGATTCTCAAAATGACTTGTTTCTTGGCCTTTTCATTCTGTTTGATGGATTTTTCCTTTTCCTTAATCTCTTTCTCCATTTGCTGCAGTTTTTGCAGCCGTAGCGTGAGTTCTCGCTCTTTATCCTCTATACTTTTATCTTTATCCATGAATCCCTCCGCTTTCTAATCCCCTGTTCCCTTTGAACTTAGTAGATGCTGCCGCTGTTGACGATAGGCTGGGTATCTTTCTCTGAACAGAGAACTACCATAAGATTGGATACCATAGCAGCCTTTCGTTCTTCATCAAGTATGACGACTTCCTCTTCCCCTAATTTATCGATAGCCATCTTCACCATGCTGACAGCACCGTCAACGATTTTTGCCCTGGCAGCGATGACTGCTTCTGCCTGCTGTCTGCGAAGCATAGCAGCTGCAATTTCTTCTGCATATGACAGGTGTGTAATCCTAACTTCCTGAATTTCTAATCCAGCAAACTCTACTTTTTTGCTCAGTTCTGTCTTCATGTTGTCCGCGATTTCCTGGGCACTGCCTCTTAAGGTTTTTTCTGTAGAGTTTTCGTGTTCCTCAGTCTGCAATAAGTCATATGGATACATCCTAGAAATATTTCTAATCGTTGAATCGGTCTGAATCGAGAGAAATTCGGTGTAGTCTTCCACGTTGAATACGGCTTTTGTCGGATCGATAACCTTCCAGATTACGACTGCGCCGATGATAACCGGATTCCCCATGACATCATTGACTTTCTGAATGCCATTATTCAGCGTTGTATCTTTCAATGAAATGGTCTTTTTCGCATTGACCTTAACTGAACCCGAACTTCCTCTGCGCCCCTTCTCCGTCTCCACAGATGCCGCTGCGGCTTTGGCTTTTTCCAAAGCGTTCATATAGGCTGGATTATTGTATGTTGCAAATGGATTTACATAATAGAATCCCTGCTTTAAAATTGTTCCGTAATAATTTCCAAACAGTGTCAATACCAATGCCTCATTAGGTCCTACCACCTTGAGACCTGCATACAATACCGGACAGATAATTGTGCCAAGAATTCCCACAACTAGCATCGCTACACCTGCAGCTGTCGATCCGTCATTTAAGAAAAATGCGCCTAGGATGATCAGTGCGATGGCAGCAACAATACCAATTGTAATTAATATCAGCATCAAGATTCCGTTAACCGGTCTTATTTCCTTTTGTGTGATCTGTTTCGTTTCCATGATAGTCTCCTCATTTCTTTCTCTAATTCGATATTAATATGATATCAAAATAGTATCACATTACAATATGATTGTCAAGGGTTGGTAAAAAGAAAAACAGAATATACAAACGTATACTCTGTTCCTATCATAAACAGTATTTCTAGCGGCTGATAATCTGACAGCTTAAATAAAACTGACCAGTTCCTCCGCTTCTTTTCTTCTCGGGACTGCCGGGGATTCTCCCTCTGGATAACCCATTGCAATCAATGCTGCAACTTTTTGCCCCTCTGGCAACGAAATAGCACGAGCAACTTTCTCTTCGTCAAAGATTCCTAAAATAACAGTCCCTACCCCTTTTTCACAGGCGGCCAGACAGAAGGTCTGTGTGGCAATACCAGCGTCGAAGTGCTCCCATCTATCTTCTTTAGAAGTGGAATAGCTTCCGTCTTTTTCGAATCCAGAGCGTCCTGCAACATAAGTCACAGCTACCAGCTGTGGAGCACCGGCAATGGTTTTAGCGTTAAAAGTAAATCCCAGAACACATTCCTCTGCAATCTTCTTTTTTACGTTCTCATTTTCAACCACAATATATCTCGTAATCTGTGTATTCTTCCACGACGGCGCAAAAGCTGCTGCAGATACGATTGTCTTGATGACATCACGTCCTACTTTTTCTCCTCTAAACTTTCTGATACTTCTTCTCTGTGTGATACATTTGATTGTTTCCATTGATTTCTCCTAAATTTATGTAAGCATTTATTCGATGACTACACCGTCTTCATCGACTTGTAAATCAACGTCCTGTTCTGGAACTTCTTCTGGTTTCAGCGTCTCTAACAACTGTCCTTCAATCTTATCGAGAATACTAGGATTTTCCTCCAGCCATTTCTTTACGTTTTCACGGCCTTGTCCAATCCTTTCTCCAGCATAACTATACCAGGAGCCAGCTTTTTCAACAATTTTTTCCTCTACGGCACAGTCTAACACATCTCCGGCCTTGGAAATGCCCTGTCCATACATGATATCAAACTCAGCCTGCTTAAATGGGGGTGCCACTTTGTTCTTCACAACCTTGACCCTGGTTCTGTTGCCCAGCATCTGATCACCGCTCTTGATGGTCTCAATTCTTCTGACGTCAAGACGCATAGAAGAGTAGAACTTGAGGGCACGTCCGCCAGTCGTCGTCTCTGGGTTGCCGAACATAACGCCGATTTTCTCACGCAACTGGTTAATAAAAATCACACAGGTATTGGATTTGTTCACAGTGCCGGCAATCTTTCTCAGTGCCTGTGACATCAATCTCGCCTGAAGACCGACGTGGGAATCTCCCATCTCACCTTGAATTTCCGCCTTTGGTACCAAAGCTGCAACAGAGTCGATGACAATGACATCCAGCGCAGCACTCCTCGCCAACATATCACAAATCTCCAGCGCCTGTTCCCCTGTATCCGGCTGAGAAACCAAGAGGTCATCAACCTGTACGCCCAGATTTCTGGCATAGACAGGATCAAGGGCATGTTCTGCGTCGATAAAGGCAGCCTTACCTCCCTTTTTCTGTGCTTCTGCAACAATATGTAATGTCAATGTGGTCTTACCTGAAGATTCTGGACCGTAAATCTCTACGATCCTCCCCTTTGGTACGCCGCCAACACCTGTAGCCAGATCCAAACTGATTGAACCTGTTGAAACTGTCTCTATATTCATCTGAGCAGCCCCTTCGCCCAGTTTCATGATGGCGCCTTTGCCAAACTGTTTCTGGATCTGGGCCATTGCGGCCTCTAGGGCCTTTTCTCTTTCGTCTTTTGCTGTACTCATTTTCCACCTCCGAAATGCGAACATCTGTTCTCGTTCAATCATACCTTATATCCTATAAAAGGTCAAGTCATTTATTGCGAATGTAAATAAATGGAATTAATTGTATTATATCTCGTTTTCCATAATCTGTCAAACACTCTTTTGTGCTAACATTTTGTTGACGATATCCAGCATATGCAACACCGCATAATGCCTATTCCATTCTCGATTCACATTTCTCATTCTGATTTCTTTTACTTCCAATCTGTCGTCAAAAATACAACCGATGTATATCAGTCCTACCGGTTTTTCAGGCGTACCGCCTCCCGGTCCCGTAAGGCCTGTTACAGAAACACAAATTCGGCTTCCCGTTTTCTCTTTCAGTCCGCAGACCATTTCTGATGCTACCTGACTGCTTTCTGCCGTGTATTTTGACAGGGTTTCTTCTTTTACACCCAATTCTTTCATCTTTGCGTTATAAGTGTAGGTTACGAGGCTGCGGTCAAACACCTGGGAGATACCTGAAACACTTGTCAATGCGCCGGCAAATAATCCGCCAGTGCAGGATTCGCAGGCAGAGATGGTAATATTTCTATCGATTAATTTTTTGCCGACAACCTGGGCCAATTCCTCATCATCATAGCTGTAGATGTATTCGCCCACGCGGTCAGATATCTTCTCTATCACCTCATCTACCGCGGACTGTGCTTCTTCCAGGCTTCCCCGCTTTGATGCGATACGCAGGCTGCACTCGCCTTCTTTTGCATAGGTAGCAATGGTCGGATCCGACTGTGCATCGATCAAATCCAAAAGTTCCGTCTCCAGTGAGGACTCTCCAATGCCAAAGAGACGCAGCGTCTTATAAAAAATGACTGCCGTCTGTAATTTTTCAAGATAAGGCCGTACACTCCGCTGCCACATCCTGGTCATCTCCCTCGGCGGTCCCGGCATGCAGATCACAGTCTTTCCACCCTCAGAGAGTGCAAAGCCTGGCGCACTGCCCGCATCGTTATCAAAGACCACAGCCCTTGAAGGCATCATCGCTTGTTTATAGTTGTTTTTGGTCATCGTTCTGCCGCGTTTTTTTGCTATTTCATGAAGGGCCTGGAGACTAGGCTCATGCATGACCAATTGATCGTGGAGCGTCTCACAGACTGTCTCTTTCGTCAAATCGTCCTCTGTCGGTCCAAGTCCGCCTGTGGTGATGATGAAATCACAGTCGCGGAAAGCCAATTCTATCATCTCAGACAGTCTGCACGAATTATCACCTACCGTATAATGATACATAACGTCAAACCCCAGCAAATTGAGTTGCTGGGATAAGTAGACGGTATTCGTATTTATTATCTGTCCAAATAAAACTTCTGTTCCAACACTTAAAATTGCAGTTTTCATCTTTACCTCCCCTATTGAGCAAAGACATTTTTATTCTTTGCTATGTATTCGATGCCCGAATACACCGTCATAATCAGCGACGCCCAGAGGAAAATCTGCGCAGCCAAATTGATGTAATAAAAAACATCGAGATCATCAATGGCTGCCGTCAAAAGCAAGAGAGGCACTGCAATCATCTGCAGTACGGTTTTAATTTTGCCGCTCATGCCTGCAGCGATGACTGTTCCATCAGATGCTGCCACGGTTCTCATACCTGCAATGGCAAATTCCCTCGCCAGAATGACGATGAGCATCCAGCCTGGTACTGTTCCATCCTCCACCATGAGACAGAAGGCGGAATACACCAAAATCTTGTCTGCAAGCGGATCCATGATCTTGCCAAAATTGGTCACCAAATTATACTTCCTGGCAATTTTTCCGTCCAGCATGTCGGTGAAAGACGCTGCGATAAACAATATAAAAGCAAGAATATAATAGCCGAACATATAAGCCGCTATAAAAAACGGCACTGATATGATTCTGGCGATTGTCAATTTATTAGGTAAATTCATTTAGGAAACCTCCCGTCCCACTAGATCATAGTCAAAAGCGTCATCGATCAAAACCATTACAATGTCTCCTGGTCTATGTTTACGATCAGAAGTAAAAATGACCGAGTTATCAATTTCAGGTGCGTCATATCTGGTTCTTCCGATATAGCTGCCAGCAGCGTCTTCTTCCTCTACAAGAACCTCCAATGTGCTGCCGATTTTTTCTCTATTCAGCTCTAAAGAAATATCTAATTGACGTCTCATGATTCCGTCCAAGCGCTGTTCCTTGATCTCCTCGTCAATTTGATTTTCCATCTCTCCTGCCGCAGTATTTTCTTCCTGTGAATAAGCAAAGACACCTAGTCTTGCAAAACGCTCGCGTTCTACAAAATCAATCAGCTCCTCATAGTCCTCTTCTGTTTCACCAGGAAACCCGACGATTAAAGTCGTTCTGATATGAATATCGGGAATAGATTTTTTCAGATTTTTGACAGTCTGATCAATGGATGCAGCTGTAGATCGTCTGTTCATAGCTTTCAGCACATGATTGCTGGCATGCTGAATCGGGATGTCTAAATAATTGCAGATCTTCTCTTCGCTGGCAATGGTCTCAATCAGTTCGTCAGTGATTCTATCTTCATAACAGTACATCAGTCTGATCCAGACGATGCCTTCGATCCTGCAGAGCTTTCTGAGCAGTTGCGCCAATCTGTATTCGCCATACAGATCTTTCCCATAGTATGTCACATCTTGGGCAATGAGAATCAATTCTTTACAGCCAGCTTTTGCTAACATTTCTGCCTCTCTGATGATATCTTCTTCTCGTTTACTTCTGTATTTACCCCTAATTTTAGGAATTATGCAGTAAGCACAGATATTGTTGCAGCCTTCTGCAATTTTTATGGTTGCCGTATAAGGATTTTCATCCAGTTTTCTGACAGAACTCTCCAGAATATCAAGATCACAGCCGTTTCTGATGATTTGCCTCTCTTTGAGATCGTCTAATAACTGGGGAAGCTGTTCATACTCATTGACGCCGATAAAGGCATCTACCTCCGGCATTTCCTCAAAGAGTTCATCTGCATATCTCTGCGAAAGACATCCTGAGACAATCAATTTTTTGCCCTCTGCTTTAAACTGCGCCATTTCAAAGATCCGATCGATAGATTCTGTCTTCGCATCATTGATAAACCCACAGGTATTTACTATTATGGCATCTGCTGCCTCTGGTGATTCCACCATCATATGATTATTTTTTTCTAATATACCTGCTGCCATTTGAGAATCATTAAAATTCTTTGGACAGCCTAAAGTCTCTATATATACCTTCATCCATTCTCCACTTCGTATTATTCATTTACTTCGCTTTTCATTTCAGCCAGTTCTTCTTCTGACAGTAAAACCTGTCTAGGACGGCTTCCATCCTGGGGACTGACAATACCTCTAGCCTCCATCATATCTACAATTCTTGCCGCCCTGTTATAGCCGATGCGGAATCTTCTCTGCAGCATCGATACCGATGCTTGTCCTGCTGCAACAACGCATTCGATGGCCTCTTGTAAGAGCTCGTCTGCATCATCGTCTTTTGACTGAGGCAGATTTCCCTTTTCTATGGTGTTCATTACATCTCCGGAATATTCTACTTCCTCGACTTGAGATTTGACGTGTTCTATCACGCTATGTACCTCACTGTCTGATACAAAGGTTCCCTGCACCCTGACAGGCTTGCCCATCCCCAGAGGATTAAACAGCATGTCGCCTTTTCCTACCAATTTTTCTGCGCCAGACATATCTAAAATGGTTCTGGAGTCAAACTGGGAGGACACGGCAAATGCGATTCTGGAAGGGATATTGGCCTTGATTACACCAGTGATGATGTCTACCGAAGGTCTCTGCGTTGCGACAATCAGATGCATACCCGCAGCTCTGGCCATCTGTGCCAGACGGCAGATTGATTCCTCTACCTGAGACGGCGCCGCCATCATCAAATCGGCCAATTCGTCGATAATGATTACAATCTGCGGCAGGACTTGGTCGCTCTCTCCCACTAAGCGCATGGTGTCATTGTAACTTTCCAAATCTCTCACTTGGTTTTCTGCAAATTTCTTGTATCTATCAGTCATTTCAGCTACTGCCCAGTTCAGTGCGGCGGCAGCCTTTGCAGGCTCTGTCACTACTGGAATCAGCAGATGAGGAATGCCGTTATAATTTCCCAGTTCAACCACTTTAGGGTCGATCAATACTAGTTTAACCTCATCAGGGTCCGCTTTATACAAGATACTGCTGATGATACTGTTGATGCACACACTCTTGCCGGAACCAGTCGAACCTGCAATCAGCAGATGGGGCATACCTTTCAGATCTGCCACGATCGCTTTGCCTGCAATGTCCTTACCGACGGCAAAGGTAATCTTGGAACTGGCGCTTTTAAACTCGTTGGAGTCGATAATCTCTCTCAGAGTGACCATGTTGATCTTGTCATTCTCAACCTCGATTCCCACTGCAGCTTTGCCTGGAATCGGCGCCTCAATTCGGATGCTCTTCGCCTCCAGATTCAAAGCGATATCATCTGCCAGCCTGACGATGCTGTTTACTTTGACGCCTACGTTAGGCTGAATTTCATACCTGGTTATCGCTGGACCTTGGGTTACCTGCACAACTCTCGCATCTACATGGAAGTTTTTAAGAGTCTCTTCCAGCTTTGCCGCCTTCATCTTTAAGTCGATGTTGATGTTGCCCTTGTTTTTAGGCTGCGGTTTATTGAGCAAGCTGATAGGCGGCTTTTTATAATTGCCTGCCTTTTTGGTGATTGCGATCTCACCCGGCGCCAAAGTAATCGATTCGGCTTCCTTTTTAGATAGCTTCGCAGGAGGCTCCGTCATAACGACACCGCTGATTTCGCTGCTATCAAGACCTAAGCCCTGCGCTGGCGACTCGCTTTTCACTTCCCCATCGAGACCAAAACCGTCTCCATAACTGACTTTACCTTCCAGTCCGAGAGATTTATCTTCCTTCTCAACTTTTTCTTTCTCGCTTTTATCAGCGCCATTGAAAAGGCTGTCGTCATTCATATACTTCAGCACATTCGTCTTCTTATTCTTTGATGAAGGCCGATCTGTATTCTTTCCCAAAGGGCCTTCATCATCAAAAGGTGTAATGATTTTAATATCATGTTTCCTTCCAGAAAACATACTGAGCTGTGAAGATTCTTCTCTGTGCGGCTCCGCTTCATAAACTGGTTCGGGAGCATAACTTTCTCGCATAGATCTCCGTTCCTCAGCTCTGCTGGATATCTTTTCTATGCCCCGGGAGAACGGCGTGTTGATGACGAGCAGCAGACATATGATGATGACTACGACAGAAAAGACATACAGTCCTACTCTGCCAATCGTCTTAATCAAGAATGTGCCCAAGGTCATGCCAAAGACGCCACCGCTTTCCAATTCAATGCCATTCTCATAAAACGCCTTGTAAGTATAGACCAGGTTATTGCTGTCGATAAACCTGCCCGAATTTAACAAACACAGCATTAAGAGCGCAAGAAAGACCAGTGCAAGGGATTTCCCTGAAAGATGCACTGTCTTATTTGCAAAAAGAAGAATTCCAAAACCTATGAGGTACCATGGAAGCAATAGACCGATCATTCCAAAGACACCTTTTAATGCATTTCCAATACTATTGCCAAGTTCTCCTGCCGCGTTAAACTGTACAGCGGCAAAAAGAAAGATACCGATTGCTATAAAAATTACACCCCATATTTCATCGATTACTCGTTTGTCTGCTTTTCTTTTCTCTTGTATTTCTTTTATCTCTGCTTTGGCTTTGCTATTGTTCGTATTGTTTTTGTTTTTTGACCCTGGCGGTCTGCCAGTTTTTTTCTTAGCTTGAGCCACTTTGTCTCTCGTTCCCCCTTTGTATTGTATTCCTCTAAAATGGAATACCTTTTATTTTGCAAAGAACACACCGTACACAACGGTGAAAATTCCCAGCACCCATACATAGTATGAGAAATAACTTAGTTTCTTATTTGAAACGATTTTGATCATCGTTTTGATAGCGAAAAAACCTGAAATGGCTGCTACTACGACACCGGCGGCAATTGGCCCCATCAAGGCCGGATCCGTTCCCGCTTTGATGGCATCTGGCAGTTCCAGAACTACAGAACCCAAAATTGACGGAATAGAGATTAAAAAGGCAAATTTGACTGCAAATTCACGCTTCAATCCTGTAATCAAACCGCCTACCAATGTAGAACCAGACCTTGAAATACCAGGATAAATAGCCACTCCCTGCAGCAATCCGACGAAGACTGCATTTCTGAAGTTCATCCTCTCAATCCCTTTATTAGCTGAACTCATTTTCTCAGCCAAGAACATGATAAAGCCGGTAATGAGAAAACCAACGCCGATAGAAATTAACGACGTGTAAAGACCTTCAAAGAAATCATTGAGCAGAAGACCAATGATCGCTGTCGGAATTGTGGCCACGATGATCATAATTCCCAGTTTCCTCACTGGCCTCTCGTTGAGACGCAGTCCTTTACCAGTGCATAGATCCTTGATGGTGATTACCAGTTCTACAAGCAGTTCACAAATATCTTTCCAGTAGATGATGAATACGGAAATCAAAGTTCCCAAATGGAGAAGAACTGCGAACAGCAGGACCTTATCCCCCTCGACGTCAAAAAAATATTGCAGCAGCGCCAGATGGCCGGAGCTGCTGATCGGCAGGAACTCTGCAAGTCCCTGCACCAATCCCAGAATAATCGCTTCAATATAACCCAATCGTTTTACCCCCTACTTTATTTACTCTCTATGTATCCTTTTTCTACTAGTGATTCCGCACATAAAACAGCTCCGCCGGCAGCGCCTCTGACGGTATTGTGCGCAAGACCGATAAACTTGAAATCATAGATGGAATCTTCCCTCACTCTGCCGATGGTTACACCGAATCCATTTTCATAATCGACATCTAATTTTACCTGCGGTCTATCGTCTTCTTCCATGTACTTGATAAACTGCTTTGGTGCGTTAGGCAGTCCTGCTTCCTGTGGGAAACCTTTAAAGTTCTTTAGTTTTTCAATAAGCTGTTCCTTAGTCGGTTTCTTTCTAAACTTTACAAAGACAGCTGCAGTATGTCCGTTCAGCACAGGGACTCTCACACACTGACAGGTAATGACAGGTTCCTCCGCCTTTACAATCTGGCCGTCTTCTAAATGGCCTAAGATACGAAGCGGTTCCTGCTCGCTTTTTTCTTCTTCTCCCCCGATATAAGGAATGATGTTTTCTACCATTTCCGGCCAGTCCGCAAAGGTTTTTCCAGCGCCTGAAATTGCTTGATAAGTCGTGGCTACGACTTCGTAAGGTTCAAACTCCTTCCATGCGGCCAATGCTGGTACATAACCCTGAATAGAACAATTCGGCTTTACGGCGATAAAGCCTTTCTTCGTCCCCAGTCTCTCTTTTTGATACTGAATCACATCAAAGTGGTCAATGTTGATTTCTGGCACTACCATCGGTACATCCGGCGTCCATCTGTGAGCGCTGTTGTTTGAAACAACTGGCGTTTCAGTCTTCGCATACTCTTCTTCAATTGCTTTGATTTCTTCTTTTGACATATCTACCGCACTGAAGACAAAGTCAACAGTCGAAGCGACAGCTTCTACATCTTTTACGTCCATTACCTCTATGTTCTTAACAGCCTCCGGCATTGGAGTGGTC
>ERZ791934.1117-NODE-1117-length-28960-cov-3.553157_pt1 | contig 28960 bp, 28 predicted proteins | sample MGYA00510125_ERZ791934 | MGnify/ENA primary metagenome ERZ791934 (study PRJEB30046, sample SAMN00993240) | human gut metagenome | study: EMG produced TPA metagenomics assembly of the A metagenome-wide association study of gut microbiota in type 2...
GTCGGGGTTGGCCTTCAGTTCCTTCATATCGGCAACCAGCAGGATCATTTCCAGCAGGTCATCAATACCCTCTTTGTTTCTTGCGGAAACGGGAATACAGGGCGTATCGCCGCCCCACTCTTCGGGAACCAGCTCATATTCGGTGAGCTGCTGCTTCACCAGATCCGGATTTGCAGCGGGCTTATCCATTTTGTTGATGGCCACGATAATGGAAACGCCTGCGGCCTTGGCGTGGTTGATCGCCTCTACGGTCTGGGGCATGATGCCGTCATCGGCAGCCACCACCAGCACGGCGATATCGGTTACCTGTGCACCGCGGGCACGCATGGTGGTAAAAGCGGCGTGGCCGGGGGTGTCCAGGAAGGTGATGTCACGGCCGTCAATCTTCACGCGGTATGCACCGATGTGCTGGGTAATGCCGCCGGCCTCGCTGGCGGTGACGTTTGCGTGACGGATGGCGTCCAGCAGGCTTGTTTTGCCGTGGTCAACGTGGCCCATAACCACCACAACGGGGGCACGGGGCACCAGGTTGGTGTCGTCGTCTTCACTGTCGTCGATAATCCGCTCTTCGATGGTGACGACCACTTCTTTTTCCACCTTGGCGTGGAATTCCATGGCCACCAGGCTGGCGGTATCAAAGTCAATCACATCGTTAACGGTTGCCATAGTGCCCATCATCATCAGCTTTTTAATGACTTCGGCAGCGGTTGCCTTCAGGCGCATTGCCAGCTCGCCCACAGTGATTTCGTCGGGAATCTGCACGGTGATGGGCTTTGCCTTGCGCTCCAGGGCAATCCGGCGCAGACGCTCGGCCTCGGTCTCCTTGCGGGAGGTGCGGGGCTTGCCGCGGCGCTGGCTCTTCTGGGTGATCTTCTGCTTCTGCACGGTGTTGTCGGTGCGAACCTTTTCGGAAGCCAGACGGTCATATTTTTCGTTGTAGCGCTCAATGTCCACATGGGAAGCACGGGTATCCACCAGACGGCCTGCGGGCTTCTGGACGGTGTTGGATTCCTGCTGGACAGCCGGCTGCTTCTGAGGAGCAGGAGCGGCCTTGGCCTGAGGCTGTGCAGCCTTCTGCTGGGGCTGCTGTTTGGCGGCAGCCCGGTTGTCGGTGCGCTTCTGGCCCTGCTGCTGGCCGTTTGCGGTGCGGCCGCCTTTTTTATTGTTATTGGTATTCTGATGATTCTGTTTTCTGGACTCTTCCGTTTTCTTCTCCTCCACTTCGGCCCGGGGGCTGGTATTTTCCTCTGCCTTGGGGGCTTCGGGCTGATTATCTGCAAAATATGCGTCAAAATTTTCCGCCTGATGGGACTGGGTGAAGCTTTCCAGCACCAGATCCAGCTCTTCCTCTGTCAGCGCGGTCATGTGTTTCTTGGTTTCGTTGCAGTACTTCTGCAAAACATCGAGAACAAATTTATTGGGCACGTTCAGGTCTTTTGCCACTTCGTGCACCCGATATTTCAGCATCATAGGATCTCCCTGCCTTTCTCTGCATTGCCGGACTGGGCTTCCTGTGCCAGAAGTTTCAGTTTCTCTGCAAACCCCTGATCCAGAATGGCCACGATTCCGGCCCGTTTGCCGATTGCCTGGCTGACGCTCTCTATGGTCTCATGGATGGAAAGGAGCGGCACGCCGGCCCGGTCTGCGGAAAACCGTACTCCCGCAGTGGTTTTGGGGGAAATATCCTCCGCCACCAGAACCAGATGTGCTTTTCCCTTTCCGAGGGATTCCTCCACTGCGTCCCGGCCCCAGGAAATCTTTCCCGCCCGGCGCGCAATGCCCAGAAGAGAGAGCAGCCGATTCATGTTCACGGTTGAATCTCCTCCTCCATGCGGTCATAGACTTCGTCCGGAATTTTACAGGAAAAGGCCTTTTCCAGCCGGCGGGCTTTCCGCGCCGCCTTCAGGCATTCCACGCTTCTGCACACATAAGCGCCTCTTCCCGGTTTGCGTCCGCCAAGATCCAGCGAAATCTCTCCGGCCTGTATGATATTGCCGTTTTCATCCTTCACGTCCGGCCCTTTGACTACCCGGACCAGCTCCCGTTTGGGTTTCATTTCTCCGCATCCTGTACACATGCGCATGGGAACGCGCTTCTGCCGCATAAGCATCCTCCTTTTTCCGGTCGATTTCCAAGTGATTTCCGGACGCCGGAAAGCGTCCGGGCTGATTTATATGATGGGATTCCGGGAAACCTTATTCCCCGGCCTCCTCTTCTCCGTAAAAACCGCTTTCGGGCTTGATGTCGATTTTCCAGCCGGTCAGGTGAGCCGCCAGACGGGCATTCTGGCCCTTGTTGCCGATGGCCAGGGAAAGCTGACCGTCGGGAACGGTGACGCGGCAGGCATGGGAGCCATCCTGTGCCACTTCCACAGACAGAACCTCTGCGGGAGACAGGGCGGAAGCAATAAACTTCTCGGGCTCGTCGCTGTACTCCACGATATCGATTTTCTCGCCGCCCAGCTCGGTGACAATGTTGCTGACGCGGGCGCCTCTTGCGCCGATGCAGGCGCCGACAGCGTCCACATCCGGGTTGTGGCTGATAACTGCCAGCTTGGTGCGGGAACCGGCTTCACGGGCAACCGCCTTGATTTCCACGGTGCCGTCATAGATTTCGGGCACTTCGGTCTCGAACAGGCGCTTCACCAGATCGGGATGGGTGCGGGAAATAATGGCGCGGGGGCCCTTTTCGCTCTCCTTGACGCTGACCACATACACCTTGATGTGATCGCCTTCCTTCAGGTTCTCGTCGCCCACCTGCTCCTTGCGGGGCAGCACGGCTTCCGCCTTGCCGAAACGCAGGGTTGCAGCGCCGGTTTCGGGATCAATGCGCTCCACCACAGCGGTGACCAGTTCCTGCTGCTTGCTCTGGAATTCCTGCATCATCTGTCCCCGCTCGCCGTCGCGGATACCCTGACGGATAATATTCCGGGCAGTCTGGGCGGCAATGCGGCCGAACTGCTTGGTATCCAGACGCATACCCACTGCACCGCCGATTTCGATGGTAGGGGAAATCTTCCGGGCTCTTTCCAGAGAAACCTCGGTGCCCGGGTCCACGACCTCTTCCACCACGGTCTTTTTCAGAAAAACTTCAAACTTGCCGGTCTGGTCATCCATGTTGATGATGACATCCTCGTTGCCATAGCTGTTTTTGCAGGCGGTAATGATGGCCTTGCGGATCTTATCCAGCATAAAGTCCACCGGAATGCCTCTTTCCTTCTCCAGCAGGTGCAGTGCTTCAAATACTTCGTTGGCCATAATTACTCATCCTCCAGAAAATCTTCTTCCATTACCCGCACGGAAACCAGATCCTTGGGGGCAATGGCCGTGGTTTCGTTCTCTTCTTCGCCGGTCTGCAAAACGATGGTTCCGTCCTCTTCCCGGCTGCGCAGAATGCCTCCCACCTCGCGGCTGCCGTCCTCCAGGGGACGAATCAGCTTTGCGATGACGAAGCAATCCAAAAAGGCTTCAAAGTGCTCGGGGCGCGTCAGTTCCCGGTTGATGCCCGGAGAGCTGACCTCCAGACAGTAGCTCTGGTCGATGGGGTCCAGCTCATCCAGAGGGCCGTTGACTGCACGGCTCATGGCCTCACAATCTTCAATGCCCACGCCGTCGGGCTTATCGATGTAAATTCGCAGATACCACAGGGCGCCCTCTTTGACAAACCGGACGTCCCAGACCATCAGGCCGAGGGTCTCTGCAATAGGCTGTGCCAGCTTCCACACCGCTGCAGCGGTGTTTCCCGGCTTTCCGCTTTTCGACTTTTTGCTTCCTGCCAATTTCATTCACCTCATAATACAAACAAAAGAGCGGGTCGCCCCACTCTTTCATCCTCATCCTATACTTTTCATTATTCTATCACAAAGGCCCGCCCTTTGCAAGAGTGCAAACCGCCGAAAAAGGGCAATTTCTCCTGCAAAAAGCGGGCTTTTCCACACGTTTCAGCCTTCTTCCATCTGACTTGCCAGAAAGGCAGCGGTCGCCTGCACCAGCTTGGTGCGGGTTTCTCCCGGCTCCTTCTGCTCCCCTTCCCCGCTCAAAAGCGCCACTGCACCCAGCACATCTCCACAGGAAAGAATGGGGCACATCACCGAGGCAGCTCTGGGCACACCTTCCAGGGGAACCAGACCTCTGCTGTCCCGGCTCCAGGCAAAGTGCTTCCGGTTCTGAAGGTACTGTTCCAGCTCAGCGGAAATCCGCCGTTCCAGAACCTCCCGTTTGGAAATCCCCGCAGCAGCCACCACATGGTCGCTGTCACAGATCACCGCCGCATCGCCCGTGGTGCGGGCCAGCACATCGGCATATTTCCCGGCAATCACCGCCATTTCCCCCATGGGGGAATACTTGCGGAACACCACGCCTCCCTGGGTGTCGGTATAAATTTCCAGCGGGTCGCCTTCCCGGATGCGCAGGGTTCTGCGGATCTCCTTGGGAATCACCACCCGGCCAAGATCATCAATGCGTCTTACAATTCCGGTTGCTTTCATGGTTTTCTTCCTCCAATAAATGTGGAATCATTCTCTGGTAGTATCTGCAAAAGAAGGAAGGATATGCACAAAACACCCCCGGTTTCCATTTTAGCTCTTTCCGACTGAAACGACAGCCTTTTCCCGCTTGAACTTTCCCAATTCTTTCCTGTATAATGAAAACACAAAAACCGGCAAATTTCCCGCCGGAATCCTCTTTGGCTCGTTTTGGGAGGAACCTGCTTTGAAATCTGTATTGAAACCTATTGTTTCCCTTTTTCTGATGTTTTGTATGCTGTCCTCTTTTATTCTGCCTGCAAACGCATATGAAACAGACGATCCCATCATTATCACCGCTGTACATGACTCCTATTCCCCATCTTCTTTCAATGATCTGACACTGATTCCTTCCGGCCTTTCCCCCGCAGACTGGTCTCTGCCGGAAAAAGTTCTGTGCCAGACCGGCGATACTTCCGGGGAATACTTCCCCGTAGACTGGCTGATTCCCCCGTTTCGCCCGTCATCGGGAAGATGCCGGATTCTGGGGCTCATCCGCCTGCCTGAGGGATATCAGTTCGCCGAACCTTACATGGCTATTATCCTCTATACAGTCATGCTCACAGACGAGGAAATGGAACCGGAACCGCTGGCTTCCATTGAGGGAAATTCCTTTTATTCGTATACCTGTAAAGCCGGCGCCATGACGGAAGAGGAGCTGCTGACAGCTCTGAAAGACGCCAACATGGGGATGTATGCCGTAACCAAACAGGGAGAAACCCTGTATCTTCCGGCAAAAAGCTGGGATTTGAGCGGGGTAGACCTGAATACGCCGGGCGTTTACACCATCCCCGGGCTGCCGGAGCTTCCCCCCTGTTTTTCCCTTCCGGAAGAGGAAAGCGCCATTCAATACCCGGTTCTTCACCTGACCGTTGAGGACGACAAGCCCATCAACTTCTCCAAACCGGTGGTCAACGGCAATCAGGTGCTTCTCAACTGGACACAGCCTATCACCGATCTGGAAAATTATGTGCTGGAATACGCCGTGGACAATGAGGAATGGCAAACTGTCAATGGATTTTTCGACCCCTCTTCCCAAACCATGACCTTTTCCCTGAATTCTCTGGAAAAAGCCCGGATGCTTTCACAGCCTGACATTGACTGTACCCTTTCCGCCAATGCCTTTCAGGTGGATTTGTATACGCCGGTCAACGCGGTTTATTTTTTCCGCCTTCGATATCAGGATTCCCTGACGGACATTCTGTGTATCCAGCCCACTTCTACCGGCGCTTTTTCCCCGTCTGTGCTGACCGACCGCTTTACAGTAGACCGGGAATCCGTCTCCATGCCGGAAATCGAGATTCCCTCTTCTTCTCCGTCCTCTTCTCCAACCCCTGCGCCGACTGCTCCGCCCAACTCCTCCTCTAATCCGGAAAGCTCCGGGGATTCTTCCTCTTCCTCGTCCGGTTCCTCCAGTACGGCAGAAAGCATCAGCGATTCCAAAACCGTGATGAACGGCGCCCGCGTACAGGAGCTGATGGAGCTTTATCGGAATTATGTTCTTTTTGAAAAACATGGCATCGCCGTTTATATCCCCACCTCATTCTTGCAGCAGCTGAATCTCGTAGATACGGATACCCTGACAGTAGAAATTCTCGACCGGGAAAACGGATTTTCCTTCTCCCTGATGGTCAACCAGTCTCCTGTGGATATCATCCCGGGCACGCGGGTCCGCTTTCCCATTTCACAGACAGATGGAGCGGTTCTGTCTTTCCTGGACCCCAGCGGCATCCGTCTGGAAGATTCCTGTGTGGAAATCTCCGATTCGCTGGTCACACTAACCGTTTCCCATACCGGAAGCTATACCGCTGTCTGGGAAACAGATGCTTCCTCTTCCTCTGATGTCTCTTCTGAACCTGTCACCAGTCCCTCTTATGAACCCCCACCGGTTACAGACCGTCGGCTTCTCTGGCTGATCCCCATTGCCGCAGTGTGGATTTGTGCAGGAAGCGCGGGCATCATTCTGTGGAAAAAGAGGAAACGGACATGAAAATGAAATCCAAATTTCTGCTGTGCATTCTGCTTACCATTGGAATGGTTCTGCTGCATGTTGGTCTGTATTTTGGAGATAACCAGTACACCGCTTCCGATATTCAGCCGGTCAACGGTCTGATTCGGCTGACAGAATCGGACCTGGAAGAACATTCTTTGATATTTCTCTGTCGGGACTGGCAGGTTTATCCCGATGCGCTTCTTTCACCGGAGGACTTTTCTTCCGGAGAAGCCGACACCTTATACAGCCGATACATTGCGCCGGGAGAATACGGCGGCATGGATCTGGGAGACCCTTCCGCTTATCCCCGGGGCAGTATGACCTATCGCCTGAACCTGTCCCTTCCCGAGGAGAGCAACATTTATTCTCTGCTGCTCCCCACCATCTATTCTTCTTACCGTCTGTATATCAATGACGAACTGGTGCTCACCTGCGGCAATCCGGACCCGGACCAATATGAAGAATCCGTCCAGCAGCAGGTGGTTTCCTTTGAAGCCAGCGGTATGACCCGGATTCTGGTGGCCGTTACCGACCGCACTGCTTTTTACAGCGGCATGAACAGCCCGCCGGTACTGGGAACCCCCAACGCGGTCAACAATCTGGTGGAAATGCGCAATTTGATTCGCAGCATTTTTCTGCTGCTGAATCTGTTTCTGATTGTGGTTTATTTGTACCTCTATATCCGTTCCCGGCAAAAAATTTACTGCATCATTCTTCTCGCCTGTCTGTGCATCGGGGTTTATCTGGTCTATCCGCTGATTTATTCCTTTTTCAACACGGGAATTTATCTCAACTATGCCCTTTCCCTGTTGAAAAGCACCGCGCTGTGCAGCACCTATCTGCTGATTATCTGCATCTTCTGCGTCTATTTCTCCTGGGAACACAATCTCTGCCGAATCATGCAGCTGATTTCTGGCGGGGTATTGGGACTGGTATGGCTCATGACCGCCATTGTCCCCCTGATTCACTATACGCCGGTGCTGTATCTGCTGTCGCTGATTTCCAATTGCTTACAGCTGGCGCTGATTGTCTGTTTTTCCATTCTGTTTCTGCTCACCCTGCGGGAAAATGGAGAATATTCCCTCCTGCTGCTGGCAGGCTGCAATATTATCCTCTTTTGTCTGGTATCGGACTTCATCCGACCTCTGTTCAAGCCTATTTATTTCGGTGACATTATGGAAGTGGCCTTTATCCTCTTTATTTTTGTCATCTGTATTTTACAGCTGCGGGATACCTCTTCCGCCTATTACTTCCGGCTGACCTATCAATACCGGATGGAACAGGCCCAGCGGCTGCTGGCCATGGAGCGGGTTCATTACAGCCAGCTCCGCAAAAAAATCGACGATACCCGCCGCACCCGCCACGATCTGCGGCAGCATCTGCGGGTGCTGGACACCTTTCTGGCACAGGGCGACACGGAACAGGCCCGGCGATACTTACAGGAATACACCCATTCCAACGAAACCGCCCTCCATCAGGCCCTTCAGTTCTGCCCCAACCTGACGGCGGATTCGGTTCTCAGCTATTACCACGGGTTGATTGTTCAGGAAAAGGCCGGTTTTGCCTTCCACGGAACCATTCCGGAGCTGGAGGAAATCCAGGATGTGGATTTAAGCGCCATGCTGGGCAACCTGCTGGAAAATGCGCTGGAAGCCGTTCGCAGCCAGAAACAGGGAGAACGGTTTGTCCATCTGCATGCAGACATGGTGTCCAACAAGCTGGTACTGCACATGGAAAACAGCTTTTCCGGCCAGATTCATCAAAAAGGCCAGCAGTTTTATTCCTCCAAGCACAGCGGCATGGGCATTGGTACGGAATCCATCTCCATGATTGCTCGGAAATACGGCGGTTTTGCGGATTTTTCCGTCGAAAACGGTGTTTTCCATTCCCGGATTTTTATCCCCATCCCCTCCGCCAAAACTCCTGAATCCATGAAAAAAGCCTCTCATTCCTGAGAGGCTTTTTTGCACAGATACTGGGTATACTGGCGCTTAATCAGATTTTTTCCCCGCTTTTTAATCTGCACCAGATCCCCGTTATCCATCTGAAAATCGCTTTCTGTAACGCAGTCAATCCGGTCCATATTCACCAGACACCCTTTGTAACAGGCCAGAAAATTCTCGTATCCGGACAACAGCCGGGTAAATTTCTCAAAGGTCATATAGGTTTTCAGCTCTCCGTCATCTGTGTGGAGATGAATGGCATTCTGAAAGGTATTGGCCCACAGAATCTGGTCAACGGGAACCCGGACGGTGCTCCGGTTAATCAGCAGTTCCACCGTATTGGGCTGCTGTCCCATTCGCTTCAGACACCGGGAAATCATGGCTTCCATCCCCTCTGCCGTCACCGGCTTGATGAGATAGTAGGCGGCATCCACCTCATAGCTGTCCACGGCACTGTCCCGGCTGTTGGTGATAAACACCAGCTGACATTCTTCTCCCCGGCGGCGCAGCTCCCGGGCAATTTCCATGCCGCTGTCCTTCTCCATATACAGGTCCAGCAATATCATTTCGTATTTCCCTTTGGTGTAATACCGGAAAAACTCTTCTCCACCGGAAAACAGCCCCAACTCCGGATCAATCCCCCGATACTCCAGCGCCGGTCTTAACAGCGCTGCGGCCTGTTCCCGATCTTCCTTCTGATCGTCCAATATGGCAATCTTCACTGTAAACGCCTCCTGTCCCTTTCGGGGCTGTTTTGATTCGACACAGCCCGACAAATCTTTCCCGCAAACCCGTTTTGTCACATATTATTGATTCTTTTTTTCCGATTCATGATATAATAGAAAACAGTCAACAACAGCTTTCGTGAAAAGCTGAATTTACTTTCCGGAGGTTTCCCCCATGAAACGAACCATTTTTTCCTGGATCTGTCCCCTTCTGATCCTCTCCATCATTGTCTTCACCGGATGTTCCGCCAAAAGCGCCGCCACTGCAGAACAGTTTCAGACCGCTGCTGAAAAAGTCGGCTATACTGTAGAAGAACAGGAAGCCGGCAGTGTGGAAAGCATTCATATGGCAAGCAAAGACGACTCTGCCATGGTGTTTTATGTCTGTTCCAGTGAATCCGACGCCAAAACGGCTCTGACCAATCTGAAAAACAACCTGCCCGACGATGCAAAGCCGGAGCATGTGGACTCCTCCTATTATACCCGCTATACGGCGGAAACGGAAGAGTCTTATTACTCCATTATCCGCATGGGAAGCACTGTGCTGGCTTCCGCCGTGGATATTTCCGAAAAAGACAATGTGCTGTCGGTTGTGAATGAATTGGGCTATTGAGTCTTTGCCCATCAAAAAAGGAGCTTTTCCACTGTGAAAAGCTCCTTTTTTATGTTCCGGTCAATTTTGGGCAAAGCCCATCATGGCCAGCACCAGAATAGCCAGATAGAGAAACACCGCAGGCATTCCCCGAAATGCAGCCGGCATACTCATATGACGGAACCGGGGAATCATTTCTGCAAGCAGCCAGGCTGCGCACCAGAAAGCAAATCCGGTGCCGATTGCAAAGCCCGCCGTTTGCCAAGGGCTCCAGTCTCTTGATGCGGTCAGAATGGGAATGGACAGTACCACCGTATTGACTGCCGCCGGCGCCAGACACCAGCCGATTTTCCGATACAGCGCCGGAAACCCGCAGGCTGTCACCAGACTCACCGCCAGACAGCACACTGCCGTCACCCCTGCGCTCACCGGCACCCACCACAGGGAATCCGGCAGCATCCGGTTCAGGGGTCCGGCAATCAGTCCCGATAACAGGGAAAACAGCCCGATCAGCAGGGAAAAGGTACCGATTTCCCGCCCCCGCCGGGCACTTTGCAGAATCCGGTCAAATCCCATTCCCCGGGAAAAGAAAAGGTTCTCCACTGTAACGGCGGCAAACGCCGCCAGTAATAGCTGTGTCAGCTCCTTCACAGCAGATCCCCCTTTCCTTTTTGTTTTTTGCGATTCCGATTCTTCCAGTACTGAGCCGCTGCGGCCAGTACCGCCAGAAACAGCAGAACCATCAGCACCGGCGCACGGTCAAAAGCTGTACTCCCTTCCTGCATCCCCATGCCGTCCAGAAGTTTCCAGCCCAGCGACACCGCCAGCAGCACACAGCTGAATCCTGCTGCGCTGCCCATCGCTTCTCCCAGCACCGAACGGAGGGATTGTCCCAGAAAACGGCGGGAAGTTCCTGTCAGGAACAGTGCGTTTCCCGATAGCACTGCACCGCACAGTCCCCAGCTCTCTACCAGTGAGGGAAACAGCTGCCAACACGCCAATCCTAACGGCAAATACAGCACCGAGGCCGCCATAAAAAGCAGCGGAAGGCGCAGCCACGGGGAAGCTTTGCGGCACAAAACACTGCCCAACAGCCACAGCGGCACTACCATACAGAAGACCAGCACCGACAGCAGCAGCGCACTGCGGATGGTCCGTCCGCCGGAAATGATGAGATACAGCCCCGTTCCGCCGGCCAGCACCACATGATGGCCCCAGAATCCGTCCATAAAAGCCCTTTGCCAGCTGTTACGGTTTGGATGAGCGGACTTCACGGCTCTGTCCCTCCTTTCTCATTTCTCTTCTGCAATACAGCACCGCCCGATCCACCAGAGGTGAGAGAGCGTTCATCAGCAGCACGGCAAAACAGGCACCCTGTTCAAAGCCGCCGTAACACCGCAGCAGCATGAGCAGCACACCGCCCAAAGCGCCCCAGATACACCGGCCTTCTCCGGTTCTGGGACTGGTACAGGGGTCCGTTATCATATAAAAGGCACAGAACAGCAGCGAACCCGCCAGCAGTTCATATTTCACGGAAATCACTGACCCCATGGACAGCCGGGGGAACATGGCCGCATACAGAGCCGCAGCCGCGGTAAAACAAACCGGTGCCCGCCAGTCGGCGCTTTTCCGCACCAGCAAAAACAGCAGACCCGCTCCCAACACCGCCGCCGAAGTGGCTCCCATAGGTCCCTCATACCGGCCCCACAGCATTTCAAAGGGCATCATCCCCGGCTGAATTCCGTCCCGCAGCATGGCCGCCGGAGACGCGGTTGTCAAAAGGGAATCCGCCGACAGGGTCAGATGCTGCCCTATGTTCATAGAATAATAGGAGAACACCCGCTCCGGCCAAAGCACCGTGACAAAAGCCACGCCTGCCGCGGCCGGGTTAAAGGGAGTTCGCCCCGTTCCGCCAAACGGTTCCTTTGCCCCCAAAATGGCAAAGACATCTGCTGCGGCCACCACCCAGAAAGGGATGTTTGCCGGCATCAATAACGCGATCACCGCGCCGGTAATCAGGGGAGACGCATCGGTAATCCGGATACTCCGCACTGTTACCAGCTGGAACAGAATGTAGCAGCCCATACAAACCGCCATGGAGAACAGCACCAGCCATGCTGCCCGCCATCCGTGATACACCACCGGCAGCACACAGGTCATGAGCAGCACCAGCAGCATATCCCCCATCACAGCCCGGGAAGAGTGGCTTTCCCGGATAAACCGGGGCGGCCCCTGCACCAGTCTCATTCCACGCCACCTCTTTTCCGCAGCTCCATCGCCTGCTTCATGCAGGCGGTCAAATCAATTCCGGAGGGGCAGACTGCCCGGCACACGCCGCACTGGCAGCACTCCTCCACTCTCCACAGCATCTCCTGAGGCACCGGGTCCTGACCCAGCGCTTCCTGTACCACCCAAGGTTCCAGCCCCATAGGGCAGGCTTCCCGGCACTTTCCGCAGCCAATACAGGGGAAATCCTCCCCTTCCAGCTGTTCCTCCTGGTTTTTCCAGGTGGTGATGCTTCGGGTGGTAACGGTCACCGCCGTGTCCCCGTCGGGTACAGTAAAGCCCGTAAAGGCACTTCCCATCACCGCCTGACAAGGCAGTGAGCCTGCTCCGCAGAATTCCAGCAGGGACGCAACCGGAGTCCCCACCGGCACCAGCAGATTTTTCGCCTGAGGCACAGCCTCTCCGGCCACCCGCACTGCTGTCCAGACCGGCGGAACTCCCTGTTCAATGGCTTCTGCCAGCGCAGCCAGTGCCTGAATCCCCACCAGCGCCGCTTGCCTGCCGGTACGGTTCTGATACAGCACCCACGCGGGATACCGCTTTTCCAGAGGCAGAGGCAGAGACAACTCCGGGGGAACGTCCTTTTCCAGCGCCCGGGTATTCCAGGCAATCCGTTTTTCCTTCATGCCTGCCGCCTCTGCGGCATATTGCAGCCCCTTTTTGATCGCGTCCTTTTTCTTGCGGTAAAAAGCCGGAACTGCCGTATCTCCCCGGTCATCTTCCAACAGGTCAGCGGCCATCAGGGTCCTCTTTTCCTGTCTCCACATTTCCAGCCGCTTCCATAAAAACTCGCCGGAACACTCTTCAATAATGGCAAATTCCCGGGCAATGCGAATAATATCGGCAGGAGACAGCATCTTTTTGCCGTTTTTCCTGCCGTGTTCCCGGCCGCTTTCGTCCGGGTTCAGCTCCATCACTGCGCACAGCACTTTTCCCAGCAGGGGATGGTTCATTTCCTGATACCCCTGTACTACGCCCTTTTCCGGAGCAAAGCCGCCGTTTTCTCCCAAACGGGTATATTTTTTCACCAGCGTTCCGGGGGCAATCAGTCCGGCCCCCTGTGGATACAACGGCACCAGCAGACGCTGGGGCATCCACCGGGTCAATTCCCGGTCGGCAGCCGTCCGGCCCTGAAAAGCGCCGATACCCTTTTGGAAAAAGCGTTTCATAGCATACTCCTTTTTCTGCATTTTTTCAGGTGTCCGCAATGAAAGTTCAGATTCTCGATCCGTCCCGGTTTCTGGTGCTTCTCTCCCGGGATGAAACCCAAAGTCTGGGACTGGGCGCCTGTCCATGGCCCAGTTTGCATGGCCGCCTGACTGCGGCACGGATTTTCTGGGAAATCAGCCGGCGATATGGGATTTCCCTTGGGGGCAGAAAAATTTTGCTGCGCGCCTCCGCGGTGATTTCAGGGGAGTCCGTGCTCCTGTCCTCTCGGGGACGGGGCCATTTTCTGCCCAAATCTCCCCACCGCATCGCGGTGTTTCGGTTCAGCGAAGCCGAAGCCCTGTTTTCCGCCGCAGCTATCCTGCGCCGGTTTCCCCACGGAAACACCGCGCTGTATCACTGGCCTGTCCAAAATGGCAGTGAATGGCGGATAATTGCGGAAATTCCCTTTTCCCAATTCCCGGCCTTTCGCCGGTCGATGGAAGAATATGGTCGGTTTACAGGCGGAGGGCTGTGTGCCGCACAAACCCGGGAGCACGGACGTTTCCTGTGCGACGCGCCGGAAAACCGGCTGTTACGCTCCGTATGACTGCAATCTGATCAGGGCTTCCTCTGCGTTTTCCGCACGGAACACGCCGGTACCGGCCACACAGATATCCACTCCGGCTTCCACGCACTGGGGAATGGTGGCATCATTGACGCCGCCATCTACTTCAATCAGCATCTGGGGGGCTCTTTCTTTGATGGCACGCACCTTGTCCATCATGGCAGGCATGAATTTCTGTCCGCCGAAGCCCGGCTCCACCGTCATGACCAGCACCATATCAATCCGATCCAACCAGGGCCACAGGGTTTCCACCGGTGTACCGGGTTTCAGTACCAGTCCGGCTTTTGCACCGCCCTGATGAATGGCGTCGATGGTTTCGGAGATGGAATCAGAGCATTCCACATGGAAAGTGATCAGATCCGCACCGGCTCTGACCACGCTGGGGATATAAAACAGGGGATGATCCATCATCAGATGAACGTCAAAGGGAACGGAAGAAAGAGGGCGAAGGGCAGCTACCAGCTCGTGTCCAAAGCTGATATTGGGCACAAAATGGCCATCCATAATGTCCAGATGAATGTAATCCGCTTTGGACACCCGATTGATTTCTTCACCCAGGCGGGTAAAATCCGCCGCCAGAACAGAAGGAGCGATTTTCATACTTTTACTACCTCGTTTTTCTTTTCTTTCACTTTCTTTTTCTTCTATACTATTTATAGAATGATATTATTTCCCCTTTATTCTACCGTATTTCCCCTTTCATTGCAAGATTTGTCCTGTATTTTGCCCCAAATGACCATCAAAATCAAGAGCCTCTCTGTACCGGCAATACAGAGAGGCCTATCATCAAGCGGCAGGCCCCGGGGGAAATTCCCGCCGCTTTTTTATGGTATGCAAATTTTTGAAAAAGGGTTCACGCCCCGCCGCACAGCCACTGACTGATGACCACAAACAGCGGCATAGTCACCACGGAAAACAGGGTCGTGGCTGCCACCAACCGTGCCGCCAGCCGGCTGTCCCCGCCAAATTGGGTGGCAAACAGCACGATATTGGCCGCTACCGGTGCACTGGCCTGTATGACACAAGTTACCAGCAAAACCGGATCCCGGCAAACAAGGGCACCTGCTGCCAGAAACACAGCGGGTATGAACAACAGCCGCACACCGCACAGGGCAAACAGGGTCTTTCCGCAAAACAGCTCCCGAGGGCGAATGCGGGCAATGCTGCACCCAATGACAATCATGGCCAGCGGGGTATTTAACGCGGCAAAACCCTCTACCGGCACAGCAATCAGTTCTGGCAGCTCCCAGCCAAAAAAGAACAGGGGCAATCCAACGAGCAGCGCCAGCACGCCGGGGTTCAACAGAATCTTTTTCACATCCGAGCGCTTTCCGCCGCTCATCAATCCAAATCCGTGGGTCCACACAAACACATTGAAAACCGCCATAAAAATCGACGCATAGACCACGCCGGACTCTCCTACGACTGCCTGTACCAGCGGCAGCCCCATAAATCCAGTATTGGAATAAACCGCTGCAAACCGCAGCACCCGTCGAACTCCGTCCGGCTGTCTGGAAAACAGCAGCTGACTGATCCCGATGGCCAACAGGTGCGCACCGATGGCAAGACCGAAAGCAAGCCCCAGATTCGCCGGTTCAATATCGTCGTGCTGTCCGGAAAGGGAAGCCACAATCAGACAGGGCGCTACAATGTACAGCAGCAGGGAGGTCAATTGACTAACACCTCTGCGGGTCAGCATTCCCATTCGGGCACACACCACGCCCACGCCGATCATCAAAAACAGCTCCGCTACCTTCAGGACCACGGTCCCCACTGAATTTACCATGTGTCATTCCCGGTATCATCGGGCTTTTTTTCTTCCGGCTGTGCCGCTTTTTCCGCCTGCTTTTTCTTTTCAAAGGCCGCCCGGTCTTTCTGATAGTGCTGCCAGAATACCACACACAGAATCACCAGCGCCACTGCCGTAATCACCCGCAGCACAATGCCCCAGGTACCGGCAAACAGATCTTCCGGCGAAACAATATTCGCAATCCACCAGCCGCTGAGAATCAGGAAAAATCCTCCGGCAACGTAAAATACCCGGTTTTCCTTTCCCAAACGAAAAATCAAAATCAATCCCACAATCAGCCACATGGCCGCATAGACATAATCCATGATGAACCTCTTTCCCTGGTTTTTTCCAAAGAAAAAGACTCCCTGTCATTTTGCCTGTATCACCTGCCGTCAGGCACAGGCTCTGGAATCCTCCGGGCCCACCGGATGAGGCAGCTCACGGCGCTGGGCACGTTTGCGCATGGCGCGCTGTTTTTTCCGCAGTGCCGCTTCCTTGCGGAGCTGGACGAAACAGCAGCCCAACACTACCAGCTGCATGGCCTGTTCCACCATTTGCAGCTCCAAAAGCCCGTCGCTCATCACCAGAGACAGCACACCCATCAGCAGTCCAATGCCGCAAACCAGCAGGCTATCTCGAGCCACCGGGCGATATTTCAATGCCATGGCCACAACCGCCGCCACCAGTACCAGTCCGCTCACCAGATTGATCATGACAATCCCTCCAAAAATTCGCTCATATGTTCGATTTCAGTTCCATCATACCATGGCTGCGTCGAAAAAGCAAGATTTCCGGCGCAAAAAATCGAACATTTTTTCGTTTTTTGAAGGTGCGTCCTTTTTCTTTGGATTTCTTTTATTGTATCCTACCCTCTGCCCCATTGCAAGGCAGACAGCAAAAAAGCCCGGCGGAAAATTCCGTCGGGCTTTCGTCTGTACGTGATTACAGAATATAGATGGTCATATTCCGAACACCGAAGTTGGCACATTCCGCATAGGTGTCGAAATACAGGTCCGCCATAATGTATCCCATGCTGGCGAATCCGCCGGTATCTGCGGCCGTAGCGTATCCGTACACGACGGAACCGTCGGGGGAACAGATATACAGCTTGGAGCCATAGGGGATCACATCGGGGTTCACAGCAATGTTGCCATACTGTGCCGGACGTCCGGTTGCGGTCCAGCCGCCGCCGGTATAGGCGGTGCAGCGTCCGGTGAGCGCTCTTTTATAGGAAATTTTGTTGCCGTTGTGGTCGATCAGGGTACCGTCAGCGGAAATGCTGGCATATCCGGAGGGGCGGGTTTTGGTGCCAACCAGCACGACTTTTTCCACCGGCTCGCGGGTCACTTCGTTGGAGATTTCTTCGGTCTCCACGACCTTGCCGTCAATCAGCTTGTTCCGGTACACAATGGTCCGCTCTCCCTCGACGCCCTCGGTTTGCACCTTGGTTTCGCCGGTATACAGGGAATCGGACTTCACCTCTTTGGTGGTATAGTCCACCGCTTCGGTTTTGGTTTCTTCTTCATAGGTCACACGGGAAACGGTGATTTCCTGGCCCTCGCTGACGGAACCGGTCAAATCGGTATCCACCAGATCTTCCTCTCCCAGTTCGATGGAAGCGGCTTTCAGGGCAGAAGCCACATCGCCTTCCTTGACCAGCAGCCGGTGGCTTTCACCGTCTGCGGTGACATTGACGTAGTAATAACGGGTAATGGACAGCTTTGCGTCCTTTTTCAGCACGGTGTTTTCGTCCATGGAAAGAACATCGTTCTCTCCCAGCGTGAAACCGGCCTTTTCCACTGCGGAAGCTGCCGTATCACCATAGTGCAGTGCAACGGTGCGAGTCTCTCCATCGGCCGTGACAGCTGCATTCAGCTGACGGCGAACGGTCAGAGTCCAGGTCTCCTCATCAAAGGACACCTCATCGCCATTCGCAACGGGTTCCATTTTCTCATACTGAACGGCGGTATCCACAACACCCTCTTCTGTGGGGTTGATCATACTGACCGTGGTTTTCTCCCCGTTGTCCACAATGGTGACTTCCACGGTACTGGCCATCACCGTTACGACGGAGCCGATGCAAACCATCATCATAATGGACAGGGCCGTCAGGTTCCGAGCCAGCGTGCTCATTCTTTTTTTCAGGTCTTTATAAAACTGCATGGGTACTTCTCCTTTTGTCCTGGCCGGGTGCCAAAAGCACCGCAGCGTACTAACAGCTGGGGATTTCCAACGCTCGAGTGGTATTATATGCGTCGTTTTTCCGAATGTCAAATTTGTAATCTTTATAATTTTGTGCAAACTGCTACATATTGTATTTTTAATAATCCATCTGAGAATTAAAATTTGAAATAAAAGCGGTTTTTTTTCCGGAATCCCCGCTTTTCTGTCGGAGACCGGGAAAATGCGCTGTGCAAAGTGACACAATTTAAAGGTTACAAACTTGTTACCGTTAGAATTTCCATTGATTTTTGAATAATTATACACAAATCCGCAAAAATCAAACGCTTTCACTTTTTATAAACTCAGTAATACCGGGGATTTTTAAAACTTTTTACACTGGTGAAAATCAAATGTGTGAATATTATTCCGGTTTTCTTTTGAGATTTTTTCGATTTCTCTGTAACTTTTGTAACCAATGCATCCCCCTTTGTTACAATCTTCCCCTGTAAAAAGCAAGCGCGCCCCGGGACAAAAGAGTCCCAAAGCGCGCTTTTCATTTTTCAGTATTCAGTTCTGTTTCTGTACGATCTTATACTCGTCGTAGGGCTGATAGTACGGGCAGTTGTCCAACGTCCCCCGCAGGAACTGCTCCATCTCGTCCTCGTCCAAATTCACGTCGCACCGGTAATAGCCATACTCATCGTCAAACACATAACTGGCACAGCAGTCACAGTTGCTTTTCCCTGCCATCGATACACTTCCCTTTCTATATAATATAATAGTCTGTTACCGTTTTTCCGCCAGCAGCAAAAAGCGGTGCTCTGTCCCTTCCAGAAAACCGTCTCGGCGGCGCTGCTCTTCCAGCCGAAACAGGGTTTCGAGACAACCGTCCACCGTAAATCCCGGGAATTCCCACGGCAGAATCTTCGCAAAATAGACCAGCGCTCCCACGTCAAAAAAAACGGATGGGCGAAAAATGCTCTTTCGCTTCCCGTATCACCAGACCAGCTTCTTCCAGCAGGCGGCGGTTGTTTGCCAGCGTATGGTGGGGATACTGGGGCACAAATCCGGGAATCAAGACCCGGGAAAGATCATTGTCATTTTGGCCGCCCACCTGCTGGGTGAGAAACACTCCGCCGGGCTTCAGCAGCCGGAAAATCTCCTCCGCCCGAAAATCCTCGTGGCGGTTCAGGATGACATCAAAACGGCCGCTTTCCAGTGGAAGCAGTTCTTCCCCACTCGCTTCCACCACTCGGATGCCCAGCGGTTCCAGCCGCTGTCGGCACAGCTGCACATTGGGCGGATACCCTTCCGTTACCGTGGTGTGTTCCCCGGGGTGTCCCAGTGTCAGCAAAAATTCCCCGCCGCCGGTACCCATGTCCAGCAGTTCTTTCTCCGGGCACAGCAGCGAACGGGCCATGGATTCATAGTTCCACGGGAGTTCCCCGTCCTGACAGCGGCCGTTGAGATGGGAAAAATCCCAGCCCGTAAAGGTCGCGGCCTCTTCTTCTTTCCAAAGGCGATACAGCGCCTGTTTTTCCTGATGGTTCAGTTGATTCACAGAGATTGCTCCTTCCAATTTTGATTGATAAGAATAGAAGGGGTGCAGTCTCCCGATCATCCTGATTTGCCGAATGCAGTCGATGATCTGCGGTTACTGCACCCGGCCGTTAATTCGCGGTGTCCGCATACGCGTTCACCCTCCTTCATTGATTCTATTTTTGATTATAGCACGTTGTTCAGTGGTTTTCAATTATACCGTATGTATATTTTGAAATCGAATTTACATCAAAAAATTTCTTTCTGTGACCAGCGCACAGAAGCCCCAGAGAAAAAGTGCTATGATAAACCCATACGAGCAAGAAACAGGAGGAGCGTTTTATGGCAAAGAAACTGGCGCAGGTTTTCCAAAAAGAGTGTGTGGCCTGCGGGTGCTGCATGAAGGCGTGCCCGCGAAAGGCGATTTCGATTCCCCGGGGTGTATATGCGGTGATTGACCCGGAACTGTGTGTGGGATGCGGGCTGTGTGCGAAAAAATGTCCCGCTGACGTGATTTCGATGATTTCCCGGGAGGTAGCAATATGAAAACAAAAACACGCTGGTATGACTGGCTCTGGATTGCGTCCGGGCTGTATCTGATTTTGGGTTTTGTCAACATCCTGTTTGCGTGGCTGGGGCTGATCTGCTTTATCGTCCCGCTGCTGATCTCGGTGATTCGCGGCAACAAAGCCTACTGCAACAAATACTGCGGCCGCGGGCAGCTGTTCAGCCTGCTGGGGGAAAAGCTCCATCTCTCCCGCAATAAGCCTATTCCGGCATGGATTCGCTCCAAGTGGTTCCGGTACGGGTTCCTCACCTTTTTTATGATTATGTTTTTCAATATGCTGTACGTCACCTGGCTGGTGTTCGCCGGAAGCAACAGCTTACAGGAGACCGTAACCCTGCTGTGGACTTTCCGCCTGCCGTGGCAGTGGGCTTATACCGATGGACTGGTAACGCCGTGGGCGGCACAGTTTGCCTTTGGCTTTTACAGCGTTATGCTCACTTCTACGGTGCTGGGAATTCTCACCATGGCCATGTTCAAGCCCCGCTCCTGGTGTGTGTACTGCCCCATGGGCACCATGACCCAGCTGATCTGTAAGGCTAAAAATCGGGGACAGGAATGAATTCTCTCCGTGACGACTGATATCAATACGATCAATAAAATGTAGAAAGGACCGATCTCTATGAAACAGAAGAAAGTTGTCATCATCGGCGGTGTGGCAGGCGGCGCTTCTGCCGCAGCCCGTCTGCGCCGTCTCGACGAGAACGCACATATCGTCGTGGTGGAACGTGGCCCCTATATCTCCTTTGCCAACTGCGGCCTGCCCTATTATCTGGGCGGCACCATTCAGGACCGCGCTGCACTGACCCTTCAGACCCCCGAGAGCTTCAAGGCCCGCTTCAATGTAGATGTCCGGGTGTTCAGCGAGGCGGTTTCCATTCAGCCCGACAACAAAACCATTACCATCCACAACCACAACACCGGCGAAGAATACGAGGAGAGCTATGATTCCCTGATTCTCTCCATGGGCGCCGACGCTGCCATGCCCCCCATCCCCGGCATCGATTCTAAAAAGGTGTTTACCGTCCGCAATATCCCCGACACCGTGGCGGTCAAAACCTATATTGAAGAGCATCAGGCGAAAAAAGCGGTGGTCGCAGGCGGCGGCTTTATCGGTCTGGAAGTAGCCGAAAACCTCCGCGACTTGGGTATGGACGTGACACTGGTGGAAATGGCCAATCAGGTGATTCCCTCCATTGACGCCGACATGGCGGTACAGGTGCACGGCCATATGCGCCAGAAGGGACTGCATCTGCTGCTGGGCAGCGCTTTGCAGAAGATTGAGGACACCGAAACCGGCGTTTCCCTGACCGTCAACGGCGAAACCATCGACGCCGACCTGCTGGTCATGGCCATTGGTGTGCGTCCCGCTTCCGAAATTGCCGTGAAGGCCGGACTCCCCGCCAATGCCAAAGGTGCGCTGATCGTCAATTCCGCCATGGAAACTGGCGTAGACGGCATCTATGCCGTGGGCGACCTGATTGAGATTACCCATTTTGTCACCGGCGAAAAGGGATATATTCCGCTGGCAGGCCCCGCCAACAAACAGGGACGCATTGCCGCCGACAATATCTGCGGGATTCCCAGCCGCTACACCGGTACCCAGGGCTCTTCCATCCTGAAAGTGTTCGATCTGGCTGTCGCCTCCACCGGCATCACCGAAAAGACCGCCAAGGCCCTGCACCTGAACTATGAGAAGTCCTTCACCTTCTCCGCTAACCACGCTACTTATTATCCCGGCGCCACCAATATGTCCATCAAGACCATTTTCGAGAAGGACACCGGCAAGATTCTGGGCGTGCAGATCGTGGGCAACGACGGTGTGGATAAGCGCTGCGACGTGTTCGCTACCGCTATCCGTGCAGGCATGACCGCCAAAGACCTGACCGAGCTGGAGCTGTGCTATGCACCGCCTTTTGGTTCCGCCAAAGACCCGGTGAACATGGCCGGATACGTCATTGAAAACATGATGAGTGGTCTGGTGAAGACCTTCCACTGGCACGACATTGAGAAAATCAGCAAAGACCCCAATGCTTTCCTGCTGGATACCCGTAATCCCATGGAATATCTGGCCGGCACTATTCCCGGTTTCGTCAATATCCCGCTGGATTCCCTGCGTGACCGTCTGGACGAAATCCCCAAGGACAAGACCATTTACGTCACCTGCCAGATCGGCCTGCGCGGCTATATTGCCGCCCGTATCCTGATGCAGAACGGCTATGATGTGTATAACCTTTCCGGCGGCTATCGCCTGTATCAGACCATCTTCGGATAATCTTTCTGAGACAACAAAACGCCCGCTGTACATCGGTTCATGTACAGCGGGCGTTACTATTTTTCATAAACTTTCAGAATTCCAGTGCACAGGGAACCACAACGGGGTCATTGGAATCGCTCAGTTCCCCTCCGGAAATGCACAGATACACGGTGTCCCCTTCCACATAAAAGGCAAGGTCGTTAAGGCTTACACGTTCCATGAAAGCCTTTCCGTCCGCCGTCCAGCTTTTGTCAGAGTTTCGCGCCATATACTCGTCCAGCGTGTCGGACAGCTTTGCTGTCAGCTCTTTTTCCTCCATGGAGAACAAATCCGTCAGCCGGAGCTGTTTTCCGGTTTCCAGGTCAAAGGTCATTCCCCGTACCGTCTGGATATTCCCGTTTTCCGTTGTTTCGGTCTGATCCAGACGAACGCTGAAAATGCCCCGTTCCCGGCGGGTAATAGTGGTTTCAGAGGTGTACAGATAGGGAGCTTCTACGGTTCCCATTTCCGGGTTCTTTTCCAGCTGCTTCTGAATGGCAGCCTTTTGTCCCAGAAAGTCCTCACAGACTTTCTGGATGGACTGATTGATGGACGAATAGGCCCCGTCCTGCAAAACCGGCTTTTGGAAGGAAATTTTCGCCAGAACTCCGCCGGTTTCATCGGTAATGGAGCGGTCTTCCTTCAGCACGATCACCTGTACCTTTTCCACCGGCTCCTGTGAACTGCTTTCGGAGGTCTGAGGCGCTTCGGTGGGCACAGGCGTTTCCGTTTCTTCCGGCAAGGAGGATTCTGTCTGGGAAACCGGGACAGGCGTTTCCGCAGGTGCACCGGTCATGCTCTGGGACTGGAAAAAATTCCAGCCAAAATAGCCGCCCACTCCCAGCACTACCACGGCTCCGACAATAGCCAACACCAGCGGCAGGGGATTTTTCTTCCCTTTCCGGGGCGGTTCCTCTTCGTCTCCCGGCTGGACATCAAAGCCATTGGCCCAACGGTCCACGCCGCTCATCGTGTCCTGTACAGGCGCCCGATTTTGAGGCGGCGGAGTCTGAGCAGGCGCAAAACCTTCCATCAACTCCTCGCCGCACTGCTCGCAAAATCTGGCGTCCGGCGGGTTATCCTTTCCGCAATGTCGGCAAAACATCCCCAATTCCTCCTCTGTTTCACTCTTTTCCCTATTTTATCACATCCCGGGAAAAAAGTCAGCGGATTTTTCAGAAACGCACCCGAATGGTCTTGATTTCATAGGGACGGATGGTAAAGGACAGGGTGTGGCCCTTCACGTCCACTTCGCCGGTCTTGTTTTCCATCAAGTCGCAGTCCTCTGCGCTTCTGACTTCACGACCCAGAGTCAGCGTCACGTTGGTGCGCTTGTTCTGTTCCTCAATGACGCGGAGAATCACACCGTCGCCATTTTCTGCGGCCTTGACCGTTTCCAGAATCACATTATCGTGATCGGCAGACACAAAGGAGAAGGCGTTTCCGGCCTGTCCTCCTGCCACTGCGGTCATGGGCTGGTTCAGGCGGATGGCTTCTGCCTGCGTGCCACCCTCTTTCCAGCCGCCAGCGTGGGGATACAGGGAGTAGGTGAACACATGCTCCTCGTTGTCGGTGTTGGGGTTGGGTTCAATACCGGACTTGATGAGGGTCAGAGACAGCTCGCTTTCCTTGACAGAATGGCCGTATTTGCAGTCGTTGAGAATGGAAACACCGTAGCCGCCCTCGGACACGTCGGCCCACTTGTGGCCGCAGCTCTCGAACCGTGCCTGATCCCAGCTGGTGTTGGCGTGGGTCTTGCGAGTCACATTGCCGAACTGCACATCAAAGGAGGCCTCATCGGTATGGACATCGGCGGGCATAAAGACCTTGAGCAGGGTCTGGGGCTCGTGCCAGTCCACCCAGGTATCAAAATCAATGCGGCGATCCTCTGCATAGAAGCGAATGCGCTGTTTCATGCGGGACTGCATGAAATCCCGCTCAATGGTCAATTCTGCAAACAACGGGCCGTTAGCAGTCCACTCCATGCGAGAAATCTCTGTCAGATCCCAACCCTTTTCCGTATAGTAAATATCGATATCCCAGTTATCGTAATAAATGGGCTTGTCCTCAAAGACCCGCATCCGGTTGCCGCGGGTTCCGGGTTTAAAGACTTCCCGGCCGTTTTCCTTGTCAAACAGAGAGGTAAACATGCCCTCGCTGTCGATCACAGCCTGATAGAAGGGGGTTTCAATGGTCATGCAGCCGTCTTTCTCTCCCAGCACAAAGGGAGAGCTGCCCTCTTGGGCTTCCCCTCTGGCAAAGGTGCGCCAGCCCTTGGCGGGAACTTCCTTTACCCAGGCATAAGCCGCGCCATCGTATTCCTGCACATCGGCGCCGGAAAGAGCGGAAACGCCTTCCGGCAGACGAACCATTCCATTGGAGGCAAAGCCGGTGGTGTTGAACACGGTCACGCCGTCGCCTTCTCCGGCCACAGCCTGCTGGCGTGCCCGCAGGAGCTCGCCGCCTTCTTGAGCCAGCTGGGCATACTCTTTCTTCGTCACCTCATAGACTTCCGCAATGGAGGAACCGGGCAGAATATCGTGGAACTGGTTCAGCAGCACAATTTTCCACAGTCTCTCCAGAGCTTCGGCGGGATACTCCACGCCTTTTTCTCCGGCCAGCACGCTGAGCAGCTCCAAATCGCTGAGCAGGAATTCGCTCTTGCGGTTGCTGCGCTTGTTCCGCGCCATACTGGTATAGGTTCCACGGTGATATTCAAAATAGAATTCCCCGGTCCACACCGGCAGACGGCGGCTGTCTTTGACACGGGCTTCCAGCTCCTCAAAATACTGACGAGCGCCGCACTGACGCACGGTGGGAATGCCCTTGACACCCTTTTCCATCCGGCGTCCGGTTTCCAGCATTTCCCGGCTGGGGCCGCCACCGCCATCACCATAGCCATAGGCAATGAGGATATCATTGTTCATTTCCTTATTCTGATAGCGTTCCCAGCCGCCCATGATGGCATCAGGATGCAGAGAGCCGTTATAGGTGGTGAAGAACTTCTCCACACTCTGGCCGATTCCCAGCGTGGAGATAAAGTGAGTGAGCACTCGGGTTCCGTCGATGCCTTCCCACATCATGGTATCGTTGGGAACCATGTTGAACTGGTTCCAGGAGAGCTTAGTGGTCATAAAGTAATCAATGCCGGATTTCTTCATGATCTGGGGCAGCGCTCCGGAATAGCCAAACACGTCGGGCAGCCACAGCACCCGGTTTTCCTTGCCGAATTCCTCTTTGAAGAACCGCTTGCCATAGAGGAACTGGCGCACCAGACTTTCGCCTGCACTCAGGTTACAGTCTGCTTCCAGCCACATGCCGCCCTCCGGCTCCCAGCGGCCTTCGTCAATGCGCTCCTTGATTTTGGCGTACAGTTCCGGATACCGCTCTTTCAAAAAGCTGTACAGAACCGGCTGGCTGGACATAAATTTATACTCCGGGTATTCTTCCATCAGTTTTAACACAGTGGCAAAGCTGCGGACGACCTTTTCCCGGGTTTGCGCCACTGTCCACCACCAGGCAACGTCAATATGCGTGTGGCCGATACAGCTGGCGATGATCTCTTTCTCCCCGGCCATTTCTCCATAAACGGTCTTGGCCAGCAGTGCCCGGGCTTCCTCTACAGAAGCGTAAAAGGCCTCGGACGGAACTTTCCGCATATCCAGCAGGTTGATGGCATCATTCAGCGCTGTGCACAGGTCAATGCAGGTCTTTCCCTTGGGGTCCATCCGGCCCATGGCCCACAGAGGCACCTGAATGTCATAATACAAGGCATTGACGGCGGGGTTCAGCTCCTGCACATCTGCCAGCAGCCGGAACTCCGGATGGAGAATGCCGGAATAGGCCTGCAAATCAATGGTGTACTGGTCTCCGGCTTTGGCACATCGGGACAGCAGCAGCTCCCGGTGGTTCATGTCTGCGCCCTGTTTCAGCTCTCCGTTGACAAAAATCAGGAACTGGGGATTTTTGGCGTCATCCCATTCCTCAATCTGGGTGCGCAGATACAGCCACAGCTCTTTTCCGTCATAGCTCTCCGGCACGGTGAAGCTGGTGCGGAACCAGTAATGGCGATCGGGTCCATACCAGTGCATGAGCTTGGAATCAAAGTCTGTAAACGGCGCCGGGTCTGCGTCCACTTCTTCCGGACGAAGCCAGAAGCCCTCTTTTACCTTCCAGCTGTCCAGCTGAAAGGACTGGGGAATGCGGAATTTTTTCAGCTGTGCGGCGATGACTTCCAGCCGTTCTTTCACAAATATCATTCTGTGTCCTCCCATCAAAAAAATATGCTACAAAAAAGGCGCTCCGGCAGAAACCGCCGAAGCGCCAAACCTGTCTGATTAGAGCGGATACTCCTTCATGTAGTTGAGCAGGGTATCCACGGTGGTGAAGGCCAGACCGGTGACGGTATCGGCACAGCCATAGTAAATGGCGATTCTGCCGGTTTCGGCATCGGTGAGGGCTGCGCAGGGGAACGTCACGTTGGGAACGTCGCCTACGCACTCATACAGCTCTTCGGGTCCGAGGATATAGTTGCGGCTGCGGCCCTTTACCTTCCAGGGCTCGTCCAGATCCAGCAGGGCAACGCCGATGCGGTAGACGAAGCCGTTGCAGGTGTTGATAACGCCGTGATAGAGGATCAGCCAGCCTTCATCGGTCTCGATGGGCACACAGCCGGGGCCGATCTTCTTGGACTGCCATGCGGACTCGTCGCCGTTGATGATGCCCATGACCCAGCGGTGCTTGCCCCAATAGGTCAGATCCGGGCTCTGGCTGCAGAACACATCGCCGAAGGGAGTGTGACCGGTATCGGAAGGACGGGACAGCATCATGTAGTTATCGCCGATCTTGCGGGGGAACAGCACACCGTTGCGGTTATAGGGCAGGAAAGCGTTTTCCATCTGATGGAAGGTCTTGAAATCGGTGGTCCAGCCCATGCCGATGGTGGGGCCGTGAGCGCCGTTACACCAGGTGACATAGTACTTGTCGTCCATCTTCAGTACGCGGGGATCATAGCGATATTCGCGCTTGGTCACCTCAGGATCGCCCTCGAAGTGTACGGGGGTATCGCTGATGGTCCAGTGAATGCCGTCTTTGGAGAAGCCGGGGAAAATATCCATGCTGACAGAACGGGAGTCGCAGCGGAAGATGCCGGCAAAACCGTCTTCAAAGGGAACCACAGCAGAGTTGAAAATGCTGTTTGCGTTCTTCTGGTCGTGACGGTTGATAATGGGGTTTTCGGTATACCTCCAAACAGGTGCGTCCAGATTCTCGGGCTTGTCCTGCCAGGGGATGTTGGGGAGCGCGTTGCCGATAATTTTTGCCATTACGATTTCTCCTTTCAGTCTTTTCTGTTTACGGCGTCAGATTTATGCAGCCGCATTTCAGAAGGTGTCATATTAAAATAGCTGCGGAAATGGGTATAAAAGTAATTCAGATTGGAATATCCCACTTCTTCCGCTATCACTGCGATTTTTTCGTCGGTATACAGGATGTGATCCCGGGCTGTATTCAGCCGGTATAACATCACATATTCCGAAAATTTCAGCCCTGTTTCCTTGATGAACAGTTGTCCCAGATAAGTAGAGTTCATCCGGAGCCGGTCTGCAATGGATTTCAGGGTAATATTCTGCCGGTATTCTGCCCGGACCATGGCCAACAGCTTGTTGATTAAGGTCGGCAGCTCCGACAGCTTTTTCCCCAAAACGGGGTCTTCTTCCTCTTCTTTGGAAACATGATGGATGGTACCGTGAAGCTTCTCGCGGATAATCAGCTCCACTGCGGCAATCAGCTTATCCGCCTGAATGGGCTTCAGAAGATAGTCCCAGGCGCCGCACCGCAGCGCTTCACAGGCATAACCGAATTCCCGGTGTCCGCTCATCATGATACAGGCACAGTCCACACCGGATTCCTTAATGCGCTTGACCAGATCCTGTCCGAAATCCTTTCCCACACAGACATCGATCAGCGCAATTTGGGGACGGGTATCCACTGCGCGGGCCAGACCGTCCGCACAGTTGGTGGCCGTTTCGATTCTGGTAATGCCATAGCTTTCCCAGTCGATCAGCGCCTTCATTCCAATCAAAATATTCGGTTCGTCATCCACGATCAGCAGTGTGTACATCAGAAACCTCCTTGTTGGGAATAAAAATCGAAACACACGCACCGCCTTCGGAGTTATTCCGCAGCTCCATGGTAAATTCCTTCCCATAATAATAGGCAAGGCGCGTATAGACATTGCGCAGGCCAATGGAATTTCCCGGGGTTTCGTCGCCGGTGCCTATTCGGGCATTTACGGCGGTTATCTGCTCCTGAGGGATTCCGGAACCGTTGTCGATTACTTCAATCCGCCAGCCGTCTTTTTCGGCCACAGCGGTGACTACCAGGATGTTAAACTCGCTGCATCGGTCAAAACCGTGAGAGAAAAAGTTCTCTGCCAGCGGCTGCATCCAGAATTTAGGGGTTTTCAGCTGCAATAACGCATCATCAAACATGAGCTGATAGGCAAAGCTGTCCGGGTATCGCAGCTGCATAATTTTCAAATAGGTTTCCAACAGGTCCTTTTCTTCCCAGAAAAAGATAATATCCTCTTTTCGCACCATATCCCGGTACAACTGTCCCAGCAGGGCAATTGCCTCTGCTGTTTTGGGATTTTTTTCTGTCAGCGCCTTGGCCCGAATGGCCTCCAGCGTATTATACAGGAAATGGGGATTAATCTGATGCTGCAGGGCACGCATCGCAGTTTCCTGCTGTTTGAGCTTCAGCCGGTATTC
>ERZ791934.1124-NODE-1124-length-28775-cov-5.313823_pt1 | contig 28775 bp, 44 predicted proteins | sample MGYA00510125_ERZ791934 | MGnify/ENA primary metagenome ERZ791934 (study PRJEB30046, sample SAMN00993240) | human gut metagenome | study: EMG produced TPA metagenomics assembly of the A metagenome-wide association study of gut microbiota in type 2...
AGCATCCGGCTGTCCCTCTTGCTTGAAGCGGCGGGTGGAGGCTACTGTGAAGCTTGTAACGCTGACACCGTTTGCAGTTTTACGCAGCACTGGGTCTTTTGTAAGCCTGCCGACTAATACCACTCTATTGATCATTATTTTTCACTCTCCTTCATGCAATGCTCTTATTGCCTTCTTTAATTCATCCAGTGCAACATACTCTCTATCATTAACAGTGACAAGTACATTTTCCAGACCACACTTTTTAAGTATATCCTCAATTTTTACTACCGCATGACCTGCTATTACTGACTGCTGTCTCTTATTTAAAATGGTAGCCATTTCGGTACCTCCATAGAGATTTCCGGTATGTAGTCGGTCTTCTTACGTTGCTGACCGAACAATTCTACTTTTGCACTTTCGCTCATGACCTTTACCATTTCGACACTCATACGTTCATGGTCCGCTTGTTTTCGCTTGATGTTGTTCAGCACATTCATTTCTTTTTCTGAGATAATGACATGCACATTTACTTCATGCTTTTGGCCAAAACGATAGCACCTGCGTATTGCCTGATAAAACTGTTCGTAGCTGTCAGACAATCCACAGAATATCATGTCATGGCAGTTCTGCCAGTTCATCCCAAATCCACAGATAGATGGTTTTGTTACAAGATACTTCACGTCTCCGGATGCAAATCCCATCATAGCTTTTTCTTTATGTTCTGGCGTATCAGATCCTTTCACTTCCACGGATTCACGTATAGCCTTATGTAATGCGCTACTCTCATTGTTATAATCGCACCATATCAAGCAATTCTCTTTTGTCTGAGCAATATTCTTCGCCATTTCCACCCTTTCATCAAGGCTGTTCTTTCGAGCTTCTCTGCGCTCCTGCAGCGTTTCTGCGTACTCCACAAATAAGCTCTCTGCGTCTGGCTTACTTTTTAATACGTTTGCTTTTACATGCAGTTTTGGCAATATAAATTTCATGCCATCATATCCAAGGTCTGCCGGTGATTTTATCATCATGCTCCATGTTGCCATCCACCGGAAGAACTCTTTTTCTGCATGTCGTTTCAATCGCCATCCGATGCGATCATTCTTTCCTTTTTTCTTTATTGAATCATTGATGAAGAATGTCGCTAACATTTCACCACGCGGCATGACACCGAGAAACTCAGCTGTTGTCCCTATCTCTGTATAATCGTTAGGGCTTGGTGTTGCTGTGCAGCATAATTTGTATGGTGTGTAAGCAAAACGTTCCTGCAGGTCTTTTGTTGTTTTCCCTGCGTATGATTTCAAAATCGAACTTTCATCTAGGACAACGCCGGAAAAACTATCCGTATCAAATTTGTGTATCTTTTCGTAATTTGTGATGTTTATGCCTGGTTTTATGTCTTCCTGACCTTCTGCCAGATTGCAAGTGATACCAAACTTTGAAGCTTCCTGTGCAGTCTGTTTTGACACCGCCAAGGGAGCAAGAATCAACACAGTACCTCCTGTATGTTTTGCGACCGCATCCGCCCATGATAATTGCTGGATGGTCTTGCCTAGCCCGGTATCCTCAAATAATGCAGCTTTTCCAATTCTAAGTGCCCATTTTGTTATTGCTTGCTGATAGTCAAATAGGTTTTCATTGAGGTTTTCTGCAGTAAATCCAGATGGTTCTATTGTGTATTCTTTAGTCTTTAAAAACTCTTCATATGTCATTCTTCATCACCTTCAAACAAAAACTCCAGCTGTTCTTCTGCGTTTGCAGCACGTTCACAATTTTTCACTGCCTGTTCAAAATAAGATTCTTTTAATTCTATCCCTACAGCCTTACGGTGCATCTTTATAGATTGATATGCTTCTGATCCGATACCCAAGAATGGAGTAAATACTGTATCTCCTTGGTTTGTCCACAGCTCAATACATCGTTCTATAACGTCTAACTGCAAAGGGCATATGTGCTTTTCGTCTCGTTCTTCCCTCGCTGATGTACGATTGAGAGTGTTGCTCTGTCGGATGTTCATCCATACCGGCGATGCATATTCCTGCCATTTGCTTACCGGAAATGATTCATTCGTGTGCGTTATCGGTTCTTTGTTTTCTCCCGGTTTCCTCATCGTAACGATGTAATCGGCAATGCCCTGACGGCTCATAGCGCTATCTTTTTTTAACTGCTTGTGTAATAACCCTATTGCTTTCGTGCGTTGCATAGCTACCACCGGATCTTTCCAGATTGTGATTTTGCTATGGTAGTAAAATCCATAATCCTGGAATAACTCTCTCAATATGCCCGGAAAATCTCGTAAACCAATAAATCCATCGCTTGCTTTTATTGTAGGAATGTCCATGCAGTGGATGCTGACTAATCTCCCTGGTTTGGTTATCCGGAATAGTTCAGCTACGATATAGCCAAACTGTTTATAAAACTCTTCTGTACTGCGGCAGTTGCCTAAATCTCTCGGGCTGTCACTGTAAGTGTATAAATCCTCGAAAGGTGGACTAAAAATTGAATAGCCCATTGATTCATCCGGTAAACCCTGCATTACTTCGCAGGAATCTCCGTTGTATAATGCGTAATGTTCTGTAATTACTTGATTGATTACTTTTTTCATTTCTTCTCCTTTCAAAAAAACAGTGTCTCTTGTATTGTGTTCTTTGATATGCCGAGCTCGTACATGGCTAGTTTTATGATTTTTATTACTTCTGCTAATGTATTAGCCTGATTACTTTTAGGTGTTGAGCTTTTCTTCCAGTCATTCCATGATATTTGCCAGTAAAACGTCCCTGTATGAGGATAATCGAGTGAAGTGTAATCTATATCTGTCATATAGACGATGATATATTTCGGATATTCGCCAATGGTGATTTGACTCCCATCATACGATTGACTGTATACAATACCTTTGTTTTTCAGAGCTTTTTTTATTCTTTGCATATTTGAATTACCATCTTAATGCCTAATGCGCGCATAGTAGCAAACATCACATCGACTGGCATCCTGTTTTTATACGATAAATAATTATTCATTGCGTGATAATCAACAGCTACTATTTTTGCAAGTTTACGGTTACTGATGTCCAACTCACCTTGACGTCTTATGATGATATCCAGGATGTTGTTATAGGTTGTCATATTTGTTTCAATCACTTATCTCTCCCCTTCCTCATACTGTTCGGCCGTGAACCCTCTCTGTTTCCATTTCAGTAGGATACGGTCTATGTAATCAATGCTCTGTTTGTCATAAGTCAATGCCTCACGTAAGGCGTATCGTATCAGCCGGTCTTCGTGTTCCTCTGCCCACTGGCAGATTGTCTGTATCTCACGTTGAGATAATGGTCTTCCAAATCCCTGCTCATACAAATCAATGAGCGATGAGTTGTATATGTCAGTTTGCTCCTGCACTTTTTCTTCAAGCTGTTTTTCGACATCCGGAAACGGAGATACGCACGCGTTGTTTATATTATTTAAATGTCTTTTATTATCCTCTACTATACTAACCTTACCTATCCTATCCTTACCTAACCTAGGCGTACAAGTTGTATCCAGTATGTATCCATTCTGTATACATGATGGATTTTTGATCGTATATGCCTTATTTTGCTTAAGTTCTAGCATAGATTTTTCGAGCTCGTATGCTGTTGGTTTATACCTATCTTTCTGTATGTAATTATGCATTTTCCAGTGCTTGATAACGCATATTCCTGTATCAAAAAGATAGATAAAATTCTTCATCAGAAGGAGCTTCATATCATCCTCAGAAGCTCCTATCATTCTTTGCACTCTTTTTGGATTTCCCAGAAATCCATCATCATCCGCTTTCATTCCCAAATGGAAATACAATGCTTGTGCTGACAATGACATATCCTGGAATGCGTCGCTGTCTATTATCTGTGACGTAAACATTCTTCTTTCTGCCAATTTACCACCTCAATCTGTTAGCTTTCTGTGACAAAAATCTCACATTTGCTGTTGTCTATCTCAATACGTGTTTCATTTGTATTAGCACTTGCACAACTAATTTCTATACATATCGTATACTCTTTGAGCAAATCCTCTGGAACACATCGTTCTACGATGTTTTTCATTTCTTCCCAATTCATTTCATGTCTCCTTTATCTCAATACCATTTAATTCAGCCATTAGGCGCTGCTTCAATCAGATAAATCATATTCATATAAATTTCCATGTATCAATTCATAATGGTAGCATGTATGACACAATCCACGTGCATGATGAGATGTTTCTTTGCCACATCTTTTACATATGATTTTCTTATGTTCTGCATGTAAAGTGGGATGTTCATATCTGGTTGTTAATTGTAAATTTTCCAGCCTGTTATCATCCCTTATTCCGTTTATATGGTGCACATGTTCATAAGTTTCTAATTTTCTACCTAAATGGCGCATCATAACAAGTCTATGTTCTTCTATGTCACGACCATTGAGCCTTATGTACTTATAGCCTTCCGGCGATAAATGCCCACCTTTCCACTTTTGGATAGTATTATTATATTTTTTTGATTCTGCCTCACAATTCTTGCTACAATAATGATTTTTATGCCGTTTTAAATAACATGGATATGTATTATATTTTTTTCCGCAATAATCACATTTTGCCTTTACCATATCAATCTCCTAACTTTATCCCATCCACCTCTGTTTTGACTGCTCCGTATTTGCTCTTTTTAGGCTTTGTAGGCGGTGTTTGTCCAGAGGTATACTTGCGTCCATCTGGGTAGTTAATCGTACCCATAGTAAGCAGTGTCGAGCCCTATCTTTGCGGCATAGTCTAACGCCACGTCGATAAGCTTTGTCATTTCTTTCGTATCAAACGTGCTTGATCCGGGATACAGCCGGTAAATCAAATAGCCTTCCTGTTGTGCCGGTCGCAATACCTTAACTGCTCGCAGACCTTGAACCTTGTGAAACTCCTCTTCTGCTTCCGTCGGAGCTACCAAGTCGGTATGCTTGGCATCTGCCAGCTCCAGTAAGGCACAGTATGTATCCCAGTCGTTTGCAAGGTGTCCATCCTCTTGCTCCGCTATATCGTGTATGATTTTCCACAGCAGCGCATTCTGGTCGGTTGATCGTTTACTCCTTGGCTTTGATATCTCTAAGGCATATGGCTGCGTTTCAAGGCTTTTACAAGCTGATATCCAGTTGTAAGAGTGTTTGTCTACCTTAAAGGTAATCTCCATGTCACCATCCTCCGTGAGGCTGCGGCGCTGGAATATGGCAACAATTTTTACTTTTGCCATTCCTGCAATACCTCATATGCCTTATGCAGCTCACATATATTGCACTTTGTTGGATGTAAATCCATTACTCCACCTCCAAATAATTGCGATGGAATACCATCATAAATGTGTCATGACCATACAGTGCCTCGAAGCGCCGTTGGCACTCCTGCTTAAGCTGCAGGTCTAGCGCTTTATCAAAATGTACTCCGCGGTCAGACATGTTGTGATACTTTGCTGTCAGCCATACCCAGCAACCCCACTTTTCGGACTTTTGGCGGTTTGCCGTACCGTAAAAAATATGATGTTTGTGCAGCTCCAGAGTAGAGTGCGTTATATAGCACTCTTTCTCTGTTTGCATGATTGACTTAGCCACCTTGGACATCCTTTTCTGCTTGCATCTTCTTTTCTGCGCCTGCTATTAACGTTTCATACGCTTCTACCATTTTTTGCATCTTGTTAATATCAGTCAAGCAAGGCTCTTGATCCTGATAACCCGTATGTTTAATCATCCAATTCATAATCACATTCGACCTAATATCAATCCCTAAATCAAGTAACTTACTTCTGCACGATCCCCACTGCGTTGTTAATTCTTTAATGCTTACAGTATTTTGATTTGCAGCTGGTTGATTTTTTTCTACGGCAGCACCGTCATTTTTTTGGTTCTCTATGATTTTAGGTGCTTCCTCTTGTATTTGCTCTGGAAGGTCTTCGCCGGAATAAATATAAAGTCCCAAACCAAACATGCCTATATTTTTTACAAGGCATCGCATGATAGCTTTGTTGATATCAAACATAGTCGCAGGATGTACCGTTCTTTTGATTGGTACTTTTTTATGTTGCTCGTTATCCCATATCATCACCGTATATTGATATGCAACATTCTTCATCGCTTTATTTGCGCCATCCATTACAGGCAACCACATTTCACGCGTTTGCCCTCCTATTGTTACGGTTGTAAAAACCATGTATCCGGTGTTTTCATCGTATAGGTACGGCTTTCTTAATTCTCCAAATTTTTCTATGGTATACGATGCATCGGGATATCGCTTTTGCAGTTCAGCCCACGCCCATGACCAAGATAAATAAGATAACCCATTCTTTTCTTCTTTATGTTCATTGACATCAATACCACTTAGCTCATCAAAGACTGATTTAACCTTTTCTGTCACTTAAATCACTTCCTCAACCTTTAATCCCAGTTGCTGCATATATTCCTTGGCTTTGCTCCACGCCTGTTCTTTACCTGTAATCACGACCATGTTTGATATCGTTTTTTCATTTGGCGTATCCTGTGCTGAATACTTTGCTTTATCTTCTTGCGGTTCCTTTGCACATTTTTCTTCCACTTTAATCTCACGCAGCTCCTCGGCTTTCTTCCGGATATCCATCTGACGATTGTATTCGTCTATCGCTTGTAATCGTTCCCATGACTGCAGGTAAATGGATTTCAAAAGCTCTGGATCTTCTGCATTCATTTTGTCCAGCATTTCATAGTCCTTTGTGATTACCTCTAATTCGATTCGGATATCCGACTGCCACTTTTTCTTTGAGCAGGTCTTTTTCAGCCAGTCTTCTTTCCAAACACGTTCAAGCGGTATTTCCATTTCACGCTCCTGCAGGAAATACTGGCGTATCTCTTCTTTCTTCTCTTTTTTACGCTGTTCTTCATAGACGTCCAAGCCGTTTAAGATATTTTCGCGAATTGCTTTAAGGCGCTTATAACGGTCCATTGTATCTTTTTCAAATGCAATTCCTTGCGCGTTAATGACCTTTTTCATTTCCTTCTTTTCATTGTTCAAACCTTCTGCCAGACCGTTTATTTTCTTGGCGATGGTTGCGCCGTCTGTTATTTCATCCTCAGATGGTACCCACTTAAGGTAACGCTTTTCCAGTTCTTGGATGTCTTTGTCGATTGCCGTAAAGTCATATGTAACCACAGACGGCGTATAAGCAATGTCTGGGTTTGATAATTTAATTTCGTTCATTCTTTTCCTCCTCGAATGGGTCAATTTCTCCGTTTATGATGTTTGTTATTTCTGCCATCTTCTTTGCAATAGAAATATCTGTGTCACGAAAATCAAAATCAACATAATGTGATTTCAGGATATCTCTTCTTCCTTTGCTTTCATCAGCCCACAAATGTGTGATAAATCGAATCTGCTTGCATACTCCGATACCGATTTGCAAATGGCAGCTTACGTGTTTTTTAGGTTTGCTGTGTATAACAACTTGTGCTAACCACTCAGCTACCGCCTGTAATTCTCCGTACATTAAAATACCTCCTCAGTAGATCTGATATATCTCTCTACTGCTGTTTCCTTTCTTACTTCTTCCTTGGCTTCTGCCTGCAGGTCTGCCAGTTCCTCAGCTGCCGGCTCCCACTCATCATCGTAGTGGTCTGGGTCCATGTGGTTATCAATGGTTTTCATAATGATTCTCCAGTAAAACAACTGGGTCGCATATAACTCCCATACGCAGGGTGTTGTACATGCTGATAACCAGATATATAGTTAATGCTGCATGACCGATTACTATGTATTCCCACATCATTAGTCCTCCAGCTCATCTGCATGTTCTCTCAGCCACACTTCTGCTCTCTGTGCCATGAGGTTAATTTCCCTTGCGCGATGGCGGTTCTCATTTATGTAGTGTTCTACCTCTGACGCTGTTTGCGGTAACCAATATCCTTTATCTGACGATGAGGACATGACCGGTATCCCTTCGATTCTTAGGTCTTTGATTATGTTTCTGTTTGTGCGATCATCCATACCGGTTATTTGTTTTAACATCGGTCTGGATATTGCGTTATCTTTACCCTTACGGAGTATCATTCGTACTTGATTTTTGGCAAAGATATACGGTGTTTCTTTCGTCAATTTATCCCTCTTTTCGTGTTTATGTGATATGATTATGTGTAAAAGAAAGGGTGGTTTTGTGAAATTGATTGATATCATATTTTGGTTTTTGGTACTTTGGCTTTGTCTTAACTTATATTTACTTATTAAAGTGAAACGACTTCGCAATCTTTATATGGCTTTTTTTACTCAAGAGAAATTGATATTTTCAAGATTGCAGGATTGAAAAGTAGTAAAATCGGATTTGCTCAACCAGTAGGTTACAACATGATTGAATCAGGAAATGCAAAGGTATGGTCCAACATGTTTGTTAATGATAAAAGGATTGTACGTGCCGTACTCGATGATTTCGAGGAAGCGAACGGTATCTTTGCATCAAGATTAAGAAATACATTAAATCCTTTTTATTGGTTGCTCCGTATCATTCTTCTTCCTAAATATATAATTACGTATCTAGGTATAAAAACAGATACCTTTATTACAAAGCTAGTGCAGCTCATTTATTGGATATGGATTGTTTTTTATGCGATATACAATTCTCAAGTAAATGCATATATTCAATCTTTGGTATCTAAAGTTTTTAACTGATCTATCCGTTCTTTTCTCCAACTTTTTATAAGTACTAAAGCGATATTGTCTAATAACATCCACCAAAATAGTAATTCTTTGATTTCTTCCATTTTAATTCACTCCCTTGCTTTTCCACTTTGTTTCCCTTATAATAAGATTGAATCTTTTTATAAGGGTTCGTGGTTTAGATGCTCTGACCGCCAAGTCTGTGGAGCATCTTTTTTAATACTCTTTTTCTCATAGAGTAGCCCTTTCTGTTTTATTGACCTTTTCCCTGTATGTGTTAATATTTACTTATACTGGGAAAGGGGGTGGAAAAATGTCATTTTTTTATAAAGAAAGCTATGGTACATGCTCTGTCGATAATCAATTCACTTGCATTGCAGTTAAATACACAGGGATTCGCATTCTTGGCTCACGTGAAGAACAATTCAAAAAATCAGGATTTTCGTGTTCTAAAATGGAGAATCATATAAAATGTGACAATCCTGACGAATGTCCTGTTTACCTAAATGCTCCTATCGTTCATGAATGATTCTTTATTAAAGCAGACGATAGCTGGCGATATTCCCCTTCAATTTCAATATCTGAATAGAATTCAACCGATATCAATGGTGCTGAATCATCTGTCGTTTGCTTTATACAGAAGTATTTCACTAAATCAAGCTCTTTTCCATTGACATAAATATGTGTAACTCCGTCTTTGGAATAAATTTTCACATTATCCATATCATTTCTCCTTTCTTATTTTTACTCATTAGAAATATTGGGTATATCTTCTTTACTAAGTGTCTCTGTCTTTAAGTTACACTCAAACGTGACTGTTACCTTTGTGGGCTCTGATGCGCTATCCTGCATGATAATAAAGTCTGTGACATTTTTTAATTCAACTCTATCCACAAACAACTGTGTGCTATTTCTGGTAGAACCAATCAGTAACTCGTTACGTATATTTCGCTTTGGTTTACTTAGAGATAACTCACGTGCTGTGAATGGTGCTACGATTCTTGCAATTTCCTTGGAGTCAGTCATAAATGAGGACTGTATACCTTTTGTACGTTCTGTGCGATTGTGTATGGCATCGACTGCCTGAGCCAGCAAAAAAATCATATCTGCTACACATCTGCATTCTTTCAGTTGACTCTCTACAGATCTATCTTCTTGATAGGTCTTTTTTTCATCCATCTCACTCACTTCCTTTCCTGCTCTACTTTCTTTTTCCGACGCTTAATGTTGTAACGCTTGCAGAAAATCTCAGTAGGCACAACTCGCACAGGGAATGGAGGTATCCTCGTTTTGTCAATCAGCGGGTTTCCATCTTCGTCTTTTGCATTCTCCAACTCGTCCATAATTGTGTAGGCTGTATTTTTGGAGCATGCGTTGCCTAAAACAAGCATAATATCCTTGTAACCAAGAAATGGATAATCTAAAGGGTCATTCATTTTGTCATCTCCTTTCACTCGTTACCTCACTATTTGTGTGGTTATGTGGTAAAAAAATTTCGCCAATATCTACATCAAGTTCTGCAGCCACTCTAAGAAGTGTTTTGCACCTAACATTCTCAGGATTCTTTTCAATAGTAATGTATCTTTGTCTGGAAATCCCTAATTTTGACGCCATATCAGCTTGAGTTAAACATTTTCTTGCTCTTAACTCTTTTAAAGAGTATTTCATTTCATCACCTCCTTTTACATTAAACCACACATATTGTGCGGTGTCAACACTTTACCGCACTAAATGTGCACTTACACTTTACTTTTTGTGGAGTTTTGGTATAATCTAATTAAAGAGGTGGTTAAACATGACCAGTATAATAAGCAAGAACATAAGATATTTGCGGAAGCAACTTCATATGAGCCAACAACAGCTAGCAGATAAGACCGGGAAATCAGAATCTGCAATTCAAATGTGGGAAAGTGATAAACGTTCACCTACGATGGGAACGGTTGAGAGATTAACAGAAATATTCGGTATCGACATGAATACGTTAGTTTACGAGGATTTGCAAACTGGTGAAGTAAATAAAAGCGGATACACTACACCTTTTGAAGAAGTTACAAATCCCGATGATGCAGCTATGGTCTTTATCAAACATCCTCAGGTAGCGGCTTTTGGAGGATATGATATCGAAAGAATGAGCGATGAAGAAAAAATAGAGTTTGCCAATCAGATACTCGATAGTATAAAATTTTTCGCAAGTAAATACAAAAAGTAAGAAGGTTATTTTATGTCACAATTAGATGAAGAATTTTATAAATATATCGGTATGAAAATAAAAGAAGCGAGGCATTTAAAAAAATACAGTTTGGAATACATTGGGCGTCATGTCGGGAAAACAAAGAAGACTATACAAAGATATGAAGAAAATGAAATTCGTATTGATTGTGATATTCTTTTGAAAATTTGTAGTTTACTCAATCTGAATTATCAAACACTCCTTAATCACGCTAGAATTTACAGTCTAAACATAGAATCATTAAATGAAAACGATAAAATCAGGCTTACAGAACACATTCTTGAATATATAGATTCATTAGCAAAAAAAATTTAATAATTGTTACATATATAGTGTAATATAATGCCATATACTTCCATCAAGGAGGTATTTTTTTATGGAATTTAGAAAAATAATGGAGAAAGTGGAAGGTATAAAATGTCTATCAACCAAAAACATGATAGACAATGAGGGCATCGATATAATCTATGATGAAACACTTTGTTATGGGAGAGATAGCAGAATAGACAAAGGGTATGGTCAAGTGGTTATTTTTATAAAACCCGGACTTTCTGAACAGTATGAACAATTTATATTGCTGCATGAATTGGGACATTTTTACTTACATATGATGACTGGAATCTCTGACGCAGCTTTACAAATACGTAACATCCGACGCGAAGAAAATGAAGCAAACATTTTTGCTTGCCTTTATTTATTAGATAATCGAATATACGATAATGAATACTATGATACTTATCTATGTAGTGTTGGTGTACCTGTTAGAATTGCTGATTATGTGCAGGAATGCATATATCAATATAAACAGGTAAAAAGATGGGGAAATAAATGGATGAGATTGGAGTGTTGAGCAAAACATGATATAATTGAGAAAACGGAGGGAAAAGATAATGAAAAAATTATTTGCAGTGCTTATGTGTATGACTGTACTTTTGGGGATTGGAGGTTGTAGCACCAATGATGATGGAAAAAACGCGAAGAATGAGGAGAAGATAAATATCACAGAATTATCTGCTGAAGAAATTTGCAGCCTATTTAAAGAGAGCGGTATTCCTATTTCAAAGATAATTGTATACAATGAAGAAACCGATGTAAATGAATTGCTTGGAAGACCTGGAAGTTACACAAGCAAAGTGAATTTTGCTGATCAACGTGTTGGTCAAAATGATATTAACGAGAATCCTGTTGGTGGGTCTTTTGAGATTTTTGAAAACGAGAAAGATGCCACGAAACGACACGAATATATAGAGTCATTAGAATCTGGTCCATTTCCACCAAATCAATACAAATATCAGTATAAGAATATCCTTCTACGTGTAGATAATGCTTTAACACCTAAACAAGCAAAGCAATATGAAGATGCTTTAACAAATTTGCAAAATGGTGAAAAACCAGACAAGGTCACTTATACACCTAAAACAGTCAAGGAAAAATTGATTTATAATGGTTATTATCACTTAACAGACAACATATATGCAAAGGTCGTGGACAAAAAGAAAAATAGTAATTATTATTTGAACATAGATCAAAAACAATTTCAGATTAGTGAAGACAATAATCCTATAACTTATAATTGGGAAACTGGTGATGATCCAGACAATATAAAAACCGTTTTCGAGAAAGAGTTAAAAGATTCGAATATTTCACTTAATGAATTCGATAATTAAGCCGCTGTATTGGCGGTTTTCTTTTTTATATTATCACTATCTATATAATGACATTTTATTTCGTGATATAATATAAAAATAACACGGAGGAATTTATTATGGGAAAATGTATAAATTGTGGACACAGCACCGGCCTATTTTCATCTAGCAATATTTGTAAAACTTGTAAGAATTACTTTATCACTGATGTGCGGTTTGCGACGAACGACATCAATAGAATCTCCGAGGATATAAATAGAGGTTTTAAAAATTTAGATTCATATCTTTCGCGATTTATTGTAATCCTTGACTGCTACAAAAGAATTGAAAAAGCAAAGAAAATGATACCAGATATAATCAGTGTCAGCAAGACTTATGATGAGTATGTAAATGACATGAATTTAATTATATCCGAATACCAGTCTATTAAACTTAGTGAAATTGGGATGATGAAAACCGAGAAAGGCCGTAACCGCAATTATGAAAAAGAATATGAGAAAGTTGCTGCTATACAATATAAATATCCAATTTTCAACGATGCTATAGAGGCATATCTGCATGAATTATTAGATCGTTTAAATGGGCATATTGAATCAATGACTGATATAAATGAAATTAAATTTGATAAGAAAATACGTAGTAACGAGAAAGAAGGGGAATGTTATACATTAAAAATATCATCTACAAAGAAAATTGTAACTGATATTTTATTTCTCAACCATTTTATAGAAGAAGCATCGCATATCACAGGAAAGCATTTTTTTAAAGTAAATCCTATGAACATTACTTTTAATTATAACCATGATGATTACAACAGCGAGAAATGCACTTATGTGCGATATAACCCTAAGACGGCCACAGGAAAGCCGTCCAAATATCCTTATGAAATTGTTTTTGATGCTGGTATAAAATCTACAGAATGGAATAAGTTTGGAGAGCAAGAAGTTTTTGGAACACTAAGTTATACACCTGATTTGCAGATAGGGAAATCAAGAATTGTGTGTTGGTTACATGGGGCTTGTTATGTGTTGAATGTTGTAAAAAAAGATGGTGAACTTTTACTGAACAGAATATACGAGCTTGATTCAGAAACAGGTAGGAAAAATATAATATACGAGGTGTAAAAGCCGCAAATCATAGCGGCTTTTGTGGCATAAATTTTGGCATAAAAAAATAGGAAAATCATGAAAATAATTAAATTTGATGATAAAAAAGCCTTTATTTATCACATGAGGAAATTAAAAATAAAATCTCATCGTCTGCACCATTTTGATAAATAAGCCGGTAAATATCGGCTTTTTTATATGGTTCACAGTATGCAGATCATTATATTCGCTCTGTTTGAGACTGCTGCTGCCTTTTATATGAATAAAAATCAGGCATCGATCTCAGCATCCCAGATCAACAGCCTGATTTTCAAACGCATTCGGGTATCTTCCCCGTTTCTTATTTTATTATATTTTCTGAACTCAAGACTAAGCTAGCGTCATATGTTTATACTTTCTCAGCCATGAGCAGCATGGATAACGGCAAGCCCATTGCATCATATACATCCGACAGTCCGATATCATAATCATATTCATTCAGCAGCCTTACACTCATACCGCTTTGTATGGTGCTGTTCACAAGCTCTGAAATGGAGTGTGAAAAGCTTGTGAATGTCTTGGATGCATAATCTCCGGAAATATACCCCATCCCATTGTTTTCAATCCATGGCTCAGCTGTGAAATATTTATGCTCCAGCAGCCTGACGACATCATCGCAATAGCAGTCCTCCCCCGGCAGAGGAAGCATATTCATAAGTGGATGAAAATCATGAATCAGCATAATGCCCTTCGGCTTTAGACAGTCGGACACCACCCGAAAAAGTGCGTTTACATCCTGAAACCAGGTAATTGCACCGATCGTAAACAGGATCACATCGAATTTCTGATGATATTCGCTTCCTATATCCAGAATATTCATAGCGGAAAAGCTACATGGCACATGCAGCTGCTTTGCATGCATTTTCCCCTGTGCAATCAGATTTTCTGCAATATCAAAGCCGGTACCGACTGCCCCATAGTGTCTGCTGATGGACAGCAGCTCCCTGCCGTTGCTGCAGCAAAACTGCGCAACATGTTTTCCAGCAAGATTCAGTTGATCAAGCTCAGCCTGTAACGCGGGCTGAATGTAATAAGCGGATGATGCCTGGAGGTTTTCAACGACTGCATCTCCCCAGCCATTGATTCTATTGTCGAACGCTTCCTCCCACGCTTCCTTGTTCTTTTCTATATAGCTCATGTTTTCTCTGTACTCTCTTTCCTATCATTATATTCATTTTATTTAGCCTCCTTTCCCAGTATGCAAGCATAACTGATTCCTTAAATTATATCATAAATCTGGAGCATACAGCCTGGTTTTCATAATTAGAGCTATAGCTGCAAACTCACCATACCTTCTATAATTTTATGCGTGTGATATAATTTTCTGAAATTTCTGCATGGAACTGGTGTTTTGCCAATACTGCAGCCCTTTCTGAACATAGGATAAAGTAGAAAACAGAGAAATCTGTTTTCTGAAGCTGCAGTGATAATTTCATTCCATGATCATTCCTCATCCTGAATGATCGTTTTACCAAATCGTCTCCTCCCCTTATCATCGGATCAATTACGATTCGGGATTTCATCATTGATTCTACTCTTTCCCTTTCCAGAAGAAAAAGAATCCTAAACAAGAAAAATTCCTACTCCCTTATGGGGTAATCCAAAATTAGGAGAATTCAACACGAATGTATTTATCAATAGCATTTGCATCCTCCTACTTGCAAACACCCTGGAGTAAGAAAGAACAAAGGCAAAGCAGCCACTGTGAATAAGTGACTGCTTTTTCAATTATAGACTTTTGCGACGAAATATAATAACTGCCGCTGCCAGCTGAAGCAGGATAGCAGTAACTGCACAGACTGCAGGCTTCAGAAATTCCTGCATCGTGATGCCATCGGTAAGATAAGACTGGTACTGTGACAAAAACACAAAGGGTGAATAATCTGCCACCGCAGCAAACATCGTTATCAGCACACAGAGCAGAAACAGGCAGCCGGCACACAGCAGACTTCCGGAAACAGTCCCCTTATACACGCCCCCCAGAATCATAGAGGCTGTCATCATCAAACCAAACAGCCATACCCCAGTTACAAGCGGAAACAGATGCGACACGAGAGAGCTTTCCCAGAATACGAAATTGTACAGAAAGGTAATCAGGAATGAGCATCCCAGAGACAATGTCCACAAGCATGATATGGAAATAAATTTTGCGGCAAGAACGCTGTTGCGGGGCATCCCTTTTGCCAGCAGCGGTATCAGAACCCCCTTTCCGATTTCATTCGCCATTGAGGATGAGCACATAATAATGATTGCTATCAAGCCGATCTGCGCCGTATTTTTGAAGAACTGGAGCCAGGAATCAAGTACGACAGGCTGTGGAATCTCCATATGCATACCCTCCGGCAGAAAACCTGCGACCAGCTCCGGTAAATAACGTGCACTGACTGGATTCATAAATCCCAGTGCTGCAAATACAATCAATAATATGACAAGCTTATAGGAACGTACTGCCTCCAGCAGCTCCTTTTTCATAAACGCTGTGAATCCCTTCATTTTGTCACCTCCAGAAAATACTGTTCCAGAGTCGGACGCATGCGCTCCAGCCTCTGCAGCCGCAGCCCCTGCGCATTTACAATAGCTAAAACCTGCTGCTGTGTTTCCATATGATCCGGCAACTGCACTGCATACGGATGTGTCTGTTGTACGGCAATGCCCCGCTTTCGCAATGCTTCCAGCAACAGCGAGCACTCCTCCTCACACTTAGTTTCCACATAAAGCGATGCAGTTCCCTTCATCTGCAGCAGCTCATGTAAATTTCCGCTTACGGCGATCTTTCCCTCATGCAGAATGGCGATGGAATCACAAATGCTTTCCACATCACTCAGGATATGTGTGGAAAACAATACCGTCGTTTTCTCTTTTGCCTTTTCCAGTATTGTCAGAATCTCCTTGCGACCCTGCGGATCCAGCGCCGATGTCGGCTCATCTGCGATCAGCAGCTTAGGCTCATTCAGCAGCCCCTGCGCAATCGCAAGGCGCTGCTTCATCCCTCTGGAAAACGTGGCACATCGTTTTTTTCCGGTCTCTGATAATCCCACCAGCTGTAAAAGCTCATCAATCCGTGTCTTTACCTTCTGCGCAGCAAGGCCGGATATCTCAGCACACAGCTGCAAATACTCCCATGCTGTCATAAAGCCGTAAAATTCAGGGACATCACTGACGTAGCCGATATAACGGTTCGTTCTGGTATTTCCAAAAACAACCGGCTCCTGCATAATATACAATTCCCCGGCATCCGCCTTTTCCAGACCGAGAATCGTTTTCATTGTCGTTGTTTTTCCCGCACCGTTTTTTCCTATAAACCCGAAGATACTGTGCTGCGGTACCGTTAAATCGATGCCCTGCAAAACCTTCTGCCTTCCGAAGGCTTTATGCAGGTTGCGTAGTGTTAATACATCCATTGCTACTGCTCCTCTCTGCCGATTACAAAATAGAGAATCGGCCCCAGAAACTGAAGAAACAAAATAACCGGTATCCAGATCCATTTGTTTCCAATCCTAACCTGTGGATGACGAATCAGATGAATCAATGCAAATATTGCCAGACCAAGCTCCAGCAGAATCAGCGGCAGTAATGCCGGCAGATATTCCATAAGTGTATCCATTATGCTCTCTCCTTTTCAGCCTTTAGCTTCTGCAAACAGGCCTGATAACGCGGTTCCCCCTTCAGAAAATCGAATACAGGCGGCTGCAGCTCCTGAATCAGCGAGTCCAGAATAACCCCGCCGTCTCTGGGAGCCTGTGTGCGCAGCTGTAAAGATTCCATCCAGGCTTCCACCTCTGTAAAATACGTATCTCTATGAATCTTCATATGGGCAAGATCGTAGCGGATAATCACGTCGATCAGCCGTTCCAGCATTCGCAGTGCGGACTCCTTATCCCTGCGCTGTGCATAGACCATGGCACAGGACATATAAACCATCGTGGAGGTGATGGTATGCAGTGCATCGATATGAAACAGCTTCAGCAATTCCAGCATACGGTGCATGGTCTCATCACACAGCTGCTCATCCTCTGTATTCATCATCATATAGTTGGCCATATCCTGTATTACGAACAACAGATGCTGATAGATGCAGATCTGAAAGATACGGCTGGATTGCTTTGGCTTTCCCAGCATCTGATAGCATGCCGCAATCATCTCGCTGTCCTGTGCGATCGGCTTTGCCTCTTCACCGAGAAGCTGCAATGCCTTTTGCGGCTGTCTGCTGGTAATCAAATAGGTTATTTTCAAAGAAATCGCATCCTTTACCAGACTGTTTTCCTCACTTTCCGCAATCACGCGGTCACACAGCTCCTCACTGCGCTTCATAACCAGTTCTGGTTTTTCATGCAGCATGTAGTGATTGAGATAAAGCCCTGCCATCTGGAGCAGGAAGGGAAAGCAGGAGTAATATTTGCGTATCAGCTCCTCACTGTGAGCATACGCATTGGCGCTGTCCCGGCTCCATTCAGCACTGAGCTGCAGATACAGCTTGTTTACAGCCTCCATACTCAGCTGCGGTTCATATCCGATCAGCTCATCCACACTGACATTAAACAAAGTGGCCAGCTGGGGCAGCAGCAGGATATCCGGCAGGGTCGTTTCGGTTTCCCACTTGGAAACACTGGATTTCGATACCCCCATATAGGCAGCCAGCTCTTCCTGCGTCATGTTCGCGTCTCTTCGCAGCGCGATAAGCTTTTTTCCAAGTCGAATCGTCGTCATTGTTCATTCCTTCTTTCTGCTTTTATTATATCGTTTCCCCGCAGAGTTACAATGGCATAAAACGCAACTTCAGGAAGAAATATTTCCCAGCAGGAAACAATATATGCCGGCAAAGCATACTTCTTAGTCTATTGGTTCATCTATATCAAATAGAATCCTTTCCAGACATATGCCATTCCCATTGACACATATGTGATCAGTCCTGAAATCATATAAGTATTACAAACGGCTCTCATAACATAAAAAAACAGCTTCTCAGGCTGAGGCTGCTTTACAGCTTTTATCTGAAGGTACAGATGTATTCTATGCTATGCATTTATGAGTGATGGATATAAAATATCCGTTTGCTTGGTCCTGTCTGAAAAAGGTTCAAGCAACTGAAAACACTACGTCCGGCTGATAACAGACAGACGCTTTCCAACACCTGCAAAAAAAGGGCACAAACGTATGATCGCGTCGTACCCTCCTCACAGCGTATTTATCCTCTAGTTAAGATAGGCGAATTCTGTTTTATAACGGCTTATAGCTCTTCCCCATTGGATGCAATCACTTTTTTATACCAGTAAAAGCTTTTCTTCGGTGTACGCTCATACGTACCGTTGCCATAATCATCCAAATCCACATATACAAAGCCGTATCGCTTGGAAAATTCTGATGTTGTCTGTGATACAAGATCAATCGGACACCATGCGGTAAATCCGAATACCTCTACCCCGTCACGAATTGCTTCCTTCACCTGTGTCAACTGCTTCTGCAGGAAATCAATTCGGTAATCATCGTGAACCATACCATCGGCTTCCACCTGATCATAGGCACCGAAGCCGCACTCGGAGATAAAGATCGGCAAATGATAACGGTCATACATATGATTCAACGCAATACGCATACCGATTGGATCGATTGCCCAGTCCCACGCACTGTATTCCACATATTTGTTTTTCTCTGCCCCCATTAAATTGGAGGTATGCAGCTTTAAGGAATCACCGTTATATCCTGATACAATACTGCTGTAATAGCTGAAGCTCATGAAATCAACAGTCCCCTTTTTCAATACCTCTTCATCTCCCTCCTGCATAGGAAGAACAACGTTATTCTGTTCAAAAAAGCGTTTCATATAGTATGGATATTCTCCCTTGCACTGCACATCCGGAAACAGTAAATCCATACCGGTATCAAAAAGCTGCTGCAGATTATCCTGTGGACTGCAGGTTTTCGGATAATACACCTGCTTGCTTTGCATATTCCCTACCTGCAATGTTTCATCAATTTCATGTGCTGCAAGAACACAGCGTTCTATTGTCATATTCTGCCGCAGGCATTTTCTTTCCCTCCTGCAGTATCTATATGGAATATTTGCAGGAGAGGAAAAGATACTGCCATGAGGAAAAGTAAGCTACAGCAACTGCGGCTATATGTATATCCGATATACACGATACTGTGTATTTATTTACTATTATCCTATAAAACAAAAAAAGCGCTGATATAGAGCGCTTTTGTGCTTATCATGGTGCAGGAGAAGAGATTTGAACTCTCACGCGATTGCTCGCACTGCCGCCTGAAGACAGCGTGTCTGCCGTTCCACCACTCCTGCATAATTGAGTGCCCTACAATAATACACTAAAATCTTTATTTTGTCTACCTTAAAAACATATTTTCCCTATGAAATTTCATTTCGTTTTTCCTTACTATGATGCCTCCCCCTTGTCTGCATCATCTTACCGGACGATTTTATATGCTTCATTACCATTTAAGCGCCAGTACCCTTTTAACCTGCGAATGCAATCACCATACGATAGCCGCTTATTCTCCAGTTTCTGCGTGTCTTTTATACAAGAAGACCTGTCTGCTTTTCTTTTATGAATTACCTAAATATTCAGAAATTTCAAGGAAAGACATCAAAGAAGTTGACAGACCATGCAGTTTCACAGATTCTGTACAAAAGAACAGCCTGTGGAATGCAAGCTGTTCCATATTTATTGCGATAAAGCAAGTTGTTGAAGCATTCTTATGTTTCCTGCACGTTTTTCTTCTTCGCCAGTACTGCCTGTATGAGCATCTGCATTCAAAGAAAGCCCTATGCCTTGCTCTATATCTGCCCGATATTTTAAAGAAGGATACACGATATCTCTATTGCTTTCAAATTTTGATGCCGATGGTTGACCAGTTTTACATATGAGAAAAGGTATATACCGTTTTCTGCTTATACGGATGCCGTGCATCATAAAATGGATGCACTTCGGCATTCCTGATATTTACACCGTTTGGCAGGTCCTGTGTTTCCAGTGCCAGAGCGATAAATGCCTCTCCCCTTCGATGATGATTCAATACAAGATTCTCATCATCAAAATAATTTGCACTATACAAAACCAGAGAAGGCGCATCAGTAGTCATATCCAGACGTCTTCCACTTCCTGCATGATATAAGGTGATGCCGTTAGGCCCCAGCAAAAACGGGGTATCGTATGCTCTGGTATATTGAAACTCGGGATGGCCAAGCTCGTAGCGCTTTTGTATCGGTGTCAGATTCCGGAAATCAAAGGCACTTCCGGCTCCAATTTTCTCTTTTTCAAACGGATGTCCATCCGGATGAATTTTCAGTTTTTCCACACTGTCAATACGCAGGTCATGCTGCAATATGGATTCCCGCAAATTTCCCGACAGATTGAAATACATATGGGAAGTCATATTCATCAGCGATTTCTGCGGAGGTGTACCGTGATATTCTATTATCAGATTGTTTCCACTGAGCCGATACCATATATCATAGCGGTAGGTACCCTGTGGAAATCCGTCCATGTCATGACGGCATTCCAGATGAAAATGCAGTGCCTGTTCCTCCTCTTCAACATGAAACAACTGTCTGGATATACCACCCGTACCACCATGCAGATGATGACAGCCGTTATTGATTGAAAGCTGATGAACGGTGTTCTCCATCGAATAGCTGCCATAGGCGATTCTTCCTGCCACCGGTGCGACGACTGCATTCAGATACGGCCCCTGCTGTCGCTCATAGTCCATGATATCGGAAAAAGCAGCGACCACATTCTCCATATTGCCGCTTCGATCCGAGGTTTTCAACTCCGTAATCACAGCACCGAAATTCAAGGCTGTCATATGTATAGCCTCATTCTGAATTGTATATGCATAAACAGCACCTTGTGAAAATTCTGCAACCTTTTTTTTCATGATTTACTCCATTTCTTTTTCGCATATTGCGCAGACACAAATATAAAAGGACAACGCAGTGATATCCATGTGCATATTGCTGCATTGCACCTTCCTACACAATCGAAGCAAACATACAGTTCATAGACCCGCAGCCTTCAGTACCTGTTTCAAATGATGTTCCATATATGCATGCAGCAAAGGATGTCCCCAGGAATACAGTCAGATGTTTCTAAAAACTTTCCACCCCGTTTTACAGGACATTGCATTCTGTACCATTCCTCAGCAAAACGTAATCTCAGCTTTCACAGCTCCGCCAGTTTCCCTGCACCGTCACCAATGGATGCGATATAGAAATCCGGTTCATATCCGATTGCCTGTGTATACTCTCTGCGCACTGCAGCTGTGAAGTCCTCAATATCATCATTTCTGACAATTGCAATCGCACAGCCTCCAAATCCTGCTCCTGTCATCCGTGCCCCGATTGTCCCTGACTGGTTCCATGCACTTTCCACAAGCGTATCCAGTTCTATCCCGGTAACCTCATAATCATCACGCAGGGAGATATGAGAGGCATTCATCAAAGCACCAAATTCTTCAATATCGTTTTTTTCCAATGCCGCTATCGCTTTTTTCACACGTATGTTTTCCAGCACAGCATGACGGGCACGCTTTCTTTCCACCGGACTGGTGATGATGTGCTGCACCTTCTCAAATTCCGTTTCCTTCAGATCACATAAATTTTTAATCTTCACAACCGTTTGGAGCTGGGAAAGCGCATGCTCACACTCAGCACGTCGTTCGTTATACTTGGAATCCGTCAGTCCGCGCTGCTTGTTGGTATTCATGATAACAATACTAGCCTGTTTTAGCTGAACGGGTGCATAGGTATATTCCAATGTGCCGGTATCCAGTGCGATCGCATGATCCTTTTTCCCCATTCCGATGATAAACTGATCCATGATACCACAGTTCATGCCGACAAACTGATTCTCTGCTTTTTGCGACAGCTTGATAATATCCAGCTTACTGATGGGAAGCTGAAAGGTTTCTTTCAGAATTGTTCCAGTCAGTACCTCCAGCGATGCACTGGAGGAAAGCCCTGCCCCGTTTGGTATGTTGCCTTCAATCAGTATGTTTAAACCACATGGAATTTCAAAGCCTTCCTGCTGCAGGAAGTACAGGACGCCTTTTACATAATTCGCCCAGTCATCCTTTTTATCATAGTGCAGCGTTTGCAATGCAACGTCAATAATCCCTTTCTCTTTAAAATTATTGGAAAATAAACGCATACAGGAATCTGTTCGTTTCGAGACAACTGCATAGGTACCAAACGTGATGGCACATGGGAACACCATGCCGCCGTTATAGTCTGTATGCTCTCCAATCAGATTTACACGTCCCGGGGAAAAGAACAATGCCTCACCCGGTACCTCGAATATATCTGTAAATTCTTTAATCAATCGTTTTTTCATGAAGTATCCTCCTGATTTAGTCCCTGCTCAGATATACAGCCTTTTATGAGCAGGCATAGTGCTTTTTTATTGCTGAGAGACTCGCAGCACCACACCTATCTTGAAGTGTGAACAGCTTGCGCATATCCATGCTTCTGCAGCCAACAACGGAATTGTATCTGTTTGACAACATGCGCTGACCTTAGCTTTCATCAAAAGATGACCGCCTTGTCAAATCTGTTACGCCTGCTGCTGTGCAAAAGCATGAAAACGGTTACTCCTCATATACATCATAAGCTTTCCTAACCGCACAGACCTTAACTATCTTGATAAAAAACAGCATTATTTTAAGAATATCCCCTTATTTTCGATAACAAATGCGCAAAAAACAGGATTTTATAGTATGATAGATTATAATCATAATCAATACCGGAGGCAGATATGCAGATTATAACGGATGAAACAAAAAAAGAAATAAAGGCACATGGAAGTCACACATTCCCTTTGCTGGTCAGCTATGAGAAAATAACCGCTTACGATTCCGGTTCTTTTCTCTGGCACTGGCACCCGGAAATTGAAATGACACTGATTACCAGCGGAGAAATGCTGTACAGAATCAATCATCAGGAATACCATGTCAAAAAAGGGGATGCTTTGTTCTGCAATGCAAATGCCCTGCATGCGGGTACCATGTATCATGAGCAGGATTGCACCTATATTTCCGTAACCTTCGATTCCAGACTTCTGTCCGGATTTGAAGGGAGTCTGATACACAGGAAATATGTGAAGCCGCTTGTGAATGACCTCTCCCTTTCCTCCTTCTGTTTTAACGGCAGTGCACCATGGCATTCTGCTATTACTGCCGCTATTCAGCACATTGCTCTATACGATGAGGAAAAAGCGGATGCCTATGAACTGGCAATCCTGATGGAGCTTTATACGATATTAGAAACACTGCATCTCCATATGCATCCTGCACGCAAGCTTTCAACCTCTGATATGCTGAATTACGATAGAATCCGTACCATTCTGCTGTATGTGGAAAACAATTACAACTGCGAGCTCACCCTGCATGATATTGCAGGTCAGATTCATGTCTGTAAAAACGAATGCTGCAGAATCTTTAAGAGCTATATGCATCAGTCTCTATTTGAGTTTATTCTGGAATTTCGAATTGAGAAAAGTATCGGCTTTCTCATGAACGGCTCTTATTCCGTTTCGGAAATTTCGCAGCTGTCCGGATTCAATGACTCCAACTATTTCTCACGGGCGTTTAAAAAGCAGAAGGGATGCTCCCCTCTGCAATACAGGAAAAAAATGAAAACACAAGGCTGAAGCCTTCTGCCTTGGTTCATGTTTCTGCTCCCTTGACCATGTCCAATAAAAGAAAGCCAGAACCGATTTTATAATATTCTTACTTCTACGGATATTTCTCCGGATGAATACTGCTGTAGATCATTTTTTCAAAATCCTGAAAACCCGTACAGCTTCGTATGAGCGGCATCATAGCCGGTTCACTGAACAGAGAAATCAGGGATTCATAAATACTTCTGAATTCCCGCTTATCGGCTTTGTTTATCGCCAGCAAAAAGATAATATACACCGTATTGGACCCCACTGAATTCCGTTTTTTGATATCGCTACAGCAATGCTTGTCTTCATGGCATCCATTTCAACCGCATGTGGAATTGCTATCCCCCCAAACGCGGTTGTTGCGGCATTTTCCCTTTGGCACACATTATCATAAAAATCAGAGTTTACATACTTCTTTTCTGTCAGTGCTGCACATAAAACTTGCAGGATCTGTTCCCTTGATGCAGTTGCCGGCTCATACAGAAACAGGTCTTTTTCAAAAAAGGTATGAAAATCAACACATAATTTCTGATTCTTTTCCTCCTCCAGCTCTTTTGAAATTACAGACTGTATCCGATCGAACTGTGATGTAAGATTGATCGGAGATATTTGCACCACCTTTGAATTTGCGTAATATGCGTGCTGTGTTAGCGGAATTGTCGTGAACACGATTGCAATTCTTTGCTCCCGCAGCTTTTCCCTGCATTGGGTTTCATCCGTCACATAGCCAATCAGATTCAGCTGATTACCAAAATTCATCATCATGGTATTTAAGATTCCCGATGCCATATCATGATAATCCGGGCATATCAAAATCGCCGGTATTTTATATATGTTTGCTGACTGCCTCTCTATCTCAGCACCGATATGGATCGCAAGAAATGCAGTTTCATCCTCATTCACCATAAAATGATAACGATCCATTAAATCCAGTGCAATATAAATAGCAATATCAAATACGATCGGGCTATTGTTCTTAATCGCCTGCGTCATCGGATTCTTTGTGGACCGCCCTGTTTTTGCACGAAAGATCAGATTTTTCAGATGCAGGGCAAACGGTGTGATAAAGGTGTTCGCGGAAAGATCAATCATATACAGATTATCAATCATACGGACATACTCTCTTGTCAAGGCAAGCACATCCTCACCTACAGCATTTTTTAATGCTGTACCGGATACATCCAATGAAAAATTGGCATTTGCGCGAAACAGCATATACAGCTCAAAGTATTCATAATCATTAAATGCAATACCGAACCTTTGTTCGATCTGCTGCCTCAGGCTGCTCAAAAAAGCTTCCTCCTGTGGTGAAGTAAACGTGAAATCCGTCTGTCCGGAATCCAGCTCCTTTCCATTCAGCTCCCGATCAATCATAATCAGAAGATGCAAAAGCAGATTCAAGGCGGCAAAATCATTTAAATAATACGTATATTTTTTAAATGTCTGATATATGATTGTCTGCAGCGCATCAATATCTATACTGTCAAAATTTTTGCGCAGTAAATCAAGATTGATATAGCTGTTTTTCGCCTCTTCATTGATTACATAACTCATCAGTCTGCGTTTATCCTTCTCACTTCCCTGCATATAGACACAGTCATTTTCACAGGGAATGCGACGTGATAGGCGGAAAAGATTTTATTCATTTTATAGATTACGGTTTTGACTGTGGAGTAGCTCACACAAAGCATATCGCTAAGATCAAATACATTCAATCCAGAATGGTGATGCAGCATGAGCTGTTTAATGATATAAAAGGAGCGCTCCTCCTGTGTCTGCGGAATCTTTTGATCATCAAGAGCAGCCAATAAGGAGGACACCGTATTGGTATGCAGCTCATAGCCGTTGCGTGAAGATGCGATTATACTTTTCCCATACAGTCCGTTTATCTCATGGACGTAATTTTTTATCGAGCGAGGAGTAACCTTAAGCGCATTTGCAAGCTCCTTCCCGCTCATCGGCCGGTTATGAATAGATAAAAAACGAATCATTTCCAATTGTTTCTTATTCATATGTAAAACCTCCTGCTCATTTATTTCATTATAACAATTCCAACAGAAATTACAACTTTGCTTCTTCCTGTAAGGGGAAATCACATATTTCCCCCTGAAGGAAACATTCATACCTTCCCTCCTTTCCCCGTAAAGGAAAAAGACAGGTTGATGAAATCTATCAAATTCCGCATAATGTAGGTGTCAAGAAAAACGGAGGTGAAAAAATGGAAACCTTGAAAATACTGCTTTGCTGTGGTGCCGGTATGTCCAGCGGCTTCTTAGCAAGCAGCGCCAGAAAAACAGCGAAAAAGAAAAAGCTGAACGTAACGATTGAAGCACGCAGTGCTTCTGAGGCAAACGAGCTGCTCTCCACCATTGATGTTCTGCTGATCGGTCCGCATTATGCAAAAGAAATCAATAAGTTTCAAGAGCTTGCAAATCCGCATGGTGTTGCAGTTGCGTTGATACCGGAAGACATTTACGGTTCTCTCGACGGTGAGCGCCTGATCGCTTTTGCACAGACTTTAAAGAATTAAAAAAGCTAAGAGGGCAATCTTAGCTTCATGAGAAATCGCTTTGCATTAGATTTCTTCAGAAACAGCATACATCGATTCTGAAGAAATAGCAATAAAAACAGGAGGAAAGTTATGAATACATTCATGAATTGGCTGGCAGATTCCTTTGTGCCAAAATCAAACAAGATATTAAGCAAGCCCTGGATTTCCGCATTGGGCTCCACTATGCAGAAGGTAATTCCATTCATTTTAACAGGCTCCGTAATATTTCTATACAATGTGCTTGTGTCCTTTTTTCCATCACTGCCGGATCTGGGGCCGATCAGTGATTTCAGCTTTGGCATCATCTCCCTGATCGTTGCCTTTACAATTGCGAATCAGTGTATGGAAAAGCTGGGACATCCGAGTTATATGATCAACGCAGGTATCGCTTCCATCGGTGTTTTCCTGATGGTCGCAATCCCGATTGGTGAGGATGCCGACAGCATTTCCGCTCTGATGAATCATGTAAGTGCCAGCGGTATTGCAGTTGCCATGATTACAGGTCTGTTTACCTCTATCATCTTTCACCTATGGGCAAAGCTGCAGTTTCTGAAGGACAGCAGTATTCCGGATTTTGTTTCTACCTGGATCAATACAGTTGTACCAAACCTCATTTCATTAGGTGTCATCATGATCATGGTCAAGCTTATGGAGGTAAATGTGTACGCTGCCATTATATCAATCTTTACACCATTGATACAAATCGGTCAGACACTTCCCGGTCTGGTACTCATGTGTTTTACTCTGGCTTTCTTCTACACCCTGGGTATTTCAAGCTGGACCTTCAACGCCATCACAACACCGATTCTCATGGCCGGTGTGCAGGCCAACCTGGAGCAGATTGCTGCAGGACAGGCGGCAACACATATCGTCAGCCATACGACCTTCTGGTCTATCAGCTTTATCACAATGGGCGGCGTCTGTGCAACGCTGGCGCTCAATGTCCTCATGTGCTTTTCAAAATCAAAGCAGCTGAAAATGCTGGGAAAAGTTTTCCTTGTCCCTTCCATCTTCAACATCAATGAGCCGTTAATGTATGGCGCAAAGGTTGTCTTCAATCCTCTGCTGATGATCCCTGCATGGATCAATGCGATTGTCGGACCAGTCTATGTCTGGGTGATTATGAGCCTGGGCTTACTCAACATCCCTGCACAAATGATGGAAATCGGACAGGTACCTGCACCAATTTCTTCTGTCCTTGCAACACAGGATATCCGTGCTGTCTTATGGTGGATCATTTTATTCCTCATTTATGGAATGATCTGGTATCCGTTTTTCAAGGTATATGAGAAACAGAAATTAAAAGAAGAAACGACAGCAGCTGTCGAATAACAATACATACAATACGGAGGACTTCTTATGAACGAACAAAACGAACTGCTTACAGCAGCCATGCAGATTATACTGCATGCTGGGAATGCCCGTAATGCTGCTGACGAAGCATTGGAGGAAGCAAAGCGCTTTAATTTTCAGGAGGCTGCTTCACATTTACAGAAAGCTGAGGAAGCGATCACACTGGCACATAAGTCACAAACGGATATCATTCAAAAGGAAGCCGGTGGATATGGCTATGAACCAAGCCTGTTATTTGCCCATGCGCAGGATACCCTGATGACGATTAAGTCGGAGCTGCATTTAAGCAGGCAGCTGATTGATGTATTAAAAATCATAAAGAATAATAAATAAAGAAGTTTGCAGAAAGCACATGAATTGCATCACATACAAAGGGGAGCAGAAAGGATGCCCCTCTTTTTAAAATAGAATAGGAGAACAGAGTATGATTATAAAGCAACATGATAGTCACGATAAGTTTTTGTGGGGCGGAGCAGTTGCCGCCTGCCAGATTGAGGGAGCCTACGATGTGGATGGAAGAGGC
>ERZ791934.1126-NODE-1126-length-28665-cov-5.368438_pt1 | contig 28665 bp, 25 predicted proteins | sample MGYA00510125_ERZ791934 | MGnify/ENA primary metagenome ERZ791934 (study PRJEB30046, sample SAMN00993240) | human gut metagenome | study: EMG produced TPA metagenomics assembly of the A metagenome-wide association study of gut microbiota in type 2...
GTATCATGCCCTTATAGGGCAGAGCAAACTACCCGCTAAGCGGGTAGTTTTGATTATGCTTAAAATTAAAAAAGCCGGATATATATCCGGCTTTTATTAAATATTAAATTTCGTATGTAAATAATTTTGTTAATGAATCACCATTTTCATCAACATAGGTTGTCTCAACCTCAAATGTATATTTCATATTATCCATATTGAAATATTTTGTAATATGCTGTTCTTTTACAGTATATTCTAAATTATCCGCTTCAACAGCCATTTTTAAAAGCTCCTCATCAGTTATTGAGGGCTCGGTAAGGTCAGTAGACAGAAAGTAAGGATTCATTTTTCCTATCATATCAACTCTGACAAGCTTGTCTCCGGTCATTATTATATGATATCCGAAGGTTGAACGATAATTTCCAACCATATAGTAGAGGTAAATATCATCGTCATTTTCTTCTGTTGAGTAACTGTAATCAGTCATATCAAATGTAGAATCATAATTGTTTCTGATATAAGCTGTTATGCTGCCAAGGTTTTTGATTATATGATAATCATTGATTGTTGTAAAAACGGAAAGCATCTTTGCGGCTTCAGCTCTGGTAACGGCTGCTGTAGGGTGGAGAGTATCGCCCTGAAGCATATTATTCTGAACAGCCCAGGCCATAGCCTCTTTAGCATATCCTGATACTCTGTATCCGTCAGAGTATTTATTGAGAACTTTTTCAGCATCTTTTACTGTAGGTGAACCTGAAAGACGATAAAAAATAGAAGCAAACTGCTCTATGGTCATATACCAGTCGGGGCAGAACATACCGTCATCATATCCTGACATTACGCCGTTTTCACCGGCCCATATTATACCGTCGGTATACCATTCTCCGTCAGGAACATCCGGGAATAAAGATTTATATGCCACATCAGGGCTTCCGTACATACGATAAACAAGAGAAGCTGCCATAGCCCTTGTAAGAGTTTCATCAGGTCCGAAAATATTATCGCTTATTCCGGCCATAATGCCCTTGTCATGGGTATCATCAATGTAAGAGTAATACCAGGAGTTACGAGCGATATCTATAAAAGGAAAAGTATCGTCTTTGGCATAGGCTGAAAAGACAGTTGATACTGATATAACAGCGGAAACCAACAAACATATATATTTTTTCATATACATCCTCCTTCGCATAATTATATACACTAATATTAATTTTTATCTGAACAAATCGCAATAATTTAAGTAAAAATGTAACAATACTGTAATATTAGCTTTAATAATTGACAAATCTTTTCTAGTGTCAATAAAAAAGATAACAGTTTCTGTTTTATTGTTCATAATGCAGTAAATACAATTAAATAGAATGACCGTATATGACAAATAAAATAGTAGAATATATTTTTGTATATAAAATCATATAAAATTGCATAAATATTCTTGCATATAAAATTTTTTGTATGGAAGATAGATAAAAGTTGTGGTATACTTACACTGTCGAATTTTAAGGCAGAATATGGAGGTTTTTGAATGAAAACACTTAGTCCAATAGAGCTTTGTATAGGAGGAAACGGCACTGTTTTTAGAAATCTCACTGCACGTCAGCTTGTAGAAACTGCTGTTAAAAACGGTGAAGGCGTTCTTTCAAATACAGGAGCATTAGTTGTAAATACTGGAAAATATACAGGAAGGTCACCTGACGATAAATATATTGTTGACACTCCATCAATACACGATGATATTGCATGGGGAAGCGTAAACAGACCCATATCAAAAGAGAACTTTGATTCTATAAAAAATAAAATGCTTGCTTACCTTCAGAACAGACAGTTATATGTTTTTGACGGTTTTGCAGGTGCGGACAAAAAATATGCAAAGAGCTTCAGAATAATAAATGAACTTGCTTCACAGAACCTTTTTATCAAAAATCTTCTTGTTGACCCAAGCGAAGAAGACCTTGATAATTTTGTACCTGAATTTACTGTTATTGCAGCTCCCGGTTTTAAATGCATACCCGAAATAGACGGAACAAACAGTGAAGCCTGCATAGCAATCGACTATGAGCAGAAACTTGTTATTATAGCAGGTTCACAGTACAGCGGCGAGATAAAGAAGAGCGTATTCTCAGTTATGAACTATGTTCTTCCTAAAAACGGAGTACTTTCAATGCACTGCTCAGCTAACATCGGAAAAGAAGGGGATACAGCAATATTCTTTGGACTTTCAGGAACAGGAAAGACAACTCTCAGTGCTGACCCTGACAGAAAGCTTATCGGTGATGATGAACACGGCTGGTCTGATGACGGCATCTTTAATATTGAAGGCGGCTGCTACGCAAAATGCATTGACCTTACAGAGGAAAATGAGCCTGAAATTTTCCGTGCTATAAAATTCGGAACACTGCTTGAAAACGTTGTTATCGACCCTGAAAGCGGAGAGCCCGATTACAGTAACGGAACACTTACTGAAAATACAAGAGCAGGATACCCTGTATGCTATATTCCAAACGCTGAGATGAGCGGAAAGGGAAGACAGCCTGAAACTGTAATATTCCTTACTGCCGATGCCTTTGGAGTACTTCCTCCCATATCAAAACTTGACAATGATATGGCTATGTTCCACTTTGTATCAGGATATACAAGCAAACTTGCAGGAACAGAAAGAGGAATAACAGAGCCCCAGACAACATTCTCAACATGTTTTGGAGCACCTTTCCTTCCCCTTGACCCCAGTGTTTACGCTGAGATGCTTGGAGAAAAAATCAAAAATAACAATGCAAGAGTATTTTTAATAAACACAGGCTGGTCAGGCGGTAAATATGGCGTTGGAAGCAGAATTAAGCTTAAATTCACAAGAGCTATGGTAACAGCAGCCATATCAGGAGAACTTGACAATGTTGAATATGAACTTGATGAAATATTCAATGTATATGTTCCCAAGAAATGCCCCGGAGTGCCTGATGAGATGCTCAATCCTATAAATACATGGCAGGATAAAGATGAGTATTTGAAGACAGCAAAGGAACTTGCTTCAAAGTTTAACGAAAACTTCAAGAAATACAAACATATGCCTGAAAATATAGTAAAAGCCGGCCCTAGAGCCTGATAAAAAATCCCCTTTTGATATTCAAAAGGGGATTTTTATTTGGTTATAAGTTTATTGAAGCTTTCAGCTGCCAAAGGTGTTTATGAATGAGTGGACTATTACTGATGAATAGACGTTGTTATTCTTGTATCTGAAAAATCCAAGTATTAATCCGATTATTAATCCGGTAACTGCTTTCCAGAACATAATTGACGGAATATCTGCTTCTGTAAAGAAAAGAGAAGTCCTCCACAAAATCGTATCTATATATCCCAGATGCCATAATCCAAAAAATATCGAAGAATATACATAGGCAAATCGGCTGCCTCTTAATATCTGCATTTTTTTGTATATATAGCCTCTGAATATAATCTCCTCGTATATAACGGTGAGCAGAGCATTATAGAATAGGGACATTATAGAATAAAGAGAGATACTTTTTGTTATTACCGGCGTAGTTATCATAAAAATAAGAAGTGCGGCAGTTGCAGCCTTATATTTTATATTAAAATCTTCAGGCAAAAAATCAATTTTTATATTTTTGCTTTTAAATATGTATATGCTTAAAAGTATAGCCAAAGCCGTATAAATACAGTTAACGGATACATCTGTCATAAGGGTTCTTTCGACGAACAAAAATATAACAGATTTAAACAAAATCCTTAACATCTGAAGTATGAACAGAAGAACTGCTGTTTTGAAAATATTTTTAACCATAGCTGTTTTACCTGCCTAGTATTATTCTTTGTTTCTTTCCTTATATTCCTTTATTTTGGTTATAGTCAGATATGCCGATGAAACAAAAACAAGAATGCCTGTTAAGATAAGCATATTGTTTTGAGATGAAATACCAACATAAAGTATAAATACCGAAAAGCTGATAAAAAATAATGGTATCATTAAAGCAGTCAAAATTCTGAATAAAAAAGGAACTCTTTTTATACCTGCGGAATTAATTGTGCCGTCAAATATTATTTCCATCATTATTTCTAGAATTTTCTCAAACATCTCAGTATCTTCCGATGTAAAAATATATTTATATTTTATTTAAAATCTGTCAAATTTCAATTAGAATTGCCCAATTGAAACAGATTTTTAAGATTATTTTATGTATGCTTGTAAATATTCACCATTAAATCATTTAATAAAATACAATTTTTTCTTATGATTGTTAATGTGCACATCTGTAAAGAGTTTAAAATAAATAAAAAATACTATATAAACAAATTTGAAATTTCGTTCAAATAGGCATATAATATTATTGACAAATGCAATCGAAATTTGATAAGATTTGTTAAATTTATTGAATTATATTTTAGTGAACGATTTAAGAGAAAGGGACAAAAGCTATGAACAAAATTATTAAAGAGGGACTTACTTTTGATGACGTACTTCTTATTCCCGCAAGAAGCAGTGTCCTTCCCAAAGATGTTGATTTAACAACAAGACTCACAAATAAGATCATATTAAATGCGCCTATTATGAGTGCGGGAATGGATACAGTTACTGAGTCTAAGATGGCGATTGCCATGGCAAGACAGGGCGGTATCGGAATCATACATAAAAATATGTCTATCGCAAGACAGGCAGAAGAAGTTGACAGAGTTAAACGTTCTGAAAACGGCGTAATTACAGACCCATTTTTCTTATCAGAAGACCACTATTTATATGATGCCATAGCTCTTATGGAAAAATACCGTATTTCAGGTGTTCCCATCACAGACAATGGCAGACTTGTAGGAATTATCACAAACAGAGACATCCGTTTTGAAACAAACTACAACAAAAAAATTACAGAGGTAATGACAAAAGAGCCTCTTATCACAGCGCCCGTAGGTACAACTTTAATGGACGCTAAGAAGATTCTTACAAAGCACAAAGTTGAAAAACTTCCTATCGTTGATGAAAACGGAATACTTAAAGGCCTCATAACAATCAAAGATATTGAGAAAGCTATCAAATATCCTAACTCAGCTAAAGACGCTCAGGGAAGACTTCTTGCCGGTGCAGCTGTTGGTGCTACTGCAGACGTACTTGAAAGAATGGCAGCCCTTATCGAGGCTAATGTTGACGTTATCGTTATCGATACAGCCCATGGCCATTCAGTAGGCGTAATTGAGACAGTTAAGAAAATCAAAAACGCATATCCCGATGTTCAGCTTATCGCAGGTAATGTGGCTACTGCAGAAGCTACAAGAGAGCTTATCGAAGCAGGTGCTGACTGCGTAAAAGTAGGTATCGGACCCGGTTCTATCTGTACAACACGTGTTGTTGCAGGTATTGGTGTACCTCAGATTACAGCTATTATGGATTGTGCTGAAGCTGCTAAAGAATACAATATCCCCATTATCGCTGACGGCGGTATCAAGTATTCAGGCGATGTTGTTAAGGCTATTGCAGCCGGTGCAAACGTATGTATGCTTGGTAGCTACTTCGCAGGATGCGAGGAAAGTCCCGGAGAAACAGAATTATATCAGGGAAGAAAATACAAAGTATACAGAGGTATGGGTTCACTTGCAGCTATGGAATGCGGAAGCAAAGACAGATACTTCCAGGAAGATGCAAAGAAACTTGTTCCTGAAGGCGTTGAAGGACGTATTGCATACAAAGGCAGCGTAGAAGATTCAGTATACCAGCTTATGGGCGGTCTTCGTTCAGGTATGGGATACTGCGGAACAGCAACTATTGATGACTTAAGAGAAAACGGAAAATTCATTAGAATGACAAGTGCGGGACTCAGAGAGAGCCACCCTCACGATATACAGATAACAAAAGAAGCTCCTAACTACAGTGTTGAATATTAAGGGAGGCCATTATGAATAACGAATATGTTCTCATACTTGACTTTGGCGGTCAGTATAATCAGCTCATTGCGCGCAGAGTACGTGAGTGCAACGTATACTGTGAGGTAAAACCGTATACTCTTTCAATTGATGAAATAAAGAAACTTAATCCTAAGGGAATTATATTTACTGGCGGACCAAACAGCGTTTATGATGAAAAATCACCTCATATTTCTAAAGAGGTATTTGAACTTGGCATACCTGTACTTGGTATATGCTATGGCTGCCAGATTATGGCTTATACGCTCGGTGGTACTGTAACATCAGCAAACGATAAGAGTGAGTATGGTAAAACAAAGGTAACTGTTGATACAGACAGCAAACTCTTTAAGGGTATCAATAGAGAAGAAATCTGCTGGATGAGCCATACTGACTATGTAAGTGCTGTACCTAAGGGATTCAAGGTAACTGCTGAGACAGCTACATGTCCTACAGCAGCTATGGAATGTGAAGAAAAGAAATTCTATGCCGTTCAGTTCCATCCTGAAGTAAACCATACACCCAGCGGAAAAGATATGCTCAGAAACTTCCTCTTTGAAGTATGCGGATGCACAGGTGACTGGGTAATGTCAAACTACATTGAGGAACAGATAAAGGCAATCCGTGAGAAGGTTGGAGACGGAAAAGCTCTCTGTGCACTTTCAGGCGGTGTTGACTCAAGTGTTGCTGCTGCCCTTATAAGCAAAGCTATCGGAAAGCAGCTTACATGTGTATTTGTTGACCATGGTCTTATGCGTAAAAATGAAGGTGATGAAGTAGAAGAAGTATTTGACGGATTCTTTGATTCAAACTTCATAAGAGTAAATGCTCAGGAAAGATTTTTAAATAAACTTAAAGGTGTTACAGACCCTGAAAGAAAGAGAAAAATAATCGGTGAGGAATTCATCAGAGTATTTGAAGATGAAGCTAAGAAGATAGGTAAAGTTGATTTCCTTGTTCAGGGAACAATATATCCTGACGTTATCGAGAGTGGACTCGGAGACAGTGCAGTTATCAAGTCACATCATAACGTTGGAGGACTTCCTTCAGTTGTAGACTTTAAGGAACTTATCGAGCCCCTCAGACTTTTATTTAAAGACGAAGTACGCCAGATGGGTACAGAGCTTGGACTTCCTGACTATATAGTATGGAGACAGCCTTTCCCCGGACCAGGACTTGGAATAAGAGTTATCGGTGAAGTTACAGAGGACAAGCTTGAAATCCTCAGAGAAGCCGATGCAATCTTCAGAGAAGAAATCAAAAACGCAGGCCTTGACAGAAGCATAAATCAGTATTTCGCTGTTATAACAGATATGCGTTCTGTAGGTGTAATGGGTGACGGAAGAACATACGACTATACAGTTGCCCTTAGAGGCGTTACAACAACTGACTTTATGACTGCTGACTGGGCGAGAATACCTTATGATGTACTTGACAGAGTAAGTGTAAGAATTGTAAATGAAGTTAAGCACGTAAACAGAATATGCTATGATATAACCAGCAAACCACCCGCAACTATTGAGTGGGAATAATTTCAGAGGCACAGAAAAGCTTGATAAGACTGGGTTTTTAAAGGGTTAAGGACCTTCGTAGCAACGATTTTACAATACCTTTTTACTATTTATAAAAAGAGAGCTAACGGATTTTGATTAGTCAGTTAGCTCTCTTTTATTATTTGGATGGATTATACTCCAATAACAGTAAATCCACTATCATTGTCAACATGAACTTCAACCCAATCATTTATGTCAGATAGAGTTTGCATAGCGACATCAATATCGTCTGGATAAACAAATTCTTTTAGATCAAGCTTCATAATGAGCTGCCATTGAGATTTTGAAATGTAAGTATTTTCAAACATGTCAAAATTATCAACAACATCACAAAATAGTGCCTCTAAGAATAAAAAGAAAGCATTATCCAATACATATAATGAATCCTGCTTTGTAAACTTATGGTCAGTGACATTGTAGCCTCTTCGCAGCTCAAGAAAATCACTTCCACTAAATTCCCCAAGAGAAAAAACATATTCACACATTTTGTATACACCTCCTGTGACGGAATTTTTGCAGCATTAAACGCCTGATACTAGTAATTCCAGTTGTCATAATTATACTTAATGATTTTACCTACAAATAATTTGTATACGTACTTGTTATAAATATATGGCAATTGCAGCAGCTTGTAAGCCTCTTTAACCATTATCTTTATTGTTTCTTTGTCCGAATTTCTGATGGTGATAGGTAAAATAACTTAGTGAAGTATTAATCAAAAAACCTATATTTTTAGAAAACTGGATCTGATTTATAACAAACCAATTGAGATGTACATCTAAATTTAAAATAGTAAATTTACTTATTACAATTTTAGTTACTAGCTATGATTTATAATATATGTTATACAGATTCACTTAGTACTTGTCAACACATTGTAATAAATATAGTCAAGATTTTCTGAGGCCATTTAAATTTATAAAAGTATGGAAACATAAAATAAAAGCAAACTACCACGTTTAATGACAAATGTATCTAAAAGTTTTTTCTTGTTTTGCTTATTCTCTTGAATCCTGACATTCGTTGCATACTCTACCGTGAAGAAAATTACCATTCTGCTGTTCTGATAGATATATCTTATAAGTTTCTGCGGTGAAACTAAAAGTGTATTGGTGGAAACATCAAACATAATTTCAGAGTTTCTGTATTTGACGCTGTTTAGCCTGTTTACCAGTTGGATACGGCCTGTTTGATGACATATACTTTCTCGGCCAGCTGTCCTTGAGATAACCCGTTTTTGGTACGTAATTCTAATATAACATCCTTTATTTTCATATGTTATCACATCATATATATTTTGGAAGTATTGATATATTAAATAAAGCAACCGACTATCGCATTCTTACGATATAAAATAATATAAAAAGTGTATTGACTCTTACATTGTGTTACGCATTACAATAAATATGAGCTCAAAATAAGACACAATATTGTGGAGGTAATGAAATGTTAAAGATAGGAGAGTTTTCAAAGCTGTCTGAAGCAAGTATCCGTATGCTGAGGCATTATGATGAAATAGACCTTTTAAAGCCTGTTAAAATAGATGAATTCACGGGCTACAGATATTATGATGAGGAACAGCTCTATATAATGGTCAGAATAAATTCCCTCAAAAAAATGGGTTTTGGACTAGCTGCAGTAAAAGATATATTAAAGGCATATGAAGATAAAGAAGAACTGGAAAAATATCTTATGGCACAGCAGACGGAACTATATAAGGAGCTTAAAGAAGTCAACGGAAAGATAGAGCTCCTTGAAAGGGCTTTGAAAAGTATCAGAAAGGATGAGACTATGAAATACGATGTTGTAATAAAGACTTTACCGGAAAGAAAAGTTGCAAGTGTGCGCCAGATAATACCGTCATATAAAGATGAGGGCATATTATGGAATATGTTATTTAAAAAAACAGAAAAGTCAGGACTTAGGCTTGCTGAGCCGGCCTTTATGGGTGCTGTACTCCACGATAACGAATATAAAGATGAAAATGTAGATATTGAAGTACAGGCAGAGGTGGTAGGAGATTATGCCGATACAGCAAATGTAATATTTAAGACTGAGCCAGAAATTACGGCTGCCAGTGTGGTTTTTAATGGTCCCTATGAGCAGTTTGGCAGTGCCTATGCGGCAATTGCTGACTGGGTAAGCAAAAACGGATATAAATTTGCAGGTGCATTAAGAAATATTTATCATAAAGGATATTATGAAACCCAGAATGTCGAAGAATTTATAACGGAAGTATGCTGCCCTATATGTAAAGCATAAAATAATGAAAAGATTCAAACAGCCGGAACTTTAGTTCCGGCTGTTTTTGCTTTTAAATAGTATTTTGTTATATACATGGAAAAGATATCAATATGGAAAGTCCGGAATCATTTTTAATAAACATTTTACCGCCATGAACATTTATAATTTTGTATGCCATAGGCAGCCCAAGACCATGGGCAGATTTAGGAATGACAGATATGTTATTTATTATGTCTTCTGAAATGCCGCTGCCGTTATCCGTAATTTTAATATAGACGTTTCCGTTGTCAGTATATTCATAAATGTTGATAGTGCAGCCATCTTCATTATGAACAACAGCATTATTGACTATATTGAAAAATGCCCGCTCCAGCAGAGATTCATCGCCGGTTATTGCAGCTTTTTCAGCCTTGAAATCAAGGGTTATTTCATATTTTTCAGAAAGGCCATTGTTTATTATTTCTGTAATTATGTTTCGGATAAGGGGGCATATTTTGATTTCCTTTTTCTTAGCCGGCTGCATATCGTATTCAAGAGACGATATGAGGTTCAAATCCTCAACCATTTTTTTGATTTTTATGCTCTGGGCAGTTATAAGACGGGCTTTTGCTTTGTTTTCCTCAGATAAATCAGAAGAGGCCGACAATGACTCGGAATATCCCATAACCATTGATAGAGGTGTGCGTATATCGTGTGATACGCCGGCTATCCAGTTTGAGCGCGCATTATCCCTTGAAAGCAGAGTGGCATTTTTTCTTGCTATACTTTTCGACGTTTCATTTATATTTTTTGATATCTCCTTGAAAATACCTTTTTCTTTTAGATGAACTTCTTTTTCAAGCCTTAAATTGTTGATGCCGTCGGTTAAGGTTCTCAGCCTTTTATACAAAGTACTTCCGAATAAAAGCGCCAGGAAAGTAGACAAAATCAGATTTAAAACTATTATACCTAAAATCCTTTGAGGGAGGGTATCAAACCATTTCATTGAATATTGAATCTCATACTTTCCGACAGAATCCTTAGGTGCGCCAAGGACCAAAAGACCATAATCTTCTGTCCTTACATATACAGGATAGTCATTTAAAAACCATCTTGTCATTTTTGCCACATCATTTATTGTATAATGGTCAGGTATATCACTTGGCTTATTATAATCCCAGATAACATTTCCGTCCTCGTCAATGAGTATGCACCAGCTGTCCTCAGGTATAAGCGAAGTATCCTTGAGGTTAAAATTGTTTTCGCTTACCTCCATATTTTCGCTTATTTTTTCAAGAATATAACTGCCGCTGTTTGTAAAAGAAGAATTCACATCGCTTTGTATAAAGGCAATGCCGGTAAAATTTATAATAAGCAGTATTAACGATATAAGAGCCGAAGAAAGGGTAAAACAGATAAAGATTTTAAGTATAGTTTTATTCATCTTTTATCACCAGCTTGTATCCAAGACCCTTTGCAGTAATGAGGTGAAAGGGCTTGGAAGGATTTTTCTCTATTTTTTCACGAAGTCTGCGGATATGCACCATAAGAGTATTTTCATATCCGTAATAGCCGTCTCCCCAGGCTGCCATACATAACGCGTCATTTGTAACTATCCTGTTTTTATTTTCAAAAAGCTTTTTAATAAGTATAAACTCCTTTGGCGTAAGAGATATACTTTCGCCGTTATATATTACCTGAGCTGTTTCAAGGTCAATTTTTCTGTCTGAAAGTTCGATGACAGGTGTTTCAGGATTTTTCATATATGTTCTTCTAAGAAGGGCTGTTATTCTCAATACAAGTTCTCCGCTTAAAAAAGGTTTTACTATATAATCATCCGCACCCATTCCAAGCCCCATAAGTCTGTCGTCGGCTTCACCTCTGGCAGTAAGGAAAATTACAGGGGCTTGGGAATATTTTCTTATGTCGCCATATAAGGAAAAACCGTCTCCATCAGGAAGGTTAACATCCAGGAGATAGAGGGCAATAGTCTGCTGTCCGGTTATTTTTAAAGCTTCACTGCAGTTAAGAGCTGTATATACATTAAAAAATCCGGCATTCCATAAAATCTCCTTTATCATATTTAAAAGGTCATTTTCATCGTCTACTATGAGGATTTTTTTGTTTTTAAGTTCATCCATTTTTATCACCTTTTTGATTATATCACAATTAATTAAATAAATTTTGAAACACAGCGCCTGATTTTGAAATTTAAGGTTGGCGTAAGGTTGGGTTAAGATTGCTGAAAGGCAGGTCTGCTAATATCATACTGTCTTTAAAATAACAGGAAAATGAAAAACATATACAGGCTTATGTCTGATATAAAAGAAGGAGATGTAATGAAAATGAAAGAAAAAGTAGAAACTTTCGGACTTACAAAAAGATACGGAGATTTTGTATCCGTGAATGACTTGAATATGACAGTTGCGGAAGGCAGTATATATGGCTTTCTTGGACCAAACGGAGCGGGCAAGTCCACAACACTGAAAATGCTTCTGGGACTTGTACATCCCACAGAAGGAGAAATTAAAATTTTCGGAAAGAAGGTAACTTCAAAAAACAGAATAGAGATATTAAAAAACATAGGCTCGCTTATAGAAATGCCTTCATATTACGGTCATCTTACGGCAAAGGAAAATCTTAAAATATGCCAGACAATACTTGGTGTGCCTGAAAAAAATATTGACGAAGTACTGAAAATAGTAAGGCTTGACAAGCAGATTAATAAAAGAACATCGGCATTTTCCCTTGGAATGAAACAAAGACTTGGGCTTGCATCGGCTCTGCTTTCGTTTCCGAAACTTCTTATACTTGATGAGCCCACAAACGGACTTGACCCCGCTGGAATACACGAAATGCGAGAGCTGATAAGGTCTCTGCCTGAAAGATACGGTATGACCGTTATTGTTTCAAGCCACCTGCTTTCGGAAATTGACCAGCTGGCTGATAATGTGGGAATAATAGCAAACGGAAAGATGATGTATCAGGGAACTCTTTCAAAACTTCACGAAAAAGATACTTCAAAATCTCTTGAGCAGATATTCCTTGACCTTACAGGAAAGGAGCAGAGTTTATGATTAGACTTCTTAGATGTGAGTTTATGAAGACAAGGCGGTGCTATGTGTTTCTTACTTCAGTCATAATATGCGTACTGTGTATGTGCTGGGCGTTTTATGGAAAAATTGACGATGATACACTTAGATTTGGCTGGATGATGAATTTATATCAGTTTCCATTGATTAATGCTATATTTTTACCTCTTCTTTCTATGGTTACTGCATCCAGACTGTGCGGTATAGAACATAAAGGTCTTATGCTTAAACAGTTATGTTCAATAGAGAAAAAAGAGAGGATATATGACGCTAAACTTATTTATGGACTTATCACAATTATTATATGTATTTTGCTGATGTGGTGCGCTACGGTGCTGCAGGGATTTGTTGTCGGCTTTGAGGAGGAGTTTCCTCTGAAACTATATCTGCTGTATCTGCTTTTTACTATAGTGCCTACGGTTGTAATATACATTTTTCAGCATTCGTTATCCATCATATTTAAAAACCAGGCTGTGGCATTTTTTGTGGGCATTATAGGAGAATTTGCAGGAATATTTTCCATGTTTCTGCCCAATGTGCCTTTCTTAAGAAAATCACTTTTATGGGGATATTATGGAGTGCTGCAGTTTGTAGGGCTCTTTGGCTGGACAAAAGAAACAAGATATGAAAATGCCTATTTTGACATTATGCCCATTGACTGGACTTTTTTCTGGGTGTTGTCAGCAGCCGGAATCATCATATATTTTGCAGGAAAAAGAATATTCTGCAAAAGGGAGGTTTGATTTATGATTTTTAAAATGTTAAAAGCGGAAAGAATGAAACTTAAAAGGTCGCCGGTATGGATAGCATTTATAATTATGCCGATTATACCTGCGCTTTTGGGAACAATAAATTACTTGGGAAATATTGAAATACTCCAGAGCGAATGGTACAGCCTCTGGACGCAGCATACACTGTTCACATGCTATTTTTTTCTTCCGATAATGATAGGTGTCTACTGTTCGTATATAATGCATCAGGAGGAGACCAATCGCAATTGGAACAAAGTACTTACCTTACCGCAAAAAAAGAGTATGGTATTTATATCAAAACTGATAACTGCATCATCGATGATACTTTTAAGCGAAATATGGATAGGAATACTGTTTGTAGTGTCGGGAAAGGCAATAGGTATGACAGGAGATATCCCTTTGTATAAAATAATTATATGGTGCGTATTTGGAACCATGGGAGGAACAGTTATGGCCAGTGCCCAGCTTTTGATATCGCTTTTTATAAAAAGTTTTGCACTGCCCGTAGGCATAGCCCTTGCCGGAGGGCTTTCAGGATTATTGTTTTTAGTTAAGGACCTTGGGCATATATGGCCATACTCACTGATGGCCTACGGAATGAATTCCAATGCACCCCAGGAGCTTATTCAGAGCGGTTACGCACAGTTTGTAGTTATATGTATAGCTTATATAGTATTGTTTACAGCAGTAAGTGCAGCCGTTATATCAAAAAGAGATATATGATTTAAAAGAGCCGTTTAATAATAAGCGGCTTTTTTATTTTTAAAGTGTATTGACAAATACTTCTACAAGATGTAGAATAAATATAACTTCTACATAATGTAGAATAAACGGGAGGTGAATGTATGCAGAAAATATCTGATTCTGAAATGGAGATAATGAACATTCTTTGGAAAAATGACAGGGGAATGAGCGGTAAAGAAATAATGGAGTCCATACCAGAAAAACAGTGGAAGATAACTACCGTTTTGACGTTGATATCAAGATTAGCGGATAAAGGCTTCGTAAAGTCTGAGAAAAACGGCAGAGGAAATATCTATTACAGTGCTGTTTCCGAAAAGGAATATAGGAAGATGTGCTCAAAAAGCTTTCTTAATGAATTTTATGAAGGCTCATTAAAGAACTTTTTTGCTGCTTTATATGATGATAATGAGATAAGCAGAGACGATATCGAAGAACTTAAATCCATTCTTGAAAGAGGTGGTGAAGCTAAATGAGAGTATTAATGGAGCTTACTATAATTGGGGCAGTTTTAACGTCTGTACTTTTACTTTTGAAATCGCCTCTTATAAAGAGATTTGGTGGAAGCTGGTATTACTATATATGGACAGCAGTGCTTTTTTCATTTTGTTTTCCATATAAAATAGACTTTACAAAATACTTTTTTAAAGTTCCTAACAATACTATTTTAGTCAGCCTGGCAACGGACAGCGTCATAAGGCAGAATACATATAAAGGTGCGGCAACAGGTGTAAATATATATAATGTGGCTCAGAATACTGAGATGGCAGCTGGCTATATACAAAAAGGTATTTTTATGCTTTATATAATAGGCATACTGGCAGCACTGATGTATTATGCAGGTATGTATATTTCTTTCAGGCACAAACTCAAAAGGTCTGCTTATGAAGTGCAAAGAGAGGATTATATAAACTGCCTCGACAGTCTGTGCCGTGAGATGAATATAAAAAGGAAAATACGCCTTATGGAAAGTGAAAGTGTCAGCTCACCCATATTTACTGGTATTATAAAGCCGTCTATTATTCTTCCGAAAAATGATGTCTCATTAAATGATTTGAGACTTATCCTTAAACACGAGCTTACGCATTATAAAAGAGGAGATATGATATACAAGGCGGCTGCCCTTGCGGTACATATAATCCATTGGTTCAATCCTTTTTCATATCTTGCGCTTCGTACCATAAATGAAGCCTGTGAGTATTCCTGTGATGAGGCTGTTACAAAAAATATGGATACAGATGAGAGAAAAAGATATGGCTATATGCTCTTAAATCAGGTACAGAGTTCAGCAGATAAGACATTATTTGCGGCTATGTTTTCTAAGAATGGAAAGCATATTTTAAAGAGGAGGTTTGAAATAATAATGAGTGAAAGAAAGTATAAATATATCAAAATCACAGCATCGTTTCTGTGCGCAGCCATATTGATAACCGGTTTTTTTGATTTGAAACCCATAAACGCCTTTGCTGACGGCGATGTCGTTGTTTATGAAAACGATGCAATAAAAAGTTCTGACGTAACAACGGAAGAAACAATAGATAACTCAGAAACTACAGGCATTTTAGAACTTGAAAAAATAAGCGAAGAACAGGCAGTTGAAATGGCTAAATCAGCCATTAAAAAGTACTATGACATAGACGTTGACAGTTTGGTTGTTGACGCAACATATATTGAAGAAGGCAGCGGCTCTGTACAGCCTGTTGGCTGGTTTATAAGGCTTTTTCCTGACGACGTAAATAAAACCTGTGATTATGCCGCCTGGATAGACCCTGAGGGAGAAACTGTAAGGGTTTCCGTTTCGGGACTATGGGAAAATGCCGAGATAATAGGTGAAGACTCCATAAGCGAGATAGAATTAGACAATGGCTGGATAGAAAAAGTAAGTGAAATATCCGGGGAACCGGTAGAGAATATCAACAATATATACTTTGAAAACTTAGATGAAAGCATTGGAGAAAAAACATTTAATGTAAGTTATGAGCTAAATGACGGCTCAGCTTATACTGCTACTCTTACTTACCCCGGCAAGGAACTGAAAGGCATAAGCATACCGGGAAAATAAGAAGGGCTTAAAAATTTTTTATACTTTATAAATATTAAAAATGACCCGTCATTATTTTGTGGCGGGCCATTTGTTTTTATAATGCCAAAAGTGTTATTTCCGTAGGGTATAGAGGTGAACTGTTGTATCTTAAATAAAATTTGTAATCGCTGGACAGCGCATATATCATTCTAGGAATTTTCCACAAATCTTCGTTATTATGATAAACGGATATGAGAAGCTTAGGGTGGTCATTGAGTATATGGTTTCTGGCACCGGTTATGGCCTTTTGCTCATATCCTTCAATATCCGCTTTTATAAGAGTTACAGGCTCTGTAATATCGATATCCAGAGTAGTAACCAAAACTTCCTCACATCCACCGCTTCCTAATGTATTGGCTGATGAGCTTATGCTGTTGTTTTGTATAAGCAGGGTTTCTTCTTTGTCTCCGACACCCTTTTGACGCAGTTCTATATTTTTATATGGACTTAGATTATTTTTGAGTATTTCAAAAGTTCCGGGTGTTATTTCGTAGCAGTATATTTTTTTGTAGCAGTCCTCGCCGTAATTTTTTATATAGGATAAAACCGTATCGCCTGTATAGGCTCCAAGGTCCACAATAACCTCATTTTCATCGCATTTTACTATATCCAGGTCGAAATAATCATCAAATAAATACTCTCTTGTCTGCGCCGTAGTGGAAAAATCATATCTGTACCAGTTGCTTAAAATGGAATAGAGCGTCTTTTTTGACCTGTAGTCACAGAGTTTTTCATATACCCATACAAAGTCATCCATGTGCTCGTAAAGGGCTTTTTCCTTAAGTTCTATCTGTTCGTAGTTTCCGTTATCAATATCCAGATATCCCCAGTATCCAAATTGATTGAAAAAATTCATACAGCTTATTTTTGTTTCACGGGGAACGTTATCATAACTTTTTCTTATTCTGTAATATAATTCCTTTTCGTTAACTGATTTTATTTCATTTGCCATATCATAAAAATTTTTGTCTATGATATTCATTTAATCACTCTCCCAAGTAAATATATAGGGATTATGGAAAATTTATGACTGAATAAACGGTGTGTATGTCCGCTTGAGTTTTTTATGATAAAGAAATATAATGAAAAACAGACAGTTTAAATTTTTAAATACGGAGAGATTTTTATGAAAGAAATACTTCTTCTTGAAGATGATGCGGACCTCGGGAGAGGCATAAAAATGGCTTTAAGTACATCTGATGTAAGCGTTACACTCTGTGATACTCTCAAAAAAGCCAGAAATATACTTGATTCAAAAATTTTTGACCTTCTTATCCTTGATGTAAATCTGCCGGACGGAAACGGTATCGACCTTTTAAAGGAAGAAAAGGAAGCTCACAGCGAAATACCTGTTATACTCCTTACCGCTAACGATATGGAAATAGATGTTGTAACAGGGCTTGAGGCAGGTGCGGACGATTATATAACAAAACCGTTTTCGCTGGCTATATTAAGGGCAAGGGTAAATACACAGCTGAAACGTTCCGCTGTCAAAAAAGAAAATATAATTTTAACAGGGCCCTATACATTTGATTTTGAACATTTAGTATACCGTAAAAACGGAAGTCTTGTTGAGCTGAGCCATACGGAACAGAAACTTTTAAAAATATTAGTGGAAAACAAAGGCCACGCCGTAAGCAGGGCGTCTATGGTGGACAGAATATGGACGGACGGTGCGGAATATGTTGACGAAAACGCTCTTACAGTGGCAGTAAAAAGACTGAGAGCTAAGCTGGAGGATGACCCGGCAAAGCCCGTTTATCTTAAAACTGTCTATGGGGTAGGCTATACATGGGCGGTGAGAGTATGAACTGGCTGGCTTTATTTTTTGCAGCAGCATTTTTATGCGCACTTATATATGCTCTTTATCAGAAAAGATATGTACGCCGTACATTAAATAATCTGGACAGTATGATAATAAAGGCCCTTGACGGTGAGTTTTCGGAAGATGATTATGATGAATCTTTAAAATCATCCATAGAAACAAAATTTGCAAGATATCTGGCCGCATCGTCAAAATCATTTAATGGCGTAAAAGAAGAAAAAGAACGAATTAAGACATTGATTTCCGATATTTCACATCAGACAAGGACGCCTGTAGCAAACATAAGACTATATACTCAGCTGCTTGGAGAACAGAATTTAGGAGAGGAAAGCAGAGACTGTTTAGAAGCCCTTGAAAGCCAGACGGAAAAATTACAGATGCTTATAGAGGCCCTTGTAAAAACTTCCAGGCTCGAGACAGGAATACTAGAACTTCATACAAAGCCGGAATCTCTTAAAAACATAGTTGAACGTGCAGTGGAGCAGTACAGACCAAAGGCGGATGAAAAAAATATAAAACTAGAGGCCTTTACGTCTGACATATCAGCTGTATGTGACGCTAAATGGACGGAAGAGGCAGTATGCAATCTTTTGGATAATGCCGTTAAATATACTCCTGACGGCGGAAATATAACGGTCAGACTGTCGGAGTATGAAATGTTCTGCCGTATAGATGTTACCGATGACGGAAACGGTATAAGCGAGGAAGAACAGCCCAAAATATTCGGAAGGTTTTACAGAGGAAAGGACGTCTATAATAAACAGGGCGTAGGAATAGGCCTTTATCTAACCAGGCAGATAGTGTCAAATGAGGGAGGATATATGAAGGTCATTTCCTCAGAGGGAAATGGAAGTACATTCTCAATTTTTCTTCAGAAAGCATAAATGTGACGAAACTGTTATATTCTTGACAGTGCCATGACATAATTATGTGATAAAGTCTGTATTGTAAAAGGAAATACGCAATGCAGACTTTTTTAATCAGGAGGTTTAAGATATGACGATACTTGAGACCATTGACCTTAAAAAAACTTACGGCAAAGGAGATACAGCAGTCCATGCTCTGGACGGAGTGAATCTCAAAGTTGAAAACGGAGAATTTGTTGCCATTGTAGGAACATCAGGTTCGGGAAAATCAACGCTTCTTCATATGCTTGGAGGACTTGACCGCCCTACATCAGGAAAGGTATTTGTTGACGGAAAAGACATATTTTCTTTAAAAGACGAAGCCCTCACCATATTCAGAAGAAGAAAGATAGGCTTTGTTTTTCAGAGCTATAATCTTGTGCCGGTGCTCAGCGTATATGAGAATATAGTTCTTCCAATACAGCTTGATGGAGGAAAGGAGGACAGAAAATATGTGGACCAGGTCATAGAGACCCTTGGACTTTCCAAAAAGCTCAACAGTTATCCTAATCAGCTTTCCGGCGGACAGCAGCAGAGAGTAGCCATTGCCAGAGCCATAGCCGCAAAGCCTGCCATAATACTCGCCGATGAGCCCACAGGAAATCTTGATTCAAAGACAAGCCAGGATGTTTTGGGACTTCTTAAAATAACCAGCGAAAGATTTTCTCAGACAATAGTTATGATAACCCATAATGAGGAAATAGCTCAGATGGCTGACAGAATAATAAGAATAGAAGATGGACGCATAGTGGGAGGTAAGGCTTTATGATAAAAGTAAAGAATCGAAAAGCTATAAAAAACCTTTCAAATAAGAGCCTTATGGCCAATAAAACCAGAAATATAATAGCTGTGGCAGCCATAGCGCTGACAGCCCTGCTTTTTACATCTTTATTTACCATTGCGCTTTCTATCAATGAAGGCTTTCAGCAGAGTAATTTCCGCCAGGTGGGAGGATGGTCCCACGGAGGATTCAAATATTTAACTGAGGAACAGTATAACGAGTTTAAGGACGACCCGCTCATAAAGGAATATGGGTTGAGACGTTTCCTGGGTATGCCTGAGGAGGAGCCCTTTAATAAATACCATGTAGAGGTAGGATATTCCGATGCTAAAGAAGCCCACTGGATGTACTGCGACCCAATAGAGGGACGTCTGCCTGAAGAAGGCACAGATGAGGCGGCAACCGATACAAAAGTACTTGAACTTTTGGGTGTTGAGCCTAAACTTGGAGAAAAATTCACCGTTACATTTGACGTTGACGGGAAAAGTACGACGCAGACGTTTACATTATGCGGGTGGTGGGAATATGACGAGGCCATAGTAGCCAACCACATACTGGTACCCGAAAGCCGTGTTGATGAGGTGCTGGAGAAAGTAGGGGTAACACCTCCCGGAAATAACGGAATGACAGGCGCATGGAATATGGATGTTATGTTTGACAGTTCATTCAATATAGAGAAAAATATTGAGCAGGTGCTTGCAAATCATGGCTATCAGGACGAAAGTATGTCAGCAGGTGATAACTATATAGCCACAGGAGTAAACTGGGGGTATTCTGCATCACAGCTGGCAGAAAGTTTAGACATTACTACTGTATCTGCCATAGCGGTTATTCTTATACTTATAATATTTACTGGATATCTCATTATTTATAACGTATTTCAGATATCCGTAGCCGGAGATATACGTTTTTACGGTCTTCTTAAAACCATAGGAACAACACCTAAGCAGATAAAAAGAATAGTTGTACGCCAGGCATTTCTGCTTTCACTAATCGGCATACCAATAGGACTTATACTTGGCTGGGCTGTGGGCAGTGTAATAACACCTGTCATAATCGGCAACCTTGACGGTATTGTAAATGTGGTATCAATTAATCCCTTAATATTTATAATTTCAGCGGTATTTGCCCTTATCACTGTATTTATATCCTGCCATAAACCGGGACGAATGGCCTCTAAAGTATCACCCATAGAGGCATTGAGATTTACTGATGTCACAAAGCCATCTAAAAAAACAAAAAGAGGAAAAGGCAGAGTATCGGTATTTTCAATGGCCTGGGCAAACTTAGGCAGAAATAAAGGAAAGACAGCCATTACGGTTATATCACTCTCTTTATCGGTAGTGCTTCTTATGATTACCGTAAGCTTTACAAACGGTTTTGATATGAACAAATATGTAAGCTCAATGTTTTCTACTGATTTCCAGATAGCAGGAGCATCATATTTTCAGACAAATTTTGCTTTCAGTAAAGATACTGCTCTATCGCCGGATGCAGTAGAAGAAATTGAAAGCCAGGAAGGAATCACAGGCGGCGGAAAGACCTACGGAAGAACAAACTATGTACAGGAATTTGTTACTGAGGATTATTACAGGACATTGGAAGGACATTATAAGACCTCTGACGTTATAGATGAGGAATTGAAAACTGCCCAGAGAAATGAAGAGGGAATGGTAGCATCATCAGCCAAGCTGTACGGTATGGAGGATTTTGTTCTGGATAAGCTCAATGTTCTTGAAGGAGATATTTCAAAGCTGTATGAGCCCGGAAGCAGATATATAGCCGCTGTATATGGCACCGATGACTACGGAAAAGTTGTTGAAGACAGCGCCTGGGCAAAGGTAGGGGATACTGTTAAGCTGAGATATGCGGAAGAAATAAAATATTATAACCCTGAGACGGGAGAGGAATATCCAAGTACAGTTGACCTGATGAGTGTAAACTCTGTAATGAGAGTAACCAAATACCGCGAGGAAACCTATACTGTAGCGGCTCTGGTTGAAGTTCCTTCTTCATTAAGCTATCGCTATTATGGAGATGATGAATTTGTACTTAACAGCGATACATTTATTCAGGATTCACAGAGTGATGCCATAATGTACTATGCCTTTGATACTGACGATGCCCATAACGACCAGATGGAAGAATTTTTGAAGGGCTATACACAGAATATCAATGCTCAGTATGACTATGAGAGCAAGTCTACCTATGCTGAAGAGTTTAACGGTTTCAGAAATATGTTTATGATGCTTGGAAGTGCACTGTCATTTGTTATAGGTCTTATAGGAATCCTCAACTTCTTTAATGCGATACTTACGGGAATAGCTGTAAGAAAGAGAGAGTTTGCAATGCTCCAGTCCATTGGAATGACAGGAAAACAGCTTAAGACCATGCTCATAATAGAAGGACTGCTTTATACTCTCAGCTCAATTATTATATGCCTGATACTGTCTGTCACGGCAGGACCGCTTATGGGAAAAACTATGGAGGGAATCTACTGGTTCTTTACTTATAAATTCACATTAACTCCTGTAATTCTTATAGCACCGGTTTTTGCTATTTTAGGTATTTTTATACCCCTTGCAAGCTATAGGTCATTATCAAAGAGTACAATTGTTGAGAGGCTTAGAGTAGAATAAATAAAAAACAGCGGTTATATAACCGCTGTTTTTGTACTTTTATTAATATGCTCTGCCCCAGTAAACCATATGTTTTGCTTTTTTGCCACAGCATACGCAGGTATCTGATATATGTTCCTGCTCAAAGGGGATACATCTTGAAGTAGCACCTGTCTTTTCTTTGATAGCATCTTCGCAGGCCTGGTCTCCGCACCACATAGCTTTGATAAATCCGGGTGTTTCGTTAAGCTCTTTTTCGAATGTTTCCATATCTGTAGCAGCATATGTTTTTGAGTCGCGTCTTTCTCTTGCTTTAACAAGGAGGTTCTTCTGAATATCGTCAAGAAGCTTTGTTACTTCTTCTTCAAGATTATCCATAGAAACTACTACCTTTTCGCCTGTATCACGGCGTGCAAGAACTACCTGGTTATTTTCAATATCCTTAGGTCCGACTTCAAGACGTACGGGAACGCCTTTCATTTCATATTCGCTGAATTTCCATCCGGGTGACTTGTCGCTGTCGTCGACCTTAACACGGAAGTTGGAAAGTCTGTCCTTAAGCTCGTTTGCCTTATCAAGTACGCCTTCCTTCTGCATAGCGATAGGTACGATTATTACCTGAATAGGAGCAATTCTGGGAGGAAGTACAAGACCGCTGTTATCACCATGAACCATTATGATTGCTCCGATAAGACGTGTTGTTGTTCCCCATGATGTCTGGTGAACATACTGAAGTTCATTATTTTTGTCAGTATACTGTATTCCAAATGCACGTGCAAATCCGTCGCCAAAGTTATGAGATGTACCTGACTGGAGTGCTTTTCCGTCATGCATAAGGCTTTCGATAGTATATGTTGCTTTAGCTCCTGCAAAACGCTCTTTTTCTGTTTTCTGACCCTTGATTACGGGTATAGCAAGGATGTTTTCGCAGAAATCAGCATAAACATTGAGCATCTTTATTGTCTCTGCCTCAGCTTCTTCAGCAGTAGCGTGGGCTGTATGGCCTTCCTGCCAGAGGAACTCTGTTGTTCTTAAGAAGGGTCTTGTAGTCTTTTCCCATCTTACAACAGAACACCACTGATTGTAGAGTTTGGGAAGGTCTCTGTATGAATGAATTATATTTTTATAATGGTCGCAGAAAAGTGTTTCAGATGTGGGTCTTACGCAGAGTCTTTCTGTAAGTTCCTGCTCTCCGCCATGGGTTACCCATGCAACTTCAGGAGCAAATCCCTCAACGTGGTCCTTTTCCTTCTGAAGAAGGCTTTCGGGAATAAAGATGGGCATATATACGTTTTCATGTCCTGTTTCTTTAAATATAGCATCCATCTGTTTCTGCATAAGTTCCCAGATGGCATATCCGTAGGGTCTGATTATCATACAGCCTCTTACGCTTGAATAGTCAACAAGGTCGGCTTTAACAACAACGTCGGTATACCACTGAGGAAAATCGACTTCCATATCTGTAATGGATTCAACAAATTTCTTATCCTTTGCCATTTTATTTCTCCTTTCAATAATAAAAAAAGCCTTCGTCCCACAACAAATAAAGGGACCAAGGTTAACTGGCGGTGCCACCCAATTTGACGTAAATACGTCCGCTCAAAATCTTTAACGCAGAATGACGCCGCGGCTTTTTACTCCGCAGAACTCGAGGGGCAGGTTCAATATTATATGTTTGAGGCTTTCACCAACCGCCTTTTCTCTGAAAAACAAAATAATATTTACTAATCCCTGTCATAGTCTTTACTCAAGTGATATAATAATCCATTGTAAGATGAAATGTCAAGTCATTTAGATAAAACAGGAGGTATATATGAAAGATTACAGACTGGAAAAACTGGCAAAGGTCCTTGTAGAATATTCAACAGCCGTAAAACCCGGCGATAATGTATGCGTCTCAGGCGAAGAAAGCACTATGCCTTTTATAAAAGAAGTAGTTAAACAGGCTATACTTGCGGGAGGAAATGTAAAATGGTTCGTGGATATGCCTGATTTAGATGAGTTTTTATTAAAAAACGGAACAAAGGACCAGATTGAACTGCCAAACTACAGATTTGGAGAATGTGCAAGGGCAGACGTATGGATAAGTGCCTGGGGAACAGACAATATAAGCACACTTTCATCCATAGACGGCGAAACTCTTAAAAGAAGACGTCTTGCAAATGCCGAAAACAGAAAAATATACAACGAACGTTCAGGAAGCGGTGAGCTCAGATGGTGCGGTACCCAGTTCCCTGTAAACGGAGATGCCCAGTATGCGGGTATGAGCCTTGACGAATATGAAGATTTCGTATACAGTGCCGGATTTATTGATAAAGATGATCCTGTGGCGGAATGGAAAAAGATGTCCGACTATCAGCAGAAATGGGCTGACTATTTAAACGGCGTATCAAATCTTGAAATAATATCAAAGGATACACATATAACTTTATCCGTTAAAGACAGAAAATGGATAAACTGCTGCGGTAATGAAAACTTCCCTGACGGTGAGATTTTTACTTCTCCCGTAGAAGATTCCGTTAACGGATACATTACATTCAGCTATCCTGCGCTTATGAATGGAAATGAATTTAAAAATGTTAGGCTTGAATTTAAAGACGGCAGAATAGTTGAAGCTTCCTGCGATGAAAGCGATATGACAGAGAAACTGTTAACATATATAGATACCGATGAAGGCTCCAGATTTTTGGGAGAAGTTGCCTTTGGAACAAACTATGGAATAAAGAAATTCAGTAAAAACATACTCTTTGACGAGAAGATAGGCGGCACTATGCATATGGCTCTTGGTGCAGGATTCCCTGAGGCAGGAAGCAAAAATGATTCTGCCATCCACTGGGATATGATAAATGATATGACTGCTTGCGGAAAAGTAATTGCCGACGGAATAGTTATATATGAAAACGGAAAATTCAAAGATGAACTTTTATGTAAATAAATGAAAGTTTATATATACATAAAATGACAAAAAAATTCCTCTCTAAGATTTATTATCAAATATATCTTATGGGGGAATTTTTTTGGTTATATATGCTGATGTGCTTTTTATAATAAACGTCCTTATGGACACAACATTGATATGGGCGGCAGGAATGCTGCTTAAAGAAAAAATACGAATATTAAGAATACTTTTGGGAGCTTCGGCAGGTGCTGCCATGTATATAGCGTCTTTGTTTTTTCCTTACAGCGGCCCTGTATTTCAAATACTTCTGACGGTATTTTCCATAGCCCTTTCGGTCATAATTGCCTACAGGCCAAAAACAATTATGAAACTGGTACATATTACACTTTTAACGGTACTGCTGGCATTTATAGCATCTGGAGCGATAGTGTCTATTATGGTTTTAAAGACCTATTGGACTTATGGCAATGCGTTTGAGGGTATATTTGAAGCTTTTTCCTACAAGATTCTCATAATTACGTCTGTACTATTCTATATTGTTATTAAGACGGGCAGAAAATATTTTATAAAGACGGCTTCTGACCCAAGACAATACTGCGATATAACGATATACATTGACGATAAAAGGGCAGAATTGAGAGCTTTGGCAGACACAGGCAACTCTCTGAAAGATAATTTAACGGGAAAGGATATTATAGTTGCGGAATACTCTGCTGTCAAAAAGCTGATACCCGTAGATACAGGCATAAATGATGACAGCGTTGAAATGTTTAAGGTTTTGTCGGAAACGGATTTTAAAAACAGGTTACGGCTTATACCGTTTAAAAGCATAGGAAACAAAAACGGTATATTGCTTGGAGTAAAGGCTGACAGGGCAGAAATAAGTTTTCAGGGAAACAGTAAAATAGAAAAAACAGAAGTAATACTTTGCCTTTTCAGCGGAAAAATGGACTTTGATGGCAGTTTCAACGCCATTATAAATTATGAAATATTAATATAAGGAAGTGTAGGGATGTTTGGTTTAAAATTTTTAATTTTCAGGTTAAAAAACTATTTTCTCTTCAAATTCTGTAAACAATGGAGAAACAGTACAATTTACTACATAGGAGGAAGCGATACATTTCCTCCGCCGCTTACTCAAAGTGAAGAGCAGACCGTTTTGGACGAATTGGGCGGTGAAAAGGATATTGAAGCAAAATCCATACTTATAGAAAGAAATCTCAGGCTTGTGGTTTATATAGCCAGAAAGTTTGAAAATACGGGAATAAACATAGAAGATTTGATTTCCATAGGCACCATAGGTTTGATAAAGGCAATAAATACATTTAAGCCCGAAAAAAAGATAAAATTAGCTACATACGCCTCAAGATGCATCGAAAATGAAATACTTATGTACTTAAGACGCAACAACAAAACAAGGACGGAAGTATCCATAGACGAACCTCTTAATGTTGACTGGGAAGGCAATGAACTTTTATTATCGGATATTTTAGGCACAGATGCCGATGTCATATATAAAGACATCGAAGATGAAGTTGACAAATCTCTGCTCAAAAAGGCCCTTACAAAACTGACTGAAAGGGAGCAGAGAATAATCAGCCTGAGATTTGGTATAAACGGCAGCGGCAAAGAGAAAACACAAAAAGAGGTTGCTGATATGCTCGGCATATCTCAGTCATATATTTCAAGGCTGGAAAAGAAAATAATATCAAGATTAAAAAAGGAAATGAATAAATTTTCATAGAAAAAAGGCAGGTATGTTTATAGCAATGTATGACAACTGACGGAATTGCCATATAAGTTAATAAATATTGCCTGATTGAGGCACTATCCGTAAAATATGCATAACTTGGTATTATATACAAAATATTAACATTTAAAGTGGCTATTTCACATAAAGTGCATAAATTAAATTTAGATTAGATATACAATAGGATTAGGTTACAATTAACAACACATTGCTGCTGCAATATGTAATATGCATAATAATATAGACAGAACAATGTTGATATATGCAATGTTTTTGTTATAAAGTTTTAATTGGTTAGATTTTTGTACAAATAAAATATACAATTAAGACGCTGACTGTTATATATGGCTAAAAATATTGACATTTTATAGTATTTACTATAAAATATACTCATAGTCAGGGTGGAAATAATTTTTGCCGGACTAAAATAACATATCGTTGTTAACAACTAAAAGAAAGGGAGAAATGATATGAAGAAATTTATTTCAGTAGTCCTTGCTTCTGTTATGGTTGTTGCTATGGCAGCTGGATGCTCATCCGGCAGCACAGAAACAGCTGAAAACGAAACAACAGAAGAAGGCGCAGGCGAAGAAGGAAAAGTTTATAACGTATGTAACCTGGTAAATGGTAACCTTGGTGACAAATCATTCTTTGACTCTGCTGAAGCAGGCCTTAAAGAACTTCAGGATGCCGGCCGTATTACTTACAACACAATCGAAATGGGCGGTTCTACAGAAGACCAGGCTAAATGGCAGAGCTACCTTGAGGAAGTTTCCGCATCAGGTGAATATGATGTTATCATCTGCGGTACATATCAGATGCCTGACTACCTCAAAAATGTTGCTGAAGCATATCCCGATCAGAAATACATAATCTATGATGATACAACTTATACACTTGATAACGTTCTTAACTTAAGCTACAAACAGAACGACTTAGGTTATCTTGTAGGTGTATTTGCTGGTGCATTAACACTTGATACATCATTTGCTAACATCAACGAAGACAACGTAATCGGTTTCGTTGGCGGCGTTGACAGCCCTGTAATCAATGACTTCTTATATGGTTACATTTTAGGTGCTCAGTCAGTTAACCCTGATGTAAAAGTTGACACAAGATATGTAGGTAACTACATTGACCCCGCAAAGGGCAAAGAGCTTGCTGAATCTATGATCAACGACAACAAGTGTGACGTTGTTTGGGGTGTTGCTGGTAACTCAGGAAACGGAGCTGCTGAGGCTGCACAGGAAACAGGAAAAGCTTACTTTATCGGTGTTGACTCTGACCAGGAAGAAACATTCTCAGAAGAACTTGCTGCTATCACATTAACATCAGGTCTTAAGAATGTTGGCCAGTCACTTATCTGGGTATTCGACGAACTTGACGCTGGAAATGAACACTGGGGCGAACACGTAACTCTTGGTATCAATGAAGGCGGCGTTGGCATCGTTACAGATAAGAACTTTACAACAACTCCTCAGGCTGTTCAGGATGCTGTAAACAAAGCTATCGAAGAAGTATCTTCAGGTGCTGTTGAAGTTCCTTCAGCTATCGGCGACG
>ERZ791934.1141-NODE-1141-length-28201-cov-3.783841_pt1 | contig 28201 bp, 17 predicted proteins | sample MGYA00510125_ERZ791934 | MGnify/ENA primary metagenome ERZ791934 (study PRJEB30046, sample SAMN00993240) | human gut metagenome | study: EMG produced TPA metagenomics assembly of the A metagenome-wide association study of gut microbiota in type 2...
CCACGTTGAACACGCAGCAGGCCACGTCGGCCGGCAGCTTGCCGGGGGGGACCTCACGGCCGGTGATGGCCTGGATCAGCTGTTTCTCAGCGCCCTGGGGGTAACGGGTGTGCAGAGCCTGGACGGTGATGTCCTTGGCATCGCCCACCAGCTCCTTCAGGTGGTTGACCGCGTTCATCTTGTTGTCTTCAATGCCGATGTAGACGTGATCCAGCTGCAGAGCCTTCATGATAAAGCGCGCGCCGCCGATGATCTTTTCGCCGTGCTCCAGCATCAGGCGATGGTCTGCGGTAATGTAGGGCTCGCACTCGGCACCATTGATGATAATGGTGTCTGCTTTACCCACTGCGGAACCGATTTTGACGTGGGTGGGGAAACCCGCGCCGCCCATACCGGTACAGCCAGCGTCGCGGATGATGTCGATGATTTCCTGAGAGGTCAGGGCATCGACATTCTCCCGCGGCTTGCAGTCCGGGCAAAGGGTGTTCTGGAAGTCATTCTCGATCACAACAGAAAGCGTGGGCACGCCGCCGGTACCGGGGCGCGGCTCGATGGCGACCACCGTACCAGACACACTGGCGTGGATGGGAGCACCGAGGCCCGCAGTTGCGCCGATCAGCTGGCCGACGGTGACGGTGTCACCTTTCTGCACCACAGGCTTGCAGGGCGCGCCGATGTGCATGGACATCGGGATGACGACCTGGGCCGGGGCTTTGGCCAGCGGTTGGATCGGTTTCTGCTCAGTCGCTTCTTTGTGTTCGGCGGGGTGGACGCCGCCGTAAAACATTTGCTTCATAGCATCACCTCTGTTTTTTCCTTGCCAAATTCTCTTTTTCCCCAAAAAATTGCCTCAGTCCGCAGGGAGACTAAAACACTATATATAATAAAGCCAACGCCCCCAATTGTCCAGTGCTTTTCGGACAAATTTGCGTCAGAATTCGAAAATTTCCCAAAATTCTTTTTTGCTCTATTTTTCGTTTCCTTTTCTGCCGATCTTTGGTATACTGGCTTTGGATTTTTGTATACAGGAGGTGGACGGACATGGACCACCGAGAGAAATATTTTTCCGTTTTGGGCGATTCCATCAGCACTTTTCAGGGCTATTCCCCCTGGGGGGCAGACCACTATGGGCCCGATCTGGCCGCCACCACTGGCGTGGTCTGCGCCGAAGACACCTGGTGGATGAAGGTCATCCAGGCTTTGGGTGGCACCTTCCTGTCCAATCTTTCCATTTCTGGCAACACTATCTGCACCGCCGGCAAGATGGGCGGCTTTCCCCCCAACCGCATTCGGCAGCTGACGGTGGAGGGGCGGCAGCCCCAGCGGGTCCTGCTCTATGCCGGCCTGAACGATGTGATGTTCTATGTGCCCCTGGAGGCCTTTCAGGCGGAATACCGCCTGCTCCTGGCCCGGCTGCGCCAGGCCTATCCCCAGGCCCAGGTCTTCTGCGGCACGTTGTTGCTGGGAGAAGTGGAGGGAACCCAGGGTTCTCTGCGCGGGGTCCTGCAGCGCATGGAGCCGTACAACGCGGCCATTCGCGAAGCGGCGGCCCAGGAGGGCGGCCTGCTGGTGGACCTGGCGGCCCAAAGCACCCGCTATCTTGCCTTGGACGCCTTCCACCCCACAGGAGTGGGCATGGATCAGCTGGCCACTTGCTGGCTGCGGGCCATGGAGGCCGCCGGCTATGCGTGAGTGAGAAAGAGGAGAAATTTTGCCGGCCTTTTGCCATCAGGCTGCTTGCCCTTTCCGGCGGTCTGTGGTATAACAAGTTAGACCAACAAAACATCCCGAAAGTGATGCCGACGCAACATCTATTTTTCTCGAACTTTGGTAAGATACTATTAGAGAAACAGCTGCGCCGATTTGCGATTCCCATTTATATGATAAAGGAGGACTTTTCATGTCTCAAACGACTGCGCCCAAGATCTCCGTGCTAGGGGACGGCATCAGCACCTTCGCACCCTACACCCCCATGGTGGCCAGCCTTTATTCTGCCAGCTACGTTTCCTACTCCGGCTTTGACTCGGTGGAGGGAACTTGGTGGATGCAGGCCATTCAAAAAGTGGGGGGAGAGTTTTTGAAGAACAATTCCTTCCTGGGTTCCTATGTCAGCTACACGGGCCACTATTCCGCCGCCCTGCCCGGCCGCATCCGTGGCCTGGCCACCGATGAGGCTACTCCCGACCACATTCTGGTCTATACTGGCACCAACGATGCCGCCAACAACATCGAGCTGGACCTTTTCCGCCGGGATTATCTGGAGATGATCCACAACCTCCAGAATCTCCGCCTCCTTCAAATCATCAATACTTTGAGAAAGCTCGTTATGATCGACCAGGATGAATTTTTTCTTCTGATAATTCAACAGGTGATAGCGGGAAATCGAGCCCAGCACCACGCCCTGATTGTTAACAACCGGATAGGAACGAAATCTGGATTTCGACATCTGTTTGTATACATCATCAATATAGGCATGGTTGTTAAAGCTGATGATTTTACGCTTCATAATCAGCTTCACACTTGGTGAGCGATACATGCTGCGGGCTACCTGAAACATATTCAGCGGTGTTTTGATAATCGTACAGTTTGCTTCCTTCGCCATGCGTATAATTCCCTGGGAAATGATATCCACATCCACCAGGATCATACAGCCGGCCCCATCACTCAACGCGCGCTTTTGCAGCTTCAAATCATCATTTACAACGACGATGCTATCCCGATAGCTGATATCGCTGTATTCCGCATTGCGGCTGCATAGTATATGGATTCTTCCATTCGTCCGATATGCATCGCATTCATACAGAAACTCGCCCTGCAAAACCTTGCGGATATTCTCGCAGGAGGTGTTCTTCATAAGGGAAATCGGCTTTTCCCCCTTGTCACTCATCAAAATATTTGTCATATCCGACAGAGAAACAACACCAATCAGCTTCTGTGCTTCATCCACAACGAACAATGCACTGGTGGAACGCATCCCCATGCGGTCCCACGCCTCCTTTATCGTATCATCCTTTTTCAGCAGCAGCGGCTCATCAAACGGCACATCATACAGCTTCACTCTTGCATTTTGAATATACACCGGCTCCGGCACCTGAAACTTTTTCAAAACAAAATCCGTTTCCGGGTTCAATTCTCCCAAACGGCAGGCAATGGCATTGATTCCCAGCTTCTGCTTCAGCTGTGCATATGCAATTGCCGATACAATGGAATCCGTATCCGGATTCTTGTGCCCGATAATATGAACAACGTCTTTCATTACGGCTTCACTCCCCTGTTTTCTTATGTTCATTGTACCTTATTTAGCCCCTTTTTTCCAGTGGTAGCGCTATCTTTTGCTGCACTGTGATAGCTTTTAATGAATTTCTTCCGTATACCATATAAGAGAAAAGTATGTTATACTGTATAAAACAATCAGAAAGAGGCGATATTATGTCTACCCTTAAACGAGCAATTCTGTTTCTGTTTCCTTATTTGATACTTGCGGTATGCATACTGGAGGAACGCTGGAGAATACAGGCTGCATCCCTCATGCAGTATGATACGTATACGGATATGCTTACGCTGACAGCTGTCATCTGTACGCTATTTTTATTCTTTTATATACGCAATATTATGGAGAAATATGACGGAATCGTATTGCTTTTGAATACAATTGCAGTTATTGTCTATACCCTTTTGATCTGGCTGCCAGATGTATTTGCGTTCCTCAGTCCGATTGCCTACAGTGTTTTTCAAAATGAGCAGCTATTTCTCACAATCATCTATGGGCTGCTTCTGATTGGAGAAGGCTATCAGATTTCTTTCCTCATCAAGGAGAGAAGAACAGATCAAGGTGACTCGGATTCTTAATCAGTATCAATAGACTGTACAAACGTAAAACGATCAATGACAACTGAAAACAGTGAGATTGATCGTTTTAATTTCTTTTATTTCCAAGCCACCGCAAGTGAGTAGCCGCTGGATATTATGTTTTTCTATGTTTTTTTATTCCCTGTCCCATGTTTTCCTTTTTTCTGCAGGATATCACGGCAATACCACATGATCATACCGATGCCCGCCGGTATTGCAAATGCAAATGGAAGCTTTATATAGAAACGATCCACAATCGTTGTGAATAAAAGTGTAATCACGCCGTATAGGAACAACACACTGACATTGGAAATGTAATACAGCACTCTTTTGCTTTTCATAATCGCAAGCAGCTGTAACAGGCAGGAGCCGCACAGAAGCAAAAGCAGCTTTCCGCGACATGCGCCCAGCACTTCATTGGAAACTGTTAAAGCATAATCATTACCGGAGAAATCCGGTGGAACAGAATTATGAAACTGTGTTATCAGAGAACGATATTCCTGAAACAGCAGGATACCGAAAGCAAGGAGTGTCAAACCAGCTGCCAGCGGCATCACAATGCGTAAAACGGCTTCTCCTTTATCTGACCATTTTCGAAACAGGATATTCTTTTCCTCCTGTTCTTTTCCATGGACACCTTTATGCAAGCCGTTCCAGCTGATATCATAGCGCATAATGAACGTATGCCGTAAGCAGCCATACACTACCGCAAGCACAAGCAGGGCTGCCACATACATCAGTAGATATATGGTAACACCGGTTTCATAACCGCTCACAAAAAAGCTGTATGGGTGGAATTCCTCTGTCTGCATTGCCAAAATCTCCAGTATATTGGAAAAGCCCAATTGCAGAAACAGATACAGGATATACAGATATTGCAGAAAGGAAACAAGCGGAAAATAAGCAAGCAGCAGATTCCAGCGTGTCAGTGATGGCAGAGCCCTTTTATCCGTATGCTGTATCATCAGCACATTGCTGAATACCATCATGCCCAGAAACGCCGCAAAGGACAGCAGCTGAGAAATCTGAAGCTTTAAAAACACATAATACAGAAGCAGTGCAAGCAGGGTCAGGCCATAGGGAAGATAGCGCTGCAGATCATAGCGGGATAAATCACTGTAGCCCTTTGTATCACCCAGCAGCTCATCACAGCTGATTCCCAACGCCTCACTCAACGGCTTCAGCAGTGTGATGTCGGGATAACCCTCTGCCGTCTCCCATCGTGATACCGCCTTATTGCTGACATTCAACAGCTCTGCAAGCTGCGCCTGCGTATACCCTTTCTTTTTGCGCAGTCTGATGATTTTCTCCGCAAACTGTTCTTTGTTCATACTCCATCCCTCCTCTATCTATAGTATGACGAAATTCCATATAAACAGCAATCCATGATTGCGGGAATCACTCCACGCTTCATGGATTGCTGTTTGATTTCTTTTCATCCTCCAATGTCTTGATAATGCCATCCGCTATTTTATCCGCAAAAACCTTCCGTTTTGCATCATCGATCAGATACAGACGGTCGTTCTCACTGGCGAGAAAACCGGCTTCTATCAGAATGGAGGGCAGCTTATTATTTTGCAGCACCTGAATCGGAGACAGATCCTGGTCCTTCATACCCCGATTCTGAGAATAGCCCAGAGAATCCAGCTCCTTTAAAATATTTTCCGACAGAGCCTCCACCCTCGGCTCCTTCATTTTCCCCCAAATTTCATAACCATAGGAGCCATTTATGACTTCTGCGGCATTGGTATGTATAGAAACAAACAGGCGGGCATCACTCTCATTGGATATACGAACACGTTCACTGAGATCCTCTACTTCATTAGCCGGCCAGGATACATCATCACTCTTTCTTGTATACAGAACCGGATAGCCGTTTGCCTCCAGACGTGCACCGATATCCTTTACAAAGGCAAGTGTAACATCCTTTTCATACAGCTCTTCAAAGGTACTTCCCGCATCATAGCCGCCATGTCCGGCATCAAGAACAACAACGGGTGTCTCTGCCTTTTTACTGAATAAGGGCGCAAGGATAGGATTGTCCGGAAAAACCTTCACGCATATGATCAGCAGCCCCAGGATGACCAGAAACTCCATCGCAACCACGATCAGCAGTCGAATCGGATTGATTCCTCTTTTTTTCTTTCTTTGCTTTGCCACCGTGTCACCTGACTTTCAAACTGATGTAATTATAGCAGATAAATCAGGAAATTCCTACCTTTTGCGTGACGGAAATGAGATGATTTGCATACCGATTCCACAAACCTTATCTTATGCAGAATGCTCCTCTTCATCCTCCTGATACACGGTTTCCTCTGTTACAATCAGCCTCTGCTTCCGCAAACGGTGATTCACATATTCCGTAAAGAAAACATACAGACATGCTGTAGTCGGTACTGCCATAATCATACCGAAGACACCCCACAGATCCCCGAAAACAAAAATACTAAGCAGCACCCAGAGACCGGGGAGTCCCACGGAATTGCCAACCACACGGGGATAAATGACATTATCCTCAAAGTAGCTGAGTATCTGATAGAATATGATAAACCATACACTCTGTAAGGGATCCTTGGACAGCATCATAATCGCTCCGACACTCATCGCAAACATGGAGCCGAATACCGGAACCATGGAACAAACGGCAATCAGTGTACAGATGAGCTCCGGATACGGGAATTGAAACAGCCGCATGAAGATATAATACAAAACCCACAAAATACAGGCCTCCGTCAGCTGCCCGCCGATAAAGCTGGAAAATATCCGGTTTACACGTGCAGCATAGCGGAAAACAATCTTTGAATTTCCATATCCGAGAAAGGCCGCTGTCACCTTGCGCATCTGGCGTATGAAGTTTTCTTTCCCGCTAAGCAGATACAAGGAAAACATAAAGCCCGTAAAGCCGACAGCAAAGCTGGAAACAAAGCCGGTAGCGCTTGATAAAATCCCGCTGGCACTGCCGGACAGCAGATTGATTACGTTGGTAACGATTTTCTCCCATGGCATCTGAATGAACTGCTCAACCTGTGTAATATTCTCGATTCGATAATCAATATGGAAATATGCCAGCACCTCATCGATATTCTTCACAATATTCGTAAAGAAGGAGGTTAGATTTTCCATAAGGGATATGAGAGAATCGATAATGCTAGGCAGGATGATACTGCCGATAAGAATGATTAAAATCAGAGCAAGCAGAAACGTGAGTATCATGGAAATGACACGTTTTTTCTTTTGGAGAAAGGAATCCTGCTTTGTATGGCGAAGCAGAAAGCCCTCAATATGCTTCATTGGCAGATTTAAAACATAGGCAAAGACAATGGCATACAGCAGGGATTTAAACACGGATAATACAAAATCAAAGCCGTTTTTCAAGTCCTGCAGATGCACAAGGAGAAATCCAAGCAGAAGAATATAGGTACTCAGGTAAATCCAGGGTCGTATGGATCGTATAACGTCTTTATCACGAAAAGGCAGTTTCATGTGCATCCCCTCTTTCTTTTGAAAAAAAGGACTGGACGTATCCAATCCTTTTTATGATTTCTTACATTTCTTCTTTTGCGATTGCAAGTAATCTCTTATGACGTTTCATAGCGTCTTTCTTTGTTTTCTCAAACATTTCGTACGCTGTTTCACCTTTTACCTTAGGCAGCTGGCTGTAACGAGTTTCTGTCATCATGAAGTCCAGCATCTTCTCGTAATCAGGCTCCTTGGAGTCGATTGTCAGAGGAGTTTCTTTTCTTGGGTCATAACGATACAGATCGAAGTATCCGCACTCAACAGCTTTTGCCTGTGTTCTCTGGTGGTTAGCAAGTCCGCCCTTGATACCGTGCTCCGCACATGGAGAGTAAGCCAGGATCAGAGATGGTCCATCATAGCTTTCTGCTTCCTTCAGTGCTTTCAGTGTCTGGTTTTTATTTGCTCCCATAGAGATTGCAGCTACATATACGTGTCCGTATGCCATAGCGATCTGTCCCAGGTCCTTCTTCGCAGTTGTCTTACCACCTGCAGCGAACTTGGCGATAGATGCAGCCTGGCTGGATTTGGAGGACTGTCCACCAGTGTTGGAGTAAACCTCAGTATCCAGAACCAGAACATTCACGTTCAGGTTGTTTGCCAGTACGTGGTCTAATCCGCCGTAACCGATGTCATAAGCCCATCCGTCACCACCGACGATCCAGATAGATTTGGAAACCAGGTCAACGTCTGCCAGTTCTTTTACCATAGCGATATCAGATTTAGCAGCCAGTTCCTTGATTGTCGGAGCGATTTCTCTTTCCGCATCACGGTCACCGTGTACTTCCAGATATTTAGCAAATGCTTCCTTCAGAGCAGGCTCAACATTTTCCATGTTGTCTTCCATTGTCTTCAGGATTCTTGATTCCTTATAGTTCTGTGCCAGAGCCATACCATATCCGAATTCCGCATTGTCTTCGAACAGAGAGTTCGCCCATGCAACACCCTCACCATTGCTGTCATTTACGAATGGAGTGGAAGGAGTGGAAGAACAGTAGATCATAGAGCATCCTGTTGCATTCGCAACCAGCATGTCATGACCGAACAACTGAGATACCAGCTTATAGTATGGAGTTTCACCACAGCCAGGGCAAGCTCCGCTTACTTCGAAGTAAGGCATCATGAACTGAGATCCCTTAACGGTATCAGCCGGGAAGAATTCAGTCTTGTATTCTGTATGCTTGAACAGGTAATCTGCCAGTGGTTCTTCACCAAGCTTTTCGTTGATGTCAACCATTTCCAGAGCCTTGTTACCGGCTTTACCAGGACACTCAACCGCACACAGACCACAGCCTACACAGTTTGCAGGAGTAACCTGGATACGATATTTCAGGTTTTCAACACCCTTACCCATTGGTGTAATTGTTTCAAATTCCATAGGTGCTGCAGCAACCTCTTCCTCTGTTAACAGGAACGGACGAATTGTTGCATGCGGACATACAAAGCTACAGATACCGCACTGGATACAGTTTTCCGGGTGCCATGTAGGTACCTGTACTGCAATGGTACGTTTTTCTTCAAATGCTACGTTGTTACGGATAGAGCCATCCAGCAGGAAGTCTCCTGTGAATGCGCTGACAGGCATATCATAGCCCTCCAGACCGTTGATTACTGCAACATGGTTATCGAAATATTCGTCACCAGTCAGCTTACGGCTGGAATCAAATGGAAGATCAGCCCAAGCTGCATCCACCGTAATTTCTTCGATTCCGGCTTTACCGGCATCGATTGCCTTGTAGTTCAGCTGTACAACAGCATCACCCTTCTTGGAGTAGGATTTCTTCGCTGCTGCCTTCATCAGCTCAACAGCTGTATCGTATGGCATGATCTGCTCATTCAGTGCGAAGAATGCAGACTGCAGAATCGTGTTGGTTCTACGTCCCATACCGATTTCCTGAGCGATTTTAGTTGCGTTGATGATGTAGAATTTTGCATGCTTTTTAGCAAGCTGCGCCTTCATACGGTTCGGCATATGCTCAACGATTTCTTCTTTGGAGAAGGTAGTATTCAACAGGAAGCTTCCGCCTTCCTTGATATCTTTCGCCATGTCATATTTGAACATGTAAGCATCCAGTGAGCAGGAAATGAAGTCTGCGTTACCGATATAGTAAGTGGAACGGATTGGAGAGTTTCCAAAACGCAGGTGAGAACGGGTAACACCACCGGCTTTTTTAGAGTCATATGCAAAGTAAGCCTGTGCATACTGATCTGTATTGTCACCGATGATCTTGACAGTGGATTTGTTTGCAGAAACCGTACCGTCTGATCCCAGTCCCCAGAATAAGCAAGAAGTGTAGTCAGCTGGAACGTGGAAGTTGGAATCTGCTTCCAGGCTCAGGTTGGTAACGTCATCAACGATACCGATGGTAAAGCTGTTCTTCATTTCATCCTTCTTCAGTTCATCAAAGACAGCTTTGATGTGGTAAGGCTGTGTATCCTTGGACCCCATACCGTAACGTCCACCGATGATTTCGATGTCTTTATCCTTCAGTGCAGACAGGATGTCAAGATACAGAGGCTCTCCCATGGATCCTGTTTCCTTTGTACGATCCAGTACAGCAATTTTCTTAACTGTTTCCGGCAGTACAGCCAGCAGGTATTTTACAGAGAACGGACGGTACAGGTGAACCTTGATCATACCAACCTTTTCTCCGGCAGCAGTCAGTGCATCAATTGTTTCTTTAGCAGCCTCTGTTACAGAACCCATAGCAACGATTACACGTTCTGCATCACTTGCACCATAGTAAGTAAACGGTGCATATTCACGACCAGTGATTTCACTGATTTTCTTCATGTAGTCAGCAACGATGTCAGGAATTGCATCGAAGTGTTTGTTTCTTGCTTCCACACCCTGGAAGAAGATGTCGTCGTTCTCAGCACCACCGCGTGTTACCGGGTTTGTGTGAGGATTTAAAGCGTTCTTGCGGAATTTAGCAAGAGCTTCCTTGTCAACCAGTTCCTTGAATACATCTGTATCCATAACTTCGATTTTCTGAATTTCGTGAGATGTACGGAATCCATCGAAGAAGTGCATGAATGGTACGGACCCCTTGATTGCAGCCAAATGAGCTACACCAGCCAGATCCATAGCTTCCTGTACAGAATGGGAAGCCAGCATACATACACCGCTCTGGCGGCATGCATATATGTCTTCATGGTCACCGAAGATGTTCAGTGCTCTTGTAGCAAGTGCACGAGCTGCAACGTGGATAACGCCTGGCAGACACTCACCAACCATCTTGTAGATGTTTGGAATCATCAGCAGCAGACCCTGGGAAGCCGTGAAGGTTGTAGCCAGAGATCCTGCCTGTAAAGCACCATGTACTGCACCAGCTGCTCCACCTTCGGACTGAAGTTCAGCAACTTTTACAACACTGTCAAAAATATTCTTGCGACCCTGTGTAGCCCACTGATCAACAACCTCAGCCATTGGTGAAGATGGAGTGATCGGGTAGATCGCAGATAGTTCGGTAAATGCATACGCACAATGTGCGGCTGCAGTATTACCGTCCATTGACATAAATTTCTTAGTCATTTGTTTTCCTCCTTGCATAACTTACTTCTCTATTATAAAACTTTATCTTTGATTTTACTAGGATTTTTAAGCAATTTTTCGTTGGATTTCAAGGGAATTTTGTAATTATTTTGGGAATTGAAAAGTTTGCACCGCTTATTTTCACTACATGAAAGAAAATGTATACAAAATGAAAGAAAAGACCTGTTTTCAAGGTCTTTTCCCCTTCTTATTCAATTACAATTTTCACGGTATTTGCCGCATTGCTGCGATAAAACGCCTGTGTTTCTGTATTGATTATTGTCACTTCATTCCTTGTATCGCTGATGATTTCCAGTATGCCCTGTGTCGTTTCCGTTTCATTGTTGATAAGAAAGCTGACGCTTCCATTTCCACTGGTTTCCTGAATCTGATAAGTCTCATACGGCAGATTTTCCAGCAGCGCCGTAAAATCATTGTCCTTATCCAGCGTCACAAAACGGTTGAAGGAATCGGAGGACACCTGCATGACATAGGACTGGGAATCCGCCGGACGCTGCAATTCCCCCTGTGCGTTGCGAACCCGCTTGGTCAGCTCCATGGAACCGTTCTGTACACCACTGGTACGGTTGATAATACCAACCACTACGGTTGTTCCCGGCAGTACGGTAAATTTCGCCTCATCCACAAGCTCCGGCGAATTGATCAGATACTGTACCGGATAGGAGGAATCCAGCTCCTGCACCTCATAGGCACCGCTTGGATACGTTGTCAGTGACTGATGCCAGCTGTTATCCACATTCAGGTCATACACCTGATCGATTCCTTCCCCGCGAATGCGGAATCTAAACGTGTCCGGAGCACTTGGCGGCAGATAGTTGCCGTCATCGTCCAGCATATACTTGAATACTTCAATCGTACTGCGGTTGACAATCAGCTCATTGATAACCTCCACAACATTGCTGACAGCATCCCCCATGGTGATGGTAGCACTATCGGTTTCCGCTCCCCCGTTTACCCGATAGGTTGTGATGAACTGATCATTATTGATTTCCCGGATGCTGTAGGTCCCCTTCGGCAGATCGTTGACCACATAGGTGAAGGAATTACCGAAGTTCAATTCCACACGGCGCATCGTCGTCATATTATAGATTTCCACAACATACTGGTCGCCATCCGCCGGGCGGATCAGCGTACCGTTTGCCTGCTTGATGAATTTTGTGATTTCCAGCTTTCCATAGCTGCTGCGCTGGGCGTTGATGATGCTGACATTGTGCGCATCACGGCCGACCTCCACCGTAGCAGTGGAGCTTTCCTGCGCATCATCTACAATATACGTCACCTCATAGCCGCCCGGCTTCTGTTCAGAAATCTGATAGGTTCCCGCTGCCAGATCACGCAGTGTGGTCTTCCAGCTGTTGCTTTTCTGCAGAACGACGCTTGTCTGCATTCCCGCACCGCTTACCGCAACAACAAAGCGCTGGGTATCATTCGGCAAAACGAGCTGTCCGCTGGCGTTGCGGATAAGCTTTGAGAGCGTGATGGAGCCCCCGCTTCCCCCAGCTGCATCAATCATTGCCACCTCATTGGAATTTTTCTCAACATGCACGATGCCGTTTGCGACCTCGCTGCCGCCGTTGATAATATATGTGACCTGATCATCACTGTCCACTTCATCGATCACATACCAGCCATCCATCAGATCCTTGACAAGGATGCTCCAGTGATTGGCTGCATTCAGGGTAAACACCTCATTGTAGCCCGGCTTGGATACATGTACCCGAGTCACAAAATCCTGTGCCGGCTGTTCCAGCTTGCCATTTACCCGCATGAACTTCTCGATGCGGATACTGCCGAAGACTTCCTTCACCGTATTGATGATCTGTACGGTACTGACATTGCCCTCCACATTGACAATAGCGCTGTTAACCTCACTTGCACCGTTGACAATGTAGCTCACATCATAGCGGTCATCGACCTCATCCACGACGTACACGCCATCCTCCAGAGCATCTACCAGCAGCGACCAGTTGTTTTCACGATTCAATGTAAAGACCTCATTGTACCCCGGTCGTGAGATATGAATGGTGGAAACAAAATCCTCATCCGGACGCACCAGATTCTGATTGCGGCGCATATATTTATCCAGCTGTATACTGCCCCTGCCGGATGCCTGCGGTGTATCGATAATCTGAACGGTATTGCTGGTACCTGCCACATGGATGATACCGCGGTCCACTTCATTCCCCCCGTTGATGATGAAGCTGACAGCATCCATCGTCGTCGTTTCGCTGATGACATAATCCCCTGCTGCCAAATCCGAAAGCACGCGCATCCAGCGGTTGGAGGCATCCAGTGTGATCAGCTCATTATAGGAAGGCCCGGATACCAGGAAGACATAGGACGCATCCTTTTGCGGGCGCATCAGCATACCATCCTGACGGATATATTTGGCCATGGTGATGCTGCCGCTTTCCGCTACCTGCTCCCGATTGATGACCTGTACCTGATGCGCAGTGCCATTCACTGCCACAATGGCGCGATCCACCTGAGAACCGCCGTCGATAATATAGCTGACATCCTCATGATCCAGCTCATCGATGACATAGGTTGCGCTTGGTAACGGTCCAATCGTCTCCGTGAAGCTGTTTCTGGAGGATAATGTGAAGATTTCGTTATAGCCCGGTGAGGAAACATGGATGCGATAGCTGCCTGATTGCGGCTTGCTCAGCAGTCCCTGTGCATCCTCTACATATTTGCTCAACGTGATGCTGCCGGTGTTTCCTGTCCCCTGCGGATTGATGATATTCACCGTATTGGCATTCTGCATGACATGAACGATTCCCCTTGCAAGCGGTGCCGCATTATTGACGACATAGCGAACACCCTCCTGTCCACTCTCTTCGATGATTTCATACCAGCCGTCCTTTAAATTGCGCAGGCTGGCATAGAAGTGATTTGCGTAATTCAGAAGAACTCTGCTTGTTTCCTCTTCTCCCTTGATGCGTACCCAGAAGCTGTCCTGCTCGGATGGATAGCGGTAACACCCCTCAGTGTCACGAATGAGCTTGCACAGCTCAATGCTTCCCTCATGCGGCTGCTTCTCCTCATTGATTACCTTGACATCCACGTTCTCCGCTTCCACATTGATGACAGCACTCTCTGCTTCCTTACCCCCGTTGATGATATAGCTGACATCATGCGTTGTATTCAGCTCACGCAGCTCATATACCCCCATCGGAAGATGCTCCAGCGTTTCCTTCCAGCGGTTGCAGGAGTTCAGCGTAATGATCTGATGGAACGCTTCTCCCCTGACGTCCACCTCAAACTCCTCTTCCTGCTGCGGTTTCTTCAGACAGCCGCAGGATGCATCGCGCATGTACTTGGAAAGCGTGATGCTTCCCAATGCACATTTCATTACATTGACAGACTGTACATGCACATCACTGCATAACACGATTGTACCATCGCACTCGCGTGCATCATCCACCAGATAATACAGCTCCTTGAATTGCGGATCCTCCTTCTGAATAACCTGATATTCCGCCTGCGGAAGCTCCACCGCCTGATGCCAGTGATTGCGCTCATTCAGCACGAAGGTCTTATCCATATGCTTCCCCTTGACCTGCATATGGAACACCATGTCCTTTGACGGCGCTGTAAGATCATCCTCACAATTCTTGACGACTGCCTCCAGATGCAGCTTCGCCATAGCCTCGCTTGCATTCAGCACGGTAATGTTTACAGCTTCATCCCTGACCTCAAAGTATCCGCTATCCTTCGGACACTCCTCATTGATCTGATAACGGACCTCATGATCCCCCAGCTCACGGATTTCATAGGCGCCGTTTGGCTGCCTGCAAAAGGTCGCTGTCCAGTCATTGCTTCTGTCCAGAACACATTCCTGTTTTTCCTTATCATGCAGGAGCTGGATACGGAAGGTGTCGTTTCGTTCCGGCTTAAAGCGTTCTTTGAATCCGTTTTCCATGCATTTGGTAACGGTGATGTCGGCGCGGCGCGGCTGCTTGATCACAGCACAGACGCTTACACATTCCCCGTTTAATTCAATGCAGACAACATCCTCGAATACACACTCCTCAATTTCAAAGCGAACCGCACCGGCATCAAGCACACGCAGTGTATAAGAGCCCGGCTGCAGATTCTTCAATTCATCGCAGAAGCTATTGCGGCTGTTCAGGCAGAGTGTTTCCTTGCAATGCTCGCTGACGATTTCCACACGTACCTCTTCGCCCGGACACAGATCACGGCGAACGCCGTCCTCCTCCATGAGTGCACCAACACGGATGCAGCCCTTTGGACACGGTGTATTTACCATGGTGATGCAGACATCCTCATCACACACATCCACGACGGCAGACGCACACGGCAGATCATTGATCAGCCAGCTGACCTCATAGCCCTCGCATGGAACCTCACGTACCTCATAATGTCCCTGCGGCAAATCATACAGGCGGACACAGAAATCATTTTCGCTGTTCAGCTCGATTTTCTGTGTGCACATATCGCTTTCCACGATGGCACAGAAGGACTCACCATAGGATGGCATGACCAGGTTACCGTCTGCATCCGCGATACGCTTCTCCAGCAGCATACAGCCGCAGCGCTCCTCTTCGTTGATGATCGTAACATGCATGCTTTCTCCCTCGAACAGGAAGTAGCAGCTCTCATGCAATTCCCCGTTGATGTCATATACATGCTTACCGCCGCCCAGCTCACGCAGCTCATAATGCTGGTTGGCCAGATTGCTCAGGCAGATGCAGAAATCATTGCCGGCATGCAGTTCATATACCTCATGACAGTTCTTGCCCTTGAGCAGCACACGGTATACGGCATCCTCATCCGGCATCACGATACGGTTTCCATCCCGTATGCGTTTTTCAATTGTTACAACGCCCTGCCGCTGTTCACTGTTGATGATGTCGATATATTCATCATCACGTCCCAGTGTAAAGCAGGCACGCTCGCAGCTTTCCCCGTTGACGCGGTAGCGGACATTCCAGTTTTCATCGACCTCACTGATTTCATAGCTTCCCTCCATCAGATCATCGAAATATACACAGAAGTCATTGCGTGCACACAGGCGGTAGGTGCGGCTGAAGCCCTGTCCCTGTAACAGGAAGCGGAATTCATCCTGCGGACACGGCATGAACAGCTCTCCATGCGCATCCTCGATATACTTGGTAACGCGGACACTTCCTGTGCAGTCGCTTTCCTGATTGACAATCAGAACCTCCACATCGCACTGTCCCAGCTCGACATTGCCGAAGCTTTCCTCGTTGCCGTCTATGACGTAGCTGACGCGATAGCCCAGATTATCCTTCTGCACAATACGATAGCGTCCCTGCGGCAGCTGATCCAGAATCACACACCAGTTGTTTTCCGCACGCAGACAGACGTGCTCACTGCACTCTCTACCTTCGACCAGGATATCCAGAAGCATGCCTCTGGATGGACGCTGCATGTCCCCGTTGCAGCAGCGAACAACACCACGCAGCTTCAGCATACCGCTGTTGCGGCGGCGGTTGATGATGCTGACCTCCTGATTGGACCCATCCATATACACGATGGCATCGCATTCATCCTGCTGATTGACGATATAGGAAACATCATAATCATAGCTGTCCAGCTCGGTAATCCGGTATTCTCCTGCCGCAAGACCCTCCAGCATGACACACCAGTTGTTTCCGGCCTTTAACAGATACGTTTCCTTGAAGCAGGCACTTTCCACACAGACTTCAAATTCCTCATCACGCCCCGGCTTGACCAGCTCACCGCTTCGTGTTTCTTCAAATTTACAGATTTTCAAAACACCGCAGCTGCTCTTCGCAACACTGTTGATGATGCGGATTTCATTTTCACAGCAGTCATCGACAACAAAGCGGGCATGACGGCACTCCCGTCCGCAGTTGACCTGATAGCTGACCTCATACTCACACGGTGCATCCTCACGCACCTCATAGCTGCCGAAGCGCAGATCATCGAAGCACATGCACCAGTCGTTATCCGCATTCAGCTCGAAGCAGCGTTTACAGAAGTAGGAGCTGAGGGTTACATGAAAGCACTGATGCTTCTGCGGCTTAATCAAATCACCGAATTCATTGCGCACATATTTGCAGATGCTGACCGTACCTGCATTGCGTTCCTCATTGATGACGGACACACAGAAGGCATTGTCACCATTGATGCGGATACAGGCGCTAGTACTCTCTCTTCCCCCGTTGATAACATAGCTTGTCGTATAATCGGTATTACAGCTCACTTCCTCAATGACATATTCCCCATTGCACAAATTCGCGATATCCACGCAGAAGTTGTTGCTGGCATTCAGATTAAAGGTTTCATTCATACCGCAGCCGCTGACCATGACCATGAACTGCAGATCCTTCGACGGCTTGGAAACACTGCCGTCACAGCTGCGAATAAACTTGCAGATACGAAGCGGTGAGGTCATACCTTCACAAAGTCCCATATTCTGCTGTGAATTGATAATCATAACCGATGCCTGCTCACAGTCATTCAGCTCTACATTGGCATAGCACTGCTCCTCACGGCCATTTACGATATAAACCGGATTCGCTTCCATCGGATCACTCAGCTCATTGATATCGTAATAGCCCGGCAGCAGTCCGCAAAGCATGGCACAGTAGTCATTATCCTCGCTCAGCTCAATCAGACGATCATCGCTGTCAGAGATAACGCGAACCTGATAAACCTCACCACAGCCCGGCTTGCACAGGTGTCCGTTTTCCATACGAATATACTTTTCAATTTTCAATACAGTGTCTGCACGCAGTTCATTGATCATGACGAGTTCATTTTCCTGCGGTAGCAGATCAAAGCGGCCATCCGAGGTTTCTCCCTCATCATTGAATCTCCAGCGGGTCAGATACCCTGTACATCCGCTTTCCTCAACCATAGTATAGCCTGGCAGCAGGTCACAGATGGTTTCCTGAAAGTCATTGGATGCATCCAGGGTAACACACTGCTCCTGCCCATTCTGCATGACATGCAGGGTAAATGCCATGTCCCTCTGAAATTCCAGCGGGTCCCCGTTCATATCTACTAATTTCTTTACGACATGCAGCTGTGTCTCACCCAGCTGCTGATTGATGATGCGGACTGTGCGGTGAGAGGTCGTACTCGTGTAGATCACTGTGGCGTAGTCCTCCTGCTGAATTTCCTCATCCACCAGATAGGTGATATCCACCTCATCTCCGTTGATCATCTGCTGTCCGCTTTCATCCGTCTGTACGATGACATGCTGTACTGCCTGGATATCGGAAATCGTGATTTTTCCAATACCGGTAGCCGGATCGATGGGTACATCATAATAACAGCATTCGTTCTGAGAGTGACAGACCTTGACATGACGCATTCTGCGTATGTCTCTGGCACTACCATCACGCATCCTCTCTTCTATGACAATATCCATGCTCGCATTTTCTATGCACGGCTGTGCCGTTTCCAGAAGGCTGACAGGCAGCATGCGGTAAAAGGCGTTCCATAAGCGTTTGCTCATCTTTATCCTCCTTCTTCATATAAGCGATTCATTTCTTATACATTCTAGTATATGAGCCCACATGGAAATTGTTCTACAAAATAAAAGAACCGTTAATTCATCAACGGTTCCAGCTGCAGCAGCACATAGGGCTGCCCCTCAATTTTGATTACATGTACACGCAGTACAGCATAGGTATTCTTCATGTGCAGTGTTACAACAAACGGGATATCATATTCATTATGCATTACAATCACCTGCTTTATCGTATGTAAAAAGCTTAAACGTGTACATCCTCATCGTAGATGCACACCATAAAGGTATAGTAGAATACCAGCACCAGACACATGACAACACCATAGACAACAGATACAAGAAAGGCAGGAAGAAGCTGCATATTATCGAACAGGGAAAGTCCCAGCTCCATCGCATCCATGAATGGATTGCTGCGGGTCATGATATCAACGACGCCGCTGTTTACAGCAAACAGGGTTCCATATTGGAAAAAGGCATTCATGAACGAGGTATAGGCAAAAGCAATTAAAAAGATGACCAGCATACTGTAAAAGGAAGAACGGTAATGCCGAATGATCTTAACAAAGGCATCCTTTATGATGAGAAACGGATTCCGCGCCCCGTCATAAATGGCAAAGCAGGCAAATACCTGCACCGGAATATAAAACATCATCAGCACAAGCATGATTGGAGTCAGTATGGTATTGATACTGCTCATATCCGCAAGCATCAGCTGAAAGGAAAGCCAGCTGCTCCCCACCATTACGACAAACAGCAGGGTCTGCACCCCAATGAGAGGAAACATATAGTCCTTCATCGTAAGCGTACGTATATCTTCCCGCTTGGTACGGATAAACTGAAACATGACAATCAGATATACATAGGCAGCCACAACAACGATCAGATAGAGAAACAGGTAGGATACCAGCATACTGCCTGCCCGGCTGACAACCGAAATTCCCATACTGTAAATCGAGCAGTACAGAATGCTGAGCAGCATCAGCATAATCAGCAGACTGGCAATGCGTTCTCTTATATTGGTAAATGAAAGAAAGTCTTTCCAAGTTTTCATAATATCACCTCAGGTATAGGTTATTCTACCATATTTCATGTAAAATGGGAAATGCTAAAAAGGATAAGATCGGCACTGTGCAGGCGGTGCTCAGATATGAATAGTTTCCATAGACGATGTTTTATTGCTGATTCTTATCTTTAGTGCCTATGATTTCCTTAATATGTAAAAATCCTCCTGCAAGCCGCACAGGAAGACTTCAGTAAACAGGATATGCATGTATATACTGTATTTTATTGATATCACGCATGAACGTACATCTCAACCTGCTTTCCCCGATGCGCAAGTCCTACTTTAATAACATTTTGCATATCGTGATCATATTTCTTGTCTATGATTTGATCACATGCAAGCTTCGCCAATTTTGTAAGGTCAATATTTTCGTCCTTTGTATATTTCAATTCAAATAACAGTGAGGGTTCTCCACTGGTTTTGTTGCTTAACAAAATGTCATGCCTACCTTCCCCATGCTCCCGATTGCTCGAAATTTCATAAGCATTTCCCAACCGCATAAGAAGACCTAATAGAAGCGTCTGGTAAGAATTCTCATTGATTAAATCAAAATAACTTATAGTATCCATCAGAATTTTAGGATATCCACGCAAAAACCCTTTCCAGTCTTTTTGAGGGAGTTTATCTGTTAAAACATCGATACTATTCTCATCTACATGAAGATAATGTGCTGTGATTGCACTAAATTCACTCATGATTTCTTTATTAGGAATTCTTAATTCATATCTTCCGAGTAATGAATCAAGCGTATCCTGTACGGTTAGATATCCGGCATTCAGGCACTGCCCGCCTGAGGCGCAAACAACCCCCATAAACTGCTTGTTTCCTTTAGCTCATAAAAAGATGTTTCGAAATTTACAAGTGTTCTAACTGTTCCGATCCTTATTAATTCTTCATATCCCTCTTTAAATGAAGCATCACAATCTTTCATTGCCACTTTTATCATTTTATTAGAACTGGTATTCACCCAGTAAGGCATCAATACTTTACGTTCCGCGTAATTGATAATGGACCAGGGATTAAAAATGTCTACGCCTCCCATATTATAACCGTCATATAATGCGCGTACTTCATCCGTATACTTCAAATCATAATATGCTAACAAGTCTTTTACCTCATTCTTTGTAAATCCAAAGTATTCTGCATATTCTTTATCCTTTACTGTACATACAAGCAGATTATTTAAATCAGAAAAGAGGCCTCTGCCCGCCTTAGGCGTATTCTCTTTCGCAACGCGCTGTATGCCTGTCAACATAGCAAATTGTAAATCATCACTTGTTTTCAAAGCCGTATGCAGGAGTGCTGATAAGGCACCGCTCACTTCTTTATAAAATCCCTGTGTATGGGCTTCAATAAACGGTGTGTCACGCCTTGGGCGGGCAGCGCCTATTCGTCTATAAACAACATAACGCGTTTTTTGTAATATTGATGACATTTTTTCATTAAAAAGCTGATTGCATGGTCAACTGGCTCCAAGTTTTCGTCTTCAAGATCAGATAATCCCCGTAAAATCAAATCAAATTTAGGCTTTTCAAACATACTGAGTTTTTCTAAAACACATGCATATTCATCATAAACATTTAATAATTGCTCCTTTATAGATTTTACTATCCTCCTCTTAGATTCTTTTGCATCCGCAAAAGATAAAAATATTGTTGGATACGTATTTATATAGGAAGCATACTCTGTTTTCATAATTGCTGAAGCTTCAAAAATGCTAGCTGAATTCTTGGTAACATCGAAAAAATCTGAAAGCACGCCATGGGTGGGCAGCGCCTGCTCATATTGATTGTCTTCCCCGCTACTAGCGCGCCTTTTGTCGGATACCAAAGGTATCGGCAATATTTCGGTGAAAGCGTCTTGGTCGTGTAATCAGAGTAACAGTTGTTTTCCTTTCCAGAAACTCCGCAATCATCACGCCTCAGGCGGGCAGTGCCTGCTTTTATCAACTGTGTAATAATCTTCAACCCGTAATTTCTGATAACCGTTAACTCCTATTGGTATGGCTTTTTTCAAAATATCACCGCCTTCTATATATATTATACCTTAATTTCATAATTCAGACATACGAATTGAGAAAAAGGATACATAAATCAACATACTGCGAAAGCTTTTTAGTTTTGCTCTTTTCAATGTATCACTAGATATCTGTATCATAGCATGAATTCATCGCTTTATGGCGAAAAATCAATAAATTGTGGATTTAAATGCACGATAATCAAGTTTTTTCGACACCACAGTTAACCAAAGCATTCTGGAAAATCAATCTTCTATTATAAAATTTCTATACGAAAAAAAATCCTTCTGCCGATATTGCAGGAAGAATTTTTTATTGCATTTTATATACCTTTCACAAAACAAGCCTGTGCAGGAAATCCATATGGATGAATATTGCTCGATATTAAAGCTTCCTTTTTGAATGTATCAATGAAAATCGCCTCACAGATGAGCCCGCTAGAAATAGTATAATCACCAAATACTTAATGAAATTGAAATTATGATATAGAAAGAGATTTCCCTGAACCAAGTCAAAGACAGTGACATACAAGATAAAATCAGCACCGTTATAATAAAGAATCATTGGAAACAATAATATAAATAAACTCAAAAAGCAGCTAACAAGAGGATTTTCACACTTTTTAGATATTAGGGCTACGATACAACCACTGAGCACTACACCCGAGCACCGGATGAAATACAGCAAACAAGCATACTGCAAACATGAAATTTCAAGCGGTAATGAAGATGCAATACTCCAATCATCAGGTACTACAGCTTGTAATGGGGCATCCCATTGAAACATCGGATATAGTTGATGAAATGCAAGTGCGTCACTAAGATTGTAAAATAAATACATGAATACCGACACCATTAGTACAACTATGAATTTAGCTCTATTCCTCGACCTTCTGCCTTTTTTTGTAGTCTCATACAGTATATACTCCTTTTTCTGCTGATCAAATGTATAGATTCCATGTAAAGCAAATATAAGGGAGGCAATCAGCAGAATACTCATTTGAATATCCCGCTCTTGTGTATTCATAGCAAAAATAGCCTGATATCCCTTTTTATAAACGAGTACCTCACCATCCTGATAATCCTTATAAAAAATCTTGAACGCCGCTTTGTCTTTTATTTGATCCATACTCTTTTTTAATAAAGCCTGGTAATTTGCTTCCGATGCCGCCATTCCCCTATCTTTCTCTGCAGCTAGCTTTTCCAGTTCTGTTTCCTGCTCCTCATACAGCTTATATTGTTTTTCAATTTTACGCTTCTTAACAGGATTCAGTACACCGCCATATTCTTTATATAGTTCTATCACCTTATCCTCAATGACAGAGTCCTGTCGCTGACTGGCAATTGTATAACTATAATTCCCCTGATAAACACACAGCAGGACACATATGATAAAGAATTTATTATTAACAATGATTTTTTGAATTTCATGTATCAACAGACTGGTATGCTGTACAAATGCAATCGAATGAGCATTCCATTTGGGTATCCTGACCTTTTTATGTAAAAACAGGAATAACGCTGTAAAAAGTAACATACATATGATGATACATATACATAGGAGTTCAGCTAATGATATTGTAATAGAACGAAATGTAAATACTATATAATCCTGATAAAACGTATGTGTATTACTGATTTCATATAAATTGAGGTAATGAAAGATACGCAGTATAGAGTTGACTGAAATAGTCTGGAAAAGCAGATAAGAGAGGGCCAGCAATGCACTCATTAAAAGAATAGAGAATTTCTGAAAGCATTGATACAAACATGCAAATATCATAGCTAAAGTGAATCCTGTAATGATTTTTATGGCAAATGTTATACCATACCACATACCTACATTTCCTTGAAATGCGCTTGTATACAGAGAAGGTATGCTTTGAATGGATGCTTCCCAATTTATGCCGCCATACAATCCCTGCAGGAGAAGCAGATATCCCCCTTCAATTAGGATCGTAAGCAAAATACCTGTAATGAAGATAACAATGCATTTAGAAAAGCGTGATGCGACCCTTCCATATTTCGTAGTTGTTATCAAGGATGTCATATCTGCACTTTCATCGCTCTGTAATACGATAATCGCTATAAATAACCAGGCAAAACAAATCATGATAGAGACAGAACTTGTCACATAACGTTCAAAAACAAGGAAGCCTTCGTCACTGAAGCTTGTATTACGAAGCCTTTCGTAGGTACTTTTTGTGAATTCCAACTGTTGTAGCTTTTCATCCGATATCGTAATATGCATGGGATTATTTTTGAGAAAATCCGTTTTCTTCAGAATACCATCCAGATATGTTTGATACTCTGTTATACGATTGTAATAGGTATGGAGATACTGGTATATCTGTAAATGAGCATTCAAATCCGTATAGATATCCGTTTGCAGTAAATTTTGATATTCTGACAGAAAATCTGCATCAGCCTTCTGTGCTTCCGTATCATCCTGAAAGGCCTCCGTTAAATGAAGCTGCTCTTCATATTGCTTCACTTGTGTGAAGAATGTATGCTTTTTTTCTATCCATGCTTTTTTATCCTGCAGATTTTTGCCATTTAATTGTTTATTTATGCTGAAATAAACATCTTTATATTTCGCCATTACATCATTGCTCTGTAATTGTTCCATATACAGAAAGGTGAATGTCGCAAAAAGAAGAAGAAGGATGGCAACGATCAGATTGCGCTTTGATGTAAGCTTCCTTATCTCATATCGTATAAGCTGCATAAAAATTATCCCATATAATACAGATAAGCATCTTCAAGTGAGGGGAGAACAGAGCTTTCACCGACTTCATCAACTATATAGCGTACATGAAATACAGTATCCAAACGCAATGACCTTGTAATTTTATGTGTTCTCTGAAATTCCTCCCATACATCTTCAGCAATCAATGTTTCCTGTACCCTACCCTTTAAGCGTTCAATCAACTCCGTTATACTACCTTCGAATAACAGATTCCCTTCCTTTATGAATAAAATTTCTTTTGCAATCGTCTCAATATCCTGCATAACATGCGTTGCTATTAAAACTATCTTATCTTTTGCAATCGTAGAAATATAATTCCGCAACCGTATTCTCTCCAATGGATCCAAGCCTGCCGTCGGTTCATCGAGGACCAGTACCTTTGGATCATTTAATAACGCCTGCAGGAAAAATAACCGTTGCTTCATCCCTCCGGAGTAGGCCTTAATTTTCCGGTTCAGATAAGTATCAAGGTTAAGTATACTGCTTAATGCCTTTATCTTTTGTTCCGCTTCCTCTTTCTTTATTCCTTTTAGTGCTGCCATATAATACAAAAACTGCTTCGCAGTAAAATCGCCGTATCCCGTTGTTATTTGCGGCATATAGCCAAGAATATTGCGATAGGTAGAGCCCATCTTTTTTATTTCATCTCCACAATAAGAAATTGTACCTTCATATTGCGTTAAATTCGTTGTAATCATTTGTAATAGCGTACTTTTCCCTGCGCCATTCGGTCCAATAATACCATAAACCCCCGGTTGCAGCACAAAGCTCATATCACGTACGGCTACCGTTTTCCCATAATTCTTCGTCACCTTTTGAACATTTAACGATATCATGAGGCACCCCCTTATGTTAATTCAATTTGTACATACTTTTGGAATTTATCTTCTTTGATCGGATACCTATAAAATTTATTTCCATTTGCAAAATAAAATGAGTGATGGACGATTCCCTGTGGCAATCCTTCCATATGTTCTAAAGCTGTCTTATCAAGCAATTCACCTTTTCTGTTAAACAGATAAAGATTTTTCATGTCAATATCGCATAATACGATATAGTCATCATTTACAAAGGCACTAAAAGAATAGGTATCCAATAATTTCTTTTTCTTATTTGATGCAACATCATAGTAAAAGACACCTTCTTTTTCCCCATTGCCTACTTCAATTAAAAACTGGCTGTTTGCATAATAAACATTTTTCTCCTTCTGCCAGAGCTTCATACTGTAATCTGTAAGTGATCCTTTCAATATAGCATTCTTTATGACTTCTTGTTTATCCTTATAGATTTCTGTAGTTATATATACACTATCATCTTCAAAAAACATATTTACAATATTTGTATCAGGTTCTAATTCAAAGCATATTTCATCCTCGTTATCAGACAGGTCATAAGCATGTACTTTGTTGCTGTCTGCATAATATAAAATATTCTTATGTATTGTAAAGGCAAAGGAAACATCCTCACCATCATCACTTTTTGTGACAGAAAGAAGCTGTTCTTCCTCGGTTCCATCAAAATTACTTCTTATAATAGTCTCTGTTAATTGATCTTTTTTATTAAAAGCCTCTACTACATAATAAAGCTTATCCCCATATACAGTATAATTTGAACGCATTTCATCAGAAATGCTACTACAGCTATCTACATTGTCAAAATCACAGCCGGATTCAGGGTTTGAATCCATTATATTTGTGTTCTTGCCATCATAAAAAACTGTATATTTATGTGTTCCTTCAGAATTTTCATAAACAGGGAACAATAATGCCCCACCTTTAATATCTGCCATGAAAGAGGAAGATGCCATAGAATTTTTCAGTGTAGCATAATCAGCTTCATAATGCAGAGCTTTCTCATCAACTTTCTGTGTCTGCTTGCCGCTACAGCCGCTTAACAAGGAAAACATTATAAACATCGCGATTACTTTAGTGAAATTTTTTTTCATAAGAGTCCCCCTTTAAAATTATTCTTTCGATTATTAGAATAATTCCTCCTAGGTACCTAGGAGGAATTATTCGCATAATAAAATAGAGTTATCGAACATCTGAACTATAATAAGTATTATTTCCTACTTTATGAGTACCATCAATACGTGTAAAGTAACGACCTCCACTCGGTAAAGAGCGTCTAGTTGTTGCATAACCAGTATTAGCATCTCTATAGCCATAATCAGCAGCTAGTGTAATAATACTTGCTCCATCCTTTGTATAACGAGATACTGATTTAATATTGCATGAATCATTAGTAGCATATGTATACCCACTTGTAGTTTTATCATTGCAACTTACGCCATAGTCATATGATGCAGCATTTATTGAAATAGCTGATAAAGCGAATCCAAAAGAGAACAATGCTACAAGCATAAATTTCTTTCTTTTCACAGAATCACCTTCCCTCCCATAATGTCAGCGCTTCCATTTATAATTTTATAATAACCTATTAACTATTTTTTGTCAACGCTTTATAACAAATCATATTGATCATATTGAATCAGGAATACAAAAAATCCTCCTGCCGATATTGCAGAAGGATTGGTACCTCCTTATTTTATATCGATCCAATGGTCCTTTCCATCCTCATACACATTTGCACTCAGCAGATATAATGGAACCAGCAAATAAAACTGCACCACATAATACAGCGCATAAATACCGATAATACTGATCAGCGCCTGTGTATTATTGGCAGCAACACTGAATACCTCCATCAGATTGTTACTGATATCATTCCCCAAAAAGGACGTCACTACAAGCAGAATACCGATCTGAGCGACAACAAACCAGATCATATACACAAGAGAGCCGCGAAGAATCACACGAATCTGTTCCCAAAGCAACTGAAAGCTCCCCATCACGAGTGCCTTGATCCGAGTAACACCATCATATACGCCATAGGAGATCAGTGCGTTCCACAGGATAAAGAAGACATTCAGCACACTCATTCCCACATAGTACAATGGCGGAACCATGATGAGAAACGTTGCCACGGTACTGACCAGCAGCTGTATCACACTGACAATCAGCCCAGCCAGAATCAGATATATGAAGCGTGAAGCACCATATTGCACATCCTTCACACCAAAGGACTCATTTCGAACCCTTTGAATAAACAGAAACAGAATCACATAGTTGATCAGTGAAAAAAACAGGGACAGAAGAAAACTCAAGATGGAATACATCAGCGATTTGGCATCCATGATATAAATTAGAGAATCCTTACACAGGGATATCAGCAGGCTGGAAACAAGCAGTATGGCAAACAGCCGTAGATGATGCCCCTTCAGCTGTGCAGATAGCTGTTCCTTATATTGTTGATATGTTTTCATAATTACCTCCATGTAACCCGCTGCATACGGGCTTTGCTCTTAAACTGCTGATAGCTGTCGGTTTCTCCTGCTTCAGCAATCACAATACAAAACATTATACGAGAAAGCGAAAAGAAAAGCAACCGCTCAAAGAGCATGCTGCTTGGTGATTTCGGATTCCCTTATGGGAGTGGCATACTGCAGAAAGTATTTTTCCACCTTTTTGCGTGATACGCATTTCAGCGAGATGCACTGATGATTTTTCAATTCGATGTTCAACACATCCAAATCATTGCGACTGGAGGTAATCGACCATTTTGCTACATCCTGCCAGAACAGCAGAAAGCATTCCTCCTTGCCGTTATTGAGATAAAAGACCGCATAGGTTTCATAAAACTCTATCAGTACAACATCTTTGACAAACAGCAGGCAATACAGAAACAGAAAGGTTATTACGATTCCTATGAGATAGACACGGGTAAACAGCAATGCAATCCCGATGAAAAGGAATACGGCAATGACCAGATACGGTTTTGCGTTGATCTGGTCGATTTTTCTGCCGTCTGTGGGCAAATTTCTGATTTTTAGCACCTTACTTTTTACGTTCACGTTCGACACCTTCTTATCTAGAAATTATTATATATGAAATAATTATT
>ERZ791934.1149-NODE-1149-length-28100-cov-3.378356_pt1 | contig 28100 bp, 20 predicted proteins | sample MGYA00510125_ERZ791934 | MGnify/ENA primary metagenome ERZ791934 (study PRJEB30046, sample SAMN00993240) | human gut metagenome | study: EMG produced TPA metagenomics assembly of the A metagenome-wide association study of gut microbiota in type 2...
GGAAGTTTGGGCTGATAAGCAGCCCTTGCAATTTGCAATGCACTTTTAGTCATTTTCTTTATCTTATATTTAAAGGTGTTAGTAATTCGAACTTAAAAGTGTCGCAAATTTCGTGTTTTTTTCCGAATTATGAAAGAAAATGATGATTTTGTTCTCTACAGGTATGCCACAGAGCAGACGAAGGGCACGAAGTTTACATCCTTGCTTCTGCAATTCCATAGCACTCCGTACCCTTTTCGCCTGTTCGGCACTATCTGTCAGTCTCTTTTAAAACGTCACTGCAGTCCTGGCTCCCGTAGCAGAAACAGCATATACCTTAAAGCCGTCTTTCCAAGCGGTTTTCATGGTAAACGTAGCAGTACCGGAAGGTGCTAACAGCCCATCAGAGATACAGACTTTCTTGCCGGTTTCATCTACAACTTCATAAGCTGCCACATTTTTCCAGTTGGTCATGGTAAATGTCGAACCGCTCCGTGTGGCTGTACCGGCTACAATTCCGGGTTTGTCCTTATAAAGTTCTACAGAATTATCCGTTATATATTCCAGAGCAACATCCGGTTTCGGATATCCCAAAGCCTCTACACGACTTCGTATTTCGTCGATACGGGCCTGGGTAACGGTGAGTTTGCCCGTTCCGTAGTCATCCACTGTTATGTCGACCGGAGTCAGAAATCCCCATTTCGTGAAGAAATCCAGCAAGTTGGCTTTAGCTATCAGACTACAGATATAAACGAACTCAGTCTGCTGTTCCCCGGCCGTTCTCAGATTATCGTGCGTCCGGATATACTCGTACACATCCGGATAGAATCCTCCTTTGTCAGATTGCTGAAGAGGTGTCCGTCCGAGTACTTTACCGAAATAGAGTTCCAATTGCCAGAAAGGAACGAGTTTACAGAAAACATCGCTGTCACTTCCAAAATTTCCATGTGGCGCACCTGCCGCAATGATCTGGGTCCAGGCCTTGGAATAACGGTTACGACTGCCATCTCCCATATCTTCTGTTTGCAAGCGAGAAGGCTGTCCGAAAATTGTAGTCTGGATGTACTCGGACATGATATTGTTCGTTACCTCCGTTGTCCCCAACCATTTCAATCCGGGACGTGTCTGGTTGCAATGCCCTATTTCATGTGCAGGTCCCCAACATGCAGATGTCTTCAATTTATCCACATTACAAAGTTCGGCCAGAGTACCGTCATTGTAAGCAGTATGATAACTGGTGGCATACATATAGCTGGTATACATCACATGCAGGTACATGCGGTTCTTGAACAGTTTATTGTATTTATACAATCCCATCAGTTCCATCTCCGAATTCACAATCTGATCATAAGCATCGATCAGTGCTTTCCCGTCCGGAGTATGAGTACGGAAACGCTCGGTCGGGAATGTGAGATGTGCATAATGTCCCACCACATCGAAATACTTATCCACAGCGTTACTCAACAATTTATTCCAATCGGAAGCCTGATGTTTAGCTACATCGAAATAGCCGTTTACTTGTCCGGAAGCGATATGTATCTTTACAGGCTGAGCAGTTTCATAGTCAGGAGTGTGATACAAAATATACATTAATCCTTTATTCCGGGCCGTAATCTTGTTGGCCCCTTCAGACAACGGATAAGAGGTTCCTCCGAAACCATCACCACCGGGAACATCCAGATTCTGAATCACTGCACTGACAGTCTGCCCATGTGTATCGCCGACAAAAATCATCAGTTGCTCTCCATCTTTAACCGAAATTCCCGTAGGATTATCACGCAGGCTATAAGGACTGGTCTTATGTGTTTCTGACTGGGCATCCGGATGGGGCCAAGCCTTATATTCCTGAATACGGAACTCTGCCGGATACTTACCCTGCTTCATATAGTAAGCTATGTTCTTGTAGAATGAATACGGACAGTTCTCTATTTCTTCATCGGTAAGTCCGGGCTTCAATTCAGAGCATGTACCATCGGTGAAAAGAGTGAGCGGGTCGAATGCATCCGGATTCTTTTTATAAAATTCCATCTCGGCACAAGCAGCAAATCCCTGCCCGTCTCCCGATCCTGATTTGACAATAAACTGAACCGACGTGACTCCGATTTGTGCCTTCGGAAAATTAACACGGACTGCGGCATTCGTCCCCCCGAAGTTTTTAGTCATCACCGTATTCCATTCATCGGTCCCTCTGGTATTCGCATTTGACTTTACACGGATCTCCACTTCCTTGAAGTTACCATTCGGTCCTGAGGTACGGGGATAATATATAAGATAGTCCATATCCGAACCCGCAGCAAAATTATAAGTCAACGTAATGGGGAAATAATGATCTCCCGCGTTATTCCAGTTAGAATGGTAAATAGTGCTCATATCACCATCGAATGATTTATCAATATTCGAGCCACCCTGAAAAGAGCTTGCTTCACCTGATTCTACCGGAACCTTAATATCGTCTTTGATACCCTCGAGATTTCCGGATTCATATTCTCCCAATCCTTTTTGAGTAACAGATACCAAGGCCTCAAGTTCTCCGCCGACCTCTTTCACGGTGATATTGCCCGTACGTTCACTATCTTCCGGATTGGCTGTAACAATGTAATTATGCGTCGTAGTCACCATTTCGGATGCACGTGTACCTGCCGGTTTCTCTTTGATCCATTCCGGCAATGTGATAGTCACCGAAACATTTGTAGTTACATCGAATGCGATATCACTGCCACTGGCCTCAACGGTAAAGATCTGTTGGGATATCAAAATAGCAGGCTCTGATCCCAATTGGCGTACGTTAACAGTTTCTGCCAATCCATCGGCAGTAACTTTAATCACTGCCTCCCTTGTCTCTTTTCCATCGTATCCGGACACATTCACCGTCAATGTACTTTCGTTGACAGCAACCGAACACCAATCTTTATCAGACCGTGCCGTCCAATGGTCTGCATTGGTAACAATAGCGATGTCACGGGTTCCTGCATCACTTTTAAAATCGATGGCAGACTGTGCTACCTCAAGAGTAGTCGATGTTAACGCTCTTTCTTCTTCAGCAGAACAAGCATACAGCAGCAGAGGGATAATAGCTGCAGAAATCATTAGAATTAGATGTTTCTTCATGTTATTAGGGTAAATTAAACATAAGATAAATAAAACAAAGGAAATACAAATTTTGTTCTCATAAAAGACTTCACTTGTATTTCCTTTTTAATAATTACTTGATTCTCGTATTTAGCATCAATCTGACAACCATAGGTGGCCAAATTCATACTACATTATATAGGTACCTATTGAATCCTGTTTTAGAAACTGCTTTTGAATGAATCGTCTAATGATTTGAGATGAATTTTCACGGTTATTCCGGTTGTTATAAGAGGAAGATAACAAGCTATCTGACGATTAAAAGAATCGAAACAGACCGGAATATCACCCAAAACATAGGCAAAAGTCAATCAAAAAAGATATGTATAGAAATTCAAAACAGTTTCTTACTCAATGGTAGTTTCTCCGGTTTCCGGATCATAGGTTTTCACAATTACCTTCGAAAGGCCGAGTTCTGCCAACGCAATCCAGTTGGAGCCGCTTGTAGAAGATTTCACCTTAAACCAAAGATAGCGGTAAGATGCACCGGCTTTTATTATATCCGATTCGTAAGACGCAGCTTTTGTATTAGGCAAATTACTCAAAGACGCCAACAAAGTGGTCTGGCTCTCATCATAATTCTTTCCATCAAAAGTATTGCTGCCCAGAATATCCATCTCTTTGGGATTGTCTTTATTGTTATTGTCACGACAAACATAGGAGAACAGGAAAGTGGACAAAGCATTCTCTTCACCCAAGTCGACCACAATATAGTGAGGGAAAGGCGTAGGACTGCTCCATGACATGTGGAAATAAGTGTCATTCCTTCCATCCACCAGGTTTGCGATAGGTCCTTCACTACTCTCCTGATCATCTGTATACAACTGTTTTGCAGACAAGGTTATAGGATTCCGGTCAGTCTTGATCTGTTTCAGAGCAGGAAGTGCCTGTGCCATGATACTGCAACTTTGCGAAGCTTCCCCGGCACGATTGCAAGGTTGCAATGTAAAGTTAATGTCACCATACCGATGCAGCAGATTGTCCACCAACATGGTATCACTATTCACACTTGCCAATCTCATACATTTCTTCCCGTCTTCAGGTAATGTATAGGTCACTTTTACATAATAATAATTAGAATCGGCTGGTACGGTCCATTTCAATTTGATAGCACCGGCTTTGGCTTCAGCCGACAGTGAATTCTGATCTATAGAGGTCGGCATGGGATACTTCTCATCGCTGGAGCAGCCGATCATATTTATCAGGCCCAGTATCACACACAGGCCAAGCAGTATTTTTTTCATCTTCATTTCTCTTTAAAAAGATTAATAACCCGGATTGTTTACTAATTTTTCATTTCTGTTAATATCGGCAGAAGGTATGGGCAACAGATATTGAGTCGGCGCCTCGAACTTACGCTCAAAGTCAATAGTCTTCACTATCGCATAATCTTCTATGGTAGTAGCAGCAATATTCAACCCCTTAGCCTTGACATTAAAATATTGTCCAGCCAGCAGCCAACGGCGCATATCCCAGAAATTCTGGTTTTCCAAATAAAGTTCATTCATTCTCTCCTGCCGTACAATCTGACGTAATTTTGTCTGATCCAATGCAGCAACACCACTCCATGCTGTTTCTACTGTAGGGATACCGGCACGTTCTCTGACTTTGTTCAGATATTGTTTGGCTGTCTCCAGATCATTAGTCTCCACACATGCTTCGGCATATGCCAAATACAAGTCGGCAAGACGAATAATGGGCCAGGGATACTGATTCAATTTCGTAGCATTTGTAGAAACAACAGTATTAGGATCGACACCTTTTTTGTTCAGATAACCACTTGGAGTATAGTTACCCGGTCGCTGTACGGTGGCCGTACCACGACTGCAGTTACCTCCCAATACAAAATCGCATATCAATCTGCTATCCGAATTATCTTTCTTACCGTTACTCATAACATAGGCCGGATTAGTTGACCCGTTCATCACTTCGTAATATCCACCCTGAAAAGCTACCCAAGCATAAAAGCGAGGTTCGCGATCCAAATTAAACAGGAGTGTTTTACTTCCTTCATGAGCCTCGTCAGCATGGCTGGCATCCACATTGACGATCTTTAATTTGTCTTTATCTTTATACTCCGGATCTTCGTCCCAAGGTAAACCGTTTTTAGTATAAAAACGATTTAACATGGTCCATGTCGGGCCGACACCATTCCACGCCCAGCCGTCAGTCACAAATGGTAACGATTTGTTTTGTATACCATACGAGCCTTCACTACGCGTTTCTGCCAGAAGAACCTCCGGATTACGCGAATCCCAATCGACCAAGCTGGTTCGAAGACACCGGACAGGACCTGCCGCCGGATAGGGATTCGCATCCTCATTACCTATCTTATAGTCTTGCTTTACATACAAAGCATGTCCGTTCTGCTCGGCAAGGTCAATCGCCTCTTTAATAGCTGTCTTTGCTTTTACCCACTTATTAGGATCATAAGTCAGAGGCATTAACTGACTACCGGATTTATCTGTAAAATTACTATAGAAACTTGAGTTTCCATTGAATAACGGAGAAGCTGCATACAAAAGCATTTTCGCTTTCACAGCCTTAGCTCCTACACTGGTTGCCAGTCCGTAATCTTCTTTATTGGTACGTATGGCAGGCAATGAACTTGCGGCTTCATCCAATAAATTGCATATCCAGTCTACACATTCGTCATATGAAGTTCGGGGTAAATATTCTGCTTGCGAAGCATTTACATCCGGTAGTTCCTTGATCAGGATAATAGGTCCGTAACAACGTGCCAACTGATAATGATAATAAGCAATCAGAAACTTAACCTGTGCGATATAGTCTGTTTTTACACTTTCAGTCAGGTCGGGTACCTTGTCTACATTTTCCAGAAATATATAGCACTGACGCAATCCTTGAAAAAATGTATTCCAATAAGAAATCACCGGCGAAGAAGCCGTATAGTTGCCTTTTGGAAAACTGGCAAACGTTTCATGTTCAAAAGCCGTTATCACTTCATCTCCTGTCAGCAAATCGAGACTGCCTGATGCCACATTACTTTGCGGCAAATAGCCATAGCAAGAATAAACAAAATTCTTAGCCGCATTCCGGTCTTTAAATGCATCTGCCTCAGTCGTTATTTCATCCGGAACAATATCCAGAAAGTCGCAGGAACTATATCCTATCGTCAGCAAAAACAAAAATAGGAGTTTATATATTATCTTCATAAGTATATATTATTTAAAAGTTAATTGAATACCAACATTATATGTACGTTGTGTCGGGTATTTCATACCGGCACCTCCACCCATTTCAGGATCCCATAGCTTAAATGGAGAAAAGGTCAACAAGTTACTTCCGTTCACATAGATTCTTGCCCATTTGAAACGATAGCCGATTTCGGCATTCCGCAATTTCAGGAACGAAGCATTCCGCAGCCAATAAGAAGAAGACGCCGTATTGTTGTTGTTATTATATTGTGTCAATCGCGGATACCGTGCATTCGGATTCTGATTATCTTTACTCCAATGATCATCGGAAATCCATTTCAGAACATTATTTTTACTTTGCGTTCCAAATGGTTCGAAACCGCTCATCATAAATGACACACGCGCTTGTCCCTGAAAGAAGAAAGAGAAATCCCAATTCTTCCATGTAATAGAGGGACCAAATCCGTATATTATCTCCGGAATTGTGGGATATCCTAATACCACTCTGTCATCTGATGTTATTTTTCCATCATAATTACCGCTCGCGTCCGGCTGATCTACATACTTCACATCGCCCGGTGCAATAGCAATATTACCGATAGTCGACTGAGGATTATTCGCAATATCAGCTTCATCAATATACAATCCGTCTGCTACATATCCCCAGATTGAGTTCAGGCTCTTTCCAACCTGCGATAATGCCGGACGAAGTCCTGCCGCTTCATCATACTTCAAAACCTCATTGTGTGCATAGGTAAAAGTTCCTTTCATCTGGATAGAAAAGTTCCGGTTCAACTGTTTTCCATAATCCAAAGCAAGGTCAAATCCTGTATTCTTCACTTTTGCGAAATTACCGTAGATTTTAGTACTGGCAGTTCCCAGATAATTCGGTATGGAATTTTTCTGCTGAAAAATATTATCTCTAATCTCCCTGAATCCGTCGACAGTGATATTTAATGAATTGAAGAGCTGTAAATCGACACCCACATTCAGTTTATTTCCGACTTCCCACGTAAGTTCATTATTCTGGAATCGATTATAAGTAGGTCCTGATAATGAAGTGGTACTACCACCATATCCGGTTGTATAAGACGGGCTTTCAGTCAAATTCACGATTGCCAGATAAGCAAAACGGTCACTGCCGATTTGATCGTTACCTACCAAACCATACGAACCGCGGACTTTAAAATTGGAAATAACCGGTTTTATCGGTTTCCAAAATTTTTCTTCACTGATATTCCATCCCAACGATATGGATGGGAACAGTCCCCAACGATGCCCTTTGGCAAAACTCTCAGAACCATTGTAGCCCGCATTTACTTCAAGCATATACCGATGATCGTAATCATAAGACAAACGTGCCGCCACACCCATTTTACGTTTTGGAAGCGAAGCAATAAGACTGCTGTTTACATTCGTATTGTAATCATCCTGGTTATAAAGCAACATACCACTTACATTGTGCGAACCGAACGAACGTTCGTAATTCAGGTATCCCTGAATATAAAACCGACGGTCACCGTTGGTACCGAAAAAGGCATCCATCGTATGATTACTCGGTTCTCCGATAGGTGTATTGGTAAAGTCATAGGAACCGTCTTCATTCTGTTTATAATCGGAAAGCTGATAACTATTATATCCTTGCAGACGGAACTTCTGATTATAACTCCAATTCTTAAATGAAACCAAAGCTCTGAAGCTTAATCCCTTCGTTATAAAATCCAGTTTCTGATCCCAGTTTACATTGGCTACTACCGTACTCTCAAACGTATCCTTGTAACCTGCACTTGAAAGAGCTACCGGATTGAGCGGCTGATAATTTCCGGCAAGGATACCTCCCCAATGGTACCATGTGTCAGATCCCTGCGGAAACATAACCGGAAAATCAACAGGATTGGTTCCCATAATAGCACTGAATATATCGCCTACGCCATTACCATCCTTAGTTGTCAAAGGACCATGCATATCATTCAACTGTACATTCAGGTGAAGCGAAATGGTAGAAGACTTAGAGAGATGAAAATCCACGTTGTTCTGGAACGCATATTTCATGTAGTCTATATTATTTTTATAAGAGAAGAAGTCACTGGAACGATCTTTCAACATTCCGGTTTCATGATTCATATTGACATTCATAAAATAAGTAATTTTAGATGTACCTCCACGTACATTAAAATTCGCTTTTTGATTAAATGTCGCATCTTTGAAGACCTCCTTGTACCAGTCCACATTAGGATAAATATAAGGATTCAGATTATGGATCGTACCATTTATTTTTTCATCAGAATAGAGCACAGCCCCTGTTCCCTGATTGGTAACCGCTTCATTGTACAAACGCATATAAGTGGGTCCGTCAACAATTTCCGGTTTCTTAGTCGGAGTATTTACATAGCCTTCTAAACGTACGCCGATGATCGGTCTGTCCAAGTCACTTCCCGATTTTGTTTTAACGATAAGTACACCGTTTGCTCCACGAGTACCATACATCGCCGATGCCGTCGCATCCTTCAATACGGAAAAGCTTTCAATTACTTCAGGATCCAACGAATTCAAGTCCGCTTTGGATACTTCAACTCCATCCAAAATAATTAGAGGAGAAGTCGCTCCGTTCATGGTTGCAACACCACGAATGAAAAAGTCCGCAGAATTCTGTCCCGGTTCTCCACTACGCTGGTAAGCAATCACACCCGACAAGCGTCCGGCAAATGAAGAAGAAAGGTTGGCAGAAGGTACCAGAAGATCCGAAGGACGAACCGACTGAATCGATCCGGTGATAGTCTCCTTTTTCTGTCCCGTACCAAAAGCAGTGACCACCACCTCATCCAGCTGCTGGGCATCTTCCGCAAGAGTGATAGACATTACCTTTTGACTACCGACTTTAACTTTCTTGGTAACATATCCTATATATGAAATCTGTATTTCATTTTTAGGAAATGCCGCTAATTCAAATTTACCATCTACATCGGTAATCACACCTGTGGTAGTACCCAGTAATTGCACTGTTGCACCGATGATAGGTTCACCGGTTTTTGAATCTGTTACTATACCAATGATTTTTGCCTTTTTCTGTTGTGTACTTTCCGTTTTCTCAACTTTAAGAATAACTTCATTCCCTTTAATAACATAACTGATATTACTCCCTTTAAAGACTTCGTTCAAGACGTCATCAATAGAACCTTTACAATCGATACTCTTAAGAGTTGTGTTTTTCAAATCATTAGCGTTATAGAAAAAAGTATATTGACTGCTTTTTTCTATGAGCCGGATGGCTTGAGGAATAGTGAGAGACTGACCTTTAACCACAATCTGTCCTTGCGCAGCAAGTGCAGACAGCGGATAAAGCAACAAAGCCATAACGATGTATTTGAGACACCGCTTCTGACAAGAAAATAAAAACTTGTTCATGCTTCAATTTTTAGATTTAACATTGGGTTAATAAATATTAGTTGTAAATAATAATCTCGTGATTTATTTCTTTTTTCCGAAGATTCAGGCTAAAACAAATTTTATCAATAACGTCTTCCAAAGACTCATCATAGCGGATACTCCCTGTAAAGGCACAATTTTTATTCACTTTATCGCTGATAATGATACGTGAACCATACATTTGGTTTATAATCCTAGTCAAATGTTCCAAATTAAATTGTGTAAAATTATAACGGCCGTTTTGCCACTCTATATTTTCTATTTGCCTTAATTGAGTCCCTGCATCAGCAGGATTATATACCAATTCCTGAAGTGGTTTCATCTCTATTTTATGTTGAGTCGATTCAACATTAAATTCAATGCTTCCATTAAACAAAGTAATTTCATTGGCACTGGGATTGTTCTGCTTTATCAAAAAGCAAGTTCCTTTCACTTCGATAAAGGCTTTATCGATATACACCCTAAATTTTCTACCCATATTTTTGTGAACTTCGAACAAAGAATTACCTTTCAGCCATACATTCCGATGCTTCTTGAAATCTTCGGCAAAACGTATAGAACTTCCCGGCTGCATCCAGACCTTCGAACTATCTGGTAATAAATACATTCTGCTTTTCTGAGCTGTAATTTCAATATATTTATCCATCGGGGTACTACCTTCATTTAAATGCATCCAAAGTCCACCGACAATCAAAACAAGAGCTACAGAAGCAGCAATATACCATAGTTCTAAAGGAACTATTCTTTTGTGAACTTTTATGCATTGGTTCTCGATCTTGTCCCATATCTTATTTCCAATCTCATTTTCTACCGGAGTATTCTTATTTTCTTTCCATTGTTTTCTCATTTGTTTTTCTATTAAATTTGAATAATAGAGTTTCTTGCGTTCCTTCTTGTCCAATTGATCTGCCAATAGCTTCTTGATCAGATTAGTTTCTTTGTTACTTTTATTCATTTTAATAATTATATTTAGATTTATTTTGTGTTATCTAAAACTAAATACACAACAGCCCCATCTACCACCACATGACAAGAGCAACTTTTTTTTAGAAAAGTTTCTTGACTGGTATCTATAATATACATGTTGTTTATTTTTCTATCTATTAAACTTCTGATATTTAGTATAATATCTAATAAATTAATTGGTAATAATAACTTCTTTATTTTTTATGTGATATAGCATTAGTTCCTTTAGAACTTATCCAATAAATATATGTTGCTATTATTTTATTTATAAAGAGAAAGAACATATTACCCAATTAAGTGCATATAATAGGATAATATAGCCATAATACACCAAGATAAATTAAACAAAAAATGTTATTTTTTAATATTCTTGTAGAAATCGCAGCAATTTAGAACAAAAAGATTACTTTTGCACCTCTAATTACTAAAACAGATGCAAGAAAAAGAAATAGTCAGGAAATTAAAGCATGGCGATCAGGAAGCATTTGCTTTTTTATACAATCATTACTGGAAACAAGTTTATAATTTCACAAGGCTCTATTTCACCGCCTCTATGGATATTGAGGAAATTGTGCAGGAAGTATTTGTGAAAGTATGGGAATCTCATCATTTCTTGGATGAAAACAAAAGTTTTGAAGGCTACCTCTTTATCATAACCCGAAACGTGATCTTCAATCATTCACGTAGGTATTACAAAGAGACAGCCCTCAAAATAACAGCTATACAAGCAGTCGAAGAATCTTATGACATGGAGGGAGAGTTGGATGCCGCCGATTTAAAGAAATATATCGATGAACTTGTTATGCAACTCCCCCCTCGCCAACGAGAGGTATTCCGCATGAGCAGGGAACTGCACATGAGCAACAGAGAAATAGCAGAACACTTCTCTATTACTGAAAAAGCAATAGAGCGCCATATCAATCTGGCCCTGAAATTCCTCAAAAAGAACCTCAATTTATTCATGTTGTTTATGGCAGCTTAACATCCAACCAAGATTCTGTCATTGCACCTGCCATCCGCCCCCCAGAGCCTTATACACTTGTACTACAGCGATCAATTCGTCCCTTATCGCATTGCTGAGTCCGATTTGGGCATCGAAATATCCACGCTGGGCATCGAGCACATCAAGGTAGTTCGTCACCCCATTGATATATTGTAATTGTGCCAAGTCTACATAACTCTTAGCCGAACGTTCCAATTTCGCACGAAGGTCGTATACCTCCTTAATCTTATTGAAGTTGACAATCGAATTGCGCGTCTCTTTGAAAGCAGTCAGGACAGCCTTTTCATAGCTGTGCACTTCAGCTTCATAAGCGGCTTTCTTTGCTTTGAGAGCGGCACGATTTTTTCCCCAACCAAAAATAGGCGTAAGTAAAGCACCTTCCATAATGCTATAAGGCGATTTCAACAGTTCGGAGAGAGCGGTACTTTCCGACCCTACCCTACCGGTAAGTGAAATACGTGGAAACATATTCGTATAAGCCACTCCTACCCGGGCATTGGCAGCAATCAATTTCTGTTCAGCCTGACGAATATCGGGGCGACGTTCCAATAGTCCGGAAGGCAACCCGACAGGTAACTCTTGTGGAAAGTTAAACTCCTGCAACAAACGGCTACGGGTAATTTTGTTGGGATATTCACCGGCTAGAAAAGCTATATCGTTTTCTTTCAGAGATATTTTACGTTCCAGATCGGGCACCAGTGTTGCAGTACGTGCCAACTCAACCTGAGACTGACGATAAGAAGTTTCAGACGTCAAACCTCCTTCGAAACGGATGCGGGCAAGACGCATGCCTTCCTCACGTGCTTTCAATGTTTGGCGAACAATATCCAATTCCGTATCGAGAGCTACAAGTTCATAGTATGCCTGCGCTACTTCGGCTATGATAGTCATGCGAAGGGCACGTTGTGCCTCCACAGACTGAAGGTACTCGGCAATGCTGGCGGAACGCGCCCAACGAAGATTTCCCCACAGATCGAGTTCCCAAGAGAAAAGAAGCTGCGCTTCAAAAGTATCGCTACGCTTGAAAGCATCACCACCGTGGTTTTCATTTTCTCTCTCCGCAGTCACGGTACCTCTAATGTCAGGCAACAGATTTGCTGTTGAAATACGTTTTTGCGCAGCCATCTCCTTGACACGGGCAGCAGCTATCAGCATGTCTTTATTGTGTTCCAAGGCCCTGTCTATCAAACTCCTAAGGGTACTGTCAGTGTAAATCTGCCACCATTCCTTATCTCCGAAACTCAAGCTGTCCTGATGTTGCGCCAGACTATCGGGCAGATTCAGTTCCGGACGGACATAACTTTTTCCTATTTTACAGGAACCTAAAGTTAATACAACTAATAAAAGAGTAATATATAAATAGCTTCTTTTCATAATTCAATCAGTTTTCTTTTTAGACTTGAACGGTAATTTCACGTTCACATTCGGTACATTTTTCAGTTTTGCCTTTGTCTTATAAACCAGCACAAAGAAGAATGGAACCAGAATAATGCCCACTACAATGGCAAAGATCATTCCGAAAAAGACTCCTGTACCAATAGCAGCACGGCTTGCCGAACCGGGACCAGTTGCCAGCACCATCGGAAGCATACCCAGCACAAAGGCGAGGGAAGTCATCAAGATGGGGCGAAAACGCAATTGGGCGGCATGGATGGCAGACTGTATTAAATCACCTCCACGGTCTACCTGCACTTTGGCAAACTCTACAATCAGGATGGCATTTTTTGCTGCCAACCCGACAAGCATCACCAGTCCGATCTGGAAATATACATCGTTTTCCAATCCGCAAACCCATACTCCCAGATAAGCCCCCAAGGCAGCCACCGGCAAAGAGAGTAACACAGCAATCGGTACCGTCCAACTTTCGTACTGTGCTGCTAGGAAAAGGAATACAAATAGGAACACCAGCGCCAATACCAATCCGGTCTGTCCTCCCGCCTTTTTCTCCTGATAGGAAAGCCCACTCCACTCCAGTCCGATATTATCCGGAAGATGGTCACGGGCGATCTGCTCCATAATTTCCATTGCCTGACCGGAACTGTATCCCTGTGCGGCAGCACCCCGGATAACGGCAGTAGTAAACATATTGAAACGTTTAATGCTGCCGGGACCCGTAGTATATGATGCGTTTCCCAAAGAAGTCAGCGGAATCATAGCCCCGTTGGAAGCCTTCACGAAGAACAAGTTAATATTGTCCTTATGTTCCCGATAGGGTGCCTCAGCCTGAATGTATACCTTATAGATACGGTTGAACATATTGAAGTCATTTACATAAACCGAACCGGTATAAGCTTTCATTGTTGAAAAAACATCCGCCAAAGGCACACCTAGCATCTTCACTTTATCACGGTCCACATCGAAATAAAGCTGTGGAATATCCGACTGAAGTGAAGAAGAAAGTCCCGTCAACTCTTTGCGCTGAGAGGCATAATACATCAGCGTATCCGCCGCCTGCACCAAATTTTCGAAAGTAGCCTCGCCACGAGCCTCCAGTTGCATCTCAAAACCACCCGAGGTTCCCAAACCGGGAATAACAGGAGGAGTAGAAAGATAGACTTTACACTCCGGATACTCACTCAGGTCGTGACGGACGTTTGACATAATCTCATCAATTGACGTATCCTTGCGGTCTTCCCACGGCTTCAAGATAACAGTCAATTCACTACGAGCCTGATTGCTACCTACACGGGGACTGCTTCCGGTAACATTCTGTACATAGGCTATATACGGATTCTTTTCCAGATAAGTGATGGCACGATCCGTCACCTCCCGGGTACGTTCCAGCGTAGCACCTTCTGGCAATTCCAACTCTATCTTGAAGTATCCTTGGTCTTCCACCGGAAGGAAACTTGTCGGAATCAGCCGGTGAATCAACAAAATACCAATAAGCACCACTCCGAAACCGGCCAATACACGACGCGGATTACCGATTACCCTACGGATAGCGATTACATATTTATGATTGCCCACGTTCAACCAATGGTTGATTTTACGGAAAACAATGTTCTTCTTTTTGCCATTGTCCGGTTTCAGAATCAGCGAACACATGACCGGACTCAGAGTCAGCGCCACAACAGTCGAAATCAGTACGGATACAGCGATGGTAATAGTAAACTGGCGGTAAAGTTGGCCCGTAATTCCGCTGAGGAAGCTCACCGGCACAAATACGGCACAAAGTACCAGCGAGGTAGCAATCAACGCACCTGCCAATCCATTCATGGCTTTCTTGGTAGCTTCATATGGCGGCAACTTTTCTTCCTCCATAATACGCTCTACATTTTCCACCACTACAATAGCATCATCCACCACAATACCGATGGCAAGAATCAACCCGAGCAATGTCAATATGTTCAGCGAGAAACCGAAAATCAGCATGAAACCAAATGTGCCGATCAGTGAAATAGGAACGGCAACAATCGGGATCAACGTAGCCCGCCAACTCTGCAAAGAAAGATAAACGACGAGTACTACCAAGATCAATGCTTCAAACAAGGTCTTATAAACTTCATGAATAGACTCGGAAATATAAGTCGTCATATCGAACGGAACCTCATAGCTCAGCCCTTCAGGGAAGTTTTTACTGATTTCATCCATCGCCTCTTTTACACTTTTCGCTACTTCCATTGCGTTAGCGCCCGGAAGCATATAAATTCCCAGAACGGCAGCATTCTTACCATTGATGCCACTCTCCGTACTATATGATGAGGCTTCCAGTGAAACTCGTGCCACATCGCGCAGACGAATGATAGAGCCATTTGTATTGGCACGAATCACAATATTTTCGAATTGTTCTACAGTAGAAAGACGTCCCTGCGTAGTGATAGGGATTGTCACATCGAGCCCCTTCACCGGTTGCTGCCCAAGTACACCGGCAGCCGATTCACGGTTCTGATCCTTCAAAGCATTCTGCAAATCCTGCACAGTCAACCCGAAGTTAGCCAATTTATCCGGTTCTGCCCAGATTTGCATGGCATAGTAACGGCTACCGATATTCGACACACGTCCTACTCCCGGAATACGGCGGATTACATCGAGTACATTAATCGTCGCAAAATTACTCAAATAGATTTCGTCAAATTTCGGATCGGACGACATCAATGTAAGGGTCATCAACTGGCTGGGCGCCTGCTTTTCAACTGAAATTCCGTTTTGAATAACTTCAGCCGGCAAACGGCTTTCCGCCAGCTTCACCCGGTTCTGAATTTCTACAGCGGCCAGGTCCGGATCGGCAGAAACATCAAAAGTAACCGTTGCCGAGAAGCCTCCGGAATTGGAACTGTTCGACTCCATATAAAGCATACCCGGTGTTCCGTTAATCTCCTGTTCGATGGGAGTTGCTACAGCCTGCGAAACCGTAAGCGCACTGGCTCCCGGATAAGAGGCACTGATCTTCACTACCGGAGGAGTGATCTGCGGATACTGGTCGACAGGCAACATGGTCAGTCCGATGATGCCGATGATGACTATCAGTATCGAGATAACGATCGAGAAAACAGGTCTATCTATAAAAAAACTAACTTTCATATTCAGTAAGGTCTCCCCCCGCCCCTCTCCCAACGAGAGGGAGGAAGAGTTTCTTTTAAATTATACGTTTTTATCTATCTCAGGAAAAGGGAATCACTCAGTCTCTTTTTTCTCAGCTGACGGCTGGGGTAAAGTGGCTCTCACTTTCATTCCCGGTGTCAGCTTGTGATACCCTTCCACCACTACTTCTTCACCTGCACCCAGACCTCTCTCCACAACGAGTTTATTACCAAATTCAGGTCCCAACTCAATGAACCGTTTCTCTGCCGTAGAATCTCTGCGCATCACATAAATATATGCTCCGCCTTTCTCGATAGTCACTGCTTTATGCGGTACAACGATGGCTCCTTCACGTACATCCAAGAGCAGCTTTACCTTCGTAAACTGTCCCGGAAGCAATACCTGTTTCGGGTTCGGCATCTCCGCTCTTACCGAAAAAGTACCGGTCTGCGGATCTACCTGAGGTTCGGCAAAATCCACATATCCTTTATAAGGGTATACCGTATTATCCGCTAAGGTAATGGTGATGTTCGGCTGCCAGGAACGGGAAGAGTCCTGCTGACCGATATTGATATTACGTTCTTTGCTCTTCAGATAATCCAGAGCAGTCATGCTGAAGTCCACCAGCACCGTATCACTCTTCACAACTGTAGCCAAAAGCGATTTTCCACCCGGTCCCACCAGTGTCCCCAAATCCACATTACGTTCGCTGATGTGTCCGGACAACGGCGAACGGACCAATGTATAACCCAACTCCAACTCTGCCTGCGCCAGGTCCGCCTCACTCATGGCAACGGTTGCCACCGCACTTTCATAGGCCGCCTCCGCATTGTCCAGATCTAACTGGCTGGCCGCATTCTGGGCATACAAAGGCTTGATACGCTCCAAATCCCGCTTTGCTTTCAATGCCTGTGCTTCATCTTTTTTCAGTTGTGCCCGTGCTTTATCTGCCTTTGCACGATATTGATCCTGATTGATCACAAAAAGCACCTGATTTTTATTCACATACGTTCCCTCGGCAAAGAGCATACTTTCCAGATACCCCTCCACACGGGCCCGCACTTCCACAAATTGTTGTGCACGTATGCGCCCCACATACTCACCGAAAATCTCTACATTATCCCTTTCTGCGGGCTCTACAATCACAGTCGGCACTTCCGGCTCTACTTTATGTGGTCGTGTCAGAATCCAGTAAATGCCTGCCACCAAAGCCAAACAGACGATGCCTGCAATTGTTCTTTTTCTCCTCAGTTTTAGCTCTTTTCTCGTAAAAAACAGTCTCATGCTTGTTTGTATTATTAAAATTAACTTATCCTTTATTAGCTACTTTACAAATCAGATACCAAATTATACCTGAACCGATCTTTTCAACTAAAAGCGCCTCCATACGTCTTACAAAGGCAATTTTAATGATTTACCGAACTTAGCTGCCATTCGTTAAAAGTGTGGAATTATGCCCATTAGTGTAGAATAATTCCACAAAAGGGCCGCAAAGATAATTCTTTTCTGCATAAGTTCCATAACTTTCACTTTTAATGGCATTCGCTACTTATTTATCAAATAATAGTATAAATTTGTAGTAACATTCATAATAACACTATAATGAAAAAACATTTGTCATTGATATTAGTTCTGTTACCGGTACTTTTTCTGGCACTCCCCGCTCTGGCACAAGAACGTAAAAAAGTCGGAGTGGTACTCAGTGGAGGAGGTGCAAAAGGGGTAGCACATATCCAGGCACTGAAAGTCATAGAAGAAGCCGGCATTCCGATCGATTATATAGTAGGTACCAGTATGGGATCCATTATCGGCGGATTATACTCTATCGGATATACTCCTCAGCAATTGGACAGCATGGTGCGCAAACAGGACTGGATGTTCTTACTGAGCGACCGGGTGAAACGTAGCGCCATGTCACTCAATGAACGTGAAAAGTCAGAAAAATATGTTTTTTCGTTTCCGTTTACCAAAAGTCCCAAAGATGCAGTTTCAGGTGGCATCATAAAAGGACAAAATCTGGCCAATCTTTTTACGGAACTGACAGTGGGATATCACGATTCCGTAGATTTCAACAAACTTCCCATCCCCTTTGCCTGCGTTTCACAAAATATCGTAAATGGCGAACAGATTGTGTTCCACAATGGAATACTTGCCACAGCTATGCGGGCCAGTATGGCTATTCCGGGAGTATTCACCCCGGTACGGAAGGATAGTATGATCCTGATTGACGGCGGCATGATCAACAACTACCCTGTAGATGTGGCCAGATCGATGGGTGCGGATATCATCATCGGGGTAGATGTACAAAACAATCTGAAAGGAATCGACAAACTAAACAGCGCTCCGGACATACTCTCTCAAATCATCGACCTGACAACTAAAAACAACCATCAAAGCAATGTCGGCCTGACCGATACTTATATAAAGGTAAATGTAGAAGGATATTCCTCGGCCAGTTTTACTCCCGCAGCCATCGACTCCCTGATGCACCGGGGAGAAGTAGCAGCCCGCAAGCAATGGGCTTCTCTGCTCGCTCTCAAAAAGAAAATCGGCATTGCAGACACGTTCGTACCCCAATCGCACGGCCCTTATACCATGTTCTCAAAGGACCGGACCCTGCATGTGAAAGAAATCACCTTCTCCGATGTAGAAGAAAACGATAAGAAATGGTTAATGAAGAAATGTAAACTGCAAGAAAACAGCAGAATCAGCATGCGTCAGATTGAGCAGGCACTGTTCATCCTGCGTGGAAACCAGTCTTACTCAAATGCCAGTTATACACTGACCGATACTCCCGAAGGTTACAAACTAAACTTCCTGCTAGAGAAAAAGTACGAGAAAACGATTAATGTAGGCATCCGGTTCGACTCGGAAGAGATAGCTTCATTATTAATAAACGCTACGGCACAGTTAAAGACTCATATTCCCTCCAAAGTCTCCGTCACCGGGCGATTGGGCAAACGATACATGGCACGGGTAGACTATACATTGGAGCCGATGCAACAACGAAACGTCAACTTTTCGTACATGTTCCAATACAATGACATCAACATTTACGATCATGGTGACCGTGCCTATAACACTACTTACAAATATCATTCCGGTGAGTTTGGATTTTCGGATGTATGGTATAAAAACTTTCGGTTTGGGTTCGGAGCACGAATCGAGTATTTCAAATACAAAGATTTCCTCTTCAAGAAACCGGAATTTACGATGAATGTCAATTCCGAATATTTCATCAGCTATTTTGCACAATTGCGTTACAACACTTTCGACAAAGGGTATTTTCCATCTAAGGGAAGTAACTTCTCCGGAGCTTATTCGCTGTACACAGACAACTTTGCCCGATATAACGGACATGCCCCCTTCTCTGCACTCAGTGCTTCCTGGGAAAGTGTATTCTCCATAAGTAACCGCCTGACATTGATCCCGGCACTTTATGGCAGGGGATTGATCGGCCAAGAGATCCCTTATGCTTATGAAAATGCGTTAGGAGGCGATGTATTCGGCCGTTACCTTCCTCAACAACTCCCGTTTGCAGGAATTTACAATATAGAACTAACTCACAATTCCGTTGCCGTGGCTTCCTTGAAACTACGCCAACGCATGGGTAGCAAACATTATATCACGTTGGCCGGAAATTTCGCCTTGAGTGATGACAATTTTTTCAAGATCCTGAAAGGTAACCGGATTTACGGTTGCAGTATCGGATACGGCCTGGACAGTATGTTCGGTCCGTTGGAAGCTTCATTAGGATATTCCAATCAATCCAAAGACGTGGGATTCTACGTAAATTTAGGATTCTCTTTTTAAGAAACTTAACCCGTATCCCGATAGGGTGTAGCCTTATGAAGCAAAGGGTGTAGCCATCCGGACAATAGGGTGTAGCTCTGCCTTGCGGATGGCTACACCCTATTTCGGTCCCTTCTCAGACGACCGGACAACCGGACAGACAGAGCACGGATTTATTTAATTATTTCAAATTTATTACTCAGAACCAAAGAAAGTCATTATCTTTACCGAAAATATTTTCTATATACTCACATAAAACATTTGGAATAATGGCAAAGAGAAGAGAACTTAAAAAAAACGTAAATTATATCGCAGGTGAATTATTTTCAGAGTGTCTGATCAACAGTAAGTTTATACCGGGTACCGACAAAAAGAAAGCTGATGAGTTGATGGTGGAAATTATGAAAATGCAAGATGAATTCATCAGTCGAATCAGTCATACAGAACCGGGTAACGTGAAAGGATTCTACAAAAAATTCCGTTCGGACTTCAATGCAAAGGTAAATGAAATCATCGACGCTATCGCGAAACTGAATTAAGAATGAAGAAAGCAATATATAGCTTTATCTACTATCACCTGTTGGGGTGGAAAACCAATGTAACGGTACCGAACTATGATAAATGTGTAATCTGTGCGGCACCTCATACAACGAATATGGACCTCTTTATCGGTAAACTGTTTTATGGAGCGATAGGCCGTAAAACCAGTTTCATGATGAAAAAAGAGTGGTTTTTCTTTCCTTTAGGAATCTTGTTCAAGGCCGTAGGCGGCATCCCCGTAAATCGAGGACGCAAAAGCTCACTGGTAGAACAAATGGCAGAGGTCTTTGCCAAAAGACCTAAGTTTCATCTTGCAATCACTCCCGAAGGAACCCGTAAACGCAACCCCAACTGGAAAAAAGGATTCTACTACATCGCATTGAAAGCGCAAGTCCCTATCGTGCTGATCGGAATCGATTACAATACGAAAACAGTTACCTCCACCAAAGCAATCATGCCCAGCGGAGACATTGAAAAGGATATGCGTGAAATAAAACTTTATTTCAAAGATTTCAAGGGAAAACATCCCGAGAACTTCTCCATTGGAGACGTTGAATGATTATTCATGAAAATCTCGATTGTACAGACAGATATTATCTGGGAAAATAAACAGGAAAATCTCCGTTTGCTCCGCGAAAAGCTATCACCTCTTCGCGGAACAACGGAGATTGTTGTTTTACCGGAGATGTTTACAACAGGATTCAGCATGAACAGCCGGCTATTAGCCGAACCGGTTTCCGGTACCACGCTCCGGAGTCTCAAAAATTATGCCATAGAATTTCATTTGTCATTGGCCGGGAGTTTCATTTGTGAAGAACAAGGTTCTTATTATAACCGGGCTTTCCTGATCACTCCCGATGGACAGGAATTTTACTATGACAAACGCCACCTCTTCCGCATGGGACACGAAGCGGAACATTTTTCGGCAGGCAGCCGGAAAGTGATCATTCCCTACAACGGTTGGAACATCTGCCTGCAGGTATGTTACGACCTCCGCTTTCCTGTCTGGAGCAGGAATGTGAACAATGAATATGACCTCCTTATATATGTAGCCAGTTGGCCGACTCCACGTATTCAGGCATGGAATACATTATTATGCGCACGTGCCATTGAAAATCAATGTTATGTATGCGGTGTGAACCGTATAGGACAGGACGGCAACGGGCTCTGCTATCCGGGGTATTCCGCTTTATATGGACCTAAAGGAGAAAACCTGGCAGGAACTCCCGATTCGGAAGAAAAAATACAAACCATTGAACTTAGCCTGGAAGCCCTCACTACTTTTCGTCATAAATTCCCTAGCTGGAAAGATGCAGACCCCTTTCTCCTTTACTAAATATCCAAGCCTAAATTTCCGTATTTACTAAAAATATCTCTTGAATTATAGTATATAAATGCAAAAAAGTATCTAATTTTGCCAGACAATCAATTTATTGTACCAAAAAACAAACCCTAATTTAACTCATAACACGAATGTTAACCCAATTAATTAATGCACGTATACTCACCCCCCAAGGATGGATGAAAGACGGTTCCGTGCTTATCAGAGACAATAAGATTTTAGAAGTCACAAACTGCGATCTGGCCGTTATCGGAGCTGAACTTATTGACGTCAAAGGTATGTATGTAGTCCCCGGTGGAGTAGAAATCCACGTGCATGGTGGTGGAGGCCGCGACTTTATGGAATGTACGGAAGATGCTTTCCGGGCAGCGGTCCATACTCACATGAAACATGGCACAACAAGTATCTTCCCCACACTGTCATCATCTACAGTCCCCATGATTCAACAAGCTGCAGAAACCTGTACCAAGTTGATGGAAGAGAAAAACAGCCCTATCCTGGGACTGCACCTCGAAGGTCATTACCTGAACATGAAAATGGCAGGAGGACAAATTCCGGAAAACATTAAAAATCCTGATCCGAATGAATACATTCCGATCGTAGAACAGTATCATTGCATCAAGCGTTGGGATGCTGCTCCGGAACTTCCGGGAGCCATGCAATTCGGTAAATATATTGCTGCCAAAGGCATACTGCCTTCCGTAGCACATACACAAGCCGAATTTGAAGATATCCGTACAGCTTATGAAGCCGGATACACTCATGCAACCCACTTCTATAATGCAATGCCCGGCTTCCACAAACGCAGAGAGTACAAGTACGAAGGTACAGTCGAAAGCATTTATCTGTTGGATGACATGACAGTAGAAGTAGTAGCCGACGGTATTCATGTCCCCCCTACGATCCTGAGACTCGTATATAAAATAAAAGGTGTGGAAAGAACCTGTCTGATCACCGATGCCCTTGCATGTGCCGATAGTGATAGCAAAGAGGCTTTCGACCCGCGCGTAATTATCGAAGACGGAGTCTGCAAACTGGCCGACCATTCTGCTTTGGCGGGAAGTGTCGCCACCATGGACCGCCTGATCCGCACCGTTGTGCAGAAAGCAGAGATCCCACTGGAAGATGCAGTTCGCATGGCTTCCGAAACTCCGGCACGCATCATGGGGGTATATGATCGCAAAGGTTCCTTGCAAAAAGGTAAGGATGCCGATATTCTGGTACTGGACGAAGACCTCAACGTAAGAGCCGTATGGGCCATGGGTAAGTTGGTACCTGAAACAAATACTCTGTTTTAAACGATAAACGTTTTTGAGCGATAACGATTAACAGGCTGTGCCGGTGCAGCCCGTTAATCGTTTATTATTTATCGCCTGTTACTTATCGCTCATTGTTCAAAACCGTTCATCGTTTATCTCCCATCATTTATCGTTCCCTCCTCCCTATTTATAGGTAAAAAAAGATTTTAATTTAATTTCCCTGTCAACCTTATCGCATAGTTGATTGTTTTTATATATATTTGTTCAGAGTTTCCAATAACGACAAAGACTCAGTCAAACTTAATTAATAACAAACTTATGAAGACAAATCTTAGTTCTCAGATTACTCTCAACAGGGTCTCCCCCAGGTATTACAGACCAGAGAATGCATTCGAGAGATCGGTATTGACCCGATTAGAGAAAATTCCTACAGACATCTATGAATCTGTAGAAGAAGGTGCAAATCATATCGCTTGCGAAATAGCACAGGTTATTCGTGATAAACAGAAAGCAGGACGTTTCTGCGTACTGGCATTGCCGGGTGGAAATTCTCCGCGCAGCGTATATGCCGAATTAATTCGCATGCACAAAGAAGAGGGACTCAGTTTCCGTAACGTAATTGTATTCAACATGTACGAATACTATCCGTTGTCTCAAGATGCAATCAACAGTAATTTCAATGCGTTGAAAGAGATGTTCCTCGATCATGTAGATATCGATAAACAGAATATCTTTACTCCGGACGGTACGATTGCCAAAGATACCATCTTTGAATACTGCCGCCTGTACGAACAGCGCATCGAAAGCTTCGGTGGTATCGATATCGCCCTGTTAGGCATCGGCCGTGTAGGTAATATAGCCTTCAACGAACCGGGGTCACGCCTGAACTCTACCACCCGACTGATTTTGCTGGATAGCGGTTCACGCAACGAAGCATCCAAGATATTCGGCACCATCGACAACACCCCTATCAGTTCTATTACGATGGGTGTAGCCACAATTCTTGCTGCTAAGAAAATCTATTTGTTGGCATGGGGTGAAGAAAAAGCCCACATGGTAAAAGAGTGTGTAGAAGGTAACGTAACAGATACCATTCCGGCATCTTACTTACAGACCCACAACAATGCACATGTAGCTATCGACCTGTCAGCAGCTTCCAACCTGACACGCATTCAACGTCCATGGCTGGTCACTTCCTGCGAATGGAATGACAAACTGATCCGTAGCGCAATCGTGTGGCTGTGCCAATTGACCGGCAAACCAATCCTGAAACTGACTAATAAAGATTACAACGAAAATGGCTTGAGCGAGCTGCTTGCCCTCTTCGGATCTGCTTATAACGTAAATATCAAGATATTCAACGACCTGCAGCACACCATTACCGGATGGCCGGGTGGTAAACCGAAAGCAGACGACACATATCGTCCGGAACGTGCAAAACCATATCCGAAACGAGTAGTCGTATTTTCTCCGCATCCCGATGACGATGTGATCTCTATGGGTGGTACGATCCGCCGTCTGGTAGAACAGAAACATGAAGTCCATGTAGCTTACCAAACTTCGGGAAACATTGCCGTAGGCGATGAAGAAGTAGTTCGCTTCATGCATTTCATCAACGGATTCAACCAAATCTTTATAAACAGTGAAGATCAGGTGATCAGTGAAAAGTACGCCGAAATCCGTAAATTCCTGAAAGACAAAAAAGACGGCGATATGGATACACGCGATATCCTGACCATCAAAGGTCTGATCCGCCGTGGCGAAGCGCGCACAGCTTGTACTTACAACAACATTCCGTTGGAACGTTGTCACTTCCTGGACCTCCCCTTCTACGAAACCGGTAAAATCCAGAAGAATCCGATCAGTGAAGCCGACGTAGAAATTGTCCGCAACCTGCTCCGTGAAGTGAAGCCTCATCAGATCTTTGTAGCCGGTGACCTTGCCGACCCGCACGGAACACACCGTGTATGTACAGATGCCGTATTTGCTGCCGTAGACCTTGAAAAGGAAGAAGGAGCCGAATGGTTGAAAGACTGCCGTATCTGGATGTATCGTGGCGCATGGGCGGAATGGGAAATTGAAAACATCGAAATGGCTGTACCTATCAGTCCTGAAGAATTACGTGCAAAACGTAACTCTATCCTGAAGCATCAGTCACAGATGGAAAGTGCTCCATTCCTGGGCAACGACGAACGCTTGTTCTGGCAGCGTAGCGAGGATCGTAACCGAGGTACTGCCGCTCTTTACGACAGCTTGGGACTGGCTTCTTACGAAGCAATGGAAGCATTCGTAGAATACATCCCACTATAACCAAAGCCAATTAGTGAAATAAAAATAAAGAAGAGTGAGGAGTTTGGAACTCTTCACTCTTCTTTTGTTTAAACAGAAAAGATACAAATTATATATGAAACAAGAAAAATTCTTCCGTCTTCTTCCTATAGAGGGAGCTTATAATATTCGTGATCTGGGAGGTTATCCGACATCAGACCATAAACATGTAAAATGGAAAACATTCATCCGTTCGGGCGATCTTGACAAACTGACAGAATCCGATCTGGACTATCTTACCTCCTTGCACATCCGAACCGACATCGACTTCAGGAGCATGCAGGAAAAAAAAGCAGCGGCAGATAAAATTCCCTCAACAGTTACACAATATATTCCCTTATCTATCGAAGCAGGCGACATGACCGACATGGCACACTTCAACCTGAACAATATACCGGGAATACTCGAACAGGCATACGTTTATATCATCCAAAATGCTTAGGATACTTATCGGGAATTCTTCCGGATTGTTTCGGAAGAACGGAATACTCCTCTTTTATTTCACTGCTCAGCGGGAAAAGACCGTACCGGAATTGCCGCAGCCTTACTACTGGGAGCATTGGGTGTCGACAGGGAAGTGATAATGGAAGATTACATGCTGTCTGCCGAATATATAAAAGGGAAATATGATGCAATCGTACGAGCTCATCCCGGATTTGCCCCTCTCACCACAGTACGGAAAGAATATCTGGAAGCTGCTTTCCAAACCATTGACACTGACTATCAAGGTATGGATAACTACCTGAAAAATCAATTGGGAGTAGATACCCACAGATTGAGAATGCTGTATACCGAATAAATGGATAGTTAGCAACTTCCTCAGCCAATGACTTATCGGCAATTGCCGGTTTTTCATTTATTTCTTCTACTTTTGCACCCGATAATCATTCAACCGAGCATATGAAAAAACTATGTATATTTCTCCTGCTGCTCTTTGCTGCGACAGGAATCTTGTTTGCACAAGAAATAGAAAAAAGCGTGAAAGAGCGGCTCAGTAATTACTTTGAGACTTACACCCCGGCATCTGCCAATACCGGAAGCTGTAAGTTAAAAAGCGTAGACATAGACTTCGAAGGCAGGAAACTATCTATCTATGCTTCCGAGAGTTTTGCTTATCAGCCGTTTGTACCGGAAACAGTAGACGAAATCTATCATCAGATAGAAGAATTGCTGCCCGGCCCGGTACGTTTTTTCCGAACTACAATTTATGCCAACAACCAACCTATCGAGGAGTTGATTCCCAATTTCTTTCGCGGGAAGAAGAAAAAAGATAAATCGCGGCTTTCAAACGCAGAATATAAAGGAGCACCTTGGGTGATAAACACCTCCCGCCCTTACGAAATAACCAAAGGATTGCAGAACCGGCACATCTCTTTGTGGCAAAGCCATGGCAAATATTACAAGAACGATAAAGGCGAATGGGTATTGATTAACGGTAACCAGACTTGTCTGATGTATCTTTATTACATCATCACTCAATATAACAAACTGGGCAAAATGACCGGTAATGAATTTTGTGTGAAAACTATCGTTACTACCGAACTGATCAAAAAGATTGCCGATAAGAATCACATTGAGATGCTCGATTGCTACACCGGTTTCAAATGGATTGCCCGTGAAATTCGTTTGCGTGAAGGCAAGAAGAAATACATCGGCGGTGGTGAAGAAAGCTATGGCTTCCTGGCTGAGGACTTTGTTCGTGATAAAGACGCTGTTTCTGCTTGCTGCCTGATTGCCGAAGTGGCTGCTTGGGCCAAGGATAACGGAAAGACTCTGTATCAGTTGCTGATGGACATCTACGTTGAATATGGATTCTCTAAGGAATTTACTGTAAACGTTGTGAAACCGGGTAAGAGCGGTGCGGAAGAGATTAAAGCCATGATGGAGAATTTCCGTGCTAACCCTCCGAAAGAGTTGGGTGGTTCGAAAGTGGTTCTGTCGAAAGATTACAAGACTCTGAAACAAACCGACGCAGCGGGCCATGTGACTGACATCGATATGCCGGAACCATCGAATGTACTGCAATATTTCACAGAAGACGGTGGAAAAGTATCTGTTCGTCCGTCAGGAACGGAGCCGAAGATTAAATTCTATATCGAAGTGAAAGGTGAGATGGGATGCCGCAACTGTTTTGCTACTGCCGATGCAGAAGCTACTGAAAAAGTAGAAGCAGTGAAGAAGTCACTGGGTATTTAAAGGAGCTATTTTAAATACTCTTTTGACGGATACTTAGCATCGTATAAATGTATCCATAATATTATTGGAATGCCTTGTCCTTCATTGGATGGGGCATTTCTTTTGGGACTATTCTCTAAAAAGCCGAGGACTTGTGCAGTGCCTTCCACTCGGACAATGTCTCCTATCCGCGTGCTGATTTTTCCCGTTTCTACAATGATAGGGAGAGTGACAGGGAAACGATCACTGTCGTTTTCCTGGATAAATAGTTCTCAGGACCTGGCGAGAACTTATTTTTTCCATCGAATGCAAACCGACAGTCAATTACTTGGGTACTGTCATAGAGGGATGTGCTGTGAATTGTTTTTTAATTATACTTTCTTCTTTGTATTTTATTTATTCGGCTGAAGTTCTATTTCTATATTTTTACGGTACTTTTAGTCGTAGTCCAAAGGTCTTTAACTTAGAGATATTGCCTG
>ERZ791934.1154-NODE-1154-length-27969-cov-4.483055_pt1 | contig 27969 bp, 25 predicted proteins | sample MGYA00510125_ERZ791934 | MGnify/ENA primary metagenome ERZ791934 (study PRJEB30046, sample SAMN00993240) | human gut metagenome | study: EMG produced TPA metagenomics assembly of the A metagenome-wide association study of gut microbiota in type 2...
TATGAGCGGATGTGGGAGGCGAAAACCCTTTTATACACCCATATACTTTATAATCAACATTTTCCAGGACAGTAAGCATCAGTTGAAATGGCCCGCCCGACTTTCGGAGTGGTCCATTATAATTTTGTATATATTTATGATAAGAAATGGGACTGCATATTTCTACCCGTTCCGGCCAAAAATAAGCATCCCTGCTGAACACCACACACCCGAGCATTCCTATTATCGCCGACCTGGTAGGCGCCGGATAAGATAAAACCGAAGACCCAGAATCCGGACGCGAAAACAATGCACTGGGACCAGATATTTCAAAGGACCATTCATAACGTTTCTCAACCATTTTCTATAACCTCCTCTTACAGTCAAATTAAAAAAGCTGATCCCCAATGATTTATCAATGATCATTAAGCAGCAGCTCATTATGTATAAATTATATTAATCTAAAAGTTTTAATGCATTAAATATTAATAAAGCTTTCTATTTCGCCACTTATATTACCTCTGCATGAACCCAATACGATAATAACCTGTTTTCAAAGAGCAGAATAAAATAAACCGAAGAATAAGGCTGCCGCTTAAAAACCATATCTAATACGGCAGCTTATTTTTCTTAAAGCACTACAACATTTATAAATTTCAATCCACATCAAGTCTCTAGACCTTTGTCATTTTTATTTTAACATGTACAATAAAAATTTACAATATTTTCTTATATATGTTTAGTCTATATTGTAATTTAATCGAATTTATTTTATAATATAATTGCTGTTGAATCTTTCCAGCAGGAGGGAGGTGTCATAATGCAATACATAGTATCCTTTCTGATTTCTGTTTTGGCTGGTATAATATGCTATTATATCGGCAAATGGTTAGACAGAAAATAAACCTCAACAGCTAGCCTGGGTCATTCTGCCCTAAAAGAAAAAAGAATCCCCGAAGAGCCACCACTCTTCGGGGATTCGTATGTGTCATAATCACATACATAGTATCTTTTCCAACTTTATTATGCGATAAGATTTCGCTCATGTCAATAGCCAATCATTTATTCCTGTTAATGTGTTCGGGATGCTCCGTTTTATACCATTCTAAAAAGTCGCCGTAAATATTTTGTTCGGCCAATTCGCGCGCTTGTTTTGCTTCATCAAACGTCGGATATGATCCTAACCAATATCGTTTGGTTTTGAATGTTATACGGGCAGTGTACTTGCTGCTTCGTTTATCGTATGATACCCCTCTTTTACCGGTGGTATTTGTCTTATATTCTTTGAGATCTGAGATCTGATAAATAGAAGTACCTTCCTGGTGGGAATCTCTGCACAGATATTGCCCTATTTCAAGAGATTTCCTTACCAGGCACCCACAAGACTTATTTGTTTTTATCTTGTTGGTGGTGGTGATGCACTCCTTCCCACATACATTACAGCGGCAGTTCCAGTACACATTTTTGTTTTCGCCGCTGTGATGATATGAAATTACGGTAAAGGCTCCTATGGTTTTACCAGCCAGATCAACACTGTTCCTCCGTTTTTGCTTCACAATTTCCAGTTGTTTGCATCCACAACTCTGCGTTATACCATTTAATAAATTACGAGACTCAACAAAAGTTATTTTACCACATCTGCACTTACATTTCCATTGACTCCCTCCGCAATACTCCAATACATGTAAATAACCAAAGTATTGATCCGTAAGGTCGTATTTTGGCTTACGGGAGTGATGCAGTTTGATATCTTTCTTTTCAGCCAAGAAAACACCCCCTATCGTTTTAATCTATGATCTGGAGTATATTTAATATGTTCTCGGCTTCCTCCAAAAATTCGTTGTCCCAGTCATCCTGCAGAACCTCTTCTTCGGTGCCACCAAATTCATCTATTTCTTCAGTCGTATATGGGAAGCGGCTGTCTGGCGCATAGGTTACAACATCTATTTCTCCAGGATAGAAAAGATTTCTGTCTCGTGCTACTCTGGATTTCCCGGTTTTCTTATTGTAGTATACAGTAAGCTCTGTTCCGCCCTCGCACATAGCGTGCATAAAAGCGTCCTGCATCGTATCCAAAAGTTCCTTTCTTTTGCTCATAAGTCTCCTTTCCTTTTGCCTCGCCAGAATCCTCTCCCGATTCTTTGCGTAATAGAATTTATTATATTCTTTATACCGCTCTATCATCTTATCGCGGTTTTTCTGATAATAGTTTTTATATGAGTTATAGAATTTTTCTTTTTTAACAGGGTCTAGTTTTGCCCTATATTTTTTTTTGATGTTCGGCATTGCGGCGAAGTCGTTCGTTCGGAATGTTATCCAGCTTGCACCGCGCATCATATAGTACACAGCTTACATATTGTGGAGTCACACCCAAAGCCTCGGCTATTTGGTTATACGTCATGCCTGCGATATGACTTTCCATACAAAAGCGTTGTTTATCGCTTAAGTGAGAAAAATCATAATCCGCATACTTCATGCTTTTGGTTGATCTTACCTTTTTATTTACAACCTTTTTATTCTGGGGGAGTAGGTGATGGAACAGGCGGCGGAGAATCTAAACGTTTTCGTGCTACCTTAATGAGTCCGTATATATTCTCCTTGCTACACCCCATTTCAGCAGCTATTTCTGAATATTTTTTTCCACTTAACAACATTTCAAAAGCTTCCCTTTGCCGTGAGGTTAAAATGGATAAGTCGCGGCCGATATATGCAGTGTATTCTACTTTCTTATTCTCCATTATTATCCCCCTAATGATCGTAGAAATAAGGATTACTACTTTTTTTAAGTGGAAACAATACATGTATTACCACAATCGCATTTACATTCCCAGAATCTCCGGCCGCCCCTGCTTTCGGAGTACCTAATAACAGTAAGACGGCCAACACGTAGACCGGTTAAATCTTTCATCAGCAGCACCTATCCTCTTCGATGCTGTATTCTCCGTTTTCGGTCACTTCCTCCGGTTCATCCCAGTTGCAGGCGCAGTCTTCCTGCATGTCTTCCGGACGGTAAGAATCAAGGATTTCCCAAATCACCTTATAATTCGGTTGCCATCCGTCTTCGTCAACCACGTCGGATGTGCAGATGGCGCCAGCAGTATAATATGGATGTTCATTTGATCCGTCGAGATATGCCTGCTGTGTCAGGACATATAATTTTCCGTCTCTCTCAAAATAACCGTTTTCTCGTCTCATTTTATCTATATTATTCATCCCTGTATCCCCCTTGTATTTCGTGATTTTATTTGTTATAATTTCCTTGCTGGGGGAGCGGTGGCAAGCCCGCCCCCCTCTGGTGTTGGCTTAAGCTATTTTCTTTTTTAATTCTTCTACTTCTTTTTGCAAGTCTTTGATCATCTGTAAAAGTAAGCTTGTGTTTTCATTTTCAAGTTTGTTGATTCTGTAATACTGTTTGAGTTCATCCATGTTGGATTCCAGTCTATTCATTCTATCTGTTAGTTTAGACTGAACATTATCAAGTTCGTTCAGAATCATGTTTGTTTGTGAGTTGAGTAATTCAGCAAAACATTTCAAATCTTTCTCATCTAACATTTTAAAACCTCCGTATTTGATTTGTTAAAGATGCTTGCCCTTCTTTAACTATCTTTATTATAGCATATTTAAACTATTCCGTCAAGCATATTTAAACTATTCTTTTTCTATCTTTTCATCCACACACATCATTATAAAAGCAGATAATGACATCCCGGACTTTTTTGCGGCGGCCTTATATTCCTCTTTTTTACCTTTTTCTGCCATTATTGTGATGCGATCGTACTTTTCCTTTTGGTATTCGTTCACATAAGCGAAAGCTGCCTTTTTGTCTGCAAAAGCCACAATACCACCTCCTTATAATGAAAGTATAGCATAGAGGTAAGTTACTGTAAAGAAAATATTTAAACTTTTTTATAAATATGCTTGACAGCATAGTTTAAATATGCTATGATGTAATCAAGATAAAGGAAACGGAACAACAAAAGGAGGAAAACAAAATGAAGAAATATAATTTATCTGGAATAATGAAAAACGCATGGGGAACATATAAGAAATTTCAGAAATTCGTCCAGAAGCTTCCTTTCGCAGAATGTCTGAAAAGAGCATGGGCAGATGCGAAAAAGGCCCTGGAAAAACCCGCAGAGATCACACTGGCAACAATTAAGGCCGCAGCCCACAAACTTGTGGAAAGCGGAGAATATGAAAGCATCTCCTGTAATGACTGGAACAACTATGGCAAGAGCCGTGTTTATATCAGGGCATATCGCCGCACATTAGCTGGCAACCTCAGGACTGCTGATTGTGGATACTGGGACAATGATAATCACAAGTATGTACCGCAGGGGATTGACCTGCTGGCATAGAGTTTATTCACCCACCCGGCGGGGTAACGCCGGGAGAAAGAAGGAAATATGATATACGAAGTGACAGTAACTATAAATAATAGCCCTACAAAGGTTACAGGTTGGGGGTATTTGATAAAAGCGGACAGCCCGGTAAACGCAAAGCTAGAAGCCCTTAACCGGGCAAAGGTAAAAGCTTATGCCCCACATAGTAGATACAAAAGGTGTACGATTACGGTCGAAGATGGCGACTGTATAGCAAGACCGGATTGGTAGTAACGGACCGGACAGCGTACCAGGGGTGCAACTCCCCTGGCGGCCCATTGGCTTGCAAGCCACAAGTACCTGTGATACCACCGTACCTGCCTACGGCGATACTGCAGGCCGGCCACCCGTCAACCCTGATCACGCCCCGGTGCAGTTATCCGGCGCTGGCAACGTACTGCCCGTATTGGCCTCTGCAGGGCAGGCTGCAAGCTTATACGCAAAATGACCGATACCATTACAGTACCGGCCGTGTCGAGTTAGGGGTTACCCATACCTCTGTTTACAATGTGAGTTTACTGTATAACAGATAAAGTGGGAACAAATACTCATAGACAATTTTCGGCATTATGCAGACATATGCCGCTTGTATCTATATCCTATGGGGCGTTCCTCAGGATATGCCTTATAATATAAATAGAGGGCATATTGTACGGATATACTTCCATGTGCTTGCAAATCAGGATTACGTTCAAGAGCGGCCTGATACAAAAGAAAAGCGTCGTGATTCTCATAAATAATATTCTTCATACGCATCACCTCTTAAAAACAGAACAAATGTTTGTATGACTTAATTATACGAATATATGTTCGTAGTGTCAAGGGGATATTGTTCTATATTTTATCCTGACAGGAACACCGATCATAGCTGTGGAATCCGGATATGTATCAGCTATGGGATGGAACCAGTACGGAGGATGGCGTCTGGGTATCAGCAGCTTTGACGGCAGACGATATTATTATTACGCCCACCTGCGTCAGAACTTTCCGTACTGCAAATCCTTGGAGATGGGCAGTGTTGTTCAGGCCGGGGATGTTGTGGGCTATATGGGACGAACAGGATACAGCGCAAAGGAAAATGTGAATAATATTGACACGACCCATCTGCATTTTGGACTGCAGCTTATCTTTGACGAGTCCCAGAGGGAAGGGAATCATGAAATCTGGGTAGATGTCTATGAATTGGTAAAATTTTTGTATAAGAACCAGTCAGAGGTGGTCAGGGATGATGCCACAAAGGAGTGGTCAAGAATGCTCCAGATGAAGGACCCAGAGGCTTTGGAGTATTTGAAGACTGCAAAGGAGCAGCCGGCAGCAGGCACGGATTCGGAGAAGCCGTGAGCTGAGCTTCCAGGATTGTGAAAAGAAGAGACCTTATCAAAGGCAGCAGTGATATTATACTGTCTTTTGGATAAGGTCTCTTTTGCTCATGATATAATTTTTCCGGTCAGACCGAGAGTCAGTCCGGTGTCAGGCCAAAAGTCTGGCCAGTAGTACAAGCACGTATACGTGCAGCGGGTAATACATATAGAAAAAGTATTTCATTTTCTTTCCCCGCTGTCCGCTGTAAAGCAGGATAAAAGGTAGGGAGAGGACCATAAACCACTGGTCATTCAGGATGAACAGATTCTCATAGGTCATTCCTTCGCCGGCTGCGGTAAAGAAGAAGAATCCCGACATAAGTACATAGAAGACAGAGAGACCGATTTTCTTATTTCTGAGAAAATAAAAGCCGATTCCAAGGAACACCCAGTAAACAGAGCCTTCCACAAAAATCGGTGACGGCACCAAAGTATACAGGGCCTGGAATACAATCCTTCCGATGGGTGAAACTGATGCGGTATTTCCCATGTACAGAGTGATCCCAATACCTGAACCTATGGGAATGAGCAGCATAGCCAGTGCAATCCCTATGTTTTTCCAATTTTTCTTTTTTATATTTCCCAATAACAATTCGATGGCCCAGATATAAAGGCCCACAATAAATAAGGTGGCAAACATGCCGTTAATGACCATGGCACCATTTGGGTGCGGAAGAAAGGAATTGACCAGGTCATTGCCCACTGACATGAGTACAGATGCAAGATACAGCCTCTTGAGATATGCCATCCTGTCATGTGTGTGTGAAAACCCCTCTGCCATGGCAAACAGAAACAGCGGTGCGGAAATCCGGCCAAGCAGGGTGAAGATATGTGGGATCGGAAGGATTCCGCTTCCCAAATAATAATAAATATGGTCAAGTGTCATCAGCAGAAGCGCCAGAACTTTCAGGGAGTAGGACGTAAATCCCCATTTGGCGGCGCCTGTCTTACTTATAACTGCAGCTTCGTTCATTTCAAATCCTCCGTAATATGTGTTTTACAGTGATGATTATAGAGCATGGCAGAGATGTCTGCCATCGATTTACCTTACAAATTCAAAGAATATCTTACAGTTTTGTCATATTAGGATATGTAAAGGACATCTATGCACAGACCGGCTGTCGTCACAGGATTTAACTTTAAAATATACGAAAACACGACATGAAAGATTTCAAGGTGTCGCAGAAATCTCTAATAACCTTCCCGCAGAATGGTATAATAAGGACAAATAAGAAACAGCAGAAAACGCTGGAATTCATGGTTGGGAGGACAACAATTATGGCAGTAAAAATGCTTCCGAAAAAGATGGCAGGCGCAATACTTCCGGGCAACAGCTCTGTGGAAATGAAGGAGTTCGATGTTCCGAAACCGGGTCACGGACAGGTATTGATCCAGACAAAGGCAACTACGATCTGCGGCAGTGATATCCGCTGCATTTACAGGGAACACGTGGGAAAAGGGCCGGAGGGATATATTCCGGGCATGGTGGCAGGCCATGAGCCCTGCGGTGTTATCGTGGAGGAGGGCGAAGGCCTCCGCAGATTCAAAAAGGGTGACAGGGTGATCGTATATCACATTTCCGGATGCGGTGTGTGTAATGACTGCCGCAGAGGATATTACATTTCCTGTAAGAGCAAATTCCGTCAGGCGTACGGCTGGCAGAGAAACGGCGGTATGGCCCCGTACATACTGGCAGAAGAAAAAGACCTGATCGCCCTGCCGGATGAACTGACATACAAAGACGGTGCACAGGTAGCCTGCGGATTCGGTACGGTTTATGAGGCGATTGAAAAGATCGGTATCAGCGGAAATGACGCGGTTTTGGTGACAGGACTTGGCCCTGTAGGCCTGGCAGCACTCATGCTTGCCAAAGCACTGGGAGCGAATCAATTGATCGGCGTGGAAATGAATGATTACCGCATTGACCTGGCTAAGAAACTGGGACTTGTGGACCATGTGTTCAAACCGGGCGAGAATACCCTGGACGAGATTTTGGAAGTGACCGGAGGACACGGTGTAGAACGTGCCATTGATGCCAGTGCCAATGATGCTGGCCGTCAGCTTGCTATCCGTGCCACAAGAGAGTGGGGCAAAATTGCATTCGTTGGAGAGGGCGGAACCTGTACCTTCAATCCAAGCCCGGATATTATTCACGGACAGAAGACCATTTATGGTTCTTGGGTGACAAGTCTGTGGAGAATGGAAGAGTTGGTTGAGCGTCTGGTGCGTTGGAATATCCATCCGGAAGATTTAATTACGGATGAATTCCCCATCGAGAGGGCAGGTGAGGCCTATAAGCTTATGGCAGGCGGACAGTGCGGCAAGGTTGCTGTTGTTTTCGGCAGCCAGGATGAAAGGTAGGTTTATTATGGGAAAAGGAGTAGATCCGGCAAAAGTGCCTTACAGAACTTTATATACAGGTACCAGGATGCCCGCTATGGGTATCGGTACCTTTGGTTCTGATAAATATTCTGCAGAGCAGGTATCAAATGCCGTATATGGTGCCGTGGAAAGCGGATATCGCCTTATAGACTGCGCTTCTGTTTACCAGAACGAGAAAGAAATCGGTGCTGTCCTTGGGAGGCTCTTTGATGATCAAGTTGTAAAGAGAGAGGAACTGTTTATCACCGGAAAAGTGTGGAATGACATGCACGGGGATGGGGAGGTCATAGCATCCTGTAAGCAGAGCCTTGCGGATCTGGGCCTGGATTACCTGGATCTGTACTTTGTACACTGGCCATTTCCCAATTACCATGCACCCGGCTGTGACGGAGATTCCAGAAATCCGGATTCCAGGCCGTTTTCCACAGAGGAGTTTATGAGTGTGTGGAGACAGTGTGAACAGCTTTTGGAAGAAGGCTTCGTGCGCCATATTGGTATGTCTAATATGACCATACCGAAACTGGAAGCAGTGCTTCCCCTGTGCAGAGTACAGCCGGCTGCCATTGAGATGGAGCTGCATCCGGGCTTTCAGCAGCCGGAATTGTTTGCGTACGCACAGGAGCACAATATTGTGCCTATCGGTTATTGTCCCATTGGCTCGCCCTCACGCCCGGAGCGCGACAGAACCTCTGAGGATATTGCGGATACCCAGATGCCGGAAATCTTGGAAATTGCCCAGGCACATCAGGTACATCCGGCGGTTGTGTGTTTAAAATGGGCGGTACAGCGCGGGCAGGTGCTGATTCCCTTCTCCGTGAAGGAGCCACAGTATATCAGCAATCTGAAATGCACTACTGAGGACCCGCTCACTGAGGAGGAGATGGAGAAGATCCGCCTTGCCGACAAGAACTGCCGCCTGGTAAAAGGCCAGGTATTCCTTTGGGCCGGGGCAAAAGGCTGGGAAGATCTGTGGGATCTGGACGGGACGATCACAAAATAATGGAAAGCCCAGCCGGGAGGAACAATTTCATTTCGGATAATAGAATTTTTTGAAGATTCGGTCATGATACAGTGAAGGGGGATGCTGCACGAGGGGTTCGTGGAGCATCCCCCCCGTTCATGTCAGAGCGTTATTTTGTATAGTGGACTCCCTTCCAATACATAGGAGTGGTGACCTCTGCGATTTCAGGAAGCTGCACACCGTCAAGTGCCCATTTCTTAAATTCCTCAAATCCGGTCCGGTCCACAATATATCCTATGTGTTCCTTGCCGCCGGGAGCGGAGCGGTCGATATAGTGCTCCACATATTTGTAGGTATTCAGGATGATCTTAATGATACTGTCCTCATCCACCCATTTGATGAAATCCTCACCCAGACGCGGATTTCTTTTTCCGGTACGTCCCAGAAGTGTCAGACGGTAATACTTCTTTTCATCCCTGGTCCAGGCGGAAGCAGGGCAGTTCAGAACGCATTCTCCGCAGCCGATGCACTTTTCTTCGTTTCTCTTTGGACGGTAATTTACTGTTTCCAGTGCCTCCACGGATTTGCGGCGGCAGTATTTGACGCAGGCACCGCAGTTTACGCAGCGTTCAGGATCCAGGCGCGGGAGGGTCATGCCCATGATGCCGAAATCATGCATGCGCACTTTTGCACAGTCATTTGGACATCCGGTGAGGGCAATCTTGAAATGTAGATCATTGGGGAAGATTGCCTTTTCAATTCGCTCTGCAAATGCCGTGGTGTCATAACAGGCATAAGGACATACCCGGTTTCCGATACAGGCGCTCACATTTCTGGTTCCTGAGGCCGGATAGCCGGTGCCGGGGTCGGTCTGGTTGATGTCCAGTCCCTCAATAATGGGCTGGAGCATTTCATTTACTTTGGGCATATCCGTGTAGTCTATGCCGGGGATCTCAAAGCCCTGGCGGTTGGTGATGTGTACGGTTCCGTTTCCGTACTTCTCTGCAATATCCTGTATCATGGATAGATAGCAGGCATCCATATGACCACCCGGTACACGGACACGGGAGGCTGTTTTGCCGCGCTCTTTTGTGACGCGGAACGCGTTTTTCTTTAAAGCCTTTGTATTGACATCCATTCCCTGCACCTCCTAATCCAGCAGTTGTCGGCCTTTGGTAAAGTTAAAGACAGGGCCGTCCAGACATACGTAGACATCATTGATTTTACAGTGGCCGCATTTTCCAAGACCGCAGCACATTTTGCGTTCCTGGGAGATCCAGATCTGCTCTTCTTTTAAGCCTCGGTCCATAAGGGCCATGGTGGAGAAGCGCATCATGGCAGGAGGGCCTACGACAATGGCGCAGGCGTCTTCCATGTGCTCAAATTCCAGACCGGGGATATAGGCGGTTACAAGGCCTTCTTTATAGGAAGGATCACCTTCACAGCTGTCGACTGTGAGGATCAGTCTGAGGTTTTCCTCCCAGAGCTTTAAATCCCGGCGGAACAGGATATCATTGGGTGTTTTAAAGCCTGCAATGACAGTGACGCTTTTGGCCGCTCCGGGATTTTGTGCAAAGTAGTCGATCACACCCCGGACAGGGGAGACACCGGTGCCGCCTGCTGCTATGACAAGCTCTTTATCTTTATAATCTTCCAGGTCAAATCCGTTTCCGTAAGGTCCGCGCAGCAGCAGGGTGTCCCCTTCATACTGTTCAAATACCTCATTTGTGACTTTACCTACACGGCGGATGGTCAGATCCACAAAGTCGTCCCCAATGCCGCTGACAGAAATAGGGGCTTCGCCGAATTTGGGGATGGATACCTCAAAGAACTGTCCGGGTTTTACATCACCTGTGTATTCCATGCGGAAGGTGTACTCTATATCTGTGTGGCGTATGACCTCTTTTATTTCAGAGCGGAAAGGAATATATTCATTTTTTCTCATAAGTCTTCCACCTCCTTCATGGCATCGGACAGTCGGTTCAGGCAGTGGGAGAAGGAGATGTACTCCGGACAGACGTCATCGCAGCGTCCGCAGCCTACACACATCTGATAGCCCGCTCTTTGTTTGAAATCCAGTGCCTTATGCATGACTTTAAAGCGCATACGTTCCCCGTTGGTTTTACGGTAACTTCCTCCGCCTGCCACGTCCGTGTAGCCGTCCACCATACAGGAGGCCCACACTCTGCGGCGCTCCCCCACCTTGCCGTTGTCTGTATAGAACAGATCCTGCATGGTGAAGCAGGTACAGGTAGGACATGAGAAATTACAGCGTCCGCAGTTGATGCAGCGGCTGTCATATTCTTTCCAGATGGAGCTTTTGGCGGCTTTGGCAGTGAGGTTTTCGGGAATATGTACACGGGTTTTTGTCTCTGTCACAAACGAGGGGGTGACAGATTCCTCTGAAACGGAATACTTTTGGAAAAGCGCTTCCCGTTCCGGCCATTTGACGTCTGTTTTCCAGGTATCTCCTGTAAGATCCAGACTGAAATCATAATCAAGATTTTTGTTTGTCCCCATATCCACGCAGAAACAGGAGTCAAAACAGGTGGGACAGCCAAGAAGGGCAAATTTTACATGGTCCCGGAGCTGTCTGTAGTAGGAATCCTCAGGGCCGTTTTCCAGATATATATGATCCAGGCGGCGCACTGCGTGAAGGTCACAGCTTCTCAGGAAGATGACAGCGTCCTTTTTGGGGGGATTCGGTTCTGTCACTTTGTCCTCTGTGAAATAGAATAAGGTCTGGGAAATGGGAAACAGCACTTCTTTGGGAGAGAAGCGGGATTTCCTGTCTAATACGATTTCCTCAGGGGAAGTGATCCTGCCATAGCGGACCAGATCCGTGTCGGAAAAGGCTCCCTTTTTCAGAAAAAGTTTGGGAGCGTAAAGGTCATAAGTTTCTGTAAGAGCAGAAAAGACTTGCTGTAGATCCTGCGTCTTGTAACAATAACCCATAATTTCACCTCTTTCATAAATGGTGTGAGGGCGCAAAAAACTGCGGCCTCACTCGTTCTGTGACAATGGAAAGATAACACGCAGCGATCCAGTATTCCTATAGGTACCGGAAGGTTTCCATTGCTTATGCAGATAAGTATAGCCGCAGCATTTTGGCAATGCCGTGATGAACCTCACGTTTTTATGAAATATTTTGTAGATTGATCAATTTCCTGCCGTATCCTGTTGTCATGAAGGCCGGATGTCTGTTCTACTGCCTTCTGAAACGGTTAAAACAGGCATAGATCTCCTGGGGTCTGGGCATGGCAAGGCCGCATGGGGTGTAGGAGGTTCCGCAGACAGAGGAGAGGCCCTTCGTCTCAAGCTGATGCAGAAGCAGCTTCACCACCTGATCCAGGGTTTTTCTACCATCGATCAGGTTTTCACATGCGTAGCGCAGGATGGAGGCAAGGGCAGCCGTCTGTTCAAAGTCAGTGAGCTGTTCCACATACCGCAGGTCCACGGATTCTTTGCCGATGGAGAAGGTGTAGCGGTCATGTGTCTTAGTCTTTAACCCTCGGTTTTCTCTTGGTCCGTGTCCGTTTCCTTCTGCCCCGCGGCCGCCTCTGCGTCCCTGAGGCTCCCGGAAATCAGGGGTGCTCATAACTCGGCGGCTCTGCGGAAGGATAAACGCAGGGGTATCTGCCGGGGGAAGCGGAAAGTCTTTACACAGTTCTTTTACAGAATCTGTTATGTCCACAGGGCGGTAGCAGTCCATCTGGATAATAGTATCAGCAATGTGGAAGAAGGCACCGCTGCTGCCCGCCACCAGGATGGTGGAGATTCCTGCCTTTTCATATAAATCCCCGGCGCGCTCCAAAAACGGGGTGATAGGTTCTTTGTGTCGGCTGATCACATGCTGCATGAAAGTGTCACGCACCATGAAGTTCGTGGCAGAGGTATCTTCATCAATGAAAAACAGACGGGAACCTGCCTCCATGCTCTCCACAATAGCCGCGGCCTGGGAGGTGCTGCCGCTTGCGTCAGGGGTAGAAAAGCAGTGGGTATCTTTCTTGTTGGGAAGGTCATTAATGAACATGGAGATATCCACATCCTTAACAAAACGTCCATCCTCAGAGCGCAGCTTCACTGCTGTTTGGTCCGCAATGACATATTCTCTGCCGTCACCGGCGATGTGGTTGTACACCCCGGATTCCAGGGCGTTCAGCAGGGTGGATTTTCCGTGGTAGCCGCCGCCTACGATCAGGGTGATGCCCACTGGAATGCCCATGCCTGTGATCTTTCCTTTGTGCGGAAGATTTAGCTCAATGCGCATAGAGTCCGGGGAAGAGAAGGGGACGCAGTCAGCAAGCGGCTTGTCCGATACACCGCTCTGTCTTGGCAGGATGGCGCCGTCAGCCACGAAAGCGGCCAGATTTCGGCTCTCCAGTTCTTCCCGGATGTATTGCTGGTCCTCTGCGAGAAAGAAGACACTCTCCACGGTCTTTGCGTTCTGGTTTTTGTACAGAAAGGACTTCCGCACGCATACCGGCAGAAATTCAAACAGGATCTTTTCCAGTTCCGGCGCATTGATGGTTCTGCCGTTTGCAGGAAAACCTACGGTAAAGCGGGCCGTCAGATCCGACGCGGTGATCTCACAGGCGGTTCTGTCCAGGATCTCCTGGCCGCAGCGGCTGACAGAGATGAGTCCGCTCTTGCCGGAGCCTTTGGCCTTAAAGCTGAAATGGTACACCTGCTGCTCAAATTGTCTATTCAGATAGTCCTGAAGGGCAATCCGGGTATGCTTTTCCCTGTAGTAATGGGAGGGGAAACCAGCCGTACTGAGGGGAATCCTTATGCTCAGGCTGGAGGGGGCCGCAAAGGGGTCACCCTGTACATGGTCGATGGATAATGTATAATCGCCGAAGGAATAGATACCCCGTAAATCCTTGTAGGCGGGATAACTTTTCCGGTGAATGGAGGCCAGCATGGTCTTCAGGTCTGATGATGATTTCATAAGATGATCTCTCCTTTATAAATATGTAGATTGCGCTTACCTTCTAATATAAACAATCCGCTGAAAAATGGCAAGCAAAGAGGAATAAAAAAAATACAAAAACCTATTGACATTTTTCGCACCATAAGATATAATAAATTTCGTTGCTGAGGCAATAACAAATTAATATCTATCCAATCAATATTGGATGTGCGCGTAGCTCAGCTGGATAGAGCGTCTGGCTACGGACCAGAAGGTCGGGGGTTCGAATCCTCTCGCGCACGTCAAAACCCTTGTAGAATGAAGATTTTACAAGGGTTTCTTTTTGTTCAGATATAAAATCGGATAAAGGACAGATCAGGTTCTGCGATCCTGCCGGCTTCGGGAAGTCCGCAGTCTTTCATGAAATCACGGACAAAGGTCAGTAGATAGCAGTAGCAGGCACTCAGTTGTTTGGCGAAGGCAGCCCGGTCATTTTCACGAAGATACTTAAAAGCCTGCAGTCCCATCTGATTTATAGTATTTGACATCTGGCTGCCCTCTGCGTAGTAAGAAAAATAGTATCCCCAGTGCAGCAGCTTTTTCACCTCTTTCAAAATGACTCTGAAGGGGTAAAGGGGCATCTGCTCGGTGATGCAGTCCATGATCAGATCAAGGGGAATGGTATTGGGTTTCCTGAATTTTTCTTCCAGTGAATGTATGGCATCCTCTGTTATCCGGTCAAAAGTCAGTCTGACGGCAGGGGGGACGGCAAGAGCCATGAACTGGAGACCGCTAAGATACAGCAGCGTATCCTTTTTGTAATTTTTGTCCTTCATGCAGGATAACGTGGCATCATCATTAAAAAGAGTCACCTGCGTTCCCTTTACATTATAGGTTTTGCAGAAGCCCAGCCGGTTCAAGACAGAGAGGGACTTTCGTATGGTGGCAACGGAGACCTGATACTGGCGTGCCAGAGTCTCTTCTGAGGGCAGAAACTGCCTGTCTTTATAGATTCCAATCCCTATTTTATCAATGATATCCCTGACGATCTGCATATAATAATGGGCCCGGCCCAGGTCTGCATTCCAGGAGTATATATTTTTATCAACTGTCTGTACCTGTGGATATTCCAGTGAAAGCCTGTCCAGATATTGTTCTATCCTATCTGTTGTGAAGTGGTAGAGCCCGGTAAAATAGCGCAGAGCTTCCTCCGCATTTTCCGGTCTCAGAAGTCCGTTTTCCCAATAAGTGCATTTTCTCCTGTTTTCTTCCGGTTTGATAATGGAATCTCTGTGTTCCCAGAAAAATGGGATGTGGGCATAGAGTTCAAGACTGATATACAGATCCCGGAACAGCAGGCTTCCTGAGGCGGAGAGGATTTCATGGAGAAAACAGGAGTAAGTCTGCCATTTGTTTCTGCGGGCCATTTTCTCATGTTCCAGGATCCAGAGGCAGTGCTGCATTTTTTCTTCACTGCAGACCTGGGCGGAGAAGGCGAGCAGGGGAGGCATCAGGATAGTCATGGTCTCGTACACAGACAGGATAGAGGATTTATTTTTCAGGGCTGTGCGCACGGACGGCTCAAGGGCAGAGTCTGTCTCAGACATCTCTGTAAGCTTGTATATGACACGGGAGGGCTTTCGTTCGGCTGTCTGTATCATTCCTTCCTGTGCCAGGGCTTTCAGCACTTCTCTGACTGTGCGCATTCCCACATGGTATATTTTGCAGAGCTGGCTCATGGACGGCAGCGCGCTTTTGTAGGGAAGGATTCCGGTCTCGATCTGGTCCTTTAGATTTTGATGCAAAAAATCGAATAATCTGTTTTTCTGTTCCATGGCAAAGTCTCCTTTATACGGTAAGTATATCTAATATTATAATACTATATGCATACGTACACAAATATAAGATTGCACTTCAAAATCAAATTATAGTAAAATGATTTTGACCATTCAGCAGGTCTGCGCATGTACTGCGCTGACCGTCGGAAATCATTCGGCAGTTATAGCAGGAGGATGTATGAGGCTATGAGACGAAGGAAAACAAGAGGCTCTGTATATCAGGGTCCTTTTTTAATAAGCGGGATGCAGGTGTGGATTATTTCGGCAGTTATCCTGATAACGCTGATCATTACCGCATGGAATGCTGTTGGGCTTCAGAAAGTGCTGGCCCGCAGCACCAAGGAATATCTGAAGGATGTGACCACCCATATGGCGGGTGAGATTGGAAATACCATGCATCATAAATCTCAGGATCTGGCCATGACGGCGGATTTTGCAGTGAGCAGTCATTCGGGAACAGAGGAAGACGAGGCCGGGCTTGTACAGTTTCTTGAACAGGAGGCCAGACTGTTGGAGTTCAATGTTCTGACAGTCATTGACAGGCAGGGAGAAATGATACATACGCCGCTTCCCGATACCATAGATGAGACAGGGCTGAGAGAAATCGCAAAACTGGACTGTGTCAGGGAATCCTTTGACGGCAAAGCCGGAACCAGTTATCTTGGAGGCCAGGAGATCATCTATTCCGTACCGGTTTATGTGGATATGTCCGTGGAGTATGTCATGGTGGGTACCCGCAGCAAGGAAAAAATGCAGGATATGATCGCATCCAAAAGCTTTGACGGAAACAGTCTGAGCTGTATCATTGACAGCAGCGGGGAAGTGATCCTCTCCCCCACTGATTTAAAGCCGTTTTTGCAGTTAGATGATATTTTCAAAGAGAATAAAGACGAGAAGCTCCTGTCTGGGATCGTGCAGATGCGGAGGAATATGCAGAAGGGAGAAGGCGGAATTCTGGAATTTACATCTCCTCTTCAGGAGGAATTGTTTCTGTCTTATAATGCGCTTGGGATTAATGACTGGGTTCTGCTGACCATCATACCCGCTGATCTGATCTCAGGCAGTTCAGAGGGGAGTATATGGAGGTTTTTCCTGATCCTTATATTTGTTATGGCAGTATTTCTTATCTTTCTTGTAAATGTTTACCGCTTTTTCAATACGGGGAGAAGAGAACTGGAGCGGTATGCATTTGAAGACAGTGTCACCGGAGGGATGAATCAGGCGGCTTTCTGCCTGAAATACGAGGAGTTGGCAGGTAAAATGGAGCCTTCGGCCTATTCCATTGTCATGATGAATGTAAAAGGCTTTAAAATGATCAATGAGAGGTTCGGTACCGAGGCGGGCAACGCCACGCTGCGGTATATACATCATGTACTGCAGTGTCATATCAGACCATCCGAAAATGAATTTGTTTCCAGGAATGAATCTGACAGCTTTTTTCTGTGTCTGCGGGATGCGGAGCCTGAATCTATCCGGGCAAGGCTGAAAGATATGACCGAGAAAATAAATTCCTCTTCCCAGGAGGGAGTCCCCCGCTATCCTATTGTATTCCGACAGGGGGCCTGCGTGATCCGCGATCCCGGCGAGGAGATTACCATTTTACAGGACCATGCGCGCCTGGCTGAACAGAGCGGTGAAAAAGAGGCGGGCGGAGACTGTGTCTTTTACGATGAGAAAATTGTAAAACGCCTGAAGTGGGAAGAGGAGATGAACGCTTTGTTTGAGGAATCCCTTCGCTGTCATGAGTTTCAGGTGTATCTTCAGCCAAAGGTCAGCCCAAAGTCAGGCGAGGCCGTGGGGGCTGAGGCACTAGTGCGCTGGCAGCACTCCGAAAAAGGTGTGATCTTCCCCTCAGATTTTATTCCTCTTTTTGAAAAAAACGGAAAGATATGCAGACTCGATATGTATATATTTGAGGAAGTATGTGCACTTATGGCAAAGTGGGAGCACATGGGAAGGCGGCAGATACCTGTCTCTGTGAACCTGTCTAGACAGCATTTCAGGAAACCGGATTTTCTCAGTGAGTTTTCCGCCATAGCCGAGCGCTGCAAGGTCAGAAAAGAGCTGTTGGAATTTGAGCTGACGGAATCCATATTCCTGGATGAAGAGCAGATAGATGTGGTGAAGGACAGCATCCGCCGGATGCACGAATTGGGATTCAGGTGCTCTCTGGATGATTTCGGATCCGGGTTTTCCTCCCTGGGACTCTTGAAGGAATTTGATGTGGATGCGTTGAAGCTGGACCGGCTTTTCTTTCTGGATATGCATAGTGAGAAGGCAAGAGATGTGATCGCCTGTCTGATGGAGCTAGCGAAGAAGCTGAATGTAGAGACTGTAGCAGAGGGGATAGAGGAGCCGGAACAGGTGGAATATCTGCGGCGGGTAAACTGCGATATGATACAGGGGTATGTGTACTCAAAGCCCATTCCGGCTGATGAATTTGAGGAAAAATATATGTGCTGATGACTCTTTTGGGTCTGTTCATAACGCGGTATAGTCATTCTATAGAGAAAACGGATAACGTGTCAGGGGGATTGGAAATGTTTCAAAATTCAATATTATTTACAGCCGGGCAGTTTGCGAGGCTGCATCATTTAAATAAACGGACCCTTCACTATTATGATGATATCGGCCTTTTTTCACCTGCGTACAAAGGCAGGAACGGGTACCGCTATTATACTTATCAGCAGAGCGGAGAGCTGGAAAGCATACTGGCGCTCCGTGAACTGAATATGTCCATTGGGGAGATCAAAGAATACCTGAACCGTCCCACAGCCCAAAGGTTCATAGAACTCTCGGAGAAAAAAGTAGGGGAGATCGAAGAGACCATTCAGAACCTGGAGACTCTGCGGAATGTTTTAAAGAAAAAACAGGAAATGCTGCGTCTCAGTATGGAGGTCAGGGACGGACAGATCGATCTGATCCACTGTGAGGAGGAGTATCTTTTTATAACACCGTTGTCTTCTCAGGTCCAGCAGGGGGAGTTTGCTGATATGAGCACACTGCTGGAACATCTGCAGAAGGCATGGGATCTGAGCAAATATAAGACAAGCTGTGGCAGCATACTGTCTGCGGAGAAGATCCGGCACGGGGAGTTTCAAATCTACGACGGGTTATATACCCAGTTGGAGAGTCCCGCAGAGGTGGAGGGATTTTACAGAAAGCCGCCGGGTACTTATCTGCGGGGCATCAGTATAGGGAGCTGGGAAAGGCTTCCCGGGCTTTACAGCCGTATGCTGGAGTTTGCACAGAAGCACGGTTACAGGCTCACAGGATATGCCTATGAAATCGGGATGAATGAAATCGCAGTCTCGGATATGGAACATTATATTACCCAGGTGACCATTCTGACGGAAGAAAACACTGATAAAATATAGAGGAAATACCTCGGCAGGCTGAGCCTGACAGAAAGAAGCTGCTGCATGAAGCCAATCGTGCAGCAGCTTCTTTCTGTAAGTTACCGACACCCGGCACCGGAATATGGAAAAATATTACAGATTTTGCCATAAAAGTTAAAAAAACGGCAGGATTGTAATACAATAGAGTATAAGAACAGGCGTTGGGGAAAAGGGTACTGAAGGCAGAAGGAGGCCGATCGGGATGAATGAAAAAGCGAACAGCTCAGACGGGAAGAGCAAAATCGGCAGAGGGGTATTTAACTGCCGGTATGACAAGTATTTTACGTTGATAGATGCAGACGATCATCTGTTTGAATTTTTGGGATACACCAGGGAAGAATTTTCAGAACGGTTCCACAACCATATTCTGGATGCGGTCTATGAAGGGGACCGGAAAATGGTCATGGGGGAGATCAGCAGACAATTGAAGAACGGCAGCGTATTCATGTATGAGAACCGTCTGGTCAAAAAAGGCGGTACTATCTGCTGGGCATGGATCAGCGCGGAGGTTATGGAGAATAAAGAAGAGGGCTGCTGGTTTCACTGTATCTTCCATGATATCAGCAGGGAGAAGGAGGCACAGCGTCAGCTCGCTATCAGTGAGCAGAGGTATGAGATCGTGCTCTCACAGATGCAGGATATTATCTTTGAGCTGGACTGTGTCACCTATGAGATATATTATTCTCCTAACTTTGAGAAGAAATTCGGATATCAGATTCCGGCAGAAGGTTTTCCGGACTCTATGTTTGCCACAGATATTGTATATGAGGCAGATAAGGCGGGGCTGCGGGGCGGATTTCAAGCCATCTTAAAGGGGAATGACAAGATGGAATGTGAGTACCGTCTCAAATCCAGGGATGGTTCTTATCTCTGGGTGGATGTCCATGCCACAGCGCTCAGGGACGGGGATGGGAGACTTCTGAAGATACTGGGTATCATTTCAGATATTGACCAGAGAAAAAAAGAGATTATCAAAGCCAGGAAAGCCGCTGCCCTGGATCCCCTTACCGGTCTTCTGAACCGGCGGATTACACCAATGGCGAGAACACCTGTAGTATCGGCTGCAGCATTGGTGTCAGCTTTTATCCGGAGCATGGCACGGATTTTATGTCCCTGTTTGCCAAAGCGGATGCTGCCATGTACCGGGCAAAGAAAAACGGCAAGGGCCAATACTGTATATACGGGGCCTGGAAGAACCGGCCGGAGGAACAGGTAGTGGTCCGTGAGGCGCAGGCCATACTTCCAAGGGGATATACACAGACAGAGAATCCTCTGGAGAGGGAGCTGGCCCACAAGGAGATGGTTTACCGGGCAGCGCTGAAAGAAGCCCATATCAATGTATGGGAATATGATATGAGGACCCGCACGCTGTTTCTGACGGAGGGTGCACAGGAGAGTCACGGATTCCGGCAGTTGGAACATGCACCGGAAGCGCTGTTGGAGAATGGGTATATACATCCCAGGAGCAGACAGGACCTGCTGGATTTATACAGCCGGCTCCAGAATGGGCAGAGCCATGTACAGGCAGATATTCTCACACGTTCCGCGGACAGAAGCTACTGGTGGTGGGAGAGGGTCAGCTATGCCCTTTTGTGTGATGAGAATAACAGGCCCTGCTGTGCAGTTGCTGTGGGAGAGGATATTACAAAACAAAAAAAGGCGGAGATGGTCTACCAGCAGGAAATGCAGCTCAGGCTCACCTACGACGGAGGTGTGATCGCCAGTTTCCGTTGTAATCTTGACCAGAATTGTGTGGAGTACGTGGAGGGCCAAGTGCGCATGGAATATCCTCCGGGAATGACTTATGAGGAATTGATGGTGCTTCACAATGAAAGTATGGCCAATGAGGAGGACAAACTGCGTCTGCAGAAGATGATGAGCAGAGATGCCCTGTGCAGAGCGTATAAAGAGGGCAGTACAGTCATTAACTTTGAGTACCGCAGGAAAGACAGGAGCGGAAGACTGTCCTGGGTCAATGCCGTGGCACGTCTGGTGCGGGATGTGCAGAACGGCGATCTATATGTCTATGGTACACTGGAGGATATCAACGAGAAGAAAAATCTGGAGCTGGCCCTGAAGTTCCGTGCGGAGTATGATGTACAGACCGGCGTCTACAACAAGGAGACCGCCATACAGATGATAGGGGATGCGCTGCTGAAAAACCAGGGCAGGAGGCAGGCTTATGCCCTGCTGGTATTTAACGTGGACTTTTTTACAAAACTGGTTCATGAAATTGGTTATGTGGCAGCGGATGATGTGCTGAAGGAAATCAGCAACCAGCTTAAATTGAGGTTTATTGAGGATGCCATTATCGGCAGGTTTTACGGGGATGAGTTTGTAGTCTTTTTGTATAACAATCCCAGGGCAGAGTTCGTGCGGCAGTGTGCAGAGGATGTCATAAAAACAATTTCCCTTCCCTATATGTTTCCGAATATCAGCCATCCGGTCAATGTATCCTGTGGTATTATTTTTGACAACTGTCCAGAGCATATTTTCCAGGGTCTGTATCAGATGGCCAGAGCTGCTCTGGAAACAGGTATATCCATGGGCAGGAGTGGTGTCTTCGTCTACAGCGATCACCTAAAAAAATATGAGCCGGGGAATCCTGGGGTTCCGGACACGTTACGGAATACGGCACAGACAGAGCTTGGCAGCGCTGGAGAAACGGTATTGCTGCAGGGCATGTTCGCGCTTACCAGTGCAGCTGACTTCGGACATGCACTGGAAAACGTGCTGGGATCGCTGGCCTCCTATTATGGAGGGGACAGGGCATATGTGATCGAGTGTGAGCCGGAAAGCGGCCAAATCCGGGAAGTGTATGAGTGGAAAAAAGAGGATATGTTTTCCGCCGGTGTCAGCGGCAGTCCTTACTTATATCCCGGAAGTCCCGGCGGATGGAAATGGGAGGAATTAGGCAGGCTTCAATTTATACAGGATATAGAACAGTGGAAAGAGAAGCGCAGCGGCCTTTATAAAAATATGAAGAGCCTTGGCATTGACTCCTGCTATTTAGTGTGCCTGGAGGACGGGGAAAAACGGATGGGATACATGGAGATCGACAACCCCAAAAGGAATACGGAGCATACCACTATTCTCACCACAATACAGTATTTTGTGGCAAATGAACTCACAAAGCGCAGATTACAGGAAGAGCAGGAGTTTCTCATGCACCACGATGGACTGACAGGAGTGCTGAACCGGAACAGTTATAAGGAGTTCTGCTCTGCTATCAGGGAGGAAAGCCTGATTTCACTGGGGATTGTCTCCGTAGACATCAATGGTTTGAAGGATATCAACAGGATTTACGGAAACGCCTACGGCGACAATGTGATTCAGTTTACTGCGGATATTATGCAGGAGGAATTCCCCGCGGCAAGGGTCTATCGTTTTACCGGAGATGAATTTTTACTGGTGAGTGAGAATATTTCCCATGACGCTTTTGAGAAGCGGTTGAAGAAGATGAGGGAGAGGATGCGTGAGGCAGCCAGTGTTTCTGTGGGAAGTGCCTGGTCAGATACGGACATCAGCCTGGATTTCCTTATCGCCAGTGCGGATGAGCGCAGAATGATAGCAAAACAGGAGTATTATAATGAGCATCCTTTTGCGGAAGTCCACAGAAGCGCAGGGGTATTGAAGGAATTGTTAAAAGAGATCTCTGCAGGAAGATTTACAGTTTACCTGCAGCCTAAGATTGATACATATAACAACACACTCTGCGGCGCGGAGGCACTGGTGAGGTATCAGGACCCGAAGAAAGGCATTGTACCGCCGGGGAAATTCATCCCTTACCTGGAGACAGCCGGCCTGATCCATTACATAGACTTCTTTGTCTTTGAGGAAGTATGCAAAATCCTGAAAGAGTGGGAGAGAAGAGGGGTAGAACTGATTCCTGTTTCCCTTAATTTTTCCAGGGCAACACTTCTGGAAGAACAGCTCATAGAGAGAATGGAGGAGATCATCTTCCGTTATGGTGTGGACAAGCGGTATGTGGAGATAGAGATCACAGAGAGTATGGGAGAAGTGGAGCGCAATACTGTGGCACAGATAGGAAAACAGATCTGTCAGGCAGGATACAACATCGCACTGGATGATTTCGGGGCGAAATACAGCAATTTGTCTTTCCTCTCAGCGATCCGTTTCAATCATTTGAAACTGGACAAAGGGTTGGTAAATAATCTCCTCACCAATGAAAAAGCCCGCATTATCGTGAAGAATATATTGACGCTCTGCCAGGAATTGTGTATGGAAGTGGTTGCGGAGGGCGTAGAGAATAGAGAACAGCTGGAAATCCTTAAGAACCTGGAGTGCTTTTATATTCAGGGCTATTATTTCAACAAACCTCTTTCAAGGCCGGAGTTTGAAAAACAATACCAGAAGACAGGGAATCCCGGTACAGATTCCGGGACTGTGGACGGTGAGTAGGGAACAGCGGACAGTGAATGTTGAGTAGTGAACAGCCGACAGTGAGCAGGGAGTAGTAAACAGAGATGAGAAGAGTTCGGCAGCTTGGGATTTTTGCGTTAATATATTGACAATTCATCTCCTCTGTGCTATATTTTATCCAAGCAATCGAAAGGGAGTAGCTGAACGTTCAGAGATGAACGGGTTTGAAATCGTCAACCGATACCGAGAGGTGTCCGTATCAAATGAGATAGCAAGACTTTTATTGTGGCGGATGTCATGATAGAGGTCTTTTTTTAGTTCCATCTATTCTCAGTACACCTTCCAGATATCCGCCGCAGAAAAGCTGGCTGAGAAAATGGAGGAAAAGAAAGATGAGAGACGAAATGAGAAGAAGAGAAATTGAAGAGGCGGCAGCAGCTGGGGAAAAAGCCCTGTACAGTCTGGAGAATGCCAGAGAAAAGCTTCAGGGAGCAAAGAACTGGGGAATTTTCGATATGCTGGGAGGCGGTTTTTTTACAGACTGGGTAAAGCATTCAAAAATGTCAGACGCCACAGGTTATATGGAAGAGGCAAAGAGACAATTGCTTGTATTCCAGAGGGAGCTTAGGGATGTTCAGGTTCCCCTTGATCTGCGGATGGATATCAGTTCCTTTCTTACGTTTGCTGACTTCTTTTTTGACGGGCTTGTGGCTGATTATCTGGTACAGAGAAAGATCAACGATGCCAGAGAACAGGTGGATGACGCAATTATGCGGGTGAGAGTGATTCTTGGAGAACTGAGAGACTTGTTAAATGAATAAACTGGAACAGGAGGTGTTCATATGGGATGTCTGGGTAATTTGCTTTGGTTTGTATTTGGCGGCTGCATCAGCGGCCTGAGCTGGTGTCTGGCAGGGCTTTTATGGTGTGTGACGATCGTGGGGATTCCTGTGGGGATGCAGTGTTTTAAATTTGCGTCGCTGGCTTTTTTCCCTTTTGGAAAAGAAGTACAGTACGGTGGAGGAGCAGGCTCTCTGCTTCTCAATGTCATCTGGATGATAGTGACAGGAATCCCTCTGGCACTGGAATCCTTGGTGATCGGCTTTGTGCTCTGTATCACCATTGTGGGAATTCCCTTTGGGATGCAGCATTTTAAAATAGCCAAGCTGGCACTTATGCCTTTTGGGGCAGAAGTATATTAGAAATGTAAGAAAGACGGCACTGTATGGTTTGAACCATACGGTGCCGTCTTTTTACAAGGTGATCAGGAAAAAAACAGAGAGAAAAGGGGCCACACGAGCGGAGGTTTCGTGCAGCCCCAAAGGGTATCAAAAGGGATGGAACATTTTAAACGTATTTTTCCAGTGTACTGCGGACTGCGCCTGTACCGGCTGTCATCTGTGAGAAGTAGCTGCATACAGTGTCTGCCATACCTGCTTCGTAGAGGTTTACACCGAATATCTTTTCATTTTCCAGAACCGGCTTTAACAGCTTCTCTGCGTCCACAGCCTGGCCCAGTTTTACGTCTGCAACGTATGGGCGCACTGTGTCAAGCAGCGGATCTGGGCTTAATTCAAAGGTATTGCCGTTGTCATCCACACCCATCAGGTAGCGCAGCCATCCCGCAAAGACAAGAGGGATCAGTTTCAGGTCAGATACATTCAGCTCAGGGGATGCCTGATATGCCTTGATAGTTTCACCGAAACGGATCGCCAGCTTCTGAGAAGTATCGGTAGCGATACGCTGGGGAGTATCCGGCATGAATGGGTTCGGGATACGAACGCCTAATACGGTGTCAATGAACTCTTTCGGGTCCAGAATGCCGGGGTTGATAACAACCGGCAGGCCTTCCACATATCCGATGCCTTCCACAAGCTTTTTCAGGGTCTCATCCTTCATCTCTTTGGAGATCAGGTCATAGCCCAGAATGCAGCCAAATACGGCAAGGGCAGTGTGCAGAGGATTTAAACAGGTGCAGACTTTCATCTTCTCCACTTTGTCCACAGTTTCGCGGGTTGTGAAGATCAGACCGCCTTTTTCAAGCTCAGGTCTTCCGTTAGGGAATGCGTCCTCGATAACCAGGTACTGGCATTCCTCAGCGTTTACGAAAGGAGCTACATAGGTGTTTTTGGAGGTTACAACCGGCTCCAATTCTTCCACGCCGTCTTTTTTCAGGATTTCTTCTACAGACGGATCCGGTCTTGGGGTGATCTTGTCGATCATGGACCAAGGGAAGGAAACTTTTGCAGGATTTTCAATATAGTCTGCAAAGGATTTATCTGTCAGGCCTGTCTCGGACCATTTTTTCGCAAATGCATAGACTGCGTCGTGAAGCTTGCTTCCGTTATGGGAGCAGTTGTCCATGCTCACCATGGCGATGGGTTTTTCACCTGCCTGAAATCTGGTGTACAGAAGGCTTACCACTTTGCCGATGTAGCTCTCAGGTTTTTCCGGGCCTTTTTCCATGTCGGCTACAACAGAGGGGAGCATTTCACCTTTGCCGTTCACAAGGCTGTAGCCTTTTTCTGTGATGGTGAAGCTGGCCATCTGCAGGGAATCCTTTTTGAAAATTTCACGCAGACGATTGAAGTCAGCGTCGTTGTCAGAGTCAACGGTGAGGGATTCCACAACGCTGCCTACAACGGTTTTCTCCACAGAACCATTTGCTTTTAAGGTCACCAGGATACTGTAGCCGTCATGGGGACGGTTCATTTTTTCTACGATCTCATAGTCAAATCCTTCGGCAACGACCAGACCACGGTCCAGAACGCCGTCATTTAAAAGGTTCTGCACTACATTTGCCTGGAAAGCACGGAAAATATTGCCGGCGCCGAAGTGAACCCAGAATGGATTTTCTTTTGTCTTCTCAGTCACGGCTGCTCTGTCAAATTTGGGAAGGTCATAGCCTTTGCTTTCCCACTGTTCTTTATTTTTTAATCCCTGTTCATTTACCTGCATGACTATCTTGCTCCTTTCACGATTGCTTCCCAGAGTCCATTTAAATAAGTAGCGCCAAGTGCTCTGTCGTAGAGGCCGTAACCCGGCATTGCCACTTCATCCCAGATCATACGGCCGTGGTCCGGGCGGACAGGGCCTTCAAATCCGATGTCATACAGCGCTTTCATGATTTCATACATGTCAAAGGTTCCGTCTGTGGAAAGATGAGCTGCCTCCTCAAAATCTGTGGGGGAGTTAAATTTCAGGTTACGCACATGGGCAAAATGGATTCTGCCTTTTAAGGAACGGATCATATCCGGCAGATCATTTTCCAGGTTGGTGCCATAGGAACCGGAGCAGAAGGTAACGCCGTTGTGCGGGTCATCCACCATTGCCATCATGCGGAGGATGTTGGCTTTGTTGATGATGATACGCGGAAGGCCGAATACGCTCCATGCGGGATCGTCGGGATGAATCGCCATATTGATGTCGTATTTGTTGCAGACAGGCATGATGCGCTCCAGGAAGTATTTCAGGTTTTCAAACAATTTTTCATCGTCAATGTCTTTGTACATGTCGAACAGCTCTTTGATCTTAGCCATACGTTCCGGCTCCCAGCCCGGCATGATGGTACCGTTGGTATCGCCTGCGATGGATTCAAACATGTTTTCCGGGTCAAGGGCATCGACAGCTTCCTGTGTGTAGGCAAGAACTGTGGAGCCGTCTGGTCTTACACGTGCCAGCTCTGTTCTGGTCCAGTCAAAGACAGGCATGAAGTTGTAGCATACCAGATGAATGTCTTCTTTTCCCAGGTTTTCCAGAGTCTCGATATAGTTGTCAATGTACATGTCTCTCTCGGGAGAACCTGTCTTGATGGCGTCATGGATGTTGACGCTCTCGATACCGGAAATGTGAAGTCCTGATGCAGCAACCTCTTCTTTCAGGGCAGCGATGCGCTCTCTGCTCCATACTTCGCCCGGCTGTGTGTCGTAAAGGGTGGTGATAACCCCTGTCACACCGGGAATCTGGCGAATCTGTTTCAGAGTAACTGTGTCAAATTTGGAACCATACCATCTTAATGTCATTTCCATAGCTTTTTGTATCCTTTCTCTTTTCCGCTTGGGATTCATTTACTTGATATCTATTATTATAATTATTGTGGGGAAAAAGCCAATTGACTGATTTGTTGTTTACATTGCAAAAGTTGCGGTTTCGTGATAAGCTTAAAAAAATGGTCCATTTAGATATGATAGTGTCAAATGATGTATGAAAAACTGAGTCATAAAAAATAGGCTCAAATAGAACCTTGAAAACTGTAGATACGATAGTTTATGGCAGCTCACGCCACCCTTGACAGCACACAAAAGCAATGCTCTGAACGTCTTACCGACGGCGAAGAACTCAAGAACAGATAGAAGTTTCACCGTCTGATTCAC